>Ga0209577_10003089_pt1 | contig 15721 bp, 16 predicted proteins | sample GraSoiAngelo_109_FD_185874 | JGI IMG/M metagenome (GOLD analysis project Ga0209577, IMG submission 185874) | Grasslands soil microbial communities from the Angelo Coastal Reserve, California, USA - 14_0903_12_20cm (SPAdes) (version 2) | ecosystem: Environmental > Terrestrial > Soil > Grasslands...
CGAGCGCCTCCAAATCGGCGTACGCCTCCTCCAGGGCGAATCCCGAGCGCATTCCGTGCAATCGCAGGTGGTCTTCCTCGTTGACCATGACGCCGACCGTCCCCTGCACCACCAGGGCGGCCCCGGGGCGAGGCCGGGCCTCGCGATCCAGGCCCGCCAGCTCTTTGGATACGAGGTGCCGCTCGTGCAACAGCTGCCGCTCGATGCGGTCCAGCCGATCGAGCCGGATGGTCGCGGCCCCCTTCAGCAAGTCGCTCGCCGCGCTCGCTTCCTCCACGCGCGTCAGCACCGCCGTGCGGTCGGCGTCCTTGGCCCGCTGGCTGAAGACGTAGCCCTCGAGGTTGCGCGCCAGCCGGATGCGGGTCGAGAGCACGATGCTGCCCTTCGGCCCCGAGGCGTCGAGCCAGCCGATCCCGCCGTCGGGCAGGAGAGAGAGGTCGATCATTCGAGCACCCGGATGCGGTCGCGCAACTCGGCGGCGAGTTCGAAGTTTTCGTTCTCCACGGCGCGCCGCAGCTGCTCCTTGAGCTCGAGCAGCTGCAGGCGCGGGTCGGTCGCACCGGCGGCGCCCGGAGGCGCATAGCGCTCCCCGACGTGCTGGCTGGAGCCGTGCAAACGGCGCAGCAGGTCTTTGAGATGCGTGGAGAAAGACTCGTAGCACTGGGCGCATCCCAGTCGACCCGACTCGCGGAAGTCCTTGAGCGTGCTCCCGCACGCGGCGCAGCGCAGCCCGTCCGCCGGCGTGGGGAGGACGTTGGTGCCCCCCTTCCCCATCGCCTGGATGAACCCGCCCAGGGGAGACTTGAGGATCGCCTCCCCCGTCTCGATGCCCTTCTGCTGCGCACACTGCTCGCACAGGTGGAGCGTGACCTTGGTGTCGTGCTCCACCGTGGTGAAGTTGATCTTCGACTCGCGCTCCTTACAGTTGTCGCACATCATCAAGGTATCGCGTCCACCGAGCCGACCGCCGCGAGGCGGCCGTCCTCGAGCATCATGATCCGGTCCGCCCGCCCCGCGAGCTGCCGGTTGTGCGTCACCACCACGACCGCCGTTTCGTACTCGCGCGCCAGGCGGAACAACACCTCGTGCAACCGGTCCGAGTTGGCGTGATCCAGGTTGCCCGAGGGCTCGTCCGCCAACACCAGGCTGGGATCGTGCACCAGCGCACGCGCCACCGCGCAGCGTTGCTGCTCGCCTCCCGACAGCTCGGCGGGCCGGTGCGTCATGCGCCCCGCGAGCCCGACCAGCGACAGCACCTCCTCCGCCCGCGAGCGCGCCCGGCGCGGCTCTTGTCCGCCGATCAGGAGGGGCATCATCACGTTCTCCAAGGCGGAGAATTCCCGCAAGAGATGATGGAACTGAAAGACGAAGCCCAACTTGCGGTTCCGCAGGTCCGCCAGGGCATCGGGCTCGAGGTCGGCGTAGCGGGAGCCGTCGAGCCACACGTCCCCGCCGGTGGGCCGGTCCAGCGCTCCCAGCAGATGCAGCAGGGTGCTCTTGCCCGCCCCCGACGCGCCGACGACGGCGACGAACTCCCCGCGTCGCACGCTCAGGTCGACCGCGCGCAGCACCTCCAGCGGCTGGCCGTCGCCGCCGGCGAACACCTTGCGGATGCTCCGCGCCTCGAGCAACGCCGTCATTCGTAGCGGATGGCCGTCACGGGGTCGAGCCGCGCGGCCTGGAGCGAGGGGTAGAGCGGCGCCAGGGTCGCCACCACCAGACTCGCCGCGATCACCAGAAGCACGTCGAGGGGCTGCGTATGCACCGGCAGGTGATCGATAAAATAGATGGAGGGGTCGATCGGGACCCAGTGGCCCCGATTGACCATCCCGCCCACGATCAACCCCAGCGCCACGCCGAGCGTGGTCCCGGTCAGGCCGATCAGGATCCCCTGCGCCAGGAAGATGCGACGAATCGCGGCGCGCCGCAGACCCATGGCCAGCAGGATGCCGATCTCCCGCGTCTTGTCGCGCACCACCATGGAGAGCATCCCGACCACGTTGAACGCCGCCACGACACAGATGAGGAACACCACGAGCGCCATCGCGAGTTTCTCCAGCTTGAGAGCCGAAAACAGCGACGCGTTCTGCGACTGCCAGTCGAGCGCCCGGTACGGGTACCCGAGCCGCGTTTCCAGCGCGGCGCCGAACGGTTGGGCCTGCCACGGGTCGGCGAGACGCACCTCGACCCCCGTCACGGCGGTGTCGAGACCGGCGAAGCGTTGCGCCACGCGGCGGTCGAGCGCGACGTAGCTGTTGTCGTACTCGTACATGCCGGTGTCGAAGATGCCGCTGACCTCGTAGCGATGAAACTTGGGCACATAGGCGCCGAGGCTGGGGTTGAACTTGGCGCCGGCGGGGGCGACCAGGGTCACCACGTCGCCGGGGAAGGCCGAGAGCTTGGAGGCGAGGCGTGTGCCGAGCGCGATGCCGCCCTCCACGTCGCGGCGTGACGTTCGGAAGGTGAGGTCACCCTTGACGAAATGTTGCGCGAAGCTGGTCACGGCGCGGCTCGCGGTGTCGGGATCGACCCCGTACACCACCACGCCCTCGGCGTAGTCGTGCCCTGCCGAGATGAGGCCCTGCGTGAGGACGAACGGCGCCGCGGCCTCGACGCCCGCGGTGCGCCGCACCTCGCCCAGCACCTTGCGCCAGTCGTCGAGCCGCAGCCCTTCTCCATAGGTGAGCACGCGCAGGTGGGGGTTCGCGACGAGGATCTTGTCGCGCAAGTCGGCCTGCAGGCCGTTCATCACGCCGAGCACCACCACCAGCGCCATGACGCCCACCGTGACGCCGCCGACCGCGATGACGGTGATGAGCGACAGCAGCCGCGACGAGCGACGGCTGCGCAGATAGCGCAATGCCAGCCCGAGCTCCAGACGCGAGATCATTCGGGCCGCAACATGGGAAACAGGATGACGTCGCGAATGTGCGGCTGGTCCGCGAGGACCATCAGCAGCCGGTCGACCCCCAGCCCCACGCCGCCGGTGGGCGGCATGCCGTACTCGAGCGCCCGGATGAAGTCCTCGTCCAGGTGCTGCGCCTCCACATCGCCGGCCGCGCGCAGCCGCGCCTGCTGCTCGAAGCGGCGGCGCTGCTCGTCGGGATCGTTCAGCTCGCTGAAGGCGTTCGCCAGCTCGCGCCTCTGGACGAACAGCTCCCAGCGCTCCACCCGCGTGGCGTCGCCGCGCTTGAGCTTGGCGAGCGGCGACAAGGTCACCGGATAGTCGAGCACGAAGGTCGGCTGGATCAGCGTCGGCTCGACGTAGCTCTTGAACACTTCATCCACCAGCTGCGCTGCCGCGACCGTGTCCGCCTCGGCGACCTCCTTGCGCTTCAGGGCCGCGCGCAGCTCGGCCTCGGTGGCACGCGTGAGGTCGATCGCGGCCGTCTCGCGCACCAGGGCGTAGTAGTCCTTGCGCGCGAACGGCTGCTTGAAATCGAGCGTGGCCCCATGCCGCTCGAGCGTCGTGGTGCCGAACAGCTCCTGCACCAACCCGGACAGCATCGTCTCCGTGAGCTGCAGCATCACCTCGTAGTCGGCGTACGCCTCGTACCACTCGGCCATGGTGAACTCGGGGTTATGGAAGCGGTCCATCCCCTCGTTCCGGAAATCGTGCCCGATCTCGTACACCTTCTCGAGCCCGCCCACGATGCAGCGCTTGAGATACAGCTCGTCGGCGATGCGGAGGTAGACGTCGCTGTCGAGCGCCTCATAGTGGGTGACGAAGGGCCGCGCCGATGCACCCCCGTACACCGGCTGCAGCACCGGCGTCTCCACCTCGAGGTAGCCGCGCGCGTCGAGGAACGTCCGGATGTAGCCGATCGCGCGGGCCCGCAGCCGGAACACGTCGCGCACGTCCGGGTGCACCGCCAGATCGGCGTAGCGCTGCCGGGCGCGCAGCTCGGGATCCGACAGCTCCCCGTGCCGCACTCCCTTCGCATCCTCCTTGCCGAGCGGCAACGGGCGCAGCGACTTCGTGAGCAGGGAGAAGCGCTGCACCCGGACCGTGACCTCACCGGTCCTGGTCCGGAACAGCGGGCCCTCGACGCCGATCACGTCGCCCAGGTCGAGCAGCTTCACCACCTCGTATGCGTCGCTGCCCACGTCGTCGACCTTGAAATAGACCTGAATGTTTCCGGAGCGATCTTCGAGATGCCCGAAGGTGGTCTTGCCCATGGAGCGCAGCAGAATGAGCCGTCCCGCGAGCCGGTGCATGGTCGGGTCGTCGAGGCGGAACGCCTCCAGAGCCGCCTGGACCGGACCGGTGCGATCGAACCGATAGGCGAACGGGACGACCCCCCGCTTTAGAAGTTCGACCAGCTTCTCGCGGCGCGCCGCCTCGACGAAGCTCGTCACGCCGCCTTGCTCCCGAAGCGCTTGAGATACGCTTCGATGAACGGATCGAGATCGCCGTCCATCACCCGCTGCACGTCCGACACCTTGAGCTCGGTGCGGTGGTCGTTGACCATGGTATACGGCTGGAACACGTAGGAGCGGATCTGGTTGCCCCACGAAATGTCGGTCTTCTGCTTGTCCACTTCCGCCTTTTTCGCCTCACGCTCCGCCACCGCGCGCTCGTACAGGCGGGCCTTGAGCATCTTGAGCGCCGTCGCCTTGTTCTTGAATTGGCTGCGCTCCTGCTGGCACGACACGACGATGTTCGTCGGCAGGTGGGTGATGCGCACGGCCGAGGATGTCTTGTTGACGTGCTGCCCGCCCTTCCCCGACGCGCGGAACGTGTCGATGCGCAGATCGTCCGGGTTGATCTCGATCTCGATGTCCTCCTCCACGACGGGATAGACGAACACCGACGCGAACGACGTGTGTCGGCGCGACTGCGAATCGAACGGCGAGATGCGCACCAGCCGGTGCACGCCCTTTTCCGCCTTGAGCAGACCGTAGGCGTACTGTCCGCTGATCTGGAGGTCGACCGACTTGATGCCCGCTTCCTCCCCCTGGAGCAGGTCGAGCAGCTCCACCTTGAAGCCGTGGCGCTCCGCCCAGCGCGTGTACATGCGCATCAGCATTTCCGCCCAATCCTGGGACTCGGTGCCGCCCGCACCCGGATGAATCGTGAGCAGCGCGTCCCGGGCATCGTCGCCGCCGCGCAGCATGTTGCGCAACTCCAGCCGCTCGAGCTCGCCGGCGATCTGCGCGGCTTCGGCGTCGAGCTCCCGCGCCAGCGCGTCGTCGCGCTCCGCGTCGGCCAGCTCCGCGAGGCCGCGCGCATCGTCGAGTCGCCTGCGCACCGCGTTGTAGGGCTCGAGCCAGCTCTTGAGGGTCTTCACTTCGTCCACCACCTGGCGCGCCCGCTCCGGGTCCGCCCAGACGCCCCCTTCGGCCATGGCGTGCTCCAGCTCACCCAGCCGCTTGGTCTTCCCCGCTACGTCAAAGGAAGCTCCCGAGCTCGGTGAGACGGCGGTCGAATTCGGTGAATCGGTCGGCTAAGGCCACAGTGGAACCCCCGGTGCCAGTCTCAAAATACCTTGTTGCCCCCGGCCAGAATTTCGTTCAGGGCTTCGGTCCAGAACGGCGTGCTCTTGGCGATCTCGGCCCCGACCTGCTCGACGTATTCCTGCCAGCTCTTCTCGATCTCGTCCTTGAACAGCTGCGGCAGCGTGCCGTCGCGTAGCCCCTGCTGGCGCTTCTCCGGATGGTACACCACCAGGTCCGACACGAGCGCCCGCGCGAGGCGGCGGGCCTTCTGCTTCGGGTCCTGCACCATGAACGGATTCACGGGCCGCAGCGGGCTGGTCATGCGCTGCCCGGGCGCCGCGCCCGCCGGCGCCGCCGGTGCCGCGGGCGCCCGGGGGGCGGCGGGCGCGGGGGACGCGGCAGCAGGCGTCGCCGGACGCGCGGGCGGGGCGGGCGCCGCGCGGGGCGCAGGCGCCGGGGCGGCGGCCGGGGCGCGCGCCGGGGGAGCGGGCGACGCCGGCGGTCGCAGCGTGGGTGTGGGCGGCGCCGCCGCCGGTGCGGCCGGCGGCGCCGCGGGCCGCGGGGGCGGGGGCGCGGGCGGCGGCACGGCAGGAGCAGCGACCGGGCCGGAAAAGCGCGGCATCCCGGGCGGGCGCGGGGGCACGGGGACCGAGGGCGGTGCCGGTGGCGGCGCGGGCGGCCGCGACGCGGCAGCGGGCATCCCCGGCGGCGGCGCGGCCGGGGAGAGCGAGGGCGCGGCGGGGCCCGCCGGAGCAGCGGGCGCCCGCTGGGCTGCTGCGACGGCGGGTCCCGCCGCGCCCACGCCCGCGTTGACGGGAAACACGCTGCTGCACACCGCGCAGCGCGCGCGCACCCCGCCCGGGGGGACCTTGGCGGGGTCCACGCGGTACACCGTCTCGCACGACGGACAGGTGACGTTCACGCTCGGCTCCGATCAGCGCGCGCTGGGTTCATCGAGCTCCGGATCGTGCCGGCGATCGACCACGAACACCGATCCCGGCTGCGTCTTGGCATAACTCTTCATTTCGGTCGCGAGCTCGCTCACCTGCGCCGGGTGCGCGAAGCGACGGTGCTGGTTCGTCACGATCCCGATCGACAGCGTCATGAGCGGAACGCGGTGCAGCTGGCCGCGTCGGTCCTTTCCGAAATAGTACCCCGCGCGCCGGTCCTGCTCGTTGTACTGGTACGGAATCAAGGTGTCGAACACTTCGAGCACCTCGCCGCACACCTCGGGGATGTCGTCGAACGGGATGATGAAGATGAAGTCGTCCCCACCGATGTGTCCGACGAAGCCGCGGCCCGCGAGCAGCCCTTTCACGACGTCGTGCAGGATGCGCGACAGGATGTAGATGACCCGATCGCCGTCGTTGTAGGAGTAGCGATCGTTATACTCTTTGAAATGGTCGAGGTCGGCGTAGCACACGGCGAACAGCTCGCCGTTCTCCATGCGCCGCCGGATCTCGCGCTCGATCTCCGTGGTACCGGGGAGCCGCGTGGACGGATTGACGGCGACGTCGCGCGCGGTGCGGGTCATCAGGCCGTCCAGCCGGCTCGCCTGCTCGGCCGGCTCGAACAGCGGGCTGATGACCTCGTCCGCCCCCGCCGTGAACCATTCCTGGACCCGATCGGTGGTGTGCCGGCTGGTGAGGACGGCGAGGGGGACGATCGCCGAGTACGAGTCGGCCTTGAGGCGGCCGCACAGAGCGAGCCCCTGCGGGCCGTCGTCGGCGTCGATGACGACGAGCTGCGGCAGGGATCGCAGCACCCGCTGCTCGACGTCACCCGGGTCTGGCACGGGGATGATGGTGAGTCCTTTGCCGTTGACCCAGTGCGCCAGGAAGTCAGGTACCGTGCGACCAGCCGGCGAGAAAAACAGTATCGTCGGGCGCGTGCCGCGCACCTGGCTCCTCGCGTAAGGGTCGAGCGCGCCTAAACTTAGGCCTCGTGGAGGCGGGTGTCAAACAAACGCCCACCGGCGCGGTCAGAAGTGCTTCGCCTCGTCGATCAGCATGATGGGAATGTCGTCTTCGACGGCGTAGATGAGGCGGCAGGCGTGGCACACCAGGGCCTCGGCGGGCGCCGTGCGGTGCTCGAGCGGCCCCTTGCACTTGGGACAGACCAGGATCTCCAGCAGATCGGGGGCGAGACTCATGGGACGTACCCCAGGTGTTTGAGCGACGCGTCGCGGCGCCGCCATTTGGGCAGCACCTTCACGTGCAGCTCCAGGAACACGTGCGCGCCGAGCAGGGCTTCGACCTTGCCGCGGGCGGCCTGGCCGAGCGCCTTGATGGTACGGCCGCCGTCGCCGATCACGATGCCTTTCTGGCTGGCGCGCTCGACATAGACCACGGCTCGAATATACACCGGCTCCTGACCCTCTCGGAACTCGTCGATCTCGACGGCGACACTGTAGGGCAGCTCGTCGTGCAGCAGCTCGAACGCCGCCTCGCGGATGAACTCCGCCGCGAAGAAGCGGGTGGGCTGGGTCGCCATCTCCTCGGGATCGTAGTGAAACGGGCCCTCGGGGAGGTAGGCGCGCAACGTGTCGAGCAGGGTGTCGAGCCCTGCGCGAGTGACGGCGGAGACAACAACGGTGGTGGAGGATGGTGGAGGTTGGTGGAGGTTGGTGGAGGCGGAGACCAGATCGGCCTTCGTGTATACGGTGACGACGGGGGCGCGCGGCGGTTTTTCGAGTCGTGCCACGGACTCGAGCGGTGGTGCCGGGTATTCCGCGAGGGGATGCAGGTACGCGATGACCTCGGCGTCTGCAATCGCCCGCAGCGCCGCAGCCCGCATCACCACGTGCAACTGGTATTCGGGCTCGAGTAAGCCCGGCGAGTCTGTGAAGATGTACTGCGTGTCGTCGCGCGTGAGCAGGCCGACCACCGGGAGACGGGTGGATTGCGGCTTGGGGGAGACGATGGCGAGGTGCTCGCGAACCAAGGCGTTCAGGAGGGAGGACTTCCCCACATTGGGACGCCCAGCTAACACCACTGTACCACAACGGGTCATCAGAAGAAAGGAAGGGCGTCGCGGGAAAACGTCAAGGAGAACCGTAATACGATTCTCCGTAAGGGCGGTCGGACTTTCCAGCTCGCCCACTGCGGTGGCCGAGGAGGGCGATGCTGCAGCGGGGACACCATTGCAGATTGACGCGCCACACTCCAAATTGGCGCGTTTCCTCCAGGCAGCGACACATGAAGCACGGGATCTCGCTGCTGTTGATTGAAGACAACCGGCTGCTGCGCAACGGGATCGCCGCAATGATCGCCAAGCAGCCGGACCTCAGGCTGACGGCGGCGCTACCGCGCCTCGACCTCGCGCGGCTGCGTTCTCCCGACATCCGGCCCGATATTGTGCTGCTTGACGCGGCTCTACCCAACCACGACAGTCCGGGCGCAGTCCGTACGGTGAAGCTCCTGGCGCCGCACGCCAAGGTCATCGTGATGGGCCTGCTCGCAACTCAGGACGACATCGTCGAGTTCGTGAAGGCCGGGGCGTCTGGCTTCATCCTGAAGGACGCGACCTTCGCCGACTTCGCGCGCACGATCCGCGCGGTGTCCCGGGGAGAGAACGTGCTACCGCGGGCGACCACCCGGACGCTGTTTGCCCAGGTCGCAACCGATGCCGTGGCGCGGGGCGAGAAGCGGGCCCTGTCCGCCCTGCGGATGACGGCGCGCGAGCGAGAAGTGGTCACGCTCATCTGCGAGGGCCTGGCGAACAACGAGATCGCCGAGCGGCTCGGCATCAGCAGCCTCACAGTGAAGAGTCACGTGCACAACATCCTTGAGAAGTTGGCGTTGCGCACGCGACTCCAGATCGCCACGTACGCCTCCAGGACTTCACCCCCAACACCTCACCCTTCTTCGTCTGCATCCGAAGGACTAGTCCGCCCTCAATCCCCTGGCTGATGTCCGGCCGCCACGGTCAACGGCAAATTCGGGCCGCTTGGCGCTCGTGAGGCCAGCAGCAGGGTAACGCCCTCCCCGGTGTCCCGGGTGCGTCAGCGGCGATGCCTGACTCAAGGGGAGAGCCATGAAGCGGACGACACTGATGTTCACGCAGGCCGGCCCCGGCATTCAGGACTCGCCCGTCCGTCTAACACACCCGATACCGCCGGTCCGGGGGCGACCCGGTCCCGGATCAAGACCCGCATCGACTGGAGGTACTGCATGCCTCGCCTGCCCGCGCTCTTAGGCAGCGTGCTCGCCCTCGGGTTCGCGGCCTGTCGGGGCGATGCCCCGACGGCGCCGCGCAACCTCGCCGCACCCGACACCACCCAGGGCGGCATCGCTGCCGGCGATCTCGCCGGTCTAGTCGACGCGCTCGCGGACCTGCGAACACGCATCCTGCCCGCGTTGGGCGATGGTCCGGAGACGCAGACCCTCGCCGACGCGCTCGACAACCTCGGGCACACGCTGGCGCCGGCGCAGGCAGCCACGTTCGAAGACGCCCTCGCGCGCGCCAACGCCGCGGCGGCGCGGCTCGGGGCTGACACGACGATTCGCGCCGACCTGGATGTCGTGCTCCTCACCCTCGAGCAGATCGAAGCGACGGCACGGGGCTCGATCGAGCGCGTGCCGACGACACCGAGCAATTCGCCCGTCTCCAGGAGGGAGTCATGAAACGTACGACCCTGGCCCTGCTATTCTGTGTCGCGGTGGTCACGGCGGGGCACGCGCAGACCCTGCCCAAGGTGTTCTCCGCCTGCTACACCCAGAACACGGGCACGACCTACCGGATCAAGGAGCCCGGGCTTGCAACGCAATGCACCAATGCGAAGCACACCGAGTTCAGCTGGATCGACGGCCTGCCGGGTTACGATCATGGGTTACTCAACGGTCTCGCCGACGACGATCATCCCCAGTATCTGCTCGCCGCTGGCACGCGGCCCTTGGCGGGGAATCTCGGCGCCGGGGGCTTCAAGATCACCGGGCTGGGCGCCGGGACGGTGGCTGGCGACGCCGTACGCTTTGAGCAGACGGTCAAGGTTGGGGACGCGGCAGCCGGGGATCTCTCGGGCAGCTATCCCAACCCGAGCGTGGTGAAGCTCCAGGGCCACGGCGTGGCGGGCGCCGCGCCGACCAGGGGGCAGGTTCTCACGTTTGACGGCGCGCTCTGGACGCCCACGACGCCGCCGACGGGCGTGACCGACCACGGGATGCTCACCGGCCTGACCGACGACGACCACCCGCAGTACCTCCTGGGCGACGGCGTGCGGGCGAGCACGAACGGGTTCGCGGTGACGGGCACCTTCGGGTCCGGGAACATCCCCATCACGGGGGCGGGCACCCGGCTGATGTGGTATCCGGGACGGTCGGCATTTCGCGCCGGGGTTGTCGATGGGACGCAATGGGATGTCGCGAACATCGGGAGCGGCTCCGTCGCCTTCGGGGCGAACACCGTCGCCACGGGCGCATCCTCCACCGCGCTGGGGACTGGAACGAGAGCCAGCGGGAACTTCTCGACCGCACTCGGTGACCAGAATACGGCCGCCGGCCTCGCCTCCACCGCGACGGGCTTTGGCTCAACCGCCACTGGTGAGACGTCGGTGGCAGCGGGGTTCGTCGCCTCCGCCGCCGCGAATTCCGTCGTGATGGGCACCTATGCCACGGATGCCAGGGGCGGGAGCTTCGTATTCGGCGACGCGTCGACACGGTCCACCGGGGCGCGTGTCGAGACCGCGGCCCCGAACTCATTTGTCGTGCGGGCGCAGCAACTCTGGTTCGGTAGAAGCGGCGATCAGCCGACGAGCCCCGCCGGCTACGTGACGGTCGACGGTGTCATCGCGTCGACTAGCGGTGGTTTCAAGTTCCCCGACGGGACAGTGCAGACCAGTGCTAACGCCGGGGGCGTGACCGACCACGGAATGCTTACCGGCCTCGCCGACGACGACCACCCGCAGTACCTCCTCGCCGACGGTGTGCGGGGAAGCACGAATGGCTTTGCAGTCATCGGTGTGGGCTCGGGGAGGATCCCCACCAGCGGCCGCGGCACCCGCCTAATGTGGTACCCGGCCAAGGAGGCATTTCGCGCAGGCACGGTCTTCGACACTCAGTGGGACGACGAGAACATCGGCGAACAATCCGTGGCGTTCGGCCAAAGCACGATCGCCAGTGGTGTACGCTCGTTCGCGATGGGTTACTTCAATACCGCCAGTGGTGAACTGTCAGTCGCACTAGGAGGCCTCACGACCGCCAGCGGCAGCGAATCTACGGCGATGGGCACATTCGCCTCAACGAATTCCCATCGAGGCAGCTTCGTTTACGGCGATGCGTCGACGAACGTCGCTACCAACGTCGCTGCGGACAACTCCTTCGCAGTCCGTGCCCAGCGCGTGTGGTTCGGCACGAGCGGGGACCAGGTGGCCACCCCGGGGCGTTATCTCGAGACATCGACCGGCGCGTTTCTTTCGACCGGGGGCGATTGGACCAACGTCTCTGATGTGAACCGCAAAGAGAACTTCCGTGACGGGGACCGCGAGGTCGTGCTCAAGAAACTCTCGGACCTGCCGATCCAGACCTGGAACTACAAGTCCGACGACCCCGGCGTGCGCCACCTCGGTCCTACCGCGCAGGACTTCCACAGCGCCTTCGCGCTCGGGAGCAGTGACAAGGCGATCAGCACAGTGGATGCGGCCGGCGTCGCGCTGCTCGCCATCCAGGCGCTCGAGCGCCGCACGCGCGTGCAGGTGGTGGAGCTCAGTGCCCTCCGGACCGATAACGCCGCGCTCCGCGCCGAGCTCACCGCGCTGCGAGCCGTGCTCGACTCGCTGGTCCAGAAACGTTGAGCGGTGAGAATCAGAGTCGTTCGCTTCGCCCCCCATCGGGCGCTCATCCTCCTGGGCCTGGCCGCGACCGGTGCCGCGCTCGTCCTGGCCTGCCGGGACAAGAGCGTACCCACGGGGCCGGTCGAGGGGCCGGAAGCGCAGATCAGCGACGCCGTGCACAACGGCGCGAAGCCGCATTTCTACTTTCTGCCGCCGATGGTCAGCGCGCCCGCCTACTCGGGCACCTTCGATCCCACTCTCGCTCCCACAGTGCAGATCTGCGTCTACGGGGCCGGCGACTGCAGCACCGTGATCGCCGAGTTCACTACGACGACGGGGTCGGGCTCGGAGACGGTCCGTCTCGATGCCACCAATGAGCTGTACGTCGTCAACTGGCACACCGATCGGTTCAGGCTCAATCCCGCCCTCACCTACCGGATTCGAGTCTTGGTGGGAACATCGGAGCTCGGGTTCGCCGACGTAGACCTGGTGAGCTCCGCGAAGGAGCTCCGCAACGTACAAGCCGGCCAGTTCGTTCCGCTGCTCAATGGCACGACGCTCCCCATCAAAATGCGCATCGAGCAGGGAGTCGTGGCATTGGTCACCGTGGCGCCGAGCGACGCGACTGTCGTGGCCGCTCTGAGCCGGCAGTTCACCGCCGCGCTGACCGACCTGCACGGGAATCCACTGAGCGCCCCGGCCGTCGTCTGGGCAAGCTCAGCGCCGGCAGTGGCGACGGTCGATCAGACGGGACTCGCGACCGGGGTCACCACCGGCGTGGCCACCATCTCGGCAAGCGCGGCGGGCGTAACCGGGAGCGCGCGGCTCACGGTGACGGTCTCTACGGCGAAGTCGGCGGTGACGACGTCGAGCGCGAGCATCGCATCCGGGTCGACCGCCACGCTGACACTGCAAGCGAAGGATGCTGCGGGGCACAACCTCGCCACGACCGGCTTGACCGTCGTCTTCAGTACGTCCGGGGAGGCGGGCTCCAGCACCGGGACGGTCAGCAGCACGACGGACAAGGGCGACGGGACCTACACTGCGACGTTCACCGGGGTGCTGGCCGGCACTCCGACGACCATCGGCGCCACGATTAACGGCACCGCGGTTACCTCGACCCTGCCCACGATCAGCGTGACGCCCGGCCTCGCATCCAAGACGACGTCCCTCGTCACCACGTCCGCTGCGAGCGTCGTGTCGGGGACGACGGCGACCCTCACGCTGCAAGCCAAGGATGCGGTCGGCAACAAGCTGACCACCGGGGGACTCACGGTCGGCTTCACGGCGGCCGGTGGCACCAGCACCGGGACGATCGGTGCAACGACTGACAACGGAAACGGGACCTACACGGCCGCGTTCACGGGGGTGCTCGCGGGCACGGCGACAACCATCGGCGCTACGATCGGCGGTAGCCCAGTCACGACCCCACACCCGACCATCGCTGTCACGGTCGGTCCGGTTTCCCTCGCCACGTCGGTCATCACGACTTCGAGCGCCAGCGTGCTGTCCGGGAACTCGGCGACTCTGACGCTCGTGGCGAAGGATGCCGCGGGAAATAACGAGACGACCGGAGGACTGGTGGTCGTGTTCACCTCGAGCGGGGGAACGAGCACAGGGACGATCGGGACAACGACGGACAATCGAAACGGGACCTACACGGCGACGTTCACCGGGGTCGCGGCCGGCACGCCCACTACAATCGGAGCAACGATCGGGGGAAGCCTGGTGACGTCGACGCTGCCCACAATCGGCGTGACGCCCAGCACGGTGGTCGTGATGGTCGATGAACGGATTGTCATTAGCGACCACGTGAAGGTGTTGCCGCCAATCCGAGTCAGCATCGGCGAAGCGCTAACGGTCACGGACCGGCTGGCCGTGTTGCCTCCGATCAGCATAGCAATAACCGAATCCATCGGGGTGACGGACGCTGTCGTCGTCACCCCACAACAATGAGATAGGACCGAGGAGGAATCATGAAAGGCCTAGGGATGCTCTCGCTTCGTTGGGTATGTGCCGCGGTAGTGGGAGCGGCGTTCGTTCTACCGCAAGGCCTTCACGGGCAAGGGCCGACGCAAGGCATCAAGCTGCATGGGCACTGGGTGATCGAGGTGCGGAGCGCGGATGGAACGGTCCAGGTCCGCCGCGAGTTCGACAACGCACTCGTACTCAGCGGAAAAAACACTCTCATCAACCTCTTCACTGGCGCAGCGCCCATGGGACGGTGGCAGATCGAACTTGCCGGGCGGACTCTCCCCTGTCCCCTCCGCCCTATTTCCCCGACCGCGTGCTTCATCGTGGAGCCCAGTTCCCCTGAGGCTTACTTCACATCCAATAACCTCACCAAGACCGCGAACTCAGGCCTTTCTCCGGAGTTCGTGCTCCAGGGAAGCTTCGTGGCGGCCAACGATGGAGACGTGGGTGACGTCAGCACATTTGTTGAGGGTACGGCTACTCCTGGGCCCTTCACCCGGGCGGCCTTGACATCCTTGATCTTCGTGCAGGCGACGCAAACGGTGTCCGTCACGGTGACGTTCACGTTCTCGTGACGGGAGGCGATCGGGAAAATGGAAGTGACCAAACGTTCAGTTCTGCATTCCGTATCCCTCTTCCGTCTTCCAAATACGGAGCCCGCCCACGTGATACCGGAGCGGGCTTCGATTTGGGAAACTGGCTGCCGCTTCCCCTGGGTTGTCTCGCATACTACGGTACCAACGCGCACAACTTCGGTTACACGAATGTCCGCTGCCGTTCCAGAATTGGGCGGCATATGCCCGCGCCGCGCTACGATCTCGAGGATCGGCTGATCGATTTCGCCGCGCAGATCTGCTGCTCATCGACCGATTCCCCTCGACCGCGATCGCGAGACACGTCGCAACGCAGCTGATGCGCAGCGCGACCTCACCGTTTGCGAACTATGGCGAGGCCCAGGCGGCCGAGTCCCGCCAGGATTTCGTACATAAGCTGAAGATCTGCCTCAAGGAACTGCGGGAGACTCAGGCGTGGCTGAAGTTCGTCGAACGGATGAAACTCTGCCCCGAGAATCTCGAAGCAGCAAGACATGAATGCGATGAACTAGTCGCGATCTTCGCGACGAGCGTCAGGACTGCGGCGAGCAAAATGTAAAATGTCCAATGTCCAATAACCAATTTCGAAATTCTACATTGGATATTGGACATTGGACATTCGTAGTGGAAGCTGGCGGCGGCCTACTCTCCCACGACCTCGCAGTCGCAGTACCATCGGCGCTGACAGGCTTAACGACCGTGTTCGGGATGGGAACGGGTGTGGCCCTGTCGCGCTAGTCGCCAGCAAAGAGGCAGGGGCTGGGGACCAGGGGCCAGGGCTTCAAACCCTGACCCCTGGCCCCCGCCCCCTTAGTCCCAACGAGTGTGTAGTGATGCCGAGGCTCACCTCGAGACCGAGAAGAGATCAAGCCTCACGGGCAATTAGTACGGCTCGGCTGAAGCGCTCGCGCGCCTTACACCTGCCGCCTATCAACGTGGTAGTCTC
>Ga0209577_10003090_pt1 | contig 15720 bp, 13 predicted proteins | sample GraSoiAngelo_109_FD_185874 | JGI IMG/M metagenome (GOLD analysis project Ga0209577, IMG submission 185874) | Grasslands soil microbial communities from the Angelo Coastal Reserve, California, USA - 14_0903_12_20cm (SPAdes) (version 2) | ecosystem: Environmental > Terrestrial > Soil > Grasslands...
GGGCTGCATCCGCTTAGCTGGTAACAACTGCGTTACTCTTGCTAGGTAGCGCACACGGCAAAAGCGTTGTCCAAGTTACATGTAAGGCCAGAACTGAGTTCTCAATGACGAGAGGTCAAAGAAGGCCAAAACAATGAAAGAACCATAACATTATGAAAGCTCGAAACGTCGTATTCATAGCCGTAGCGTTTGCGGTCGCGTTTGCACTTGCGCCAGTCACCAAGGCGAATATAAGCCCTCAGGGTGGCCCTGGTGTCGAAGCGCCCGCAGCCGCGGTTAATTCAACAAGCCCTAAGGCTGTGGAATTCCCGGTTGTCACCATCCATAGCACTGACAATGTTGCCCGAGGGAAAATCGGTGCATTCGTGTTGAGCGTGAATCCTACAATCCTGCTCGCTACAACTTTCGTAAACTTCAAGGTCAGCGGCACAGCTATCCCAGGAGTTGATTACACTCCGCTTGTCCCGCCCGCCTTCATCGGACAATCCGGCTTAGGAGTAATCCTTGTCAAGACGCTGCCCGATCCCCGCGCATCAGTCGTCCGCCAGGCCTACAGCGTTGTGGTAACTCTGGAACCCGGCCTGGGGTATGCACTAGGCCAACCTAGCTCAGCTCAGATGTTCATTAAGCCTTGAGCTTGAGTCTTCGAGAGGCGGAAACGAATCGCGCGCCGCGCTGCTCCCGGGAAGCTTTTGGGGACGGCGCGGCGCAGCTATCTTGGGTCCATTAGTGGACGGCAGCATGCGCTACGACGCGGTAAACGCGCTGTTGCTCAATGGTTTCCTCTTGGTTTCTGATTGTGTCGTGATCGCGTGAGGGGACTAAGGGTCAAATCTAAAGGGCGTGTGCCCAAAAGGCTTCAGCGCTCGTTGAATAACTTGTGGCAAAGGAAAGATTGGTTAGATGAGGGGAGAACGTTCGTAGCGCAATAGCGAATGCGCATCGATGTGGTAGATTTCGTGTTTGTTAAACTCCTTTCGTAGCCGAGGCTTGAATAAACCGACCACGCCCACTGCGAGCCCGTAAACCAGCAGTGGATCCAGCAACACATGTACAGCTGAGGCTTGCTTAGATGCTTGATCATGCCCAATGCGCGAACGTCGGGGACGCCCTTTACAGTAACGTTCTTCGTCCTGAACTATCCCGTCTTCACTTTGAAGACTTTAGAAACTCAACGATAGCGCGCTGTTCCTGGCCGGTAATGTTGGCACGCAAACGCATGTGATGAACGATCACATCCCACTGCGCGTTGCCATACATTGTGGGCGGTCGAATATTATGGCAGCGCAGACAATTGTTAGACCACAGTTCTTCCCCGGTAAGACCCATATAGGAATCGCTCGAGGTCGCACCGCTCGACTCGCTCGCCGTTTTCCGGTTTTCTTTCGGGTCCGCAAAGAGGTTCATGCTCGTGCTGATGAGGAGCAGGAGCAAGGCTGCGAGGAGACCGCGAGTTAGCACTCTAAGCATATAGCTTCTTTGCTCAGAAACCCATGGCTGTCTGAAGCAACAGAGCGTTCTTGTTGCGCTCGCCGTTCGGCTTATCCCATTCATACGCGGCTTTGATCACGGTGCTGGGGCTAAGCCAGTAATCCAGCCCAATGGTCCAACGGGTTTCAGAAGGATCGCCGAGCCCGCTCGGATCGCCACTTAGGTGGTCCCAGCGAAAGATCATTTCAAGGTTCCTTAGAAAATCGATATCGAGTTTGGTGGGTCGATAGGCGATCTCCGCGTAACCGCCATCGCGTTTAGCCGTCAGCGGAAGCGGACCAAAACCAAGTGAGCCATCGGGATCATAGACCGCGTGATCCACTTTGCTCCACGCGTATTGCGCGAACAGATTGACGCGGCCTTTCAGCAAATCGGAATTGCGCGTGATCTCCAGATCAACAGACTGAAGTAAAGCACGAAGATCAGCGAAGGTGGTTCCTTGGAAGCCCGGCTTCGATGTTTCAAAGCCATAACCGACCTCGACTCCCGGGATTGGAAGAAAACCAACTCTGCCTCCAACCGCCTTGTCATCGTTGTTATCCGTGTAGCTACCGAAATCGAGTCTGCCCGCGGTGCGGGCATCTGAGGTAAGGAGGGTAGGACCGTTGGAAACATACAAGGCGTAATCCACGCGGGTCGGGCCGATCGGAAATCCTCCGCGCACTTGTGCGCCGACGGATATGTTTGGCAGGACGCCATGGTAAACACCGATCGGGCGATCAGGCAATTTGTTGATCCATTGTGGCTCGAAGCGTTCGACAAAAACATTACTCGGACTAAAAAATTCTCCGACACCCAGGGCCATGTAATCATTCAGAAGATACGAGATCTGGGCATTCACAAGATTCACATTGGTGCCGCCGCCGCTGGGCTCGATCTCGAGCCGGCCGTCGAATAAAATTTTCGGCGTCAATTCCCAGAGAAAGACGGGATTAAGAGAAGCGGAAAACGTGGACACCTGGCCGTTGCGCTGCTCGTACATCGCTTCGGCCCAGCCAGCGAGTAAGAATTTCGTTGTTCCCAGCAGTGATCCTTCCGCTTCGACGACCGGCGGCGGGGCTTCCGTGGCGACTTGCTTGTGCGTGTCGGCGACAGTCTGGCCTTGGGAACTCTCCGGCGGAGCGACCTCCTTGTGGCTTTGCACCAGCGCTTGGTTTTCGGCGCTTCCTTGCTTCTGAGCGGCTTCTCCTTCTTTCTTAAGAGCGTCCAGTTCTTTCTTCATCGCCAGCATCTGGGCTTTAAGCTCTTCATATTCTTTTCTGGTGACGAATCCATCTGTCGTTGCGTCCTCGGCATGAGCGACCAGAGATGTGACAGTGAGTAGAGCGCCTTGAATAATCGCTGCTAAGCAATAATGGCGGATCCTCTTCATTTAGTTACCTCTTGGCGAGTGTTCGGAGATAGTTAATCACGCTCCAGCGGTCTGTGGGCGAGAGCCGACTGCGGTAACTGGGCATCGGTTTCTTGCCGACTGTAACCTTCCAGAACAGCTCGCCGTCTGCTTGTCCTCGTATGGCCGGATCGGAGAGTTTGGCTGGATGAATGCCAAGATCCGCCGCGTCGGGTCCATCACCGTTTCCCGTCTTTCCGTGACAGCCCGCGCAACGTTGTAGATAGACTTTTTGTCCAACTGCGAGTGAAGAGTCGTTGACGGGAACGGGACTTTTCTTTCCTGCCTCCGCTGCCGGGGCGACCCACTTCTCTTTTGATTCCGGTTCTCCCAAGCTCACGGCGATGAGGGCTGAGCCAATCAACGCTGTGAAGAATACGACGCCGCAAAGGTAACAATCCGATCGTGGAATCATATAGCGTTCGACGCAGAATTTTTGCGCGTTACGATGGTGTGTCAAGGGGCACTAAGGCGTGGTAAAGGTTCTGTCGCTGCCCATTCTCGTGCCCGCGCTGTTCGTAGCCACGATTCGGAAATGGTAAGTAGTATGGGTAGTCAGGCTGCTGATGCTGGCAGCAATATTCCGGTACGTATTGCCAGTCTGACTCTGCATGGCTGTGGTGTGGCCGTAACTGGTCGTCGTGCCCCACTGGAAAGAGACCGTTGTCAGCAACCCATGTGGATCGAGCGAGCCATTCAGTGTCGCCGAAGAACTGGTGACGTTAGTTGCCGAGCCAGTCGTCACAACGGGAGCGCCAGTCGCGGCAAGTGTGGTAAAGCTGCTGTCGCTGCCCATACTAGTGCCAGAGCTGTTACTCGCTACGACTCGGAAATGATAAGTTGTGCTTGCACTCAGGCTACTGATGCCGGAGGCAGTGTTCAGGTACGTGTTTCCACTGCGACTCAGGGGAGAAGTCGTGAGGCCGTAGCTCGTCGTGGGGCCATATTGGAAGTGAACACTCGTAGTTAATCCGTGTGGATCGACTAAGCCATTGAGCGTTGCTGAAAAACTCGCGATCAACGTTGCCGGATTAGTTAAGGCGACTGAAGCGCCCGTGGTGCTGAGTGTGGTAAATGTCCTGTCGCTGCCCATCCTCGTGCCGGCGCTATTGGTGGCCACGATCCGGAAATGGTAAGTCGTGCTCGCCATTAAACCGCTAACGTTGGCAACGATGTTCCGATACGTGTTCCCGGTCTGAGTCTGCATGGATGTGGTGGACCCGTAGCTGGTCGTGGTCCCATACTGGAAAGAGACAGTCGTGGTCAATCCATGTGGATCGAGCGAGCCATTTAGCGTTGCTGAGAAGCTCGCGATCAAGGTGGCCGCACTGGTTGATACGACCGGAGGCCCGGTCGCGGTGAGCGTGGTAAATGTCCTGTCGGCGCCAAAACTGGTGCCGCCACCATTGTGAGCTACGATGCGGAAATGATACGTGGTGTTCGCGGTCAACCCGCTGATGTTCGCACTGACGGCCTGGACGGTGTTCCCCGTCTTAGTCTGCGTCGCAGTCGTCGAACCGTAGCTTGTGGTCAGGCCATATTGGAAATTGACGGTCGTCGTTGCGCCACGTGGGTTTACTGATCCATTGAGTGTGGCCGACAAACTTGCGACGTTCGTTGCTGGACTAGTCGTGACGGCCGGGGTGGGTGTTGGAGTAGACCCAGGCGTCCCAGTAGGCGTCGGCGTTGGTGATGCTGATGCATTCGTCACCGTGACCGTCCCTGTCATTCCGCAGCATGCCCCGTGGGGGGTGCAGTAATAATTAAACGAGCCAGCAGTGTTGAATGTGCGATCGAATGTATGGCCTTGGCTTTGAATTCCAGAGTCCCACATTCCATTGGGCATCCCGGGGGAACCCGAGGTGGTGCTGTGACCACTCGAGCTCCAGGTCCAATGCACGGTATCGCCCGGGTGAATCGTCACCGATTCAGGCGAGAAGCAGAGGCAGTTGTTGCCAATCGCGACAGTAACCGTGGCCGCGCTTGCCAGGTTTGGGCAGAAAGCCAGAAGCGTTGCGATTATCAGCAGCGATACCGCGATGTGTCGTGAAAAGGTTTTCATCAGATCAATATGACACCGCACAATTGAAAATCTGTTGCCGCATGCAAGACAGTAAAAGTAACGGCGTTGTCACTATCCTTAAGCGCGGCCTGCGTGATCGCACCACGGAGTAGCGTGCCATGTATCAATGGCGTTCGCCGGCGTCGATGGTATAACCAACGTGACGGACGGTGCGAATCAGCGGCGGATCCCCGATCTTTCGACGCAACCGGCCGATGAAGACTTCGACCAGTTTTGTATCGTATTCGTGGGGGTGTTCCCAAACACGTTCGCACAGCTCGGTGCGCGTGAAGACACGGGCAGGCTCACGCATTAGCACCTTGAGCAAATTTACTTCCCGCGGGGAAAGCTCGATGCGTTTCGCGCCGCGGTGAAGATCGTGAGTGGCCAGGTCCAGGGTGAGATCACCAACCCGAAGGTTGAGTCCCGGCTCTTCGGGATAACGTCGTCCCAAGGCATTGACGCGAGCCACCAGCTCGCGCATTGCAAAGGGCTTCGGCAAATAATCGTCGGCGCCAAGTTGCAATCCGGTGACGCGGTCTTTCACCTCGCCTCGAGCCGTAAGCATCAGCACGCGGCTGGCCATGTGTTCCGAACGCAAATGCCGCAGGACCTCAAACCCGTCGATGCCAGGCAGGATGACATCCAGCACGATTAGATCGAATGGTTTCTGTTTTGCTTTATCCAAAGCTCGTTCACCGTCATGAACGATGATCTGATCGTGCCCGGCCTCGGTGAGTGCCGAAGCGATTTGCCTTGCCAACTGGACATCATCTTCAACCACAAGTATGCGCATGAGTTTTCGAATGGTGGAAACTTAAAACCTTATCGTGAATTGAGCTGCGAATAGATGATTATCCTCCCCTTCGCCTGTGGTGTCGTGCTGAAAATCATACTGGAGTTTTATCTGTGCGTGTGGCGTGAAGCGATACGTTGCGGCGATGTCGATTCTGCCGAGATCTCGACTCCATTGAACATCATGACCGTAGCCGTCGCTGATTGTGCCGAAGAGCTGTTGGTTCCAGCGAATAGCGCCAAAGAACTGCGGCGTAAATTTGTATTTTGCTTCGATGTAGTAAGCGACTGTGTCTGCGTCGCCAACGTTCGGAACCTCGAACCGCGCTTCATAAACTTCGGCCCACACTTGCAGATAATGCCAGGCGAAACTGGCATCCTGCCCAAGAACAAATTCGCGATAATCATCGAGGTCGCGTCCGGGCGGCAATGTGGGTTCGGCTTCGCGCCGAAAATATGGGCCCTCACTTGCTGAGAAGCCAAAATTCCACGCCTCGTTAGGCCGGAAACCGACCCGCGAACTGAAAGTCGGATTTTGGAAACCGTTCTCAGTAACTTCCCACGATTCTGGCCGCGAAGAGAGTGAGGCGTTTTTGATCTCAACGGCGTAGTCGAACTGACCCAGTTTTCCTGAAATAGAAAATCCACTCGCGTAACTGGGCCCCCAGATCACCGGATTGAACGCGTACTTTTCGTAATAGTAGGGGCCATAGATGAAATAGAGTGGTGAATAAGGAGCGGATTTGTCCTGAATTGGCGTGACATTTTCATAAACCAACGGCGCGTTGATAAACGGGTTGTCCCATGACAAGTGCCGCGGGACCCAATTGCCGACAACGGTGGCGAATTTGCCGGCCTGCAAAGTAAAACGGACGTCTTCCCAAGGCGTAATCCGAAGCGCATACTCATCTAAACGAATTTGAGCGCCGTGATTGCTCGGATCAAAACCACGATCAAGGCGCGATTGCGCAAAGAAATAAATCTGCGATCCGATTTGTGTGTCCAGAAACAGCGTCAACCGTGGATTGAAAAGAGTGTCGATGTTGCTGTCAATGAGACCAGGCGCGGGTTGTTCAAAGTGATAGATCTCCACGTCAAGCGTGCCGCTCAATCGTGCGCGCAGATTATCTTGAAATGCAGAAATCGTGAGCGCGGTGTCGAGCCGGTCGAGAAAATCATCGATATCGAAGGCGCACGCTGTGCAGGCAAAGATGCACAGGCTGAAAGCGCGCAATTTCATGCAACTGCATTAACACCGTCCGCGGCAGGAAAGCGCACTTCAAATTCGGTCCAATCGTTTTCCGAACGCACCAGGCACAAATCGCCGCCATGCAACCGGGCCAGTTCGCGTGCCAAATTCAAGCCGATTCCGTGACCCGAAGCAGCCGAGGGCATCGCGTTGTGGTGAAACCGTTCGAAGATGTTTTCGCCCCGCGGAATTGTGCGGCCATTATTGCCAATTGTCAGCACAACGTCGCTGCCATTGCTGTGCGCGCTCACTCGGATCCCCCCGCCGGGGCGATTGTACTTTCGAGCGTTCTCCAGGAGATTTTGCACAATGAGCGACGTGTACCGTTTTTCGCCGGCCACAAATAAGCCGGCTGGGAATTCCTTCTCGATCTTCACATCCGGCGAATCGGGAAGCGCGCCAAGGTCATCGAGCCACTCATTAACCAGCTGGCTAAGATTTACCGGTGTCGATGCGATTTGAAGATGACCAGCGTCCATGCGCGACAAAAGAAGCAGATCATCAATTACGCCGGTCAGACGATGTGTCTGATGGAGCAAAGCGGAAAACTCCTCGTAAACCTCCGGCTTAAAATCTTCGCGAGCCAGCAATGATTCGAGGCCAACGCGAAGAACGGTGACCGGACTTTTCAACTGATGCGAGGCGTCGGCCGAATATCGTGTGGATCGTTCTAATTCCTCGGCGGCCGAGGCGAGCGCGACTTCAGCGCGTCGTCGTCGTGCACGGTTTTCCTCTGAGTCCAGCGCCAGCTTCTTTACTGGCGCCGAAAACCTGAGCGCGACGAAATGGCTTGCGATGAAACCGCCTAACAAAAGGAACGCGCCCGCGCCGCCAATTTGCCAGCGAAGCCGCTGCAACTGCGCCATCGAATCAGCCAGTGGATAAACGCAAATTTCGTAAGCGGCCGGAAAGAGAGAACCGGGATTGAGCCGCTTGTAAAAGAGAAGCTGTGGCGCACCATCGACGTTCACACGAAAATTGTTTTCTGCGCGATCGGAATTCGCGACTGCATTAGCTATTTTCTCGCTTAAAAATGCCTCGGCTGATTTCGGAAGCGACGGCAAATGCAATTGCCGGTTCACCCAGATGCCGCTTTTCATCCCTGCGCCAGCGTCGCTCTGCCTGGGCTGAAACGGTTTGAACCCAACCACCAGGGCCGAAATGACATTGCCCGTATCGGTCGAAAAAATCGGCACGGCCAGAACTTCAGCAACTGCGCCTCCATCGGTGCCGACTTTTTCCTGGACGTATCCGATCTGCTGCGTCTTAGGCAATTTCGTCAAGGACAGCTGTGCTTCCGCTTTGCGGCCCAACTGCCCAACTTCCTTCGGATTCGGCGGTTTCAGGACGGCCCCCGATCCATCGAGAAACCGATAGAAAGTCGCGTGAAGCGATTGCGCAGCCTGCTCCGGGGGCGGTTCTTCGCCTTCCATTAGATCGCGCAACTCGTCCTTTGCGCTCGGATACAGCAAGTCGATTGCATTGTCCTCAATCGCCGCGTGGATGCGTGATTTGCCCGCAAGCGCATTGCAACGATCGGCCAATGCTGCATGACGCAATTCCTCGAGCTTGTGCAGCGAAGAAAGTTCAGCCCGAAAGTTCTCCTGTAAATTTCGTTCTGCATCGGCCGTGACCTTGCGCTGCGCGAGATAGAGACCGAGCACAGTAACGGCCGCGACAATAACGATCATGGCGGTGAACAACCGAGTGCGAAAGCTCGCTACGTCTTTGTCTCTCGCTTGGCCTGGGGCACTCATGGGAAATCAACGTGCAGCGTTTGGCCGTTCTTCAAGTCCACCGGCTTTTCTTGAGTGGTCTTGCTGTCAATCCACGCCTTGAGCGTGTAGTGACCCGCTGGAAGTCCACTCAATCGAAAGTGCCCGGCCGTGTCGGTTATCACAAAATGCGGAGTAATTAAGACCAGAATCAACCCGCGCATGTGTTCGTGAATGTCGCACCGCAATGTAACCAGGCCCGGTTTGTCGAAAACTTGCGACGGGATCGGACGTTCGTCGGGCCGATAGCGCCCAAGATCGAATCGTTTGGCAGGCGAATACGAAAAAATGTTGTGATAAGTGTCATCAAGATTTGGGAATTCAACCTTCGTTCCAACTCGCACTGGCAGGAGCGCTGGAATGAAGGTCAAATCCTTTTGGGTGATTTCTTTCGTCGGTAGCGAAGCTGGTTGTGGAAAAGAACCATCAAGGTAAACCACAGCCAGGGGCGGCTGCGTGGAAAGAACGCCGCCTTTGCTGACGATCTCGTAGCGTTTAGCCTGCACCGGTGCCGAACGCGATTTCGGCAGTTCCACGCGTCCCTCCACCGTGGCGCTCGCCGGAAGCGCCACGGGAAACAATGGAAGAATCGCGCTACACCAAAGCAAACCGCGCAAACGCATTTTATTGCTAGTTTAGCAGTCGTTTCATCGAACGAAAAGTGTTTGCGGCCGCATTCCAAAAGTAACAAAGCTGTTACCTTTTTGGTACGATGCGCGATTCAGCGTCGCTTTTGAATCGCTCCCTGATGATCCTTTGATCTTTGCGCGTTTGCCTCGGCAGCTTTGGGGTCCAATGCCGCCATTGCTGGGAGAGTGAAAAAGATCGTCGCGACCAGGCTCCAGAAAATTCCGATCGCGCACGCGATGCCAAGACCGGTAAGCGCAGGGTTGCGCGCTAGAGCGAGCGAACCGAAACCGCTCACCGCGGTCAAGCCCGCGAGCAGGACCGGCTTCACCACCCCGGCTATATCATGCTCGATTTCGCGTGTCTTTTGCCAGACCAGCACAACGTATATCCCGTAGTCCACGCCGATGGCCAGAACCAGGCGAAAGGAGAGCACATTGAGCAAATTCAGATTGACGTGCAGCAGTTTCATCGAAGCGATCATCGCTCCGATGCCGAAGGCGAGTGTGATCACCTGGATAAGCCACAAACGAAGGTCGCGATACAAGATGGCCAGCAACGATATGTCGAAGATCGCCATTAGCGCGCTGATAATAAGCAGTTGATGATGCGACCATGGCTGAAGATCTGCGAGCGCGTAGCTCCAGCCGGAGAGAATCATCGGAACGCCAGCCACTGGAAGCTCGCGTTCGAGCTCCTGGCTCTGTGCGTGGGTCGCGACCCGCTCATTGGTCGTCACAAATCCAGTTGTCAGCGATGGGTCTCTTCCGAAGTAGCGGTCCACTAAGAACCACCAGCTCGATGATTCCGGCAATTGAGTACGCCAGTTCGGCAGCGGCGTGTTTTGATCGGAAGCATGTTGTAAGTCGGCGAGCAACGCGAACGCGGGCTCGAACGAGTCGCGGTTGAATCCTTCGGCATCCAGCGTTTGCTCCAGCGTCTCGCGCGCTCCTTGAAAGTTGATCGTGCCCAATCGTTGTCGATTTGTTTGCATCCAGTTTGGTGACGGGCAAAGCGCCGCGGGCGTCGAGAAGCTTTTGATTTTGCCCGCTGCCCTGAGTTGCCGCCAATGCGCTGAGATTTTTTGCCAGTAATCGTGCAGTTTTTGAGGATTTGCTTCATGAACAATCGCCAGGACCGGTTCCCAGCGCACGGGCATCTTGTGCATGATTTCATCCAGAGCGCGACTCGCACGGATGTTTTTTGGCTGCAATGAACGTGTGCTGGCTTCGAAGCGGAGTGGCGGAACCGGCGAAAAGCCAATGGCAGTCAGGAGCAACAAAACTACACTCGAAGAAATCAGCATGGGCGCCGGTTTGCGCACAGTCCATCGCACATAATTTCTCACAACGTCGAAGAACCAATCATGGCGAGCGGCCCCGTGTCGCTCGCGGACAAACAGAAACAAAATCGAGCACATGAACAGGCCGGCGACGAAAATCCCGATCGCAATGAGCACACCGAGTTCGGAGAAGCTCATCGCGCCGCTCAGCACCAGTGCAAGAAATCCGACTGCCGTTGTGAGCGCGCCAAAAAAAACCGCGCGTCCGAGTCTTGCCACTGACGTGGCGATGGCCTGTTGATGCGGTTCTCCATCCGCTCGTGCCTGATGGTAGCGTCCGATGGTGAGAATTGCGAAATCCACGCCCAGCCCGACCAGAATCGCGCAGAAGGCAACGCTGATCATGCTGAGTCGCCCGAAAAGAAGCTGACCGGCTGTCAACGCAACCAGGCAAGATAAAAGAAGGCAAAATGCCATGCCCACCAAGGGCAGCCATCGGCGAAAACCTGCAAAGAAAATGATGCCTACCAGCACGACTGATCCGAGCAACGTTGCCACAACGTCGTAACGCATGCTCAACGAAATCTCCGACACGAAAGCTGGGCGCCCGGTAACGAGAACTTGCAACTCAGCGCCTTCCCATCCTTCTGCCGCGGTCGCACGAAATTCATTCACCCCGCGCATCAGACGCTGGCATTCAAACGCGCTGACAGTCGTTTGGTTCGTTACTACCACAAAGATCCGCATAGTACGATCTGGCGATGTGAGTGGCTGTTCCTGTTCGATCACGGTGCTTTCCGCAAATGGCTTGAGCGCCGGCGCAATCAGGCCAAGGGGGTCGAACGAAAGCTCGAACTCCGGCCGCGGTGAGCCGGCCTCGATCTGTTGACGCAAGCGTTGAAGACGATCGCGAATTTTTTCCGGTTGCAAGATCGACATCGTTTCATCGAAAGCAGCGGGCTCCAGGTTGAGAAGTAACGGGACCGCGATTGACTGGAGATCACGAACGCCTTCAGAAGTGGCCATCGGCGAACCCGCCAGCACGCGCGCGCACCAGGGTTGCCGCCGTAATCGTTCCACAAATACTGGCGCAAACTCTTCCAGTTTATCGACATCATTTGGATTACACACAAGCGCGAACGTCAGCTCCCGGGTTTGTTCAAAATCGCGATCGTAAATTTTGAGACCTTGCACCGATGAAAATCTGCCGGGCAAAACGTTGAAGACCTCGGAATCAAGTCGCAACGAACTGGCGAGAATCGCAACGCAAGCGGCGGTCAGCACAGCCATACCACACCAGACCAGTGCGCGACGCTGAGTGATTGTTCGGGCGATAAAATCGCTGGTGCGCATGAACAAGCCACATTCAACACGAACCGGCCCGAAGATGCCAATGTTGTAACCGTTTTGTTATTGTCCCCGGTCTAAAAGGCCGGTGTTAATCAGAACCGAAATAGAAACGTCTCATTGCCGGCGACGTATCGCAGGATCTTCTGATTCGGTGCGCGTAGGAATTGACCTCGCAGCCCGAGCCAGCCGTGCAACTGCGGCGGAGCTTGTGCGACGGGTCCAGACCAGCCCTGGCGCGCAAAGGCGCCGGTGATTTTTGCGAAAGTGGCGTCCTGTCGGAGCGACAGCAGCGTTATTCCTGGGCCTTTCGACACTGTGAGTTCAAAATCGCCCGTCTTTGAAACGCGTACGAGAGCATCACCAATTAGGGTTGTTTTGGCATTTCGATACATGAGCTGACCGGTTTTGGTCTGCCACCCAGTAGTCGGTTCAGAGAATTCGTGACGCGAGATACTTGCACAACTTGTTACGCAGAACACAGCAATCGCGAAGAGCCAAAAGAATCCTGTAGCGACGGCCCGGTGGGCCGTAATCGAACTCATGATACGACACCGGCTTTTTGAGCCGGCGCGACCGCTTCATCCGCCTTTGGTACGAGCGTGAGCCGCGGGGCAATCGGATGATGGCGTTGTAGCCAGACCAGAAAATAAAATACCCACATCCGCCAGCGAATAGGGAAGCTGTTGCCGACATTTCCGCCAAGCACAGCGTTCACTGCGGGCGCGAGCCCGAGCACATTGCGTGGCGCAAGGAAAACTTCGATGAACTCCTTCGTGTACCATGCGTTCACAAAGCGAAGGTAAACATCCATCGCGCGATTCACTGCTCGCTCGTACTGCGGGAACAACCGCTTCGCCTTGTGCGGATGGTCGAGAACTTCGTTGAGCGCGTCGGCGGCAAGTTCGCCGCTGAACACGGCAAGGAAAACGCCGCTACTAAAAATTGGATCGATAAAACCGGCGGCATCGCCTGCAAGCAGCCACCGGTCGCCGTGCAATCGCGCGGTGCGATAGGAAAAATCCGCCTCGACGTAAACTTGCGACACACGCCGGGCGCTTGTCATCCGTTTGGCGGTAATTGGCTGTTCGGCCAGTGCCTGATCGAGAAATTCTTCAGCGCTGAGCTTGGACTTTCGAAACGTTTCGCTGTCGAGAACCACTCCAACGCTGGTGCGCTCAGAGCTGAGTGGAATCAACCAAAACCAGCGATCAATGGCACGGATCAAAACTGTGAGCGTGCCGTCAATTCCTTCTGCGCGCCAGACACCGTCGTAGTGCGCGAAAATCGATAGTTTCTGAAGATGATCGTAGGTCTTTTTAATTTTGAATTGCCTGCCGAGCACCGATGTGCGCCCGCTTGCGTCGATCAGATAGCGTGCCCGAATCGAATTAGACGTGCCGTTGGACTGAACTCCCAGCTCGATGTCTTCATTCGAGAACTCCACGCGATCGACCGAAGTTTCCTCGTGCACTTCCGCGCCGCATTCGGCAGCATGATCCAATAGCACCTTATCGAAATCGCCGCGTGTGACCTGATAAGCATGATCGGTTTGGGAGCGATAGCCGTCTTTGAAATAAAACTTGGTTCCAGTTTCCGAGCACGCACCAATGATTTCGCCGCCGAATTTTTTCATGAACCCGGCGCGCAAAAATTTTTCGTGCAGACCCAACCGGGTAAACGCTTTCATGCTGAAAGGCAGCAGCGATTCGCCGATGTGAAATCGCGGAAATTTTTCGCGTTCGAACACGATCGCGCGCCACCCCGCGCGCGCGAGCAGCGCCGCGGCCGTGCTCCCGGCCGGTCCACCGCCAATGATCGCGACATCGTACATGGCATTGCTCACCGTGGTTGATGTTAGCAAATCTTCCAGATTTTGGTAGAACCGATCTCATAAATGGCGCTGTCATGTTGAGCGAAGCGAAACATCCAGCTACTTCAACCGATTACGGATGGTGGTTTGCCTGTGAAACCGACCAAAATTTATCGCGCTGTTTGACTACCAAATTATTCGAAGTAGCTGGATTCTTCGCGTCGCTCAGAATGGCAACTGAGGCGCATGCCTGTCTGGCCCGTGTTGCATCGCGGCCCGATGCCGGATTCGTGCTAAGGTTTGCGGACGTAAGATGAAGCTGATCGATCGATTTGTTAGCCGCGAGTTACTGGTGAACGTGGCCTTTGCAATCGCAGTGCTGAGCATGGTTCTCGTGGTCGGGAACATTTTCCGGAAACTTCTTCCGCTGCTGATAAATCACGATGTTCCGGTGGAATACCTGATCACGTTCATCGCGTATGTGCTGCCGTTCTCGCTCATTTTCACAATTCCATGGGGATTATTGACTGCGATCTTGCTCGTATTTGGACGGCTTTCCGCGGACAACGAACTAATCGCGTTGCGCTCCAATGGCGTGAGCATTTCGCGCATCTGTGTTTCGCTGGGCGCGATCGCGGCCGGTTGCACGGCGATCTGTCTGTGGCTCAACGTGCAAGTTGCGCCGGCTGCTCAGGAAAAATTGCGCAGCACGATTTTCGATCTGGCCACGCGAAATCCGATGGCCCTTTTTGGAAGCGATCAGATCATCGACCAATTCCCCGGGCGCAAGATTTACGTGGGCAAGAAAGATGGCAACAAGCTCGAGAACATTACGGTGTTCGAGCTGGACGGGAGTTCGCTGCCGGTAAAGGTGACTTTCGCGCGCACGGGGATGCTCGAAGCTGATTTGGCGAACAAACAGGTCCTGATGCACCTGTATCAGGCGCGTTACCAGGAGCGCGATGCGAAAGATCCCTCCAACCTGCGGAAGATTCGAGACGGAATCAACATGGTGGAAGGCACATTGCCTATCAGCCTCGAAGAGCTTTACGAGAAAGAGAAAAAACGGCCAAGCCGTTCCGCGTTGTCGATCGAGCAATTGCTTGAGCAATTAAAAAGTGAGAACCAGGGAGAACGCAGCGCCAGCCGCACCGAAATCAACAAGCGCTTTTCGTTTCCGTTCGCGTGTATGGCCTTCGCAATAATCGGGGTGCCGCTTGGTGTCACCGCTCACCGCCGTGAGACTTCAATTGGGTTTGCCATGGGTTTGATGGTGGCCACCACTTATTTTCTCTTTGTCATCATCGGCGATACGCTGCGCGGCAACCCGCAGGTACATCCAGAGTTGATTGTCTGGTTTCCTAATGTTCTCTTTATCGTACTGGGCGCGTTTTTATTTCGCCGACTCGCGCGGCAATAGCTGGATTTTTACGGCGCAGCTAGCGTGGGCGCTGGATTTCCCTGTCGTCACTCTCGCGATCGTGCTGGTTTTGTACTTCATATTTGTGCGCAGCCGAATGGGCTAGCTAACGAAGGATTAATTCGCGGTCATCACTTCAAGCTTCCTCTGGCTCCGCTCCTAGCGAGAGCGAGGGCGCCGTCACTGTCGCGGCTCGGGGTCGAAGAACTGGAACGCGTACGAGAAGAGCGTCCCAGAGATAAACGGCCACACACGCCAGCACCAAAATCGATGCATACGGCCGAATGTTGTGGAGCAGGTCAATCGCCCGCAGCGTCGAGTCGAGTTTTTTGTCGATCAGCATTACGTGCATGATCATGGCCGTGCTTGCGATCGAGATAATAAAATGCACGATGCTTAATCTGACGCTGACCCCCAGCGCGACAGCGCTGACGACTGCGCCCCACATGAGATAGCGCTCATGCATTTG
>Ga0209577_10003092_pt1 | contig 15706 bp, 16 predicted proteins | sample GraSoiAngelo_109_FD_185874 | JGI IMG/M metagenome (GOLD analysis project Ga0209577, IMG submission 185874) | Grasslands soil microbial communities from the Angelo Coastal Reserve, California, USA - 14_0903_12_20cm (SPAdes) (version 2) | ecosystem: Environmental > Terrestrial > Soil > Grasslands...
CATACGAACAGCACATGGGTATCCCGACGACGTGCTTCGGTGAAACCGAGTACTTCGTCGTGGACGTGAAGGCGGTGGAATGACGACGTCGAACAGTTTCGGCACGCGGGCCCAGCTCGCCGTGGGGGGCCGGAGCTTCGAGATCTTTCGGCTGGACGCGCTCGAGCAGCGCGGGCTTGCGATCGGCCGCCTCCCCTATTCCCTCAAGATCCTGCTCGAGAACCTGCTGCGGCTGGAGGACGGGCGCACAGTCCGGCCGGAGGAGATCGAACGGCTGGCGCGCTGGGACCCGAAGAAGGTCCCGGACGACGAGATCGCCTTCATGCCCGCACGCGTGCTGATGCAGGACTTCACCGGCGTCCCCGCCGTGGTCGACCTCGCGGCGATGCGCGACGCGATGCAGGCGATGGGCGGCGACCCGAAGAAAGTGAATCCCCTCCTGCCCGCCGAGCTGGTGATCGATCACTCGGTGATCGTGGACGAGTTCGGGACGCCGGCCGCCTTTCAGGTGAACGCCGACCTCGAGTTCCAGCGCAACCGGGAGCGTTATGCCCTGCTGCGCTGGGCGCAGCAGACGTTCCAGGGATTCCGCGTCGTGCCCCCGGACACGGGCATCGTGCACCAGGTGAACCTCGAGTACCTGGCTCGGGTGGTGTTCACGGACGCCAGCCGTAAGCCGCAAGCCTACCCCGATACGCTGGTCGGGACGGACTCTCACACCACAATGATCAATGGACTCGGCGTCCTGGGGTGGGGCGTCGGCGGCATCGAGGCCGAGGCGGCGATGCTCGGCCAGCCGGTCTCGATGCTCATCCCCCAGGTCGTGGGGTTCCGGCTCACGGGAAGGCTCGCCGAGGGCGCGACGGCCACGGATCTGGTGCTCACGGTCACTGAACTGCTCCGCAAGAAGGGCGTCGTCGGGAAGTTCGTGGAGTTCTACGGTCCGGGCATCGCGACGCTGCCCCTCGCCGACCGCGCCACCATCGGCAACATGGCTCCCGAATACGGCGCCACCGTGGGAATCTTTCCCGTGGACCAGGAAACGCTGCGCTACCTCGAGTTCACCGGACGCGCGCCGGACCAGGTCGCGCTCGTCGAGGCGTACATGAAGGCGCAGGGGCTGTTCCATTCTCCCAACGCCCCGGAGCCGGTGTACTCGGACACGCTGTCACTCGACCTCGCCACTGTCGAGCCGAGCCTCGCCGGCCCGCGCCGGCCGCAGGACCGGGTGGCATTGCGCTCGGTGGGGCGGGCGTTTCTCGACGCCCTGCCGACCCTCGTCAAACCTACGTCGCCCATCGCGCCCCCCGCCGACGTGCGCAACCACTGGGAAGCCGAAGGCGGCCATCCGTTCGGGGGAGGGACCGCCGTCGCGGCGCCAGCTCGACGGAGTCGACTGCAAGCTGCGGCACGGCTCGGTCGTCATCGCCGCGATCACCAGCTGTACCAACACCTCGAACCCGTCGGTCATGATCGCAGCCGGGCTCGTCGCCAAGAAGGCCGTCGAGCGGGGCCTCCAGTCGCAGCCGTGGGTGAAGACGAGCCTCGCTCCGGGCTCGAAGGTCGTCACCGATTATCTGGCCCAGGCCGGCCTCATGCCCTACCTCGAGCAGCTGCGGTTCCATCTCGTCGGGTACGGCTGCACCACGTGCATCGGTAACTCCGGGCCGCTCCCCGAGCCCGTCTCCGCCGCGGTCGCCGAGGGTGAGCTGGTGGTGTGCGCCGTGCTGTCGGGCAACCGCAACTTCGAAGGGCGCATCCAGCAGGAGGTACGGGCCAACTACCTGGCCTCGCCGCCGCTCGTCGTCGCGTACGCGCTCGCCGGGCGGATCGATCTCGACCTGCAACAGGAGCCGCTCGGCCAGGGGAAGGACGGCAAGCCCGTCTATCTCAAGGACATTTGGCCGTCTGCCAAGGAAGTGGACGACGTCATCCGCACCTCGATCAAGTCGGCGATGTTCCACAAGGAGTACGGCGAGGTCTTCAAGGGGGACGCGCGCTGGAATGGCCTGCCGGTGCCCGCGGGAGACCGCTTCATCTGGGAGCCCGACTCGACGTACATCCGCCGGGCTCCGTACTTCGACGGCATGCCGCCCGTGCCGGGACCGATCCAGGACATCCGCCGCGCGCGTGTGCTGTGCCTGCTGGGGGACAGCATCACCACCGATCACATCTCGCCCGCCGGCTCGATCCGCAAGACGAGTCCGGCGGGAAAGTATCTGGTGGAGCACGCCGTCCTACCCAAGGACTTCAACTCGTACGGCTCGCGCCGTGGCAATCACGAGGTGATGGTGCGCGGTACCTTCGCCAACGTGCGCCTCAAGAACCTGCTCGCACCGGGCACCGAGGGGCCGGTGACGCTGCACCTGCCCGACGGGGAGCAGATGACGATCTACGACGCCTCGGTCAAATACCAGGCCGAGGGCGTTCCGCTCATCGTGATCGCCGGGAAGGAGTACGGCGCCGGGTCGTCGCGCGACTGGGCGGCCAAGGGCCCCAGGCTACTGGGCGTGCGCGCCGTGATCGCGCAGAGCTACGAGCGGATCCACCGCTCGAACCTCGTGGGCATGGGGATTCTGCCGCTGCAGTTTCTCCCCGAGCAGACGCCGGGCACGCTGGCGCTCACCGGAAAGGAGACCTTCGACCTGACCGGCCTCGCCGCCGTGCTGGCCGAGGGCTTCCCGCGTGGCAAGGAGCTGACGGTCAAGGCCGCCCGTGCTGATGGCACGCCAGTCGAGTTTCGCGCGACGGTGCGGATCGATACGCCGCAGGAGCTGCTGTACTACCGGCACGGCGGGATTCTCGAGTACGTGCTGCGGCAGCTGCGCCAGACGACGTCCTAGAAGGACGCTATTGTGCGGATTCAGCCCTCCGAGGCCCGCTCACGCGCGGCTCGGCGCGCGCCCCCGTTTCGGTCGTGGCGGCACGCGTGAAGACGTCCTCGACGTGATGCCACAGCATCTCCAGTGCAATGGGCTTCAGCACGAACCGCTCGGTCTCGAGGAACAGCGCCAAACTGCGTGGCTCCGGCAGGGGCTCCGATGCAACGAGCACAAACCGGCCCCGCAGTTCGGGTCGTAGCGCGAGCGCTTGCCGCCACAGCCACAGGCCGCCGCGATCCGGCATGTTGAGGTCGGTGATGACGACGTCGAACGATTGCTTCCGGAGAATCTCCAAGGCTTCGACACCGTTGGTCGCGGTGGTGACTCGGCAGCCGCGGCGCGTCAAGGAGCGCGCAATGGCTTCGCGAATGGCCGTGGTGTCGTCGACCATCAAGACGGAGAAGTTGGCAGGCTGCAACATGCCGGACTGACCCCGATGTGTCGCTCAATTAACTGTCGCTCGAGCGTCATCCCTTTTCAACTGTTGCAGCATCGCAGCATTTTTGTCGCCAGAATTCGCGGCTAGTTCCCGGGGTCACCGATCGCCCGGACCCGGGCTTCGAGCGCGAGCCGCTCGAGCTTCGCGACCGGCCTGGCCAGCAGCAGATCGATTCGCCGGCTGAGCAGCACGAAGGCGTCCCGGAACGCCGCCTGCTTGGTGGCCCGGTCGCCCTCGACTTCCGCGGGGTCCGCCATGCCCCAGTGCGCCAGGATCGGGTGGCCGGGGAAGATCGGGCACGCTTCCTTGGCGCGATCACACACCGTCACCACGAAGTCCCACGGCTCGTGCTCGAGGCCGTCGACGCCGCGCGGCGCATGGGCGGCCCACGGGATGCCGTGCTCGCGCAGCGTCTCGATCGCGAACGGGTTCACCTGCGCTGCAGGCCGGGAGCCGGCGCTGTACGCCTCGAACCGACCTTTCCCCTTCCAGTTGAGGAGCGCCTCGGCCATCTGGCTGCGGGCGGAGTTGCCGGTGCAGAGGAACAGGACGCGAAACATCTGTTACGTGAGGGGTCTGCGCGCGCGTACGAACGCGCCCATCACCTCGCCCCCGGCGGCGCGCGCTGCTTCGAACTCGTAGATCCGGGTCGGCTCGACACCGATCCCTTCGAACCCGGCCTCGGCCAGCAGACGCCGATACTCGACCTCTTCCAAAGCGCCAGCCACGCACCCCACCCACAGCTCCATGTCGCGTCGCACGGCTGCGGGAACGGCTCCGCGCACTACCACGTCCGACACGGCGAACCGGCCCCCCGGCTTGAGCACGCGGAATGCTTCGGCGAACACCCGGCGCTTGTCGGCCGAAAGGTTGATCACGCAGTTCGAGATGACTACGTCCACCGACCCGTCCGGCAACGGAATGCGCTCGATCTCGCCTTTCAGGAACTCCACGTTCGCGACACCGGCCGTGCGCTGATTCTCGCGGGCCAGGTCGAGCATTTCATCGGTCATGTCGAGGCCGTAGGCCTTCCCGGTCGGTCCCACGCGCCGGGCCGACAAAAGGACGTCGATCCCGCCGCCCGAGCCCAGGTCGAGAACCACCTCGCCCGCGTGGAGCTCGGCTAACGCGGTCGGGTTGCCGCAGCCGAGCGACGCACGCACCGCCCCTTCTGGGAGCGCGGCGGTCTCGGCCGCATCATAGAGGTTCGAACTGATGGGATCGCAAGCGCAGCCGCAGTCGCCGCGCTCGCCGGCGAGCACGTGCAGCGCCGCCTGCCCGTATTTCTGCTTCACCGTCTCTTTGACTTGCGCGTCATTCATGTGATCACCTCTTTAGCCGCAGCACGCCCGGGCGCAGCTCCCGGCGTGTTTGCCCGGCTTCACCTCGGACACGAACTCTGCGATCTCGTCGAGCGCTTCGCGATTCAACGCGTAGTAGACCCAGCGCCCCTCGCGCCGGTCGGTCACGAGCCCGGCGTCCTTCAGGGTCTTCAAATGAAAGGACAGACGCGATTGCGCGGCGTCGAGCACGTCCTGCAGCTCGCACACGCAGCGCTCCCCGTGCGAGAGCAGCCCCACGATTTCGAGCCGCGTCGCGTCCGAAAGCGCGTGGAACCAGCGGGCGGCTCGGCCGATGTCCGGAAGGGTGGTAGTGGCCATGCCCGCTAACATATCAAATTATGTTGATGTGTCAACCCAAGGGTTGCTCTAGCAGCGCGGGGGGAGGATGTTCCCCCCCGATGGATCGATTCAGGGCGGATTTCCTCGCACTAGCGACCGTGGGAGCGGCGGCACTCGGCCGCCCGGGGCCGGCCACGGGCCAAGCCGACGCCTGGAGCGCACGGACGGTCCCGCTCTTCGGGGTCAGCTACTCCCCGGACATCGGCCTCCAGCTCGGAGCCGGGCTGGCGCACACCCGGTATGGGTTCCGGGCGCTCCCCGCCAGCACACGCTTGATGGTGACCGCCGAGTACGCGACCGGCGCCGAGCGGCTCCGCGCCCGGGGCGACGGAGAATTCCGGCGACCGCTCGCACCCGCGATCCTCTCGGTGGAGGCCCTGGCATCGGGGCTCGAGCTCATCCGGTTCTACGGCTTCGGCAACACGAGTGACGCGTCGCGGCCGGACAGCGTCTACCGCGTGCGGCAGCAGCAGTTGCTGCTCGCGCCCACGGTATGGGTGCCGCTCGCTCCGCGTGTCCGCCTCGCGCTGGGGCCGCTCGCACGCTACACCAGCACGCATTCCGACCCGGGGACGGTGCTCGGGAGCGCGGGACCGTATTACGGCGCCGGGGACTTCGGTGAGGTCGGCCTGCGGCTCGTGCTGGAGCTCGACACGCGCGACGCGCCCGCCGCCCCGGCCAGCGGCGCGTACCTGCGGTTGACGGCTCAGGCGTACCCCGCCGCCTGGGATGTGATCGAATCATTCGGCAGCGTGTCGGCGGAAGCGTCGACCTATCTGTCGCTGGGCGACGCCGCACCCGCGACCCTCGCGCTGCGGGCGGGGGGCGCGACCGTGCGCGGCCCTGTGCCCTTCACCGAAGCGGTCTACGTGGGCGGAGGCACGACCGTCCGCGGCTATGCCGAGCAGCGGTTTGCCGGACGCTCGGGCGCCTATGCGAACGCCGAGCTGCGGGTGGCAGTCGCCCGCCTCTCCGTCGGGGAAGGGGGCGTATTCGGGCTCGCCGACGGGGGCCGCGTCTGGGTCGCGGGCGAATCGTCCGACCGCTGGCACGGGGCCGCGGGCGGCGGGCTGTGGTTTGCCTGGCACCACCGCGGTGCCAACACGATCTCGATCGCCGCGGCGCGGAGCCCGGAGCGCACGGCGCTCTATCTGCGCGCCGGCTTCATGTTTTAGATCGAGCCATGACGCTTTCCCTGCGCGAGCGCGTGCCCCTCGCACCCTACACCACCCTTGGGTTGGGCGGCCCGGCCCGCTACTTCCACGAATGCACGACCGCGGCGGAGCTGCGCGAGGCGCTCACCGCCGCGCACGAGCGCGGGCTGCGCGTGCAGATCATCGGCGGGGGCTCGAACCTCGTGGTGGCCGACGCCGGATTCCCGGGCCTCGTTCTCAAGGTCGCCATCGGCGGCGTCACGCACCGCGACGCGGCGGACGGGGTGGAGGTCGTCGCCGGGGCCGGGGTCGAGTGGGACGCGCTGGTGCGCCAGGCGGTCGAGCGGGGATGGGCCGGGATCGAGTGCCTCTCGGGAATCCCCGGCACGGTGGGCGCGACGCCGATCCAGAACGTCGGCGCGTATGGTCAGGAGATCGCGGACACCCTCGTGTCGGTGCGGTGCCTGGAGCGCGACAGTCTGGGCGAGGTCGTGTTCACGCGCGACCAATGCGAATTCGTGTACCGCGGCAGCCGCTTCAAAGGGCGCGACCGCGACCGCTACGTCGTCCTCGACGTTTCCTTGCGCCTGCGGCGCGACACGCTCCCGCAGGTCCGGTACGCGGAGCTGGCACAGGCGGTGGGCCGACACGGCGCTCTGGAGGAGCTCGAGCCCGCCGCAGCGGTGCGCGTCGTGCGGGACACGGTCCTGGAATTGCGGCGTCGCAAGTCCATGGTGCTCGATCCCGCCGACCCCAACGCACGGTCGGTCGGCTCGTTCTTCGTGAACCCGGTACTCTCGGCGGAAGCGTTCGACGAGCTCGCCCGGCGCCGGCACGCCGCCGGAGAGGTCGACGGCATCCCGACGTTCCCCGCCGACGGCCGCGTGAAGGTGCCCGCCGCGTGGCTCATCGAGCACGCCGGATTCACGAAGGGATACCGGTACGGCGGCGTGGGAATCTCGACGCGCCACGCCCTCGCCCTGGTGAATCACGGCGGGACGACGACCGAGCTCCTGGCGCTCGCCCAATCCATCGAGCAGTCGGTGTACGAGCACTTCGGCGTTCGGCTGGAGCGCGAGCCTGTGGTGGTGGGCTAACCGCCGACCCGCCCGCCCGACTTCTCCCAATTGACGAACAGGAACCCGCCCGGCGCGTCGAGCTTCGGCTCGCCCGGTCCCGGGAGGATCTGGAGTTGCAGCTCCTCGACCTTGTTCCTGGCGCAATTCCAGCAGGCGAGCGCGAAGTCGCCGTCGCGCCGGGTACGCGACAACAGCATGACGTGCACCATCGCGTTGTCCGTGACGAGCCCGCCGTTCTTGTACAAGTGGCCGAACGCCCACAGGGCAACCGCGCTGTTGATCGTGGGCACGAGTGGCGTGTGTACCTGCGTCACGCCGTGGTAGTAGAGGCCGAGGATCACGCCACCGAAGCGCGGGTGGTGGGGGACGTCCTTCGTTTGTACGCGATCGAGCACGAGCTTCCAGCGGACGCCGTCCTGCGTGGTGAACTCCGCGACGCCGTCCACCGAATCGCGCGTCGCGCCCTTGTCCCACGCCGTGAAGCTGAAGCTGCCGGAGATCGGCACGACGTTGTTGGAATAGGGGCCGTTCTTCACCTGCGACTCGAGCCCCTCCCGCTCGTCGCCGAACGCCTTGAGGATCGGGGCCGCGCTGTCGGGGAACGGGAAGGGCCCAGGCAGGATCTGAATGACGGGCCCGCCGCTCGTGACGCGGATCGCCTGCACTTTCGCGACGGTCAGGTGAGTCTCCATGCCGAGCTTCTTGTGCGAGTCCGCCCCCACGGGGCAGTAGACCTCGTACGTCCCGGGCTTGAGGGTGAGGGTGAGCGTGTCGCTCGCGCCCGGCTGGATCATCTCAATCTCCTGCTCGATCCCCTGTCCTTCGACCTCGAAGCCGTGCGGGATGCTGCCGCTGTTGGTAATCACGAACCTCACGGCCCCGGCCGACACCGCGGGCTGAGACAGCTCGACCTTCCACTCCGACAGCCGCACCTCGACGCGCGTCGGGTCCGCCGGCGCGCTGGGGTGGGGGGCGGCGGCCGAGAGGGCCGCCAGCAGGGAGGCAACGAACGCGTGAGACATGACAGTCTTCCTCCTCGAGAAGGGAAACGCAGTATGCTTCGCACTGGAAGACCGCACGCGCCGCGGGTCTATTCCGCCGGGAATAATCCCGACACTCGCCCGGTCGAATAGAGATGGGCGAACTGCTTACATCCATGAGGGACGGTTGGAGCCGAGCCAGCTCACGCGCTTCGAGGCCGCCGTGCTGCCGCACCTGGACGCCGCGTATACGTTGGCGCGCTACCTGCTGCGCGACGACCACGACGCGCAGGACGTCGTGCAGGACGCCTACCTGCGCGCACTCAACTACTTCGACGGGTTTCGCGGCACGGGAGCGGCCGAGGGCCGCAGCTGGTTGCTCGCGATCGTCCGCAACACGGCATACACGTTGCGGGCCAACCGGCGCCCGGACGCGCACGCCACGGAGTTCGACGAGAGGCTGCACAGCGAGGGGGGCGAGGACGACCATCCCGAGACCGAGTTGCTGCGAGCCGTGGACCGGGAGGCGGTGCGCCGCGCGCTCGACGCCCTGCCGGTCGAGTTCCGCGAGGTGATCGTGCTGCGCGAGCTCCAGGACCTGTCGTACAAGGAGATCGCGGAGGTCGCCGGGATTCCCGTGGGCACGGTGATGTCACGACTCGCCCGGGCGCGCCGGCGACTCGAGCAGTTGCTCGCGGCTGCCATGAAGGAGCACGACTGACGTGAAACACGACGACTTCGCGGCCCAGCTCGACGCCTATGTCGATGGCGAGCTGGTAGGAAGCGAGGCCCAGGACATGGAGCGGCACCTGCGCGAGTGCGCGGCGTGCGCGCACGCGCACGAGCGGCGGCGCGTGCTGCAGGCGACCGTTCGAGAACGGCTACCGGCGTTGCGGGCGCCGGGTGAGCTGCGGTCGCGAGTTCAGCTTGCCGTGCGCGCCGCGGCGCGCGTGACGCCCGCACGCCCACGAGCGGACTGGCGCTGGCTCGCCGCCGCCGCGGTGCTCGCGGGTGTCGTCGTCGGGACGTGGAAGATCACCGCCTCGCGGGACACGGCAGGCGCGCTCGCCGGCGAGGTCTTGGCGAGCCATGTGCGCTCGCTGATGGGCACGCACCTGACGGACGTCGCATCGACCGACCAGCACACCGTGAAGCCATGGTTCAACGGCCGCCTCGACTTCTCGCCGCCCGTGTACGACTTCGCCGGGCGAGGCTACCCGCTGATCGGGGGACGTCTCGACTACATCGGACAGGGGGCGGTCGCCGCCCTGGTCTACGGACGGCGCCAGCATGTGATCAACGTGTTGCTGTGGCCGACGCAGCGCGGGCCGACGGCCGGGCCGGCGGCAGTCACGCGCCAGGGTTATCACATGCTCCACTGGTCCGCGCCGGACTACACCTACTGGGTCGTGTCCGACGTGGGCGTCGCCGAGCTGGGCGAGTTCTCCCGCCTGTTGCAGCAGGCCGACTCGACGGCGGCCCGCTGAAACGGAGAACGGGCCCTTCCGTCAAAGAGCCCGTTCTGCATCGCCCGTCGCGCACCACCTCCTTTGATTCAGGTTTAGGCTCCCTCTGGAGGAGCACCTCCCCTCTCAAGGTCGTGGTCTCGGTCCCTCCCACGGCGGACCGCCGCCGAACCGCGGTGGGCGGTCGAGGCGCCGTTCCAGGTCCGCATAGCGGGTCCGTTGCGCCGGCGTGAGCTGAGCGCTGATCTCCGCGCTCATTCTCGACCGCACCGAATCGAATTGCGGATGGACCGCGCGCCAGATTTTCTCGAGGTCGGCGCGGTGTCGCTCCAGAATCGCTCGCACCGAGTCGCGCTGCGTCGCCGTAAGGTCCAACCGCTCGCTCAGGAAGCCGATCATCCCGTCCGGTCCCGGCGGGCCCCCTCCTCGCAACGCCCAGCCCCGCGGCCCACCGTGCGCCCGCGTCCCGAGCACCCACCCGAACAACCCGCCCGCCGCGAATGTCGCCACGAGCGCTGTGATCGCCCAAAATCGGGATTGCTGAAGCATTGCATCCACCTCAGTTCGCTAACATCGAGGCGAAAAGGGCGCTCGGGTCGGGCGCGCGGTGTGTCCCGAGCAGCTCGGCGGCCGCCTCGCTTCCGGTGGCGGACGTCACCCACACCGTGTCGAATGAGGTCGCGACTTCGCGCTCTCTGCCGGCGAGATACCCTGCCACGAACGTCAGCACGACCGCTGCCGCGATGGCCAGGCGGCTCCACCGCCCCAGCACCGCCCGCCAGGTCCCCACGCCGGCCGCCTCCGCGCGCGCGAGCACGTGCGCCACGAACTGCGCCGTGTCGTTGCGCGGGGTGAGTGCGGCCCAGAGCGCCTCGCCCAGCGCGGAATCATGGTGGTCCGGAGACCACAGGGGCTCTTGTCTCACCGGTCCTCCTTCAAGTCGTCCAACAGCGCCCGCAGCTTGCGCCGGGCGTGAAACACGGCCGATCGCACGGTCCCCGGCGCCAACCCCAGGATCTCCGCAATCTCCGCATGTGAATAGCCCTCGACGTCGAACAGCACGACCGCCGCCCGGTAATGCTCCGGCAGCTCACCCAGCGCCGTCCGCAGCCGGTCCCCGAGCGCGAGGCGCTCGGTTTCGGCGTCGGGCAGCGGGTCGCCCGCCGCCAGGTCGTCCCCCAACACCCGCGCCTGTCGAACCGTGCGCCGGCGGCGGCGGTCGATCGCCGCGTTGGCCGCGATCCGCAAGAGCCACGGGCCGAACGGGCGGGCGGGGTCGTAGCGGTCCAGCTTCACCAGCGCCGCCAGCAGCCCATCCTGCGCGGCGTCCTCGGCGTCGTCCACATTTCCCAGGATCGCGCGGGTGATGCGGCGCACCGACCCCGCATACGCCTCCACCAGCGTACCGAGCGCCGCCCGATCCCCCGCGAGCGCGCGCGCGACGAGCGCGGGCTCGTCCACCCTTGCCTGGCCAGGTGGGTCCGGGTCGGGCAGCGCGCTCATGCTGGTGTATACGGGGGCTCCACCGGGGATGCTGACAACCCGGAAACCGGCCGAGCACAGCCGACGACGGCCATGTAGGGGCGCAGCGTGCCGCGCCCCTACTCAGCGCCCCGTCGGCCGTCGCCGTAGTTTCCCACCTAGGGGCCAGCCGTCCGTTGCATTCCGAACTGAACGAAGGGAGCGGGTGCATGCGCGCCATTGTCACGAGCGCGGCAGTCATTATTCTGGGCGCGTGCATGGGGGCGCCGGGAGGCGGGGGAAGCGAGGCGGGGCGAGGCGGCAGGTTCGGGCCACCGGGAGGAGGCCTGGAGCCGACGCAGCCCCGCTACATCAACCCTGGCACGCTCGCCGCGCTCCCGGGGTTCACGCACGCGGTGCGGGTCGGCTCGACGCTCTACATCTCGGGGGAGGTCGCCCTCGACTCGACCGGGCAGGTGGTCGGCCCCGGCGACCTGCGCGCCCAGGCCCGGCAGGCGTTCGCCAATCTCGCGTTCGTCCTGAAGATCGGAGGAGCGGCGCCCGCCGACGTCGCGAAGCTCACGATCTACGTCGTGAACTATTCACCGCGCGACTTCGCGGCCATCCGGGAGGCCGGTGCGGAGTTTCTTCCGGCCCGGAATCCGCCGGCCGGCATCGTGGTCGGCGTGCAATCGCTTCCCATGGAGGGGCTGCTGATCGCGGTGGATGCCACGGCCGTCGTGCGGGCGCTGTTCCAGCCGCGGGTGCGGTAACGCTACGGATCAAGCCTTGCTTTACCCACCCGCCCCTCAATGTCTCGGCAGCACCGGGACGACCGACAAAATGATGGAGACGGCGATCAGCACGATGATGATCCACTCGAGGATCTCCATCCGCCGGCTCGCCGTCCGGTCCGCCATCTTGGCGTAGATACTGTCGATCGTTTGCAGCTTGCGGGTGATGCTCGCGTCCCATTCGCCGAGATGGAAGCGCCGGGACGCGAGCGAGTACACCCGCGCCAAATACTGATCGCCCACGAGCTTGAGCGCGTTGGTCACCTGCTCGAACAGGATCGCTCCATCGAGCTGTAGCCGGGCCAGGCGTCGCAGGTCGGGGCCCTCACGCCCCGGGGCGCCGATCCGGGTCGGCCGCGGCTGGAGCAGTTCGTACGCCCGCTCCAGCACGTCGTCGAGCTGCTGGTCCAGGAAACGCATCTCGAGCAGCTGGATGTTGGCGAACTCGAGCACGGCGCGCACGTCGTCGCCCTCGGCGTCGAACAGCAGCGTCGCATCGGTATCGATGAACGTGGCGTCGTCGGCACCGAACGACAGCCGGGAGGTCGTAGCGTCCGCGACCTCCTGCTGCGACAGCGTGCGCGGCTCCGCCCGCAGCACCTGCGCGACGGTGTGCGCGTGCTCGGTCCACAAGGCGGACGCCGGACAGGGCGCGGCGAAGGCTTCGATCTGGAATATCGAGTAGTCCTCCACGACATCGGCGATGCGTGGTCGCACGGCCGCGTCCCCCACCGTCGCCATCAGCTCCTCCACGTGCCGGCGGGCATCGGCCACGAGCCGCTCGTTCCCCCACAGCTCGTACGCCAGCGCCGGCAGTCCCATCAGCGGTCCCTCGATCGAGACCGCGTAGCTCGCCGAGATCGCGCCGAAGTCGTACAGCACCAACTCGAGCGTCGGCGCCGTGCGGTAGGCGCCCAGCACGTGCGCCTCCCCCTGCCGCGTCACGCGCAATGGCGCCGGCCGATACTCGAAGTTCGCGGGCGCGCGGCGCCGCTGCTTCACGGTCTGGCGCTCCGTTCCAGCGAGGATGCGGCGCTCGGCTGCGTCCAGGTCGATCGCGCGCGCCACGTCGAACGCGAAAGCGGGAAAACAGGTCCCCTTCGCGATCACCGGGTCCATGGAATCTCGACCCGCGCTTCCCCCAGCGCCGCCGGCCAGCGCGGCGTGAGCGAGCGCCCCTGCACCGTCTCGTCCAACCCCCGCTCCGATTTCGACACCGTGGCGATGGGGAACGACCACACCTCGGCCTCCGGTGCGCACGTAAGTTCGAGCGGGTGCGCGAGCGAGATCTCGGGAGCGAACCACGCGGCCGCCGGCAGGTGAGCCGCGTCCCAGCGGTAGCTCACGGTAAGCCCACCACCCGCGGCGAAGCGGAATCGCTTCTCGATTCCCCGCGCCCGACCCGTGACCTCGACGGCCTCGCCCGTCGTGCGGACCTCCGCCGTGACCGGCTCCGCCGCCCACGAGACGACCGGCTCGTACGCGCCGCTCGCATACACGTCCAGCGTCAGATCGCCGGGTAGCACGCGGTCGACGAACAGCGCCCGCCCGTCGCGATCGACGGGCGGCAGCCGATCGAGCCGCACTCGCTTCTCGATGTCGTGAATGCTCGGCGCGCCGCCCTCGCTCCCATCCCCCCCGTCGGGCACGGGCGTGGTGGCTTGCGCCGCCTCCTCCCGCGCCAGCGCGTGATAGGCTTCGAAGCGCCGTGTCACCACGGCGGCGTAGTTGACCCCGGTGCCGAAGCGCGTGTACTCCTCGATCGCGCCGCCGCGGCGCGGGCTCACGACGGCCGAGAACGCGGCCGCATGGATCCAGATCTCTTCGAACCCGTCGCCGTCCAGATCCAAGCGCTCGACGGCGAGCGGCGCGCCCCGCCGCAGCTCGCCCTCGGCCAGCGCGAGCTCGTGCCAGACAGCGTGCCGCAGATGCGGCAAGTACAGCCCGCCGAACACGCCGTGCCAGTACGCGTCGTTGCACTGCGCGCGGCCGATCGCCCGGCGCGCCGCCGCCGGGTCCCCCGAGCGCCGGCACAACGCCGACAGCGCCTGCATCTTCTTGTGCATTCGGTTCGCCTCGGGATAGCGCACGAAGAAATTCCGCCAGTGCGCCCCCCGCACCAACGCGCCGTCGGGACCGGCGAGCCGCTCCTCGCCGAGGTCGCGCTCGAGTCGCGCCAGCCTGAGCGCTGCGTCGGGCGGCAGCGCCCAGCCTTCCATCTCGCGGTACGATGCCGTCGGCAGGTAGGCAAGTCCACCGCTCGGCACTTCGGCCAGGGCCGTCGCCGGCGTCGTGAGACGGATCTCGCCGCTCGCGACCAGCGCGCCCATCGCGTCGAGAAACTGGGCCAGCCAGCCGCGCTCGTACACCCATTGCTTCGTGCCCGGCCAGCCGCCGAACTTCTCGCCGTCGTCCACGAACACGGCGAGCGGCGCCCCGCGCTCCCGTAACAGCCGCAGGTACGCCGCTATGTCCGCCGGCGGCTGGAAGGGGATCAGATAACGCAACCGCTCGTCGATCGGAAACAGCGCGACGTGCTGGCCGTCGCTTTCGGTCCAGAACGGCGCGTGCAGGCGATCGGCGGCAAAGCCCGTCACGAGGAAATGGCGGTCGTCCACGAGCGCGTAGCGCACGCCCGCCCGCGCCAGATCGGCGGCCAGCTCGGGCTCCCACACCCGCTCCGTCAGCCACAGCCCGCCGCCGTGCGCCGTCGCGCCGAACCGCCGCTCCACCGCCTCACGCATCCAGCGGATCTGCTCGACGCGGTCCTCCCGCGGCAGTGACGCCAGCACGGGCTCGTACAAGCCCGACAGCAGCAGCTCGAGCCGGCCGTCGCCTGCGAGTCCGCCGATCCGGTCGAGCAGCGCGCCCTCGTGCGCCTCGAGCCATTCCAGCAGCGGGCCCGAGATATGGAGTGCGATCGGGAAGAACTCCCGCTCGGCCAGCCGCTCGAGCAGCGGGCGGTATACGTCCCGCACGTGCTGCTCGAACACGTGGTCGAAGTTCCCCACCGGCTGGTGGAAGTGGACGCCGAACACAAAGCGCAGCGGGTCCACCCTAGCCGCCTCCCGCCTTCCCCTTACCCTCCCCCTCCCCGTCGGCGAAGCCGAGCCGCCAGGCCACGGAGGCGAGCTGCGCCGCCCGCGCGGGTGGGGACGCGGCCCGGATCCGGTAGAACGCGGTCTGGGCATCGAACGGGATATGGCCGCCGTCGCGCTGCGCGCGATCGGCCAGCTCGGTGACGGCCGCGATCGCGCGGGGGGAGTGGTCGTGCTCGAGCGCCAGCACGGCGCCGAGCAGGGCGGGCGCGGCGTCGCCCCCCGCATCACCGCCGTATGCTTGCGTGCGTGACGCGGGCTCGACCGCGACCCGCCGCTTGACGTGGTTGCGATAGACGTCGCGCCCGGTCCCCTCTCCCGGCTCGTTGCTCGCTGCGCGCGCCAGCCGCTCGAGCATTCCTGCCTCGAGCCGCGGCGCATCGGCGCCGGCCAACTCGATCGCCCGTGCCGCGTAGCGGAGAATCTGAATGGTTTCGATCCCGGCGATGTCGTCGAAGAACCAGCCGCACGACGTGAACATCCGCAGCGCGTTGCGCTCGAGCTCGAGCAGCTCCCGCGCGCGCTGCTCCGCCGTGCGATCGGCCCCGGGACGCAGCCGCTGCGCCACGAACTGCGCGAGGCCGGCGCTCGCGCCGCCGACCACCGTGCCGTAGGCGTCGCGCACCGCCCAGGGATCGTCGAACAGCGCTCCCCCCTCCCGTTCGAAGCGC
>Ga0209577_10003093_pt1 | contig 15699 bp, 12 predicted proteins | sample GraSoiAngelo_109_FD_185874 | JGI IMG/M metagenome (GOLD analysis project Ga0209577, IMG submission 185874) | Grasslands soil microbial communities from the Angelo Coastal Reserve, California, USA - 14_0903_12_20cm (SPAdes) (version 2) | ecosystem: Environmental > Terrestrial > Soil > Grasslands...
ACAACGACCTTGCGAATTTGGAGGTGACGCTGGCGAATCACCTCGAACAGCAAGGCGGTACCGACGACGTTCGAATGGAAGAAGGTACTGTAATCGGTCATGTAGTCCTGGTAGGCGGCCTGATGAAAAACCACCTCGACGCCTTCCAGAGCTTTCTCCCATGCGGTCTTGTCGCGGACATCGGCGCGTAGGAATTCCACACCCGGCGGGAGGGTCGGCTTTGGCGCAGGTCCATGCACCCGGGACTCCAGGCTGTCAAGCACAGTAACTTCCCAATTGCGTTGCAATAGAGCATCCACCAGGTGAGAACCGATGAAGCCTGCGCCGCCGCTTACCAGTGCTTTCAAGATTGTTTCTCCAGAATCAAAATTCTCTTGTTATTTGTTTTTTTCCACGCACGCTTCCGACATGAGGTAGACGGCATTGTTTTTTTCTTTGAAATAACGTGAGCCGCAGTCACAGAGCGCCTCCGGTTGAGAATTGAAATCTAAATGATTCCCGCAGCGACAAACAAATCCGCGCAGGCGCGCGGGATTTCCAACCACCAGGGCGAAATCAGGAACGTTGCGCGTGACCACTGCACCGGCGGCTACGAGCGCGTAAACGCCGATTTCGAGACCACACAGAATCGTGGCATTTGCGCCGATGCTGGCCCCCTCTCGCACCAGTGTGGACGCACGCGGCTTAAAGAGCTTGCTGCGGGGAACCAGGTCGTTAGTAAAAACGCAACCTGGTCCGAGAAAAACGCGATCCTCGATCCTGACCCCTTCCCACAGAGACACTCCGTTCTTGATTACGACATCATCACCGACGATGACGTCCGATTCGATATAGCATTGCTCGCCGACATTGCAATTTTTGCCCAGGCGTGCACCTTTCAGCACGTGAGTGAAGGGCCATACACGGGTGCCCTCGCCGATCAGAGAGGTTTCTACAATGGCTTGGGGATGGATGAAAATCTCGCGGTCATTCATCTTGCTACTTCCACGGGAGTGGCTTCCGACTGCGCACCTGTGTAAACGCTATGGCCGCCCTGAAGCAGAGACCTTGATGCGGCTTCGAGCACGCGGACTACTTCGAGCGCCTTTGGGCCATTGCTCAGTGGCGGCCGTCCGATGCGGATGCTGGTGACGAAGTCCTCACACTCGGCTCGGAGCGGCTCGTAGCTCTTGAGCGGTGGAATCCAAATGCCTCCGGGGGCAAAGCCCAGTGCAGTCGAATCTTTGTCGCTTGCGTTCACCCGATTGTCGATACCGGGATCAAAGACCTGCACTTTTTGTACTGGCTGCATGTCATCGTAGACCACCACTCGCTTGCTGCCAATAATCTGCATGAGGCGGGTCTTGGCAGGGGTCAGCCAACTTACGTGAATGTGGGCAATGCGGCCATCAGCGAAGCGGAGGGTAATAAAAACAGTTTCGGCAAAGCGGGTATTGGTGAAACTTGCGCCATAGGCGTTCACTTCGGTCGGGGCGTCATCCATTAGGTGCAGGATCATGGAGATGTCGTGCGGCGCGAGATCCCAGAGGACATCGACCTGCGTGTTGGGCGGTCCGAGATTGCAGCGCATACTGGAGATGCAGTAGATGGCTCCCAGCTCACCCTCGCGAAGCAGGGAATTGATCTGCATGACCGCTGGAGCATAAAGGAACAAGTGACCGACCATCAAAGTTCGCTGCGTGCGAGCAGCCAGTTCTACAATTCTTCCGGCGTCTGCAGTATTGGTGGCTAAGGGCTTTTCCACCAAGACGTGCTTACCTCGATTGAGAGCCTCCAATGCGAGCGCGCAATGGGTGTCTGGCGGAGTTGCGATAATCACTGCGTCAATGGAAGCATCCGACAGTACATCAGTCGCATCGGCCGCGGTTTGCAGCGAAGGATAACGCTGGGCGATGAATTGTCGGCGTCCTGGTCGCAGGTCGCTAACGCGGACAAGTTCTACGCCTTCGATTTCGCTAAAGGTTCGGACCAGATTCGGCCCCCAATAGCCGCAACCGATGATGCCAAGACGAACCAAAGTCGCTCCTCGAGCGGACGGTGTTAGAGCCCGGACAGCATAGCTGCCGGGGTTTTTAATAGAATTTTGAAATCCAGCCACAGCGATTGCCGACGTATGTATTCGAGATCCAGGTGAATCATCTCATCGATGGGGACTCGATTTCTTGCGGTCACCTGGTACAACCCAGTCAGGCCGGGTCTGACCAGGAAACGCTGTTTTTGCCATTCTTTATAAAGGCGAGCTTCATACGGTAAAGCCGGCCTGGGTCCAACGAAACTCATGTCTCCACGCAAGACATTCCAAATCTGCGGGAGTTCGTCAAGACTGGTGCGGCGCAGGAATCGGCCTACGCGCGTAATTCGACTTTTATCCGTGAGCGCAGTTTTAAAAATGGGTCCTTTTGAGTCCGCGCCGGTTGGTTCACTTCGATGAAAGTTTCGTTCAACGTCTGCGAAGTGATTGGACTGCTGCGAGTTCGGGAACATGCTGCGGAATTTGTAAAGCAGAAATTCTCTTTCCTTATAGCCCACTGCCGATTGAACGAAAAAAACCGGGCCTTTGGAATCCAGCTTGATCATTAGCGCTAAGAGCAGCCAGATGGGAGCGCATATTACCAGCAGAACACCACTCGACACAAAGTCGACAATCCGTTTGCAGAGCTGATAGAGCGGTCGCGCGGACACGCCGTTGCAGGCGCGCGAGGCTGGGGCGCTTTCAGCGACTTGCGACTGTGGCAAAGTAATCATCGATTGATTCGCAAACATGCTCGAATTGTTGTTCTGTCATCTCAGGGAAGATGGGCAACGAAATCGTCTCACGGGCGATTGCTTCGGCTACTGGGAAATCGCTGGTGGAGTATCCCAGGAACCGGAATGCCGGCTGCAGATGCAAGGGTACGGGATAATGAACGCCAGTCTCGATAGAGCGCTCCGCCAGAAATGCTGCCAAATGATCGCGTGCTGGACAACAAACAGGGAAGAGATGGTGAACAGGTTCGGTATCAGGGATTAAAGATGGCATGCGAAGGGGCAGATGAGCCAGGCGCTCGCGATAAAGTCCCGCCCAATAACGGCGGCGCTGGTTCCAGTCATCCAGAAAAGCCAACTTGTAATTCAAAACCGCGCCTTGCAGGGCATCCATGCGATAGTTGAAACCCACCTCAGCATGCTCGTATTTGGTAACCCGGCCATGATTACGGAGACGACGGAGGCGTGCGGCGAGTTCAGAGTTATTAGTAGTTACCATGCCAGCATCGCCGAATGCGCCCAGGTTCTTTCCCGGGTAGAAGCTGAAACAGGCAGGAGCGCCGAAGGAGCCGATTCGCTGACCCGAAAACCGAGCTCCGTGCGCCTGAGCGGCATCCTCAACGAGCGGGACTCCCTTTTCCGCACAGATTTTCTGCAGCTCAGGCATGCAGAGGGGCTGGCCGTAGAGATGAACTGCGATCACGGCGCGGCAAGCTTTGCTGATTGATTTAGAAAGAGCGCGCAGATCCATCTGCCACGTATCCGCATCGGCGTCCACGAACACGGGGCGGGCACCGATCACATGGACGGCGGCGGCGGTGGCGATGAAGGTATTCGCGGGGACGACTACTTCATCTCCCGGGCCGACGCCAAGGGTTAAAAGCGCCAAATGCAAAGCCGCCGTGCCCGAGTCCACCGCGACCGCCTCTGTTGCTCCACAATAGTCGGCGAAAGCTTTCTCGAATTCGGCTACCGGAGCACCTTCGATGTAGTTGGCCGAGGCGAGCAGGGGCCAGATGGTCTCCTCCAATCCAGCGCGAAGGTTGCTGAACTGCAGCTTCAGATCCAGGAAGGGAACCCGAGTTGCCCTTTCGGCGGCTACGGCGTTTCGCATAATTCTCCTAGGACGACTTTGAGAACTCGGGCTCGAGGCGGGAGTAAGCCTCGATAAGACTTCTGGCTGAGTGGCTCCAGTCGAGCTCGCTGTGCACTCTTTCATAACCACTGGCACCCAGCGTCTGCCGGCGTGCCGGATCCTGCAACAAGTCATCTATGGCGGCAGCAAGCAGAGCGGGGTCGTCGCGTTCTACATAAACTGCTGCTGCACCGGCGGAGCGTTTTGATTCAATCAGGTCAAAAGAGACAATCGGCTTTCCGCAAGCCATGTATTCCATGATCTTGTTCATGGTAGACAAATGGTTAAGCTCAATGGGAGGATCCGGGGCAACGCAGACATCGGCGGTGGAGAGATATGCGAGGAGATCTTCGTCGGAAACCCGTCCAGTGAAGTTGATGGTGCCGTCCAGTTCGAGCGAACCCGCCAAGTCCTTGAGTTCGTTCCAGCACGGTCCCGTCCCGATCAAAGTAAATATGACATCTTTTCGGCCGCGGATTTTGTGCAGATGATGAGCCGCCCGAACCACGCGGTCGACGCCGTCTTGACTATTCATCACTCCGAGGTAGGCGACCATGTAAGGGTAGCCGCGCTTCAGTTCTTGGCGAGCTTCCGTGGGTCGAAAATATGACAAGTCAGGCGCGCTGCGCACAATGGCGAGTTTTTCGGCGGGTACGGAGCCGCGCTTTTGCGCAATCTCATAAAAAGACTTATTCGGGGCGATAACCAGGCTAGCCTTACGGTAGGAACCTCGCTCCAGAAATAACAACAAACGATAAAGCCATTCTCGTCGGCGGAACTTGCTTTCATAGGTTTCCGCTGAGAGATCATGCTGATCATAAACCAGCTTCTTGCCGAGCCAACCGAACGGATAGAAAATCAACCAGAAAAGATCGGGCGGATTGGCGGTGTGAACGTAATCGAACCCTCGTCGAGCCGAGATCCAGAGCATCAGTGCGAACGTGCAGAGCATTGCCCAACTGTACTCAAGAAGATACCCCCAGCTTTGGCTGGCCTGGTAGAGGGGATAACGGTAAATACGTATGCCTTCAAAAATTTCAAAGCTCCTATGATCCTGATGGCGACCGCGAGGGCAAATCACGCTGACTTCATAACCGGCTGTACGCAGGGTGATTGCTTCATGCCGCATGCGACGATCCATCGGAAACGACAAATTCTCGATGAGTATAAGCACGCGGCGGCCGCGTAGCCTGGGTTCACTGGCTAGGGTCATTGTTTATATTCAGCAATAGCAAGGTCAGAGCACTCAGCATAGTGGCTTGTCCCCAATGCAGGTGCGCCGAGCGGTTGACGTACCAAGGTCGGCGTTGAAAGTAGAAATAGCCAGTAGTGTCTTGCATGTTGTCAATGGTCCATAGCGCTACACGCACCGCCAGGGAGAGCGCGGCGTCATCCAAACGGCGGAAACGACAGAGTGTTTCAATACTTTGCGCAGCGCTCTGGATGTCGACTGGATAGATACGGTTCCAATAGTATTTCGGAGTCCCATCTTCCCGGAAGAAGTGGTCATGGTAGAACTGCCAACCGCGGAGGCAAGCGGAGTGGAAGCGTTGGTTGCCGGTGGATTGAGCGTATCCGAGAAGGCTATCGAGCACGTAGGCGGTGTGCCAGTTATCGATCCAATGCAGATTCAATTGCTCGCCATAGAACCAGGAGCCGTCATCGTTCTGATGGCCGACTGTGTAGGCAAGTGCGTCGGTAGCGATGCTTAAGAGTTCCGTTTCGCGAGTGTGCTGATAAACGCGCGCCAATAGGGCTGCTGCCAAGGCATTGGCGTTGTGCACCGGTATGTTCGCGTGAGCAACGTAGCTGATGCAGGTTCCGGTTTGGTCCTGATGCCGAGGCAGTTCGGTTACGATGAAGCGGCAAATCGCCGAGGCTTCCTCCAGGTAGATCGCATCGCCCAGCATTTCGAAAGCATCGAGGAAGGCTTGTCCGATCAGGCTGCTCCAGACCACGGTAGGAGCACCGGCAGGCAAATAAAAAAGCCGAGCCTGGTAGTCGAAGTGGTTTCCCCAACAGCGGCCGGCATAGCCAGGCGAAGCATGCTCGCGCAGCCAGGAGAGACAGTGCTGGGGTTTATTCTGCACTGCAGTTCCCGGCTGCATCTGGTTCCAGCGCAAGTACCCCCTCGCCAAAAAAGCCATGCCTTTACTGCTCGGCGCGGGACGGACACCGATCCATGGCCGCAAATTAAAGGGCGAGCGCTTTACGAGTTGCAGAAGCAATTGGCGGCCAATCTTCGTGCCGCACGTAAGTGGGCGCAGAAAGCTGCTCAAACCATCGAAGGGATCGTAGCCCATGTACTCATGCGACTCCAGCCACCTGTCCAGTGCCTGGAGAGCGGCTTCGATCTTGGGGATGGCGTCAGGTGGCCAGACCGACCTGGGTGCGAGCTCCTTATTGGACGTGATTGAGTAAGACGCAGACATCAGAGGAACACCAAGGAATCAACCAGCGAAAACCGAATCCGCAGGTCAGAGAGCTACACGGCCACACGCATTTCAACGGCATTTCTCTGCCCATCGATACCAGGGCGTGTATCCATGAAGGTGCGCTGCCACAACTCCAGAGTCAAAAGCATCCAAATCCGGTAGGAATTGTCTTCGACTCCGTCGCGGTCTCGCGCAATCAGTTGGTGTACTTGTTTGCTATCCAGGAGACCACGGCGACGCAGCGATTCTTCTCCGAGCAGGTCGTCCACCATTTCCCGCAGGTCACGGCGGAGCCACATGCGCGTGGGGGCGCCAAAACCAGCCTTGCGACGCCGAATCACACTTTGGGGCAGCAGGCCAGCCACGGCCTTCTTGAGAATGTACTTCGAGGTAAGGCGATGAAGCTTGAAACGAGAAGGCAAGCGGCTGGCAAACTCAATGACCTCCGTATCGAGAAAGGGAACTCTGACTTCCACGGATGCGGCCGAACTCATCTTGTCGGAATAAGTCAGATTCAAGTCAGGCAGGAACGTCTTAGCGTCGACATACAACATACGATTGAGAAAATCGGCATCGCGTAGAGCATCGAAGTGGAGAAGGTGGCGCACGCCAACGACGCAAGGGGTCAGCGTTTCACGCAGCTCCGGACTATAGAGCCGCAAAAGATCGTCGTGATTCCCGTACGCGTGGAAGGCTACATAGCGCTGCTCCGGGGGCAGGGATGCCGCTTGCAGCAACTTTTCAAAGTAACGGTGAAATGCGAGCACGAGACCCGGATGAACTCCCGGAAGATGGTCCTTCAAATAAGGCAGCGTGTTCAAGGTCCAACGACCCGGCCCTCGACGCAAGAAACCAGGAACATGTTTAACCAACTCGGCCAAGCGATGGCTGAGATGGACACGATAACCGGCGAAAATCTCGTCGCCAGCCTGACCGCTCAACAGTACTTTGAGACGAGAATGCGCTTCCGTGCAGATGAGATAGGTGGAAATTGCGGCGGCGTCAGAGACAGGTTCATCCAAATGCCAAATGATTTTGGGAAGGAGGTTGACAACATCTGGCTCGAGCACGATCTCGTGGTAGTCCGCGCCGAACTGTTTTGCGACCAGGCGAGCGAACTTCGCGTCTTCATCAGATTGCTCGAGACGACCGTCCTCAGGACGATAACCAATGGTGTACGCCGTTACCGGTTCGGGCGAGACCTGTGCCATTAGAGCCAGAATGGTGCTGGAATCGAGACCTCCACTCAGGAAAACGCCGAGGGGGACGTCGCTTATCATGTGCCGAGTCACAGCTCGCTGCAGTATTTCGCGCAGTTGCTGAGCGAGATCGGCTTCGCTCGAAGTCTCGTCTGGCTGAGGTTTAAGGTCCCAGTAGCGCTCAATCTTGCAGTCGCCATCCTTCCATAGCAGGTAGTGTCCTGGCGGCAACTTGTAAATTCCATCAAAGAGCGTATCCGGGCCCGGCACCCAGCGAAATGCAAGATACTGGTGCAGTGCCTCGGGGTTTATTTGTCGCGCGATGCTGGGCGAAAGCAGAATTGACTTGATTTCGGACCCGAAAATCAACCGGTCGCGCAGCGCCCTGTAGTACAGAGGCTTGATGCCAAAGCGGTCGCGCGCCAGCAGGAGCTTTGGGGTACGTTCGTTTTCCTGCAAATCCAACAGCGCGAACGCGAACATGCCTTCCAACTTCTGCAGTATGCCTATACCCCATTGCTCGTATCCGTGAATGACAACCTCGGAGTCCGTGTTCGATCGGAAATGGTGGCCGTGATCTTGCAGCTCGCGGCGAAGTTCGCGAAAGTTATAAATTTCGCCGTTGTAGGTGATCCAAACTCGACCATCTTCGTTCGACATCGGCATGTGGCCGGCGGCAGAGAGGTCGATGATGCTCAACCGGCGATTGCCGAGGCCGACCTGTGCCGTAGGAGAGACATAGATACCTGAGTCGTCCGGCCCGCGGTGGGCAATGATGCTGGTCATCTGCTCCAGGAGCGGTCTATCAGTAAATCCGGCTATGCCACAAATTCCGCACATTTGGTTTTCAGGAACGTTTCTTTGGGTATTGGATTAACTTTTGGCCCAGTGGCGCTAACGTTGCGAGCCAGTGAGCGCCAACAAGTCGGGCGCAGCGCTCAAGGATACAGGCTGGCCTTTGCCAATGGCGTCAGCAACAGCGAAGACCGCCTCAGTGACTTCGACAAGTTCTTCAAAGGGAATAGGAGCGATCGTCCCAGACAGCATGGACTGCAAGGTAAGTTTCAATTCCTGGCGGTGGCCCTTGTCGCGGGCGGATTTCACGCGCTTGGTCTTCCCGTTTCGCACGAGTTGGAGCAGTTCGAAGTCTTCGAGCCGGCCGACGGCCCCTTCACAGAAAACTTCGAACGATTCTTTGGGAACGGCTGGGTCACCGTTGGCCAAGTAAATGAGATTGGCTATGGAATTGTCTGCAAAAGTGAGGGTGACCACTACATTATCGCGATTGTAGCGGCTGCCGTCAGGGAGTGCGGCTGCCGAAAGCGAACGGATTGGAGCGCCGACGATATAGCGCGACCAGTCAACGAAGTGGCAAAACTCCCCGATGATGCGTCCGCCTTCGTTCTCTTGCTGAACCCAGTGATTTGCTGGAATATGGCCGGCATTGACGCGGATATGAACCAGCATCGGTTCTTGTCGATTATCAAAGAAGCGTTTTATTTGCTGGGTCGCGGGCGCAAAGCGACGGTTGAACCCCACCATCAGGAATGGGGTCCTCTGTCCTGCCGCTGCAACTTCGTCGTGTGCTTTGCGGACGAGCTCTAGTTGATGACGAGTCACAGCTAGCGGCTTTTCTACAAACACCGATTTTCCCTCTCGGAGAGCGGCGGCGGCATACTCGGCATGGCTCTGGTGGCGGGAAGCGATGAAGACTGCGTTCAATTGCGGATCGCGCAATAGTTCGGAAGGAGTTTGCGTCTGGGTAAAGCCGAAATTCCTGCGGGCTGATTCTGCAGAAAGCCCAGACGCGGTGGCTACAGAATCAAGAACCACGCCATTCCCGGCCTTCAGATTGGGAAAAATGTAAGTGCAGGCAAAACTGCCAGCGCCAATGCATCCGACCCGTAAGCCTCCTACAGGTACTTGCGGCCGCGGCAAAGAAATATGAGTGATCTTGCCGGCTTGCTCGCTGGGATATTCCAAGATTGCGGTGTAGGCTTCTCCGGAACGCAACTGTGCGTAAGCTTGTCCGGCATTGTTCACCTTGTAGCGCGTCTCCAGCAGAGGAGAGACGTCAACGGCGCAGGACGCAAGAAAGTCGAGAAAGGCCTGCATATTGCGGCGCTCGGTCCAGCGTACGTGACCTACGGGGTAATCGCAGCCGCCTTCTTCGTAGCTGGGATCATAGCGGCCGGGACCGTAGGAACAAGACATGGCGAGAGTGAGTTCCTTGTGATACATGTTGGGCCGCGAAACCCCCATGCCAACATCACCCACAACAACGATGCGACCGCGATCTCGCAGGATTTCAGCCGCCAGTTCCAGTGGCTCGGCAGAATGAGTGGCGGCGGTAACGATGACTGCGTCGGCACCGTAGCGGGAAAACTCGGTTATGGTGACTCGCAGACGGGGATCGGAAGCAAGCAGAGCCAAATTTGCGCCCAGCGACTTTGCCTTTTCTACTCTCGATTCATTGAGGTCGATTGCAACCACGCGACATCCGGCGGCGCGGGCAAGTTTGACGGTGAGGACTCCTACGAGGCCGGCTCCAATGACCGCGACCGTTTCACCAAAAGCCACTTTGGCCTGGCGGAGTCCCTGCATGGCAATTGCGCCGATGGTGGTCAGGGAGGCGGCCTCTAGCGGAACCGACTCGGGAACACGCACGGCAAGATTAGTGGGCACCCAGTTCACTTCACAATGATTGGCATAGCCGCCCCCACCGCATGCCACACGGTCGCCGCACCGGAAATCTTGTGCACCTTCGCCAACGGCGATCACAGTTCCCGAGCAGCTGTAACCGAGGGGAGAAAGAGTGTCGAGACGGCTCCTCACTTTGTCGTAGGCGGCCTTGACGCCGTTGGTTCGCGCAAAATCGAGCACTTGCTTGACCAGGTCAGGCCGAGCCAGCGCTTTACCGAGAAGAGACTTCTCGGCAGCCTCTACCTTGGCGCGCTCGGTGCCGGAACTGATGGCGGAAAAGGCGGTTCGCACCAATATGCCGCCCGGGCGCAGTTCTGGCTGGGGAACTTCGTGAGTGCTTATCTCGCCGGTTCTAACGTCTTCCAAAATGGCTCGCATGAAATATCTCGACAAACTGGTTTCAATCTGTGGCGGCGTTGCCCGCAGTTACGGGCTCGCTGCTCTGTGGCTCGGGAATGCCTCGACCCGCGATGAGACTGGTGATCAATATTCCGATCTCCCGGGCGCGCACATCCCACGTGCAGGCGCGAACTGCGGACTGGCGCAACTCACGATCGGCGGCTGTATCGCGATAGAGTGCGTCTTCCACGGCAGCGATGAACTCATCCGGCGTGCGGTAAAAACGTATGCCCGGTGTCTTCTGGTACTCGTAGAGAGGTGCGATTACTGCCGGCTTTCCCGTCGCGAGGTACTCTCGAACTTTGATCGCACTGCCGTAGCTGACGAAAGTATTGTCCAGACGCCAGGGAAGCACGAAAACGTCGGTCTGGCGGACGTAGGCGGGAAGCTCCGAGTAAGGCTTGGGTCCCAGAAAGTGAACGTTGGGAGCGTCGATCCGGACTAAATTGGATCGCAGCCCAACCAACATCCAATGCCAATCGCGACGACGCTTGGCCACCTCTTCGATCAGAGGCACGTCCATAACATAATCCAGAGCCCCCAGGTAGCCCAACACCGGGTGGGGAATTACTACGGCGTCAGGAGCAGCCTCGGGCGCGGGCTCCGCGAAATGGGCGAAATCCACCGCCTGTTCGAGAAAATAGCGGTGCGGTACATGGGATTCTTCGAATAATTTTCGACCAGAATACATGACCACGTCTGCAAGGTTCTTGAGCCGCTGGTCGAGCGTACGGATTACATCGCGCGAGAGCGCGCTATCTTCATTAGCGTCATATTTGTCGGAGACCTGATAGAGAAGAATCTTGGTCTGTAAACGCTGTGCAACATCAGCCGCGGAAGGGATCGCCACCCAAAGAATGGGATTGCGAATTCCGAGAAAAAACATCGCCAGGCGCATTTGTATGAGAAGAAGGTGCTGGTTAATCCAACGCAGGGCACGGGAACCAAAAAACGGCAAAACAATTGGAGTCATTACATACAGACCGTCAGGCACTCTCCTGAGCCAGCGCAGATAACTTTTCAGTTTTCTCGAAATCTTGAGAAAAAAATCCTTGTTTGAGACCGAGGGTAGCCCCAAGGTTAAAGAATTGACGAACAGTACCTTGTTGTCGCGTGCCAATCGGCGCAGGATATGATTTTTGGAGTGGGGATGGTGATACCACCAGTCTTCTCCGGCAAAACAGATGATGCTTTCGCCTTTAAGCCCATAATCCATTATTGATTTCTTGAGGCCGCCGGTTCTGATCTGATTCACTAACAAGGAACCGTGAGGCGCTCCTTAATTTTTCTTGCAGGGTTCCCGGCCCAGATTTCACAATTGCCGATGTTGTGGGTAACAACGGCTCCTGCTCCGATAACCGAGCCGTCTCCGATGCAAGTGCCCTTCAGAATAATAGCTCCCGTTCCGATCCAGACGTCGTTTCCCACTTGGATACCGACCCGCTCGCCATAGCCAGAATGCTTGATGGGTCGAGTGGGATCGTCAAAGCGGTGGTCATTGGCGATGAGTTTGACCTGCGGGGCAAACATCACATTGTTGCCTATGCGGATCTCGGCACCCTTGTCGGCGAGCATGAGCACGTGGGGTCCGATGTAGACATCTTGTCCGATAAAAATGTTTTCTTCCCCGCGAATGTCCCAGGGAGGAGTAAGCGCGAGATCGGGTTCACAATGGCCCATCCTCCTCATCAGCGCTTGGCGCTCCGCGAAGAACATAGCCTCCTGCGCATACCAGTGAATCGAAGACAAGGGCAGTCCGAGGGCGCTTTTAATTAGAGTTTTAAATCCGGTTTTCATCTTTCCATCAGGCGGCAAGCATTCCGGCATTGCGGCCAGTCCGATATATCACCCACATCACGAAAAAGAAGGCCAGAAAGTAGGAGATTGATGAGACCACCGAGGCCCCGGCAATGCCGTGATGAGGGATGGCCCAGAGATTCAGCGCGATATTGAAGAATGTACAGAGCCCCCAGATGATCACCACGCTCTTGGGATATCCAATGCTGTTTAGGAACTGAACGGCAACGGCGTGTATACCAAGGAAAAGCATTCCCGGCATCAGGAGAATGAAAGCTAAAGAGGCCGGCAAGAAGGACACCCCGAAGAGGAGACGCACAGCGGGTCGGGCGAGCAAAGAAGCAACAATCAACAGCGGCAGCAGTATTAACCCGGTGCCGATAGTGGCCTTCCGGGTGAGAGCCAGTTTTAGTTGGAGATCGGTTACCGCCGAGAGCTTGGGAAACAGAATTGTGCCAATGACCATGGCGAGAACGGAAGCGTAATCTGCCATTGTGGAAGCGACCGAGTAGTAACCCGCCTGCTCGGGTCCAAGCATGTGTTGAACCATAAAGAGATCGACGCGCAGGACAAGAAAGCAGAAGGTAGCGGCCATATAGGCTTTCATGGCGTACCCCATGCTGTCACGAAACACCGCTGTGGAGACCTCGAGCGGGCCGGCGGAGCGGTCTTGCAGTCGGCGAGCAATCCACAGCCAGCTCACGATGAGGGCAACCAACATTGTCGAAAATAATGAGGCCACGCCTATATGCCGAGTGAGCACGAGAATTCCGATCAGCAGAAGCGGAATGGTTTTGCTGAGAATCTCCGCGAGGTTATAACCACGCACGTCCTGTAGTCCCAGCAAAAGATTTTGTGTCAGCGTGTAGGCCAAACCAAAAGGTATCCAGCCCAAAGCCAGCAGCAGCGTGGCTCCGCCTATGCCGAGCAGGCCAGGTGAGAGGGTGAAGATGATGCCGAGGACCAGAGCAATCAGCCCTCCAAACCCAAAACTCACGGCCAGAGCGTTACCCGCCAAAGACGGCAACGATGCGGGGTATTTGGCTACGAAGTAGGTATTCGAGGTGTGCAGTCCGAGATTTCCGAACTGGACTCCGAGCGCGCCAGTGGCGGCGGCGACCGCATAATAGCCGCGCCCCGCAGGACCGAGGAGCCGAGCCACGACAACGGTGGTGACCAGAGCCAGGCCCATGAGGAAGATGCGGGTGAGATACGTCTCTGCCACTTTGCCGATGAAGTCCGACGAACGAGCCGATTGCCAATGATGACGCAAGCCAGCCCCAACTTCTCCGATGCCGATGGAGGTTAACGCTCTTCCTTGGTTATCTAACGTGGACTGCTCTCGGTTCATGAAACTCTTCGTGCGACCTATGGTTTTTGACCTTTGGCCACCAAGAACCAGCCAAACAGTGGGGCCAAAGATTCCCAGGGCTTGCAGTGATGTTTGACGACAGTTAATTTCGCAGGCGCGAACAATTTTCGGAGCGATCTGCCGGTATTCAAGTCGATGTGGACGGGGTCTCGGCTATTCTCAAGCCAGAGCTTGAAATTGCTTCCGCGCCGCAGAATGTTCCAGAGGACGAAATAGGAGAACAGGGCATAGACATGAACGTTGAAACACCCACCCGGCCGAAGTACCCGGAAGATTTCCTGGACGATTCGGCGTGGTTCGTCACTGTGATGCACCACGCCGTGGGAATAAACGTAGTCAAAAGAGGCGTCGGGGAACGGGAGATTCCTTCCGTCCGCCCGCAGCACAATGGCAAGGTTGCCGACGCGGGTGCGCGCCAGTTCAAGATGTTTGGGCGTAATATCCACGCCGGTTGCATGGGCTCCGTGCCGCGCAAATTGCAGGAGGTCACACCCGGTGCCACAACCGATTTCGAGTACCCGTTCGCCGCGATGGTGGCGGAACTCAGCAGCTTCGTAGAGCCATGGAAAAATCCCATAACGCTCCTGTTCCGAGATGTACAGAGGAGTGGTATTCCAGTGCTGAATCGCCAGATCCGCTGCTGAGTGTGCCATTCTGAGCCTACATACCTATAGAAAGCCGGGTGACAAGCTTAAAGGGCGTGTGCGATTTGGCATTCACAATGACACGAGTTGCCATTCTCGTGATCCCGTAAGCTTTGGAGATCTCCACCGGCGCGGAGTTAAGCCGGAGTTCCGAGGTTGCACTCCACTCCATCTCCACGGGACGCCGGCCCGAGGCGCGACAGCTCACCGTGGAACCTGTGACTCGAGACAATTGCACGTTCCAAGATGAAGGCAGGTGCCACGATGCTTCAAATTCGTGCTCACCATTGCCAGTGAAGTCATCCTCAATCAATACACCGCGGTTTGGGTCAAGGGTGACGGTGCGGGTGTGCGTGACCCCAATCCTTCGATATCCATCATGAGAGGCGGTAAACGACAAGGTGTCACCGATGAGCTTCTCCACGATGGGACTAACCTTGGCGTCATCGGAGATCGTGAAGAGAGCGCCCGGAGTGGTGGAGAACCGGTTTTGTTGTTCACCGTCGATCATGACGGTGTTATGAGCTGCGGTGGAGCGCAGACGATTCCGGCGATCGGGGTCGCGCGTGTAGCAATATGTTCCGGAGTCGGTTAAGAATTCCTCGCCCGCGATACGCAAGATGATACTTAGTTTGTCATTGTGAGTATGGCTACCCCTGCCGGCGATGCCGTTGGGGACCGCCAGGAAGATCGCTTGGGTTTCGCCAAGGGCGCCAACCGCCAAGCCACTGCGTGGAAAAATCTTGCTTCGTCGGTCAGTTCGAGGAGGATGACTTGGGCGTTGCTCGCAGCCATGCAACCCGTACCAGACCGCTTCTTCTCTTTGTCCTCGATAATTTTCAGAAAAGAGGCATTCGCCAATGCCCAGCAGACTTGAGATGGCAAGGGAGTCTCGCTGGTCGGGGGGGTGCAGCATGCGCTCGAGATCGTCGGCTAGCAATTCCACTCTTCCGTCATCGCAGTCGCCGATCTGCGGCAGTCGTCCGCGGTCATCCGCGAGAGCGGATAAAAGCCGGTACATCGATTGCAGCCTGCTGAGAAAATGCGGAGCAGGCTCACGTCCATGGGCCTTCATCAACAATAGAGCACTGGTAAACATCTGGGTGACCAGCACGTGGTACCCGGTGGAGGCTTCGTAATGGCCTCCGTCGTCGTACGTTTGATGCAGAATTTCCTGCTCCACCAGTCTGCAGTAATTTTCCCGCCGAGACTCCATTCGGGCACCGTCCAAATAAATGGAAAGGCATAGCAGGCCCACAATATTGCTGAG
>Ga0209577_10003096_pt1 | contig 15691 bp, 12 predicted proteins | sample GraSoiAngelo_109_FD_185874 | JGI IMG/M metagenome (GOLD analysis project Ga0209577, IMG submission 185874) | Grasslands soil microbial communities from the Angelo Coastal Reserve, California, USA - 14_0903_12_20cm (SPAdes) (version 2) | ecosystem: Environmental > Terrestrial > Soil > Grasslands...
GGCTACTTGCGCGACGTGACCCCAATGCTCGATGAGCTAGCTGCCGTCAAAACAGAGCAAGAAATCGAGGCCATCAAACGCGCCGAAGGTGCCGCCTACCTCGGCTTCATAGCGGCGCGCGAGTCTATCGCCGTAGGCAGTTCAGAGGTGGAGGTCGCGGCCCAGACCTATGCCGCCTTACTGCGCGCGGGATACGCGGAGCCGGGGGCGAAACACGTGCTTCCACATGTGCATGTCATGGCGGGAAAGCGTGCAGCGCTGGCCTATCGCGCGTTCAATCTAACCTCGAACGCTACTATCAACGAGGGAGATACGGTCACCGTGCAGATGGAAGTCGACATCAACGGCTACTGGGCGGAACTAACGCGCACGTTCTTCGCGGGTACAATCAGCGACGAATGGCGTCGAGCGCACGAGGCATGTGTGCAGGCGCAAGACGCAGCACTGCAGTCTATACGTGATGGTGAATCCGCGCGGAACGTAGATGGCGCAGCTCGCGGCGTCATGGAAAAGGCGGGTTTTGGCTCCGCCTTCAAGCATGGACTGGGACATGGATTTGGCTTTCAAGCCATTAATCATGCTGCCGTCCCCGTGCTGCATCCGGCTTCAAAAGACATATTGCGCAGCGGTATGGTGCACAACATGGAGCCAGCGGTGTACCTGGAAGACAAGGGTGGTATTCGCCTCAATGATAACGTCGTCGTGAGAGAAGATGGCAACGAGGTGTTGTCATCGATGATTCCGCGCGACCTGGATTGGTTAGTTGTTAAAGGATAGATGAGGGCGCAATTCAGTGCGCCCCTAGATCAGAAAGGGTAAACATCGCATGGGAATACTAGATGATAAAGTGGCGATTGTCACAGGCGCGGATAGCGGTATTGGCCGCGCTATCGCTATTCAGTTCGCTAAAGAAGGCGCAGCCGTGGTGGTGAACTACGCGCATAATGAGCAGAAAGCCGATGAAGTGCGGCAGGTCATCGAAAAGAACAACGGCAAGTCCCTGGTGATCCAGGCGGACGTTTCGCAGTACCAGCAGGCCATAGGGTTGATTCAACAGGCCGCAGAGCACTTTAACCAGCTTGATATTCTGGTCAACAACGCGGGTATGGAAATTCACAGTCCATTTCTGGATGTGACGGAAGAGCAGTTTGATCGCGTGCTGAGCGTTGACCTGAAGGGCGCGTTTTTCTGTGCGCAGGCGGCTGCGCGCGAAATGGTCAATCGCAAGACCGCCGGGCGCATCGTCAACATCTCATCGGTGCACGAAGACCTGGCGATGCCCAAGAATGTTCCATACTGCTGCGCCAAGGGCGGGCTGCGCATGTTGACGCGCACCATCTCGCTGGAACTCGCTCCCTACAATATCACCGTCAATAATATCGCCCCAGGCGCCATTCATACGCCCATTGATGCCGATGTCGAGGCTGACCCGGAGAAGATGGCGGCGCTGCTCAAAGAGATTCCCCTGTCACGTATGGGGCAGCCGGAAGAGGTGGCGAAGCTGGCACTTTACCTGGCCTCGGATGCAGCCGCCTATGTCACCGGCTCAACGTATGTGATTGATGGTGGACTATCGATCGACACGGGGGCTTTGTAGATGGATACCCAGCAAAGGGTGAGCGCACAATGACCATCGAAATCAAAGTCGGCCCGCCCGTCATCACCATCAGCCAGGGCAGGACCTTCATGGTGACGGACCAGCGCGGCTTTATCAATACCGATAGCGACGAAGGGGTCTATGCCATAGATACCCGCTTCGTCAGCTTTTATCACATCTTCATCAATCGCGTGCCCTGGGTGGTCATCAACTCCAGCCAATTGAGCTTCTACGCCTCGCGTTTTCACCTGACCAATGTCAAGATCAATACGGAGGGAGGGGAGATCGCGGCCAACTCACTGGGATTGACACTCAATCGTACCGTTAGCGAGGGCATCCACGAGGAGTTTGAAATCGTCAACTATAGCGGGAAGAAGGTTGTCTTCGTGCTGGAACTGGCGATACGCTCGGATTTCGCCGACATTTTTGAGGTGAAATCCCAAGATATCGTCCAGCGTGGTAAACAGCAGACACAGTGGGATGGAACGCAAAAGGTATTGCGTACCGCCTACGATAACAAAGATTTTCATCGCGCCACCACGTATGCGATTACCAAAACCAGTTCTCCCGTTAGCTATGCGAATGGGCGCCTGTTCTTCGAGATAGAGTTGGAGCAAAACGAGAGCTGGCAGACATGCGCAGACCTGATACTGGAGCACGGGCAGCATGTTTCGAAACCGGATGCGTATTCTTGTACGTTTGAACAGAAAGGAACGCATTCAGCAGGTGCGACACCCTCCGCGCAACAAGAGCCAAAGAGCGATTTTGATCAGCGGCAGGCGCGCTGGCAGCAGCGCAGCGCCTCTATTGTTACACCCAACAATGACCTGTATCGTACCTACCGGCAAGCCGTTGATGATATGGGCGCGCTGCGCATCTACGATATGGATGTGTCAGACGAAGCATGGGTTCCGGCTGCCGGCGTTCCCTGGTTTGTGACGTTGTTCGGGCGCGACAGCCTGACCGTGTCCTACCAGAATATGGCCGTTTCGCCCGGCTTTGCACGCGGCGCGTTTCGTGGCCTGGCGGAGTACCAGGCCACGAAACGCGACGACTGGCGAGACGCGCAGCCCGGCAAGATTTTGCATGAAATCCGTTTCGGCGAACTGGCGCATTTCTCCAAAATCCCCTTTACGCCCTACTACGGCACCGCCGATGCCACCATCCTCTACCTGATTGTGCTCTCGGAAACCTATCGCTGGACGGGCGATGTCGAGCTATTGAAAGAGTACCGCAAGGTAGCCGAGGGCTGCCTGGATTGGATTGACCACTATGGCGACCTGGATGGGGATGGTTTTCAGGAGTATAAAACCTTCTCCACGCCCGGCTACAACAATATGGGCTGGAAAGATGCGGCGGATGCAGTCGTCTATGCCGATGGTACGCAGGTCAAACAGCCAAAGGGGCTGTGTGAATTGCAGGGGTACGTGTATGATGCGAAAACTCGCATGGCGGAAGTATTCCAGGTTTTGGGTGATGAACAGCGGGCGCAGCAGCTTTTGCAAGAGGCAGAGACGTTGAAGCAGAAATTCAACGAGGTGTTCTGGATGGAAGACGAGGGCTGCTATGCCTACGGGCTTGACCCCGATAAGAAGCAGATTACCTCGATCGCCTCCAACGCCGGGCAGGTGCTCTGGAGTGGTATCGCCGAGCAGCATAAGGCCGAACGGACCGCGCAGCGGCTCCTGCAGGAAGATATGTGGAGTGGCTGGGGCATTCGCACCCTTTCGAGCAAGAATCCGGCTTTTAATCCCTATCTGTATCAGCTTGGCTCCGTCTGGCCCCAGGACAATGGCATCATCGCGGCGGGCTTCAAACGCTATGGTCTGGCCAATGAAGCCAACAAGGTCATTCGTGGCATCTTCGATGCAATTGACCGTTTCGATTCGTACCGGCCACCGGAAGTCTTCGCAGGAGTGCATCGCAGAGGAGACGAGGATTTTCCCATCCTCTACCCCGGTGGGGCCAACATTCCACAGGCCTGGGCCACCGGCAGCGTCTTCCATATGCTGCGTACTATCCTGGGTTTGCGGGCCGATGCCCCGCATAAGCGGTTGTACGTCAAGCCAACCCTGCCCGATTGGATACCATCCATCGAAATGCAGCGCTTGCAGGTTGGCCCTTGTTACATCACCCTGCATTTCTGGCGTGAAAGGGATACTTCACGTTGGGAAGTGCGCGAGATCACCGCCGGGAAGAATGTAGCGCAGGAGGACATGATTTCAGTGATGGATGACTCTGAAAGGTAATGATCAATTGGCGCGAACTTTTTACACGAAATGGTCGCCCGGTACCAAAATAGTACCCGAATCTCTTTTGCGCAGCGTCATAGTTGCAGTCTCTAAAAGTCACAAATATCGCTTGTGACTTTTTTTATCGTGGTCGTCTCATCTGGCGTATTACTCAGATAGAGCAAACAAAACAGGAGGAATAACAAGAGTGGAGAGGATAGAGGAGTTATTGACGGTGCAGGAAGTCGCTACTCGCCTGCGTGTGAATGAAGCCACCGTGCGTCGTTGGATCAAGAGTGGCGCGTTAGAGGCTATCAAACTGCCACACCGGGGCAAGCGTGAGATTTATAGAGTCAGGCGTACTACTTTGAATTCTGTATTGAAGTACCTGGATGCGTCCGGGTAAATGGACGTAGAGTAGCGACTTTGATTTGTACAGGTAAAGTGAGTAGAGCGTATACCTGGGGAATGGAATCTTCGTGTAATTAGCAGGCAATAGTATATCAAGAGAAAGAGGGAAAGATTGCAAGAGCAAATCAAAGAGCAAATTATTCCTGTCAAAATGTATCGTTCTGAAGACCGTCTCACAGTTGCGGCGCCCATGCCAGGTTTAGAGCCGGACGATATTCAGGTAGAGGTGACACGCGATAGGCATCTCATTCTACGTGGAAACCTGCGAGGAGCCTTAAAAGGCGAGAAAGAAATCTTGCTTGACGAATGGAGCGTAGGATTCTACTTTCGTGACCTGGATTTACCATTACCGGTCAATGGTGAAATGGCGAATGTCACCTATGGCAATGGGGTTGTTACCGTTGCCCTGCCTGTCAGCCAGCAAACGGTCCCTGCCCAGCTTGTGCTTGCGCAGGTGGCTCCTGATCGCGGTGTGCGTTGGGGCAATGCCGGGCATGAGCCAATGTAAGTCTTGAGCGGGCGACCGCCAGGGTCACCCAAGAGGCACCAACCGAAGCCGGAAAGCCAAGCATAGGGCCCGATGATGCGTAGGGGCGAGGGTGATCATGTTTCCCCTAGATGGAAGCCAGATGAACAGGACGCGGACGACCCTAAAGGCCCTCCCCGCCTCACATCCGCCGCCCTCGCCCCTACGGATGGTGATGGGCTTGTTGGGCGACTGCGAGGGTCACCCTGGGGAATTACGCCTCAATGCGCTTCAGAGCGACCTGTACCGTTCCCTCCGACTGGATAGCTTCCATGCCGCTATCAATCTGCTCGCGTATCTCGATCTGCCGGGCGCGGGTGACGCTCATAATATCAGCCCTTGCCTCCTCTAACATCCTGGCGATGCCGGTTTCCTTTGTCACAAGTTGCAGGCGCTGCAGCTCCGCGCCCAGGGAGATGTTGGACTCGCTCTTGTAGCGGCGCACGGCAGTGGCTATCTCGATCAGCAGTTCACCGGCGGCTTCAGCCTCGTCGTTAATCAAGGCTTCATTGGCCTTGGGCCAGCTACTTGTATGAATCGACCCTTCTCCCTCGCTAGAGGTGAAGAGCGACTGGTAGATCTCCTCTGTGATATACGGGAAAAAAGGCGCGAAAAGCTTGAGGACGGTCAACAGCACGGAATAAAGCGTGTAACGCGCACCATCGCGTTTAGCATTAGCTTCATCATATAAGCGCTCCTTTGCCATCTCCAGGTAGTTGTCAGCCAAATCCCTCCAGAAGAAACTCTCTACCTCGCTTTTAGCTGCCGCGTAATCATACCTGTGGAAGTGATCGGTTACACGCTGAATTACCCTTTGCGCGCGGGAAAGCAGCCAGCGGTCGGTTGGGGTGAATGCTGGTAGCACGCCAGACAAGGCAGGCAGGCGGTATCCCGCCAGGAAGCGCTGGCTGAATTTCGCCACGTTCCAGAGCTTGGTGACGAGCTTTCCTCCCATCATGATCTTGTCTTCGCTGATAAGCGCGTCTTTGCCGGGTGCAGTGCTGGCAGCCCAGTAGCGCAGCGCATCAGAAGAATACTTCTCGATCATGTGCATAGGCGGCATAGGACCGCCGCCGCGACTCTTACTGATCTTGCCAACGCCCTCGGCAGCTAACCCCCAGCCCGAGATGGCGATGACCTTCCAGGGCAGCAGACCAAAATGATGATGAGATTTCACAATAGTATAAAATGCCCAGGTACGGATAATCTCATGCGCCTGGGAACGCAGCGTCATGGGAAAAACCTTCTCGTACAGGGTCTTGTCCGTCAACCAGCGGCCCACGATCTGCGGAGACATAGACGAGGTCGCCCAGGTATCCATCACATCCTCTTCTGGCGTGAAGGAGGTATTGCCGCAGGTACATGCTTTTGCTGGCTGCTGTTCGGTTGGGTCCAGCGGCAGCTGCTCTTCATCCGCCAGCAGCACTTCGCCGCAGGCATTGCAATACCAGACCGGGAATGGCACACCAAAGTAGCGTTGGCGCGAGATGCACCAGTCCCAAGCCAGGTTTTCCACCCACTCGCGATAGCGCGCCTGCATGTGCGCTGGATACCAGGTGATCTGCTCTCCTGCTGCCAGGAAATCCTCTTTGAAGTCGAGCACGCGGATAAACCATTGCTGCGTGACGATGTACTCGACCGGCGTATCGCAGCGTTCGTGTACGCGCACGCTCTGCTTGATGGGCTGCCGATCGAGCAGCAACCCCTGGGCATCCAGCGCCTCGATAATACGACGCCTGGCCTCTTTTATCGTCAAACCAGCAAAGTCGCCAGCCACTTCTGTCATTCTGCCATCTCTCCCGAGAGCTACCTTGAGCGGGAGCTTGTAGGTATACCACCATTCCACGTCGGTGACATCTCCGAAGGTGCAGCACATGACCGCGCCAGTGCCCTTCTGTGGGTCTGCCTTCGGGTCCGCGAGCAGCGGCACTTCTGAACGAAAAAGGGGAACGCGAACACGCTGCCCAATGAGTTTCGCATAGCGGGCATCTTCGGGATGGACAAACACAGCTACACAGGCGGGCAACAGCTCCGGGCGCGTTGTCGCAATGGGCAGTACCTCCCCGTTTTCCAGGTGAAACGCTATGGTGATGAACTCGCTCTCGCGCTCAAGGTCTTTTAACTCGGCCTGGGCAATGGCGGTACGGCATTCTGGACACCAGATAGTAGGTGCCTCTTGACGGTATGCCAGCCCTTTTTTATACAATTGCACGAACGAAAACTGCGAGGTACGCCGCGAAAGATCGTCGATGGTGCGATAGCTATAACGCCAGTCAACAGACAGCCCCAGCCGCTGCCAGAGCGCCTGGTAGTCTTTCTCAGCCTCCTCGCTTATCTCCAGGCACTTTTGAATAAAGGCCCTGCGCCCGACCTGGGGAGCGGTGATGCCAAGGCGCTTCTCAACCAGCTTCTCAGTTGGAAGTCCGTTGTCATCGTAGCCCATCGGGTAAAAGACGTTGTAGCCGTTCATGCGCCAGAAACGGGCCATAAAATCAGTTTGAGTATATGAATAGACATGACCAAGATGCAGATTCCCCGATACGGTTGGTGGCGGAGTATCAATGGAGTAAACTGGCCTGGTTGATTCGAGCGAAAAGTGATACGTGCCCGCTTGCTGCCAGCGCTTTTGCAGCGCTGGCTCAGTTGTATGTGGCTGGTAACGTTTTGATAAACTCATCGTCATATCTCCTGTTGCGTGCGCAGTTTCGGCTGTGCGATAAAGGCAATATTATATCCAATAAAAAAGCCCATTCATCCTGTGTGAGGACGAAAGGGCGTAGTTTCGCGGTACCACCTCATTTCGCCGGACGTTGCCGCACCGGCGCACTCGTTACCCTGACAGTTCTCCGTGGAGAGGTTTATCAGGTCTCGCTATAACGGGCTTACCCGTGCTGATCTACTCTGCGCCTGTTGTGGCACGTTTCTTCAGCAGCCAGACCGGGCGACGTTCGACTGTGGATACTGTGGGGGCTTCCAGCCTCTGGCCATCCCTTCTCTATCAGTTAGATCGACAGTCTACTCTTCCCGGAGGGAGATGTGTATTTATTTGATTGTGTATATTGTACCTGTGATGCTATGGTGTGTCAATGCTCTGGCAATTATCTCCGCGCTTTGCTCGGCCTCTCCTCCGGTTTTGGCTCCAGTGCCGGGCGTTCCTCGATCATGCGCAGCGCCTCGGCGATGGCGCGATCCAGTTGTGGGTCAATATCGTGCGCGAAGTCCTGAGGAGCGATATCGACCTCGATATCGGGGTCGGTACCGTAGTTTTCTACGTTCCAGCCTACATCTTTGAACCAGAAGGCGTACTCCGGCTGCGTGGTACGCGTGCCATCGACGAGCGTGTGTTGAGGGCTGATACCGATCACCCCGCCCCAGGTGCGCTTGCCGATCAGGGGACCCAGGCCCATCAGCTTGAAGCTGTGGCTGAATATATCGCCGTCTGATCCGGCATGTTCATTCGTCAATGCAACCATGGGGCCACGAGGTGACTCGAAGGGATAGGGAAGCGGCTGGCCCCAGCGTGCGAAACTATAGCCCACGCGCCTTCTCGCCAGTTTCTCCAGCAGCAAGCTGGAGACGTGACCGCCGCCGTTATAACGCACATCGACCAGCAGCGCCGGATAATCATACTCGGTCAGGAAGCTGCGGTGAAATTCCGCGAAACCCGCGGCTGACATATCGGGAATATGGATATAGCCAACTTGATCCTGCGATTGCTCATGTACATAGCGGCGATTGTGTTCAACCCACTCACGATAACGGGCGAGAGTCTCGTCCGCAAGCGCTTTGACGGTGATAACGCGCGTCTCCTTGGTGTTCGCATCCTCAATGGTGAGCTGTACCTCGTTATCGGCCTGGTTAACCAGCAATTCCTGCGGGCTGCGCTCAGCTCCAACGCGCTGCCCATTAATGGCCAGAACAGTATCGCCTGGGGCAACGTTCAGACCTGGACTGGTGAGCGGCGAGGTGGCTTTGCTGTCCGAGGGGTCGCCAAAGACGATGCGCGCAATGGAATAGCGCGCATTTTCGGCGTCGTAGTGCCAATCGACGCCCAGAAAGCCTTGACGATAGTAGGGGCGTGAGCGATACTCGCCGCCCATTTCATAGGCATGCGAGGTATTAAGCTCTCCTTGAAGTTCCCAGAAGAGGTCGGAAAGTTCTGAACGCGAGGTGACGCGCTCTACCAATGGGGCATATTGCGCATAAATGGAGTCCCAGTCGATGCCCGACATATCCTCCGTCCAGAAGTTTTCGCGCTGCAAACGCCAGGCCTCGGCAAACATCTGTTTCCACTCGGCGGCAGGCTGCACCGAAACCTTCACCCGACCCAGGTCGAGCCAGCCGCTCTCACGGTTAGCCCGGTCATTATCCGTCTTGGACGGCTTATCCCCGGCCTTCAGGACACGTAAGCGGCGATGACTGCGATAGATCAAGGTTTTATAGTCACGTGAGAGGCCATAGCCGTTCACATTGTCGATGAGCATTTCGTACTTCTGTTTCTCGAAGTCGAAGCTATCAATGTGTCCCTTTGGCTCGTGATCGTCGTCCGGTTGATGAACTGCACCCTGGATGGGATAAATCAGGAAAAGCGCTTTGCCTTTGATGCCCCTCACACTAGAGTAGCGACCCTCCGCTACTGGAAAGGGCAGGGCGCGCTGCGTAATCCCCTCAAGGTCAATGACGATGGTTGGCGGCTTGCTCTCGTCCTGCTCTTTCTCGTCCCCGTTCTCCTGCCCATTTTCTTTGCCATCTTCTCCCGCGCCGTTCGCGTCCTTGGCAGCTTCCTCTTTCTCCTTCTCTTTTTTCCCATTCTCCTTGTCTTTCTCGCCGGGAGCCTTAGGCTCTGGCATGAAAGGCGAACGCAGATCGCGCTGCAAGGTTATAGCATAGGGTTTTACGGCGCGCGGGAAACTCAGGTCGAATTGCAGTTGATCGTAGACGGGATTGAGAATGCGGTACCCCAGGAAGTAGAGGTATTTGCCCTCTGGATCAAAGGCTGGCGAGACATCTTCCAGCACAGGCTCCGTTGCGAAATGCGTTTCACCCGTCTCCAGATTGCAGAGTTTGATGGCGGTCTTCTGGTTGGTGATGGCGAAGCCATAGGCCAGCCAGCGGCCATCGGGGGACCAGTCAAATCCACGAATGCGACCATAGTCACTGCGGTCCAGTACGCGCGAGGAACCGGCCTCAAGGTCAAAGGTTATCAGCTCGTTACGATGGTTGGAGAGCGCGACCACATCGTCGGTGGGCGAGACAGCCAGGGAACTCACCCGGCCAAATTCGATATCGGGAAACGTCTGCGGTTCGCTGGCATCTTCGGGGTTGAAAATGATCAGGCTTTCTCGCCCTAACGCATCATGAATAGCCACCAGCCGCTTGCCATCATTCAACCAGTTCAACTTGCGATAGCGCACGCCATCCAGTTCCCCGTGTTGCAGCACCGGGCCTTCCCAGTTGCCCAGGGTGAAAGCCTTGCCACGTGTAGTCAGAGCCACCGCGTATCCTTGAGGATGCAGGTTGTAGCTATCGAGATAACCGGCGGCTGAAACGAATTTGCGGTTGCGTTGTGTGCGTATACTCGGCAACTCCACTTCCAGGTGTCTTACAGTATCGCTCGCCGGGTCGAGCAGGTACAGGTCCGCGCCCGCGTGGTAGACCAGGCGTTGCCCATCACTCGACAGGTGACGCGCGTAGAAATCCGTGTGATCGGTATGGCGACGCACATCCTCGCCTCGCGGGGTGCAGGAGTAGACGTTGCCAACGCCCTCGTAATCAGAAAGGAAGTAAATGCGCTCGCCTACCCAGCATGGAGCGGATATATTGCCATCGAGTTGTAGCAAGCGCCGAAAGGTGCCGCTGCCTTCTACATCGACCCATAAATGGCCGACTCTGCCGCCGCGATAGCGTTTCTGGTGCGAGAAATCGCGCGTATTGATGTTGCGCCCAATGACGACTTCACCGCGGGGACCGTAAGAGATGGCATTGGCCATGCCGAAAGGAAGTTGACGAGGTTGGCTTCCGCCAGGCGCAATGGCGTAGAGTACCTCAAAGCGCCAGGCAAACTGCCCGGAATTGCTGGCAAACAAAATCTCCTCGCCATTAGGCTGCCATCCTGCGATGCGACAGAACGCGCCCTGGAAGGTGAGGCGTTTGGCGATGCCGCCCTGCGCGGGCATGACATAGACCTCGCCAGGGCCTTCTTCACGTCCAACAAAAGCTAAGAGTGTTCCATCGGGTGAGTAGCGGGGGTAACTCACCTCACCTACACCGGCAGTCAGGCGCTCTGCTCGCCCGCCCTCTTGAGAAACAAGCCATAGATCATCTTCAGATACGAATACAATCGAATCTTGATGGATAGTTGGATAACGAACATATCCCTGGGACGGCATATGAACTCCTTTTTAGATGCCATTGGGGGCACTCATTTAGATAGATGCAATTTGTTACTCTGGGTAGCGCCAGAGCATCGAGGCAAGAGTATGTTAACACATGTATATTGTATCACATTAATAAAAAATTCTATCCGCGGATGACCATGACAGGCATCCGCGGATAGAATTTAGGAGAGAAGTCGGAATAGTTTTTTACCCGCCCAAACCCTCTAGCAGCAGATCGCCCTCTTCAGGAGAGATGCGCCCCTCGGCGATCATGCGCAGGATGGCCTCGCGTTCCTGCTCCAGGTCAGGTGCACCCGATGGTTGAGACGCGGTATTTTCACCGGTCGTTTGTTGGTTTGTATTTTGAGGGCCTGTCTGAACCCGTTGTCCTGGTGTTGGCGGCATAGGAGGCACAGGAGGAACATTTGGCATGGGCGGTGGGGGAGTTGGTGGGACCGGTGGCCGGGGTGGTGTAGGAATGCGCAGATTGCTCACCGCGCGCTCTACAGCCTCAAGCGCACCAGAGATACCCTCATTGGCGGCTCTGCTTGCCTGCTCCTTGATACGCTCTAGACGTTCGGGATCAAGTTGCCACTCGCGGTCGTGAAAACGAACTCGCACGCGCGCCCCTCTCTCTTCGGCTTTGCGAGCGCGTTCCTCCGCCTTGCGCGCCTGCTCTTCGGATTTGCGCTGTGCGCGGCGCATCTGCTCTTCAATTTTGCGCGCGACATCGTTGGCCCAGCCGGAACCTTTTGCCCATCCCGCCTCCTTAAAGGCGGAGGTAATTTCTGAACTGAGTTCCTGGCCTAACTTGCTCATCTCTCGCCCCAACTCGGCCATTTCGTGCTGAAATTCGGCCTGCCATCCACCGGAACTGCTGCTGCTGCTGGGTTGATCGCCGCCGTGCAGACGCAGATCACCGCCAACGCTCAACTCAAGTTGTGCGGCGCCATTGCCATAGATGACGTTCACCCAGTTCCCACCTCTGCTCGATACCACCGAGGGACCGGAGATATCTCCACCAACGGCAGCCCGCACATTCAGATCAGGGTGATCTGGTAGTCTTACCAGGGCATCCCCGCCGACGTGCAGGCGCGTTGAACTGCCGGTCGGGAAAGCGGCCTCTAATACCAGGTCTCCACCGACGCTTCCGGCCTCGATTGAGCCTTGTAGCCCTTTTAAGCTGGCATCGCCACCGATATTGCCTGCCTGCATGCTGCCGCCAATGCGAGAGAGACTCGCATCGCTGCCGACATTCCCGATTTCAACGACGCCTTGTACGTCGCGTAAGACGCAATCCCCGCCGACGCTGCCAAGATGTACACTGGCCGCGCGCGAAATGACAAGATCGCCGCCGGCATTGCCTATCGTGACATCGGTCTGCTCGCTGCCCTCTATCTTGAAATCCCCGCCAACACTACCGCAGCTCAGCGCGTCCGCGATGTCTTGCACGGTCAGGTCATCGCCTACAGACCCAATCACAACTGTTTCAGTTTGTTTCAGCGATGCATCCCCGCCAATGTTCTCGATTTCAATCAACGCGACGTTAGTAACCGAAACATCTCCGTCTACTCTTTCCCGCACGCGCAGGGAAGAGGCGTCAGTGACTACCAGGTCAGAGGCGAGATTGGTTATTAATATGGCTTCGTTGGCCAACTCGAAGCCTACTCCGATGTGTTCCAGCTGCGCATCACCGTTGACATTCAGTAATTCAGCGCGCCTCACATTCGAGATAGCGACATCTCCGCCTAAGTTGGTGGCCCGAATCTCGGTGTTGGAAGGAACACGCAGCGCAAGATCATCCTGGCAATTTGAAATCATCAGAGCATCACCTTCCTGGTGAAGTTCAGAAATTGGCCCATCGGTTTCGATGCCGATGGATGGCTGGTCCCAACTTCGTACGCTCAAGTCGCCACTGATATTTTCTATAATCACTCGCGGCTCTCTACTAGCTGGAAATGTTTGTTGCATGATTGTATCCTCCCTTTATTGCTCGACAAAAATCTCTAGTCGTTTGCCCTCTTCAAGGTCCTGTACATCTAATACACGGCCAGTATTGCCTCGTTCAATGGTTTCCAGAATGTGCTGTATCGTATTGTTATCCAGGTGCGGCGCCAGGCGTGATAGCATGCGCAAACTCACGCTGAGCAGGTAGACGGGCAACGTGGCGGTCAATTTGATCTTCTGACGCCGGGTTGTCATATCCGTTATCCAGATACGAATCGTATGGCTCTGCAATCGCTCTGTGCGTTCAATACGCTGGTATTGTTGCATCACCAGGGCATCGAGTAGTTGCGCGGCTTGCGCAGCTGATATCTGGCCCGCTTCGACCATACCCAGAATGCGGTTGCGCTCATCGGTGACCATGCTCTATCCCTTTAAGAGGCGCATAGCCTCTTCGACGCTGATCTCTTTGGACGCGAGCCGATCAAGCACTATGCGGCGATCGGGGCGCCCATCGCTTTCAGGCGCACCGCCCAGCGCAGTGACGATTTCATCCAGGCGACTACGAGCGGTGTTATAGGCCATATCCATGTCCGCCGCCAGCTTCTGGATATTGCCCCGGTTCTTGACCAGCAGCTCGACAAAATCCAGTTGCTCGCGGGTCAAGCGGCCAATCCAGCCCAGGGTAAATTGTCCCTCGATCACAATCCCGCTCTGCGGACATTCCAGCCGGGTCACGATCAATTCGTTTCCACTCACCGGGTCTCGGGTAATGATAGGGTACATATTGTGTAGCTCCTCTTAGTGTATAGATAGAAACCTGTCATCCTTGAAGGTGTCCGCGCACCCTAGAGAGTAGAGAACAAGCGCAAACAGGGTACGAGGACACCTTCAGGGATGACAGTTCAGGGTTTAACAGCAGACATTGCTGGCTCATGCTCAAACTGCTCCAGTTTTGAGCCGACGGCCACCAGCGCCACGCCCAGCTTGCCGATGACCCGCCGACCCAAGCCGCTGCGCCGGGGCACCTGGGCCAACAAACGTCTCGCATTTACTTCATATTGAAGTTGTTGACGATGATCTTCACAAAGCTTATCATACAGGTGGTAATGCATCGCATTTCTCCATTCCGGCTATGCTACAACTTCAATTGTTGATGTTTTTCGCCATTCATTTGGTGATAATTACTAACTACATGGGAATATTAGCATGACAATATGGAAATGTCAAGTGTTTTGGCAATTAATTTCAATATGATGGTAATATTCTGCAAAAACGTGAGAAGAGAAGTTCGGTGAGTTTTGTGATAGAATAATAATGAATTGAACGGGAGGAGGGCTTTATATATGAAAGCCGTAAAAACGCATGTTGGGCGTTGCGATAGCTGCGGAGAACCCGCTGCCTACGCTCAATTGTTGGCAGGGGGACGCACATTCCGCTTTTGTGAACAGCATGTCCCATTGCTGGTAAAGAAGCAGGCCGAAGCTGCGGCTGCTGCCAACAAAGACAGGAAGTAAATCAACTGTAGGGACGCGATTTATCGCGTCCTCAACTATCCAGACTACAGACAAAGACATTGAAGTAGGCGGCTGAAGCGGTGGGGTTGACCGTCGCATTTAAAGGTGTTACCACCAGTACATCCCTTCCTTGCTGTGCCGGAAAGCGAGCGACTTGATACATCACCTGCTGACTGTCGAGCATACTTAGCAGCAGTGGATAGGGATCGTTGTGCTTAACCATAACAAGCAGGCTGGGACGGTCAGCATGAAGCACGGCGTTGGTATAAGCCGGGATGCGATCCAGTATAGGGGTGTGGCGAATCACCGGTAATGGGTCGGACATAATAATGCTGCCGTGCGTTTTGAATACGATGGAATAGGCGAGCCAGTTATTGGCCCAGGCATAATGAATATGCTCGCGCTCCATATACGCGATGATGGCGTCGTTATTCGCGGGCGCGAAGGTGCAGTAGGGCGATTGAAACGTACTACCAGGGTCAGTCACTCCGTAGAAACCAGCCTGTAAAAAAATGGACAGCATCAGGAAACCGATCATCCCCCCTAGAATGATTTTTTGCAAATCTAAACCAACCTGAACCGGCGCAGATAGCCCTGACATAGGGACGTGATTATGAAGATAAATCATTTCCCCAGACCCGATTTCAGTAGGGTTTGTTCGTCCCCAGTTATAGAGTTCAGTCTCGAATAACACGATTGCCGTAAAAACAGCGGCATACAAGAACGGCACCACCAGCATCAAAGGTGTGGCATAGCGGCCAGCGAGATCATATTGACAATTCCAGAGGCCGATAGCGGCGGTGCGTGTGGCACAGAAAATGAGAGTAGTGGCCGCGATGAATACTAAGGGCAGGGCGGCCAGGCGTCGAACGCGCAGCAGAAACGGCTGGAAACGTTCCAGATTCGCTATGCCACAGGTGATGGGCCGCGCGTATGAGAGGGCTACAAGCGCAGCCGTGACAACCATACATGCGCCGCCAAGTAGGAGCGTGGGGGTATGCAAAAGGCGGAAGGCAGGGTCTTCGCCGGGCAACGCACCACCGATCACTCGTGGCCCGGCGCAGGTAGTATAGAGTCGTGCCAGGCCA
>Ga0209577_10003097_pt1 | contig 15686 bp, 16 predicted proteins | sample GraSoiAngelo_109_FD_185874 | JGI IMG/M metagenome (GOLD analysis project Ga0209577, IMG submission 185874) | Grasslands soil microbial communities from the Angelo Coastal Reserve, California, USA - 14_0903_12_20cm (SPAdes) (version 2) | ecosystem: Environmental > Terrestrial > Soil > Grasslands...
CGTTCGCCGCCCAGGTGACCGCCGACTCGTGCGCCCGCAAGGGCATGGAGCACGGTCTCCAGAAGGTGGAGGTCTTCGTCAAGGGCCCGGGCTCCGGGCGCGAGACGGCGATCCGCTCGCTCCAGGCGGCAGGGCTCGAGATCCTCGGCGTGAAGGACGTGACGCCGCAGGCCCACAACGGCGTGCGGCCGCGCAAGAGGCGGAGGGTCTAGTGGCCCGCGATCTCGGTCCCAAGTGCCGCGTCTGCCGCCGGGAGGGCATGAAGCTCTTCCTGAAGGGCGAGCGCTGCCTGACGGAGAAGTGCGCCATCGAGCGCCGCAGCTATCCGCCGGGCGAGCACGGCCGCGGCCGCATCAAGCAGTCCGAGTACCTGCTCCAGCTGCGCGAGAAGCAGAAGGCGCGCCGCTACTACGGCCTGCTCGAGAACCAGTTCCGCACCTACTACACGAAGGCCGCCAAGGGCACCGGCGTCACCGGCGAGACCCTGCTGCGGATGCTCGAGACGAGGCTCGACAACGTCGTCTACCGGCTCGGCTTCGCAGTCTCGCGCGCGCAGGCGCGTCAGCTCGTCCGGCACGGGCACTTCCAGGTAAACGGCCGCCGGGTGAACATCCCGAGCTACCAGGTCAAGCCGGACGACATCGTCACCGTCGCGTCCGGCAGCTCCGCCGAGCCCGTCATCCGCGACGCCACCGACCTCACGGCCTCCGTGGCGCCCTGGCTCCAGGCCGACCACGACGGCCTCACCGGGAAGATCCTCAAGTGGCCCGAGCGGGACGAGATCGACACGCCCGTGCAGGAGTCGCTCATCGTCGAGCTCTACTCGAAGTAGCACTCAGGAAAGGAAGAGATGGCAGTTCGCACCAGCCTGATGGAGTTTCAGACACCGAAGATCGTCCACGAGGAAGTCGACGAGCACCGCGGCGTCTTCGTGATCGAGCCGCTCGACCGCGGCTTCGGCTTCACGTTCGGCAACTCGCTCCGCCGCGTCCTCCTCTCGTCGCTCGAGGGCGCCGCGGTCACCTCGGTGAAGATCGAGGGGATCGCGCACGAGTTCACCACGCTTCCGGGCGTGCGCGAGGACGTGACCGACATCATCCTCAACCTGAAGAACCTGATCTGCCGCCTGTACGGCGAGTCGCCCGAGATCGAGGTGCACGTCGCCAAGTCGGGCTCCGGCACGATCACGGCCGGCGACATCGAGGCTCCGGCCGACCTCGAGGTCCTGAACCCGGACCTCGAGATCGCGAACCTCGCGAAGGGCGGCAAGCTCGAGCTGACGCTGACGATCGGCCGCGGTCGCGGCTATCTCCCGGCGGAGCTCAACCGCGGGCCCGAGCACACGATCGGCGTCATCCCGATCGACTCGATCTTCTCGCCCGTGCGGCGCGTCTCGTACGACGTCGAGGCGGCGCGCGTCGGGCAGCGGACGGACTACGACAAGCTCACGCTCGACGTCACGACCGATGGCTCGATCGACCCGCGCGACGCGATCGCGCAGGCGGCCGAGATCCTCATCCGCCAGCTCGCGATCTTCACCGACCTGGAGAAGATCGAGGGCTTCGGCGAGACGCCGGCCGCTGCGGGCGACGGCGCGGGGCCCGAGATCCCGCTCGCGCACGGGATGGAGAACTTCCCGATCGAGGAGCTCGAGCTCGGCGTCCGCTCGTACAACTGCCTCAAGCGCGTCGGCATCGAGACGATCGGCGACCTCGTGACGAAGACGGAGACCGAGCTGGCCGCGATCCCGAACTTCGGCAAGAAGTCGATCGAGGAGGTCAAGGAGACGCTCGCCTCGCACGGCCTCACGCTGCGCGGGGACGAGGGGCTGCTCTCCGGCTAGAGCCATGCGTCACCACCGCTCGGGAAAGAAGCTCGGCCGCGACTCGGCGCACCGCAAGGCGCTCTACTCGAACCTGACGAGCGCGCTGATCGAGCACGGCCGCATCCGCACGACCGAGGCGAAGGCGAAGGCGGTGCGGCCGATCGCCGAGCAGATGATCACGCTGGGCCGGCGCGGCGACGTCCACGCGCGCCGGCAGGCGCTCGCTTACCTGCGCTCGCAGGACGTCGTGCACAAGCTCTTCTCCGACGTGGGGCCGCGCTTCTCCGAGCGGCCCGGCGGCTACTCGCGGATCGTCAAGCTGGGCCCGCGCCCCGGGGACGCGGCACCGATGGCGTACCTCGAGCTCGTCGATTTCGTCCCGTAATCGGGCGGAGCCGCCGAGCCTAGCGCGACGACCTCGAGGCGAGGACCTCCTGCGCGGCCCGCCGGCCGCTCTCGATGGCGCCGTCGACGAGGCCGCGATAGCCCTCGACGGAGGTCGCCTCGCCGGCGAAGAAGACCGTCGACCCGAGCGGCGCAGCCCATCCCCGAGGTGCGTCGAGGAACCCCACCCGGGGATAGCTGTAGGCGCCGAGGCTGAACGGGTCGCCTCCCCAGTCGGCCACGTGTAGCCGGCCGATCGTCTCCGACGCGATCCACGGCAGGACCGGAGCGATCAACCGCTCCACGAGCTGAGGATCGATGCCCGTCCGGCGTACCGCCGCCGCCGCCCGGTTGCGGAACGAGGCAGTCACGAGCCGCGAGCCCGCCTGCACGTGCCACAGACCTCCGTACTCGCCGACGACGAGGGCCCAGGCAGACCACGGCGCGGGCTCGCTCGTCGACGCGCAGAGAACGACCGCGTCGCCGAGGTCGATCGCACGCGCAGCGGCCATCCGCGCCGAGGGGAGCGCCGGCTCGAACGCCAATCGTCGCTCGACGACGGCCGGCGGCGGCACGGTCACGACCGCGGCCCGCGCCGTCATCGCCTCGTCACCGACTTCGACCTCGACAGATCCCTCTGACCAGCGAATGCGCCTCACGACTCGACCGAGCCTGACATCGAGCCCGGAAGCGAGGAGGGCGGGAAGCCGGTCGTAACCCTCGAGCACGACGAGCTCGCCCGCGCCTGCCGCCGGCGCGCGCATGGCGTCGGCGACCCCGGCGGCGCTGAGCTCGTCCGGATGCCCGCCCCACCGATGGATCAGCCACTCCCGGGCGATCGCGAGATCCAGCCCGCTCGTGGAGCGCGCAGCCAGAACCTCCCCTACCGACACCTCTGCGTGCGTCCCTCCCAGCTCGCGCTCGAGCGTCCACGGCGCCACGCCGCCGCCGGCGAGGAGCTCGCTCGCATCGAAGACGCGGCCGTCCACGCTGAAGACGAGCCTGCCGCCGCGCTCGAGCGGCGCGGTGCGAAGGCCGCCTTCGCGGCTGAAGCGCGCGGCAGGGCCCGCCTCCCCGTGGATTACCTGCGCGCCGAGCTCACCCGGCGCTTCACCGGCGATCCGAGCCGTCCTGATGCGCCCGCCGATTCGATCACGCGCCTCGAGGACGACGACGGCGACGCCGGCCCGCGCGAGCTCGCGCGCGCACGCCAGCCCAGCCACTCCGGCTCCGACCACCACCACCTCCGCCGTGTCCACGCCTGACCGGGGTCAGCCCGTCCGGACCGGGAGCGCCCTCAGGCCGCGCGGCACGAGCGACGGGCGCCACTCGAGGGCGCCGGCGACCGAGAGGTTCGGAAAGCGGTCGAGGACCGCGAGGATCGCCTCGCGGCAGACGAGCCGAGCGAGCGGCGCTCCGAGACAGAAATGGGCGCCGGCTCCGAACGCCAGATGGGGGTTCGGCCGTCGGCGCAGGTCGAGCCGCTCGGGGTGTGCGAAGACCGACGGGTCGTGGTTCGCCGCAGCGAGGAACACGACGACGGGTTCGGCGGCGCCGATGTCCTTCCCGCCGATCGTGACCTTCTCGCGAGGAGCCCGAGCAGCTACAGGCACCGGCGCCTCGTAGCGGAGGAGCTCTTCGACTGCGCTTCCGATCAGGGAGGGGTCGCTGCGCAGCACGCGCAGCTGCTCAGGGTCGGCGAGAAGAGCCGCAAGCGCGTTGGCCACGAGGTTGGCCAGCGGCTCGTAGCCGCCGATCACGAGGAGATTGAGCATCGTGAGGAGCTCGTCGCGCGCGAGGCCGGCGCGAGTGCACTCCTCACCGAGAGCGTCGAGGATCCCAAGCTCCGACCTCGAGCGCGGGGTCTCGAGATACGTCGCGAAGGCAGCTCGCAGCGCCTCCGCAGCCGCGAGGGCAGCCGCGAGAGCGTCCGGGCCCGCGAGCGGATCGAGATTCGCCGACGCCTCGTCCGCCAAGCGCTCGAAGCGCTCCCGCTCGTCGACGGGGACGTCGAGCAGCTCGGCCAGGACGCGAGAGGACAGGGGCCGAGCGAACTGGCCGAGGAGGTCCAGCTCGTCCCGGTCGTCCAGCTCCGGCACGATCGCATCGACGACGGCGCGGACCCCGTCCCGTCGGCGCTCGACGGCCCGCGCCGCGAACACCTTGGCAGCCGGCGCGCGCAGCCGCGCATGGTCCGGCGGATCGCTGTTCAGCATCGAGAGCGGCAACGGCGTGCCCCGGCGACGGAGGCGCTGCCCCAGAGCAGCCGAGAAGCTACGGCCTTGAAGGACGAGCTGGACGTCCTCGTAGCGAGTCAGAAACCAGATCCCCGCAGAGGCGTGGTAGTAGACGGGGTCGTTCTCGCGGAGCCGGCGGTACCACGCGAACGGATCGTCGGGCACTGAGTGGTCGCCTAATGCGTCGTCAGCCCGCCGTCGACCGTGATCACCTGGCCGCTGATGAAAGCGGACTCGGGAGAGGCGAGAAAGAGGACGGTGCCGACGAGGTCTCGTGATCGCTGCGGACGTTGCAGGCACTGGTAGTTGACGATCGCGTCGATTCGCTCGCGCGCGGCGTCCGTCATCACGACGTCGGGAACCACGGCCCCCGGAGCGATCGCGTTCACGCGGATCCCGTACCCGCCCACCTCACGCGCGAACGCCCGGGTGAAGCCGACGACGCCGGCCTTCGCCGCGACGTAGTGCACCATCCCCGCCAGACCGGTCCAGACGAGGTTCGTCGCGACGTTGATGATGCTCCCCTCGCCTTGCGCCTTCATCTGCCCGAGGACCGCGCGTGAGCAGAGGAACACGCTGTCGAGGTTGACGCTCATCACGCGGCGCCAGTCGTCGTAGCCGATCTGCTCGAACGCGACGTGGGGATAGCTGCCCGCGTTGTTGACGAGGACGTCGATGCGCTGGAACGCGTCGAGCGCGGTCTGGGCAATCGCCTCGGCGCCGGCCTCCGACGTGACGTCGGCGGCGACCGCGACCGCGCGCGGCGGCGCCTGGCCGTCGAGGGCGCCCGCTACCGCGGCGGCGCTGTCGCCGTCGATGTCGGCGACGACGACGCGGGCCCCCTCGTGCGCGAGGCTCTCGCAGTAGGTGCGTCCGAGACCGCTCCCTCCGCCCGTTACGACGACGACCGCGTCGGCGAGGCGGCTCATCCCTCTTCAGCGGTCGCGTGCGGCTGCCCGAGAAGGACGACGTAGACGGTTGATTCGTCGACGCCGTCGAAGGCGAGATAACGGTCGACGTCACGATCGAAGTAGCCGCCGATCGGGGCTACGTCAAGCCCGAGGTCCAGCGCGGTCAGCGCCGCGTTCTGCACCAGGTGACCCGCCTCGATGAGGACGAAGCGGTACCCGCGATCGCCGTACTTGAACGTCGAGCGATAGAAGATCGCCGTGACGTAGACGATCGCGGTCGCCGTCGAGGCGAGGTCGCTCTGGACGAAGAAGCCGTCCACGTCGGCGTCGGCGGCGCCCGCGCGCAGGAGATCGAGGGAGTGGTCCTCGGGGTCGTAGTGGTAGAGGCCGCGTTCGAGCCCCTCCACGCGCCTCGCCTCGACGTAGAGCTCCAGTGGGTAGAGGGCGCCACCGGACGGGATGATCCGGAAGGGCCGGGGAAAGGGCGTCTCGTCGTTCTCGCGCGAGACCCCGTAGCTCATTTGCAGGATCTTCGCGAGCTGCGCCAGGCCGATCGGGCCGGCTCCGAATGCGCGAGCCGTCGTGCGCCGGAGCAGCGCGGCGTCGAGCGTCGACGACGAGTGCGGGAACTCCTTCGGAAGTACGACCTTCGCCATGTCGGTGTACGGCTTCACGCGCCGCAGGCGCGCCATCGCCCGCACGATCGTCTGATTGGAGGGATGAGTCGGGTAGGTCGGGTGCCGTTCGTGGCGGCTGGTCTTCGAGTTCTCGTGGAAGAGCTCCCAGAGCGCCTTGCTGTCCGGTGCAAGCAAGAATCGGTCGACGGATTCGAGAGCCATGGGTCGTCCTTACGGGAACGGGTGCGGGTAGGGGTTGTCCGGCTCGCCCGGCTCGAGCCCGTCCTGGCCGAGCTGCTGCGGGATCGTATAGAGGCGCTTCCCGCCGAGCGCCCGATTGCGGTAGCCCATGAACAGCGGATTCAGGCCCGGTACGACGACGCGGACGACCGAGAGGCCGAGCGCGCGGACATCCGGTGTCGTCAGGTCGCAGGCGATCGGCTCGAGCCCCCGCCGCTCGAGCTCACGCGTCACCGTGCTAAGCGCCTGCGCCGGGGACTCGTCCCCGCAGTCGGGCAGGTCGTCGAAGCGGACAGACTCCGGCGAGGCCCAGCTGAACCCGGCGAACGCCTTCGAACCCTGAGGGCAGTAGAAGCGGAGATGCTGCACCTGATCCCGCACCGTCGGATGGCCGAGCTCGACCTCGATTGGGAGCTCAGGCGTGAACTCCATCACCTGCTTGGCGAACTTGCGCGTGTGCGCGAGCTCCTCGAGGCTCTTGACGAGCGCCCGCTCGGACCGCGGATCGGTCGCTGCGGCGACGGCGACGGCCGGCGACGTCGACGCCTCGCTCAGCGCGACCGTCAGCGTCGTCGGGACGCGAATGTCGGTCGTGATGTCCATCAGCTCGACGCGCAGGCCGACCTCGGTGTACCGGCGGAGCAGGTCGCGCACCGACGAGGGAAGCGTCTGTTCGTCGATGTGCGGCCGGCTCATTCGCGCCTGCCAGGCGAGCGTGAAGGCATCGCGCTCGATCGCCTCACAGGTTCCGGAGAGGGCGGCCTCGGCGAACGAGCCTCCGCAGGCGAGCCCAGTGGAGATGGGCTGGACGATCGGCGTGTCCGGACGTGATCCCAGATAGTGGTACGGGACGTAGACCATCGCGGCCGGGACGAGAACGTCCTCGTCCGTCACGAGCGAGCGGCCCTCCGTCCACGCGATCGGGGTCTCCTCCGTGAACGGCTTCCACTGGAACCCGTCCCACGAGAGCTGGTCCGGGGCATAGAGGGCGAACGCGTCCGGCGGCGTCCCGCGCACGCCGAGCTCCGCGTACGACGCATACACGAGGCTCTCGTACTCGAAGATCGCTCCGCAGTAGCGTTCGATCGCCTCTCCGATCGCCTTCGCCAGCGCGCCGTACCGATGAGTGGACACGCCGCCGTTGTTGCCGAAGTTCCGGAGCGCGGTGAAGCGGCGCGTGTCGCACGCCCGCGAGAGGTAGTGGAAGAAGTCGGGATCGTCGTCGTCGGGCACGAGCTCTCGGACCTCGGAAACGATCCCGACCTTCGGGTCGACGAGGAGGTCCCACAAGCCGAGCAGGCGCTCGACCCCGAGCCCTTCGCTCTCCAGCGACGGAGACGCAGTCACGGCGGTGCTCGCCAGGGCCACGTCGGCTGCCTCAGCGACCGCGGAAGGGGATTTGCGGACCGTGTTCCAATACGACCGTCGGACGCCGGGTCGTGTCGCTGCAGTCGGGACACCGTGGCACCTTCAGCACGCGGTGCACGGTCGACACGAATGAGACGAGGTTGATCTCGATCAGCCGGCCGACCGCGTCCGAGGGCGCGAATTGGGTCAGCGCCTTCACGACCTCCATCGCCGCGATCTCACCGACGACCGCGGCCATCGGCGGCAGCAGCCCGGCTGACGCGCGGCCGACCGGGTCCTCGGTAGCCTGCTTGCGGACCTGCCGCCACACGGCGTAACTCGGGTCGTTCGAGTCTGCTCGCAACCGGTAGCAGCGGAAGCAGGCCGTCTCGAACGGATGGACGAGCGGGCCGACGTAGCCGCTCATGTCCGCGACCCAGGCCGGAAGGAACAGCCTCTCCTCGCGGACCGCGAGCCGATTGACGTCGGCGAGCGCCTCGGGCTCACCGAGGTCGCTCGTCGCGCAGACGAGCGAGACGCCCTCGAGCTCCGGCTCCCCGTCGACGACCCTCAGCCGCGTCGCCGTGTCGGCACGGCCGTCCAACCCGTCGAGCCCGGAGGGCGCGTGCTCGTCGCTCAGAAGGGGATGCTCGACGAGCGTCAGTCTCCCGATCCCGAGCTCGCTCAAGCTCCGCACGAGCGAACGCGCGATCAGGTTCACGCCGTAGACGACGACGTCGGCCGCTGCGAGCTGCGCGCGCGCACCGCCCGCCGCAGGCCCGAAGCTCGCGTAGAAGGACGATTGCAAGACGTCGGCATCCGGCTCCGCCGCTTCGCCGGGCCCGACCAGCCGCCGGTCGATCAGCCTGCCGAGGATGCGGTCGACCTCGGGCCTGAGCGGACGAGGGAAGGCGTCGACGATCTCGGCACGCTCTCGCGTCCCGTCGAGCAGCGGCAGCAGCGCCTCCGCCACCGAGTCGGCACCCTCCCCCGCGAGCAGGACCTTGGCGATCCCGCGGCTCAGGACGACCCGCCCGTCGTCGAGCCGGATCAGCTGCAGGCCTGTGCCGTCGACCGTCATCGGGCGACAGCGACGGACCGCGGTTCACCGGAGGCGCAGAGCACTTCCGGCGCCGGCTGGGTTCTCTGTCGCGCGGCTGCTACGCCGCGAACGGGTCTACCTCGGCGGCGGCGCAGCAACAGCACGGCGTGCAGGAGCAGCACGAGATCGACCAGTCGATCGGCTCGGCTTCGGTCGGGCCGGGCGCCCCTTCGCGCTGGGCCCTCTTGGCTGCGTCTTGCCGCTGTGCCTGGAAGACGTTCTCGAGACTCTGGAGGTCGTCGACCGTCAAGGCCTCGACCGTCGCGTTTCCAGTGGCCTCCCCCTTGAACTTCGTCTCCAAGTCGTGGAGGTCCTGGACGGTCAGCTCGCGTACCGCGGGCGTCGCCGCCCCCAAGTGCGGTGCCACGCCGTGGATCTGATTGATCTTGCGGTTTGGGTCACGTGGACGTGCCATCTTTCGACCACCCTCTCTCCGAGGATTTGCAGTTGCGACTGCCGCCGCAGAGAAGCAAGCCCCAAACTGCCTGCTGAGCCGATTCACGTTCGCGTCAGGCGCACCTCCTTGGCTCGAAACCAGGCTTCTTGGCGGCGCCGACGCGGAAGGCACAGCCGAGGCGGCGCGTCCGTCGCCGAGCTTACGAAGCCGGGGCACTGTTTGTCAACCCGGTTGCGAGACCGCCCCGACGAGGCTCCTTGCACGCTCAGTGCAGATCGCCGAGACTGGTGGAGACCCACCACTCGCCGTCGTGGAGGTTGCATGTACTTCGGCTGGCACCAGGTCGCCTTTACGCGCGACGCCCTCGCGCCGCTCACACCGACGGCAATCGGAGCACTGCCGCTCGTCCTCGTACGCCGGACGGAGGCGCTCGGGGCCTTCGACGCAGTCTGCCCTCATCGCGGCGCGAACCTCGCCCACGGCGGCGAGCTCGACGGCGACGTAATCGTCTGCCCCTTCCACGGCCGCCGGATCGCGCTCGGCAGGTCCCGACGGCGCTACTGCGTTCGCGGCTACACGACGGTCGAGCTCGGCGGCTGCGTCTTCGTCCTCCTTCGCGAGCGATACGCGAACGGCTTCACCGAGTTCCTGGCGAGCCTGGTCGAGACGCACGTCTTCGTTCCGGGCTTCACGCTGACCGTTCGCGTCCCGTCCGAGTACGTGATCGAGAACGTCTTCGACGCCGACCATTTCAAGGCTGTGCACGGGCTCAAGCGCACGCCGAGACTGCAGCTCCGGCGGGGTGACCACGGCGAGCTTACGGTCGAGTCGGTCTTCGAGACGCGACGTCCCAATCCCTGGCAGGAGGACGTCGACACCCTCGGGGAGAGCGTCGAGTCGCGGTTCTGCGCCCGCGTCTTCAGCCCCACGCTCGTCGCGACCGAGCTCGGCCCGCGCGACCGCTCGCACGTCGTGTTCACGGCGGCAACCCCGACGCCTGACGGCGCGTCGGTGATCCGGCTTTCGCTCGCCGTCCGCTCCGACGACGGCGCCGGACCCAGTGACGAGACGATCATGTCGCTGCTCCAGGGCAGCCGACGCGCGTTCGATCAAGACATCGGCGTCTGGGAGCATCTCGTCACCGACGCTCCCCCGCGCTATGCGCCGAGCGACCGCCCCGTGATCGAGTACCGCGCGTTCTGTGAGGAGTTTCGTGACCGTGACCACTGACGACACGGCGGTCGCTGCGCTGGGCGACGGCATCGCGGCGCGCGTTCGGCCGGGTGTGGGAGAGAACGTGCTGTGGGTCCACGGGTACAGCATGGACTCGAGCGTCTGGGGCGAGCTGTGGCGGCTTCTGCCCGAGTGGGAGCACATCGGGATCGACCTTCCCGGCCACGGCGCGTCACGAGCGATCCGGCCGGGCGAGGACCTGAGCGCCCTTGCCCTTAGCCTGGGTCAACTCGCGCACGAGCAGGGGGCCAGGCATCTCGTCGCCCTGTCCTTCGGGGCGATGGTCGCCCTCCAGATCGCAATCGAGTATCCCGATGCCTTCGCCTCGCTCACGCTCTGCGCGCCCGCGCTCGCCGGCGGGCCCGAGGACGCGGCCGCCGCGACCCGCTACGCCCAGCTCGCCCGCCTCCACCACGACGGCGGAACCGGCGCCGAGCTGGCCGCGTTGTGGATGCGGTCCCCGCCCGACATCTTCAAGGGCGTCGACCGCCGTCCGGAGCTCCGGCGGCGCCTCGCCGACGTCATCGGACGACACTCGTGGCGCGAGCTCGCCGACGGCTCGATGCGACTCTTGACGACTCCTCCCCAGGACCTGGATCGGCTTCGCTCGATCGAGGCCGCCACGCTCGTGGTGGTCGGCAGCGAGGAGCTGCCCGCTTTCAGGCGCTGCGCGGAGCTCATCGTCGGGGCGATCGCGTCGTCGAAGCGTGTCGAGCTCCCCGCCGCGGGGCACCTCTGCCTGCTCGAAGAACCGCGGCAGGCCGCGGCTCTGCTCCGCGCGCACCTGCGCCAATGGGGGCGCCCACTGCCGTGAGCGTGGCGGAGCGGCTGGCGGCGGTCTTCGGCGACGTCGCAGCCGCGCTTGCCATTCGCGACGACCCGGCGTCGGTCGCGCACGAGCTCTTCGCGCTGATCGAGGAGCCGATCGAGTTCTACGACTCGCATCCGTGCTGGCCGTCGCTCCTGACCTCCACCGGCCTCCCCCTCGAGCTCTCGCTGAAGGTCGATGCGACGAGCTCGGTCGCCCTTCGCTGCACCGTCGACGTCACCGACCACCGAACGGATCTCGGGGGCAACTGGACGCGGTACCTCGACGCCGCGGCGCAGGTAGCGGAGGGCACCGGGATCGATGCCCCAGCGCTCTGGGACCTGCTCCAGGTTCACCTGAGCGGGATCCCGCCGGCGTTCCCGTCGAAGCTGATGCACGGGCTCGCATACGCGGCGCCGGACTGGTTCCGTGGCTCGCTGTACTTCCGAACCGGCTGGCTCGGTCCGTCCCAGCTCGCGTCGAGGCTTGCGGACCCGGCGGCAGCGCTCAGCGAGGTCGCCCGGCGCTACGGGTGTCCGGTCGCGGGGCCGGTGGAGGTCGTCGGCTACGACCTCGTCCCAGGGGAGGCTCTCAGGTCGAAGGCCTACACGTGGCCCGCCCTCGACCCGGCCGCCTCGTTCGGCGAGGTCGTGGGCACGAATCCCGACCTTGCGCCGGCACGCGAGATCTACGATGCGTTTCGCGGGCCGGCGGATCCGTTCTCCCACCCGCGCCCGCTTCTGCTCCAGACGACGTCCAAGAGCGGTTCCGTCAATCAGCGGCTCTTCTTCTTCGCCTCGGCGTGGGGATGGACGACACACGATGGTGTCGAGCGCCTCCTCGACCTGGCGGCGCGGGCGCTCGGGCTCGACACCAGCCGGCTTGCCGTCTTCGCGGACGTCGCCGCGCGCTACGACATCGGGCTCCAGCTCGCGCTCGTCGCCGTCGGGGCCGAGGGGGGCGCGCCTTCGGCGACGTTTTACCTGTGGCCCGTCGTCGACGCCGACACGCCGGCCAAGTCCTCGAGCCGAACCCTGCGGCTGACTCAGGCTCGCGCAGCGCGCGACGAGCTTGCACGCGACGCCCGCGCCATGGTCGACGGCGCCACCGGCTACCTGCTACGTGCACGAGGCCCGGACGCCTCCTGGAACGACTACGACGTGGACGCTGCCGTAGGTGACGCGGCGACGTTCGTCACGGCGTACGTGGCGGCCGCTCTCGCCCGCGATCGGCGTCAGCGCGAAGAGCTGCTTCCCACGTGCGCATGGCTCGTGGCCCACCATCGTCCGGCGGTGGGGTGGGGATGGAACGACGCCGCCGAGGCGGACGGCGAGACGACGGCATTTGCGCTCGAGGCTCTCGCGACTGTCGATCGGGCGCCGCCGGCCGGCTGGCAAGCAGTCGCGCGCGAGCACGGCGAAGCAGAGGTGATGGGAGCTGTTCTCTCGGCCCTTCTTCGCGCGGATGAGGACGTCGGCGACGCCGCTTCCGCGGCCGCTGCCGGCCTCGTCGCCGCGCAGAGCCCGGACGGAGGCTGGAACTCCCACCGGTGGGGAACTCGCCTGGTTGCGACGTACCGGGCCCTACAAGCGCTCGCGGCCTACGAGCGTACGGCCGAGGGGGTTAGCGAGAGAGTTTTCGCCCGTGCACGGCTGTTCCTGTCCTCGGTCGCGATCTCACCCGAGCCTTTTGCCCTGGCCCTGTGGCTGGGCGGCTGGGTCCACGCGCGGGGCGCCCTCGACGACCCACGCCTACCTCGGGTGTTGAGCGCGCTGGCCGACCTCCAGCAGCCCGACGGCCGCTGGCTGGGCCCGCCGAATCGGAGGATCTCGACCGGCGCAGGCCAGGCCGGATCGCCTCTGCACGTCGACCCCTGTTGCCTCGTCACGACGGCGACGGTGATCTGCGGACTCGAGAGCCTCAGCCTCGCTGTTCCCTCGTGAGGACGCCCACGACTGTTAGAAGGCCGCCTCCTACGACCGCGACGATCGCGATCAGCTTGCCGTTCGCTCCGACGATCCCGAGGACGGCCAGCGCGGTGCCGAGAGCGATCGATCCCACCGTGAGGAGCCGTTTGCGATTGATTCGGTCACCGTACCAACCGCCCAGGCGAAGCCTGAAAATGAGCGGTCGGGCAGCTAGGCTGCGTTGCCGAGAGCGGCGCTGATAGCCGCGATGATGACGCCGCCGAGCGTCACGGTGGCGAGCGCGCGCACGAAGCCGACCTCGAAGTAGCGCCAGCGCAGCCAGGCGAGGACGACGAGCTCGAAGCCGACGACGATGACCGCGAGGACGAGCGCGGCGCGGTAGTGGGGGATCAGGAACGGCAGCGTGTGGAGGACTCCGCCGACGAAGGTTCCGACGCCGGTGATCGACCCGCGAACGAAGGGGTTGCCGCGGCCCGTCAGCTCGCCGGTGTCGGAGAGCCCTTCCGAGAACGCCATGCTCACTCCGGCGCCGATCGCCGTCGCGAGGCCGGCGAAGAACGCGTAGTGGGGCCGATGGGTCGCCAGCGCGACGGCGAAGATGGGGGCGAGGGTGGACAGCGAGCCGTCGATCAGCCCGACCATCGCGGGCTGGATGCGCTGGAGCAGGAACGTGTCCTTCGTCATCGACTAGAGTGTACCAAACGACGCGCAAACAAGCAGAGCATAAGGCAGTCCTGACAACGAACGTCAGGATGCCCTGACGTGCGGCTCAAGCTAACGCTCGAGTACGACGGCACCGACTTCCGCGGCTGGGCTGCTCAACCAGGGCTCCGCACCGTCGAAGGCTCGCTTCGCTCTGCGCTCGACGGAGTCTTCCCTCGGTGGGGCGACATGGCGGTGGCGGGGCGCACCGACACGGGCGTCCACGCGCTGGGGCAGGTGGCGAGCGTCGAGGTCGACGGCGGCCCGCCGCCGGAGCGGGTGGTCGAGGCGTTGAACGCCCTCCTTCCCGACGACATGGCCGTCGTGGCGGTCGAGCAGGCGGCCGAGGGATTCCACGCCCGCAGCTCGGCTCGGTCGCGAACGTATCGGTACCGGATCTTCCGGCGCCGCGCGCGTTCGCCGTTCGAGCACCGGCGCAGCTGGTGGCTGCCGCGGCCGCTCGACGAGGAGCGGCTGGCGGACTCCGCCGACCTCCTGCTCGGCGATCACGACTTCACCGCGTTCACGCCGACGGAGACGAAGCATCGGGTCTTCGTGCGCGAGGTGTCGGCCGCGGCGTGGCACCGCCGAGGCGACCACCTCGACTTCGAGATCACCGCGGACAGCTTCCTCCGGCACATGGTGCGGACGCTCGTCGGCACGATGGTCGAGCTGCCGCCCGAGCGGATCGCGGCTCTCCTCGAAGGCCGCTCGCGCGCCGAGGCGGGACAGACGGCGCCGCCGTGGGGCCTTTACCTCGTATGGATCGACTACGCCTGATCCGCCGCGTCCCCGTGAGACGAGTCCCGGGGGCAGCCACCGTCACGAGAGTGTGACGCCGCCGCGCGAGCCCGCTTCGCGCTGCGCCCCGCGCCGGCGTCTCGGTGGCAGCCACCGGCGCGGCAGTGTCACGCATCGGTGACGAGAGGCGCGCGGCGGCGCCCGTCAGGAGGCGTGCGAGCGCCGACGGCTCAGGAAGAAGCCGTGGCCGGTCGTGTTCCGGCAGCGGAGGCCGGCGCGCCGCAACCCGGCTTCGGCGGCAGCGGCTTCACGCAGCAGAGGCCGAGCGCGAGCGTCCGCACGAGGCCGATCGTAGCCCTCGCTAGCATCAACTCGATGCGCTTTCCGGTCGTCCTCTTCGACCTCGACGGCACGCTGATCGACTCCGGCGCGATGATCCTCGCGTCGTTCCGGCACGCGACGCGGACCGTGCTTGCGCGCGAGATCCCGGACGAGGCGCTTCTCGCGCACGTCGGCGGCGCGACGCTCGACGACCAGATGCGTGCGCTCGACCCGACCCGCGTCGACGATCTCGTCGCGAGCTACCGCGAGCACAACCTGCCGCTCCACGACGAGCTCCAGCCGTGCGCCGGCATCGCCCCAGTGCTGGAGCGGCTGCACGAGGAGGGACGGCGGCTCGGGATCGTGACCGCCAAGCGGCAGGTCACCGTCGGGCTCGCGTTCCGCGTCCTGCCGCTCGCGCACCTCTTCGACGCGGTCGTCGCGAGCGACGACGTCGAGCGCAACAAGCCGTATCCCGACGGGATACTGCGCGCGCTCGAGCTGCTCGACGCCCGACCCGACGAGGCCGCGTGCGTCGGCGACTCGCCGTTCGACGTCGAGGCGGCGAAGCGGGCAGGCGTCTACGCCGTCGCGGTCGGCTGGGGCGGGATCCACACGCGCGAGCGGCTCGAGGCGACCGGGCCGGACGCCTTCGTCGAGCGCGCGGAGGAGCTCCTTGGCCGTCTCTAGCGCGAGCGTGCGGAAGCGCGTCGAGGAGCTCCGGAAGCTCGTCGACTACCACCTGTATCGCTACCACGTCCTCGACGACCCGGAGATCTCCGACGCCGAGTTCGACCGCCTCTGGGACGAACTGCTCGTCTTGGAGCGCGAGCATCCCGAGCTCCAGACGCCGAACTCGCCGACGCAGCGGGTCGGCGCGCCGCCCTCGGACA
>Ga0209577_10003098_pt1 | contig 15680 bp, 10 predicted proteins | sample GraSoiAngelo_109_FD_185874 | JGI IMG/M metagenome (GOLD analysis project Ga0209577, IMG submission 185874) | Grasslands soil microbial communities from the Angelo Coastal Reserve, California, USA - 14_0903_12_20cm (SPAdes) (version 2) | ecosystem: Environmental > Terrestrial > Soil > Grasslands...
CATGAGATGCCGCGAGTGCGGGCACGCGAACCCTGACGACGCGAACTTCTGCGGGAACTGCGGCACCCGCCTCGACCCCGAGGTCCCGTGCACCAACTGCGGCCGTGAAAATCCGGCCGACCTCCGCTTCTGCCCCGGCTGCGGCGCCGCGCTGAAGGTCGCCGGCGAGCCCGCGCCCGCGGCGCCGGCCGCAGCGAGCTCGAACGGCGCCGGCGGGGCCGACGCCCCGGCCGCTATCGCCGCCGGCCGCTACGTGGTGCAGGACTATCTCGGCGAGGGCGCCCGCAAGCGCGTGTACCGCGCGCACGACACGAGCCTCGACCGCGACGTGGCGATCGCGCTCGTCAAGACGGAGGGCCTCGACGACGCCGCCCGCGAACGGGTCCGGGCCGAGGCGCAGGCCATGGCCCGGCTGGGCGACCACCCGGCGATCGTGACCGTGCACGACATCGGCGAGGAGGCCGGCGAGCCCTACATCGTGAGCCAGTACATGGCCGGCGGCTCGCTCGAGCGGATGCTCGACGAGGCGCCCGAGCGGCGCCTCCCGGCGACCGAGGCCATACGGATCGCGGACTGCGTGGCGTCGGCGCTCGAGCACGCGCATGCCAAGGGCGTGATCCATCGCGACCTCAAGCCCGCCAACGTCTGGCTGACGGAGGACGGCATGGCCAAGCTCGGCGATTTCGGGCTGGCGTTCTCGCTCGATCGCTCGCGCATGACGCGGACCGGCACGATCGTCGGGACTGTCGCGTACATGTCGCCCGAGCAGGCGCTCGGCCGCCGGCCCGGCGCGTCGAGCGACCTCTACTCGCTCGGCGCGGTCCTCTACGAGATGCTCACCGGCCGCCCGCCGTTCGCCGGCGACAGCGCGGTGTCGGTGATCTCGCAGCACACGAGCGCCGACCCGGTGGCCCCGACCTGGCACAACCCGGCCATCCCCCGCGAGCCCGAGGAGGTGGTGCTGCGGCTCCTGGCCAAGTCGCCCGAGGAGCGTTACGCGAACGCCGGCGAGCTGCGGGAGGCGCTGGCGCGGGCGGCGGCCGTGGCGGAGTCGGACGGCCATTCGGGGGCCGCCCCGGAGGCGAACCCGATGGAGGGCCTTGCCGGCGGCGTCTTCGTGGGGCGCGAGCGCGAGATGGAGCGGCTCCTCGCCGGGCTCGAGGATGCGCTCGCGGGCCGCGGCAAGCTGCTCATGCTGGTCGGCGAGCCGGGCATCGGGAAGACCCGGACCGCCCAGGAGCTGCTCACCTACGCCCGCCTTCGCGGGGCACGCGTGCTCATGGGCCGCTCGTACGAGAGCGAGGGGGCGCCCGCCTACTGGCCGTGGGTGCAGATGGCGCGCGCCTACATGCAGGACCGCGGAGCGGAGGAGGCTGTGGAGGAGATGGGCGCGGGCGCGGCCGACCTCGCCCCGATCCTCTCCGAGATCCGGGACATGATCCCGGGGCTCGACGCCGCGCAGCGGGGCGACGCGGAGGACGCGCGGTTCCGGATGTTCGACAGCACCGCGACCTTCCTGAAGAACATCGCCCGCACCGAGCCGCTCGTCCTGTTCCTGGACGACCTGCACTGGGCGGACAAGCCGTCGCTCCTGTTCCTGCAGTTCCTCGCGCGCCAGCTCACCGGTTCGCGGATCCTCGTGCTCGGCACGTACCGCGACGTGGAGCTGTCGCGGCGTCACCCACTGTCCCAGGTGCTGGCCGATCTCGCCCGCGAGAGCCTGATGGAGCGCATCTCGCTGCGCGGCCTCACCGAGGGCGATGTGGCCCGCTTCATCGAGATGACCGCGAGCGTCCAGGCCCCGCCGCGGCTGGTGCAGGCGGTGCACGAGGAGACCGAGGGCAATCCGTTCTTCGTGTCGGAGATCGTGAGCCTGCTGGCCTCGGAGGGGCGCCTCGACGGGGGCGGGGACCTGCGCGACGTGGTGCTCACGATCCCGCAGGGTGTCCGGGAGGTGGTGGGCAGGCGGCTCGACCAGCTCTCGAAGGAATGCAACTTCACCCTGTCGGCGGCGTCCGCGATCGGGCGCGAGTTCGGGCTCGACGTGCTCGACCGCGTGGTCTGCGACGAGGTGCGCGCCGAGATGCCGCAGTACGAGGAGAAGCTGAGCCGGGAGCGGCTGCTCGAGGTGATCGACGAGGCCCTCGCCGCGCGGGTGATCGCGCAGGTGCCGGACTCCGTGGGTCGCTACAGCTTCTCGCACGCGCTGGTCCGCGACGCCCTGTACGAGGAGCTCGGCGTGACCCGTCGCGTGCGCCTCCACCGGCGCGTGGGCCAGGTGATCGAGGAGATCTACTCCGCGCGGCGCGACGATCACCTCGACGAGCTCGCCCATCACTTCCTCCAGGCGCAGGAGCTCGACAAGGCGGTGGAGTACTCGATACAGGCGGCGGGCCGTGCGATGACCCTGCTGGCCTACGAGGAGGCCGCCGAACTGTACGAGCGCGCGCTCCAGGCCATGGAGCTGCGCGGGAAGGTGGGCGGCCGCGAGCAGGCCGAGCTGCTGCTGGCGCTGGGCGACGCCCAGGTTCGCGCCGGCGATCCGCAGCGGGCAAAGCAGACGTTCTTCGAGGCAGCGGACGCCGCACGCAGCGCGGGTGCGCACGATCAGCTCGCCCGTGCGGCGCTGGGGCTGGCCGGGCGGTTCGAGGTTGGAGTCGTCGACGAGCCGATGATCGCGGTGCTCGAGGAGGCGCTCGAGGTGCTTCCGGAGGAGGACTCGCCGATGCGGGCACGCCTCCTGGCCAGCCACGGCGTCGTCCTGTACTTCAAGTCGCGGATGCAGAGCGATGAACTGACCCGCGAGGGCGTGGCCATGGCCCGCCGTCTGGAGGACCCGGCCACGCTCGCCTACGCGCTGGCCGCGCGGCACTTCGCGGTCTTCGAGCCGGAGTGGCTGGAGGAGCGGCTCGAGCTGGCGCGCGAGCTGATCGCCGTGGCGCAGGAGGCCGGCGAGCAGGACCTCGCGGTGGAGGGGCGCGGCCACCTGATCGTGGACCTTCTCGAGTCGGGCGACGTGCGCGGCGCGGACAAGGCGATAGACGAGTACGCGCGCCGCGCCGAGGAGCTGCGCCGTCCGACCTACAGGCGCATGGTCGCCATCCGCCGCGCCATGCGCGCCCTGATGTCAGGGCGGCTCGACGAGGTCGAACCGATCCTAGAGCGCGAGTCCATCGCGGGCGGCTGGTACGAGCTCGACCCGAACATCGTCCAGGGGTCCGCGGTGGTGGTATACGAGCTGCGGCGCCACCAGGGCCGGCTCGAGGAGCTGGCGGGGGCGATGGAGTCGCTCGCGGACCAATACCCCGCCGTGCCGGCTTGGCGCTGCGCCCTCTCGCTTCTCTACGTCTCGCTCGGGCGGGAGGACGACGCCCGCCGGGAGCTCGAGCGGGTGGCCGTGGACGGCTTCGCGCCGATCCGGGGCGACGCCAACAGGCTGGTCGGCTACTCGATGCTCGCCCAGGTCCTGGCGCGGCTCGGCGACCGCGAGCTCGGCACCGAGCTCTACAAGCTGCTGCTTCCGTACGAGGGCTTCAACGTCGTGGTGGGTGCGGGCTGGGCCTGCGAGGGCTCGGCGGCCCAGTCGCTCGGTGAGCTCGCGGCCGCCCTCGGCCGCTACGAGGACGCGGAGCGCCACTTCGAGAAGGCGCTCGAGATGAACGTCGAGCTGGAGGCCCCTCCGCTCGTGGCGGAGACGCGCATGCGGTACGCGGCGATGCTCGCGGACCGCGACGGCCCGGGCGACCGCGAGCGCGCCTCCGAGCTGATCGCCGACGCCCTCGACGTTGCCCAGGAGCTCGGGATGCACGTGCTCGTGGAGCGCTGCTTCGACATCAAGCTGCGATTGCAGGGCATCGACACGGCCGACGTCCGCTCGTCGATCGACGTCGTGGCCTCCGCGGTGGACGACGAGCGCCCGGACCTCTCCCGCGCCGCCGCGCCGGACGGCACGGTCACGATCCTCTTCAGCGACATCGAGGGCTCGACTGAGATGACCGAGCGGCTGGGCGACCGCCGCTGGCTCGAGGTCCTGCGCGAGCACAACACCGTGATCCGCTCCGAGGTCCGCGCCCACGACGGCTTCGAGGTCAAGTCGCAGGGTGACGGGTTCATGGTCGCGTTCGCCAGCGCGCGCCGCGCGCTCGCCTGCGCGATCGCCGTCCAGCGCGCGTTCGCAGGACGCGCCGAGGACGACCCGGACGAGGCGATCCGGGTGCGCATCGGCATGCACACTGGCGAGGCGATCCGCGAGCGCGACGACTTCTTCGGCCGCAACGTGATCCTGGCCGCGCGGATCGCGGCGCAGGCGCGCGGCGGAGAGGTGCTCGTCTCCTCCCTGCTGAAGGAGCTCACGGAGAGCTCGGGGGACATCGCCTTCGGGGAGGCGCGCGAGGTGAACCTCAAGGGCCTGTCGGGGAGCTACCGGCTCCACGCCGTCGAGTGGGAGAGCGTCGGCGCCGGCGCCTGACGGCGGGGTAGCATCCCCGCCCGCGATGGATATCCGGCAACCGAGCCCGGCTCGGATCCTCGCGCCGCTCGCGCTCATCGTCTTCGCGATCGCCCTCCTGATCATCCTTGCCTCGGCCGGCGGGGGTGGGCATTCGTCGTCGAGCTCCGCACCCCCCGGTACCGAGCGGCGCGATCTCCAGCTCCGTCAGCAGCGCTCCGCACATGCCCCCGCCCGGCCGCTCAGGTCGGTGTACGTGGTGAAGACCGGCGACACGCTCGCCGGCATCTCGCAGCGGACCGGGGTCCCGCTCGAACGGCTGCAGGCGCTCAACCCGAACCTCGATCCGCAGGCGCTCGTGTCCGGCCAGCGGATCAAGCTCAGGTAGTGGGCCGCGCCGCCGTCCGCTCGGCCCGCACGCTGGCGGGGCTGCTGGTCGCGGCCGTGATCGCCGCTCCCGGCGCGGCGGCCAAGCCCCCCGCCATCCGCGCGCCGGAGGCGATTCTGGTGGATGCCGCGAGCGGCACCGTCCTCTACGCCAAGCATCCGGACGGCCGCCGCGCGATCGCCAGCACGACGAAGCTGATGACCGCGCTCCTTGCGCTGCAGACCACCCGGCCGGACCAGGTGCTCACGGCGGTGCCGTACAGGGCGACGCCGGCGGAGTCCACGCTCGGGCTCGCGCCGGGCGAGCGCATGATGGTGCACGACCTGATGCGCGCGCTCCTCCTGGCGAGCGCCAACGACGCCGCGGCCACGCTCGCGCACGGCATCGCGGGTTCGGAGGCCGCGTTCGTGGCGCGCATGAATGCCGAGGCACAGCGGTTGCACCTGACCGGTACGAGGTACGCGAACCCGATCGGCCTGGACGACCCCGACAACTACTCCACGCCGCGCGACCTCGCCGCGCTCGCTCGCCGGCTGATGCGCGATCCGGCCTTCGCGCGGATCGTTGACCTGCCGCGGGCGACGCTGAAGAGCGGGTCGCACCCGCGCACGGTCCTGAACCGCAACCTGCTGGTGCGCGACGTGCCGTTCGTGGACGGGGTGAAGACCGGCCACACCAACCACGCGGGATACATCCTCGTGGGCGCCGGGCGGCGTCGAGGCGCCCAGGTGATCAGCGTGGTGCTCGGCGAGCCGAGCGAGACGGCCCGCGACGTGGAGACGCTCACGCTGCTCCGCTACGGGCTGTCGCGCTTCGAGAGCGTCGAGGCCCTGCCGGCGGCGCGCACGCTCGCGCTTGCGCCGGTCAAGTACTTCGACGGCCTGAAGGTCCGGCTCCACGCCTCGCGGGACGTCCGCCTCACCGTGCGCCGCGGCGCGCGGGTGGATACCCACCTGCGGCTGCCGGCCCCGCTGCGGCTCACCGGCCCGCTGCCCGCCGGGGCGCGCGTGGGCACCATCACGGTCCTGGCGGACGGCAGGCGCGCGGCGCGGGTCCCGCTGGTCACTGAGGAGCCGGTCCCGGGTGCGAGCTTCTGGCGCCGCGCCGCAATCCGCGCAGGGGCCACCCGGCCGACGCTAGCCTTAGGCCTCGTCGGCGTGGTGCTCCTGGCGGCCGTGCAGCTGAGGGGGTTGGTGCTCAGGCGAATGGGGGGGAAGGTCGGGCCCGGATGATCATCACGGTCACGCTGAACGCGGCGATCGACAAGACGCTCGCGGTGCCGAACTTCCGCCTCGGGCGGCGGCACCGCGCCGTGGAGCAGACCTCCATGGCCGGCGGCAAGGGCGTGAACGTGGCCCGCGCCCTGAAGGCGCTCGGGCAGCCCGTGATCGCCACCGGCGTCGCGGGCGGGCCGACCGGCACCCGGATCATCGAGCAGCTCACGGAGGAGGCGATCCTCAACGACTTCGTCCGCATCCACGACGAGTCGCGCACCTCCACCGCGGTGGTCGACCCGACCACGGGCGTGCAGACCGAGATCAACGAGCGCGGCCCGGAGGTGTCGGAGGCGGAGCTGGAGCTGTTCGTGGACAAGCTGCTCTACCTCGCCAAGGGCGCGGGCGTGTGCGTCTTCTCGGGGAGCCTCCCGCCGGGCATCCCGGCGGATCTCTACGAGCGCCTGATCCAGGAGCTGCGGCGGCTCGACGTGACCACCGTGCTCGACTCCGAGGGCGAGGCGCTGCGCCACGGCACGCGGGCGGAGCCCACCGTGATCTCACCGAACCAGCCCGAGGCCGAGGAGCTGGTCGGTCACGAGTTCGCGGACGACGAGGACCTGCCCGCGGCCGTGGCCGAGATGGTCGAGATGGGCGCGAGGGAGGCGATCCTGACCCTTCCAGACGGCTGCATCGCGCTTGTCGGGGACGGGACCGAGCGCAGGCTCTACCGGGGCAGAATCGATCCAGGGCTGGTGGACGCCCGCTCCCCGGTCGGCTCGGGCGACGCCTTCCTGGCCGGCTACGTGGCCTCCCGCTACACGGGAAGGGCGCCGAACGAGTGTCTGAGGTTCGCGGTCGCGTGCGGAGCGGAGTCCGTCCAGCACTTCGGGGCGGGCGTCCTCGACCCTGGTGCGGCCGAGCGGCTGATGAGCCGGGTGGAGGTCGAGGTCCTCTCGGAGCAGGCGCTGTCCGCCGGCGGGTGAGGCGGCTCGGACTCGCGGCCGCGGCGGCGCTCGCCCTGCTGGCCGGCGCGCCGGCTGCTCATGCCGCGAGTCCCTGTGCCCGTTGGAGCGACCGCACGCTCGCGAGCGGGCTCGGCAGCCTCGAGAACATCGAGTTCGACGACCTCGGTGGCCTGCTCCTGTCGGCCACCGCGCAGAACGCGATAGTCCGCCTCGGGCGCGACGGGAAGCTCAAGCACCTCGTCGACAACGTGAACAACCCGGGCGGCTTGCGCGTTCGCGGGGGTGTCCTGTTCTTCAACACCGGCGACGCCCTCGCGAGCGGGATCTTCGGGACCCCCGACGGGACGATCGACCGCCTCGACCTACGGACCCGCCGGCACACCGTCTACGCCAGGCATCTGATCATGCCCAACGGGCTCGTGTTCCTACCGAACGGCGACGCCCTCACGAGCCGCGACCTCGGCGGGCCGCCCGGCATCTACGTCGTGCCGCACCGGGATCCGGCCCACCCACGGGCCTGGGCGCAGACGGACGACTCGAACGGCATGGCCGTCGATCCGAGCGGCAGGTGGCTCTACGCGAACCAGACCTTCAAGCACGACTCGCCCGTTCTGCGGATCCGGATCTCGGATCCGACGAGGATCGAGGTGCTCGCCCACGTGGGCGAGGCGAAGGGGCTCGACGACATGACGATCGATCGCTCGGGCGTGCTCTACCTCGCGGCGAACGGCAGCGGCGAGATCATCCGCCTCGACCCGCGGACCGGAGCCTCCTGTGTGATCGCCGGAGGCGCCGCCGCGGCCTGGCACAACACCTCGGCGGTCAAGTTCGGCTGCGGGCCAGGCTGGCCGTCAGACCACCTGTTCGCGGTTGGCTTCGACGGCGTCGTCCACGAGCTGACCCCGCCCGGCCCCGCGCCCCACGCCCGCGGCAACTGCTCGGGCCGGCTCCGTCCGGGGCCGCCGTCAAGGCGCATCCGGGACGACCGCCACCGGCCGCCCGGCGAGGGCTCGGGCGAGGACCGACGCACTTCCCGCAATTAGCGCGGAGGCGTCTTCACGGTGGCCCGCGAGGGCGCTGCTAACGTCCATTTCAGTCCGCCTCCGAACCTAGGATGCCGCCATGGAAGTAGAGATCGGACGGGGCAAGAAGGGCCGCCGCGCGTACGGCTTCGACGACATCGCGATCGTGCCCTCGCGGCGCACGCGCGACCCCGACGACATCGACATCACCTCGACCCTCGGCCCCTACCGGTTCGAGCTGCCGGTGATGGCGGCGGCCATGGACGGCGTCGTGTCCCCGCGCACCGCGGGGATCATGGGCAAGCTCGGCGGGCTCGCCGTCCTCAACCTCGAGGGGATCTTCACGCGCTACGAGGACGCGGAGGAGCAGCTCGAGCACATCGCCTCGCTCGCGCCCGATGAGGCCACCGCCGAGATGCAGCGGATCTACCGCGAGCCCGTCAAGGAGGAGCTGATCGCCCAGCGGGTGCGGGAGATCAAGGACCAGGGCGTGGTGTGCGCGGCGTCGCTCACGCCGCAGCGGGTCACGAACTACTACGAGACGGCGCTCGAGGCCGGGCTCGACATCCTGGTCATCCAGGGCACGGTCATCTCGGCGGAGCACGTCTCCACCACCTCCGAGCCGCTCAACCTCAAGGAGTTCATCCGCGAGGTGCCGGTCCCGGTCGTGGTCGGCGGCTGCGCCTCGTACTCCACCGGGCTGCACCTCATGCGCACCGGCGCCGTGGCCGTCCTGGTGGGCGTGGGTCCGGGCGCGGCCTGCACCACGCGCGGCGTGCTGGGCATCGGCGTGCCCCAGGCCACCGCGATCGCCGACGTCCAGGCGGCCCGCTCGCAGCACATGCTCGAGACGGGCGAATACGTCAAGGTCATCGCCGACGGCGGGATGCGCAACGGCGGCGACGTGTCGAAGGCGTTCGCCTGCGGGGCGGACGCCGTGATGATCGGGTCGCCCCTGGCGCGGGCGTACGAGGCGCCGGGCCGCGGCTACCACTGGGGGATGGCCACGTTCCATCCCACCCTTCCGCGCGGTGCCCGCGTCAAGACCACGCAGAACGGGACCTTCGAGCAGATCCTGCTCGGCCCCGCGCACGAGAATGACGGCACCTTCAACCTGGTCGGCTCGCTGCGCACTTCGATGGCCACCTGCGGCTACGAGGACATCCCCTCGTTCCACCGGGCGGAGGTGATGGTCGCCCCCGCCCTTCAGAGCGAGGGCAAGCAACTCCAGCGCGACCAGGGGATAGGGATGGGCGCCACGGCGGCGGCGGCGGCTCCGGAACCGGTCGGCGCGGCCGACAACGGCGGCGGTCCAGTCGGCGCGCCTGTAGCGTGACCCCGCCGCTCGCGGCGACCGGTCAACAGGGGGCGAGCGACGCAGCGGGCGGAACGCGCGCCCAGGAAGTCCTCGTACTCGACTTTGGTGGTCAGTACTCCCAGCTGATCGCGCGGCGGGTGCGCGAGTGCGGCGTCTTCAGCGAGCTCCTGCCGCACACCGTCCCGCTCGAGGAGATCCGGAGTCGCTCCCCGCGCGGGCTCATCCTCTCGGGCGGGCCGGCGTCCGTTTACGCGGACGGCGCGCCGCGCTTCGCGGCCGAGCTCCTGGAGCTCGGGGTCCCGGTGATGGGCATCTGCTACGGGATGCAGGTGATGGCGCTCGAGCTGGGCGGCCGCGTGGAGCCCGCCCCGGTCGGCGAGTTCGGCCGCACCCGCCTCACTGTGCGCGAGCCGGGGCGCCTGCTGGCGGGCCTTCCCGAGGAGCAGACCTGCTGGATGTCCCACCGCGACACCGTGTTCGATGCTCCGCCGGGCTCCGCCGCGCTGGCGTCCTCCGGCGAGTCGCCGGTCGCCGCGTTCGAGGACACCGCGCGCGGTCTGTACGGCATCCAGTTCCACCCGGAGGTCGTCCACACCCCCTACGGCACCGCCATCCTCAAGACCTTCCTCGAGGACATCTGCGGCTGCGACATGAGCTGGTCGCCCGCGTCGGTGGTCGAGGAGCAGGTCGAGCGGATCCGGGCCCAGGTGGGGAGCGAGCGGGTGATCTGCGGGCTCTCCGGGGGCGTCGACTCGTCGGTGGCCGCCCTGCTGGTGCACAGGGCGGTGGGCGAGCAGCTCACCTGCGTGTTCGTGGACCACGGCCTGATGCGCAAGAACGAGGGGGAGCAGGTGATCGCGGCGTTCCGCGACACCTTCCACGTGCCGCTGGTGGCCGTGCAGGCGGAGGACCGCTTCCTGGCCCGCCTCACCGGCGTCACCGACCCCGAGACCAAGCGCAAGATCATCGGCGAGGAGTTCATCCGCGTGTTCGAGGAGCAGGCGCGCGAGCTGGGCAACCCGCGCTTCCTGGTTCAGGGCACGCTCTACTCCGATGTGATCGAGTCGGGCGGCGGGCACGGCGCGGCCACGATCAAGTCGCACCACAACGTCGGGGGCCTGCCGGAGGATCTCGAGTTCGAGCTGGTCGAGCCGCTGCGCGCGCTGTTCAAGGACGAGGTGCGCCAGGTGGGCGCCGAGCTGGGCATGCCGGAGCGCCTGGTGTGGCGTCAGCCGTTCCCCGGACCGGGCCTCGCGATCCGCGTGGTGGGCGGCGAGGTCACCAAGGAGCGCCTCGAGATCCTGCGCGACGCCGACTTCGTCCTCCAGGACGAGATCCGCACCGCCGGCCTCTACCGCGAGCTCTGGCAGTCCTTCTGCGTTCTGCCGGCGGGCCTGCGGACCGTTGGTGTCCAGGGCGACGAGCGGAGCTACGGCTACGTGATCGTGATCCGCGCCGTCACGAGCGACGACGCGATGACCGCCGACTGGGCCCGCCTGCCCTACGACCTCCTCGAGACGATCGCCTCGCGGATGATCAACGAGATCCCGCAGGTGAACCGGGTGACGCTGGACATCACGTCGAAGCCGCCCGGCACGATCGAGTGGGAGTGAGGGCGGCCGGCGCCGCCTAGCTGTACCGGTCCCAGGCCTTCAGGAACGGCAGCGGGTCGAACGCGTGCCCGCCCGTGTACCAGCCCGGCGGCGTCCACATCTCGAAGTGGAGATGGCAGCCCACGGCGTCGCCGGTGTCGCCGACGGTCCCGATCCGCTGGCCGGTGAGCACGTGGTCGCCGACCTGCAGCGGTGAGCGCTCCCTCAGGTGCGCGAAGAAGAAGTCGTAGCCGGTGTCCGCGCCGTCGATGACCACGTAGTTGCCGGCCGCGGACTGATAGCTGTTCGCCTTCACCGAGCCTCCGCGTGGGGCGATGATCGGCGTGCCGCAGCTCGCGAAGATGTCCTGCCCCTGGTGGCGGTGACCCGCGCGCGGCGCGCCGAAGCCGTCGCCGTAGTGGTGCTTGGCGTGCAGCGGGAAGACGAACCCGTGCACGTCGAAGGCGTCGCGGCGCTGGTTGCCGTCGGCCGCGCTGTGCGCGGTCGCGCCAGTTTGTCCCCTCGCGGTCATGCGGAACGCGTAGCGGCCCTCCGGGGCGGGCTTGTGGTGGTCGCGCGCGTTCCAGGTGAAGGAGTGGACTGCGCCCGGGGACACGCCGTTGCGCGTCCACGTCCGCACGGCTCCCCCGTCGGGCAACTGGATCACGGAGACCTTCACGGACGCGGGATCGCCTCCGTCGACGCGGTACGAGAACTTCACGCCGCTGCTGTCCACGTAGGCCTTGTCCGAGCTCACCGCGGTCTCGAATCGCGGGGCCCCCGGATCCGCGGGGCCCTTGACCGGCGCCAGGCGGCCGCTCGCGGGCGGGGGCGGCGCCGGAACGATCGTGAGCGACTTCGAGGGGTCCGAGTGGACCTTCTTGCTCGCCCACGCCGTGAGCGGGCCGCTCTCAGCCGAGTAGGGGACCTGCACCGAGAGCTTGCTGTCGCTCGTCGGCGTCACGCTCACCGACACGTCGTCGCTGCTGCCCGAGCCCCCGAGGAAGACCACCCTCTTGGTGGCAGCGAGCCCGCTGCCCTTGATCGTCACGGAGCCGCCGGTGAGGATGCGGCCGTGGGACTCGCAGCCGCTCCTGCAGCGAACCGAGCTGATCTTCGGATGCGGCACGTATCGGACGCCGCCGGTCGTCGGGAGCGCCGAGGGAGCCATCACGAGGGCCGCGGCCGCGGCGGCGCCCGCGGACCCAGCTGCGAATGCGATGAGACAGCTCCTAGTGGACAGGAGGTGCGGCCCCTTCTCCTCTGGCCTACGGGGTTAGCTGACGGGCTCGCGCCTACCGGCGGCGCTACGGGCTCGTGGAGCTCCCCCGCTCCACCCGATTCGCCCCACGGGGACGGTCCCGCCCCCGATCTGGTTCCCCCGATCCCAGTGCACGCGGCGCAGGGATTCGGCAGCTTGCGGCTTTGGCGGCCGGCAGTATAGACCGGGGTTCTGTCACCATCGGCCGGCCGCGGCGGTCATCCGCCGCTAACCTCGAACGCCTTCACGCGCCATGAAGACCTACGTAGCGACACCCGCGACCCGCGAGCGCCACTGGTTGGTGGTCGACGCCGCCGGCAGGACGCTCGGCCGCCTCGCGACCCAGATCGCCGACGCGCTCCGCGGCAAGCGGAAGCCCGAGTTCACGCCCCACTGCGACGTGGGGGACTTCGTGATCGTGGTGAACGCCGAGCGGATCTCGGTTACCGGCGACAAGCTGCATCAGAAGCGCTACTACCGCCATTCCGGCTACCCCGGAGGGCTGCGCTCGCGCACGCTCGAGGAGATGCTCGAGCGGCGGCCCGAGGAGGTGATCCGCAGGGCGGTCAAGGGGATGCTCCCGCGCACGCGGCTGGGTCGCCAGCAGTTGCGCAAGCTCAAGGTGTACGCCGGGCCGGACCATCCGCACGCCGCCCAGCAGCCGCAACCCATGGAGGTCGACGCCCGATGATCGACGACGAGCGCCCGGACGCTCCCGAAGAGGGCGACGCGCCCGAGGCCGACGCGCCCGAGGCCGACGCCCCGAACGAGGGCGCGCCCGGGGACGTCGATCCCGAGGAGGTGCAGGACGCCGAGCCGTCGGCGGAGCCGCCTGCCGACGCCGACGCCCCGAACGAGGGCGGGACCGGCGATGTGGAGCCCGCCGCGGAAGGCGAATCCGGGGGCGAGGCCGAAGCCGCAGCCGAATCCGAACTCGGGGGCGAGGCCGAAGGCGAACCCGAGGGCGATGCCGAAGCCGCACCCGAGGCGGAGGGCGAGGCCGCCCCGGCCGAGCGTCCCCACCGTGAGCGCCGCCGGCGCGGCGAGGAGAAGAAGGAGGACGAGGTGGTCCCCGGCGCCCACCTCGAGCCCGACCTCGTGCTCGCCGAGGAACGCGCGGAGCGCGAGCGCGACGAGTACGCCGATCGCTACGGGCCTCCCGGCGAGGAGGGTGGAGCCACGGTCGCCGAGGCCGAGGCCCCGGAGGCCGAGCCGGCCGAGCGCGAGGAGCCGCGGGAGGCGCCGGCGCCCCGCTCGGCGCTGGACCTCGCGGCGGACGCCCGCTACCAGGCCACCGGCAAGCGCAAGACCTCGGTCGCGCGCGTGATCCTGCGTCCCGGCGGCGGGTCCTACGTGGTCAACGGCCGCTCGCTGGAGGATTACTTCCCGCGCGCGGCGCTCCAGAAGGCGGCGCGCCAGCCGCTCCAGACGGCGGGCTTCGACAAGCGCATGGACGTCGTGGCCAAGATCCACGGCGGTGGCATCTCGGCCCAGGCGGGCGCGCTCCGCCACGGCGTGGCTCGCGCGCTGGTCGAGGCGGACCCGAGCCTGCGGGTGGAGCTCAAGCGGCGCGGCTTCCTCAGCCGCGACGCCCGCGCCAAGGAGCGCAAGAAGGCCGGCCTGAAGAAGGCTCGCAAGCGCCCGCAGTTCTCCAAGCGCTGACCCGAGCCTGGTGAGCGCGCCCGCTCGCCTCTTCGGGACCGACGGAGTCCGCGGCGTGGCGGGCGAGTTCCTGACCGCCGAGCTCGCGCTGTCGCTGGGTCGCGCCGCGGCGGCGATCACACCGTCGGACGCCCCGCAGGTCCTGATCGTGCGCGACACCCGCGAGTCTGGCGAGATGCTAGAGGCTGCGCTCGCAGCTGGGATCGCTGCGGCGGGAGGCCACGCGCTTCTGGGCGGAGTGCTGCCCACGCCGGGAGCCGCGCTGCTCGTCCGCCGGTTCGAGCTCGACCTGGCCGCCGTCGTGTCCGCTTCCCACAACCCGTACCGCGACAACGGCATCAAGTTCTTCGGCGCCGACGGGACGAAGCTCGGCGAGGAGCAGGAGCGCGAGATCGAGCGCCTGGTGGCGGCGGCCGAGACCGAGGCGGCCAACGGGCGCGTGCGGGAGCTCCACGGCGCTGGCGGCGACTACCTACGTGAGCTCCACGCCCGCTTCTCGGAGCTGGACCTGTCCGGGCGGAGCTACCTGCTCGACTGCGCCAACGGCGCCACTTACCTCGTGGCTCCCGAGATCTTCCGCCGGCTCGGCGCTCATGTGGAGGCGATCGCGGCCGAGCCCGACGGGCGGAACATCAACGCCGGCGTCGGCTCCACGCACATCGAGGGCCTGGTCGAGCGCGTCCGGGACGGGAGCTTCGACGCCGGCTTCGCCTTCGACGGCGACGGGGACCGCGTGCTCGCGGTCGACTCGGGCGGTGAGGTCGTGGACGGGGACGAGCTGATCGCCCTGGCGGCGCTCCACCTCCGCGCCGCCGGCCGGCTGCCCGGCAACGGCGTCGCGGTGACGGTGATGACCAACTACGGGTTCCACCAGGCGATGAAGGGGGCCGGGGTGAAGGTCGCCACCACCCCGGTCGGCGACAGGCACGTGCTCGCCGAGCTGATCGCGCGCGGCTGGGCGCTCGGAGGGGAGCAGTCAGGCCACATCATCGACACCGGCTTCGTCCCCTCCGGCGACGGCATCGCCTCAGCGCTGCTCACCCTGGAGGCGCTCGGCGACCGCGACCTGGCGGACCGCGACGCGATGACCAAGCTCCCGCAGCGGCTGGTGAATGTCAGGGTCGGCGACCGCGACGCCCTGGACGGTGCCAAGGGTGTCTGGGAGGCCGTCGAGGGCGAGTCCCAGCAGCTGGACGGCCGCGGCCGGGTGCTGGTCCGGCCCTCCGGCACCGAGCCCGTGGTGCGGGTGATGGTGGAGGCCCCCGACGAGACCGAATGCGAAGAGGTCACCACCCGCCTGGTGCAGGTCGTGGAGCGGGAATTGGGCTGAGGCCGCCTCTGAGGCGGCCGCTTCCGCGCTCGTCAAGGCGCGGTTTCGGGAGTACCATTGATGGGCGATGAGAGCCGCTCGCCGGGCGGCTCTTTCGATTTGGGAAACGGCGTCCGCATGGAGGCGGACGGACCACGGGAACGAAGCAGCGAGGTAGCGAGAAACGTGTGCGGGATCGTTGGATACGTTGGCGACAGGCCGTGTCGCGAGCTCCTTCTCCAGGGCCTCGAGCGGCTGGAGTACCGAGGCTATGACTCCGCGGGCGTGTCGCTGCTGAACGGCGACCGGATCGAGTCGGTCCGGTCCGTCGGGAACCTGTCCTTCCTGCGCGAGGCCGTGGCCGCCCAGACGGGCGGCGACACGCACTCGGTCGCGCTCGCCGAGCGCGAGCCGACCACCGGGATCGGGCACACCCGCTGGGCCACCCATGGCCGCGTGACCGAGGCGAATGCGCACCCGCACTTCGACACCGCCGACC
>Ga0209577_10003099_pt1 | contig 15679 bp, 14 predicted proteins | sample GraSoiAngelo_109_FD_185874 | JGI IMG/M metagenome (GOLD analysis project Ga0209577, IMG submission 185874) | Grasslands soil microbial communities from the Angelo Coastal Reserve, California, USA - 14_0903_12_20cm (SPAdes) (version 2) | ecosystem: Environmental > Terrestrial > Soil > Grasslands...
AGCAGCAGCGTGTTGTTCTCCGCATCCGAGCCGGTGGCCGACCACCGCGCGGAGCGGGGTCCGGGCGCACCGCCCAAGGCGTCAACTTCTATCCCTGAGTCGTCCGACACGGCGGCTAACCCGGCGCGCATGGCGTAATAGCGGGCCTTGGCAACCGCGTTCTCGACGTAGCTCATGCTGCGCTCGAGATCGGCTTCTTCAGGGAGCGGTTGGAGCAGCCGGTCGGCAGGAAACGAAATGTCGAACGGCAGGCCGGCAAACAGTTCCCGAATCTCACGCGTCTTCCCGGGACTGCGCGTGCCGACGAGCAGCTTCATCAGCCGCGTCGCAGCCGTTCGAGCAGGCTCGTCGTCGACTTGTCCGTCATGAGCGGCACCTGCACGACACGGCCTCCCCACCCTTCTACGTCCTTCGCCCCGACGATCGCATCGCGCGCATAGTCGGCGCCCTTCACCAGCACATCGGGACGCAGCCGGCGGATCAACGCGAGCGGCGTGTCATCATCGAACAGCACCACGCAATCGACCGCGGCCAGCGCGGCAAGCAATCGCGCCCGTTCAGCCTCGGCGACGACGGGCCGGTCAGGCCCCTTGCCGAGGCGTCGCGCCGAGGCGTCGCGGTTGACGCCGACGATGAGAGCGTCGCCTTCGGCGCGGGCCGCCTCGAGCAGCGCGACGTGCCCGGTGTGGAGCAAATCAAAGACGCCGTTGGTGAAAACGACCCGGCCCTGAGTGGCGCGCCAACTCGTGGCGGCCTCGGGCGTACGGACTTTCGTGGCCGTGTTCAGAGCGGCTGGGTGGCTCTGGGGTGGAAGGAGAAACTGTGATTGAAGAAGGGCAGCGACACCGATTCGCTGTACTGAGTTTCGATGACGATCTCGCGCGGTGCTGCGCTGCGGCGGATCTGGAGCCGGCGCCCGCCCGCGGAATCGGGAAGGCCGATTTCTTCGACGGCGGCCTGGATGCGGCGCCGGATCGTCCCATCGTCGAGTCCGGATGCGATGCGGGTTTCCGTCTGCATCTCATCGAGCAACCGGTAGTACCGGAAGTAGACCTCGCCGATGTTCACACCATAGTACAGCGCCGCAACGAAAAGAAGCAGCGACAAGAGGCAGCCGCTGGAGCTGGCGCCGCGCCGCGAGCCGCAGAACCTCACCATTGCGACTGCGCTCCGTCGACGATCTGCTGGACCAGCTTCGCGAGCGCCAGCTTGCGTCCCTCCTGCTCCGCCGGGGGATCGTAATCACCGTCCACGGAGAGACCCTGCCGCTTCCATACGGTGGTGCCTTCGCGCTGGTTCACGATTTCCACGTCCACGATGATCTGCACTTTGCGTTTCGTCACCGTCGCCTGGCCTATACCAGCCAAGACGCTTTGCGGCACGTCGGGATCGTAGCGCACCACGCGGCCACGGACGATCGCGTCGGCCGTCGCTTCGGTCGCCACGCGCAGTCCGAGGCGGCCTTCGAGCGCCTGGCGGACCGCGTCACTCACTTCCGCAGTCAGTCGCGGTTCGGGCGTATCGTTGTCGAACGGGAGGATGGCGACGGTTTTGACGTTGGGGAGGGTGCCGCCCGCAAATCCGTACAGGCAGCCTGCAAGCCCGAGGCACGCCGCGCTAGCGACGACTGCGCCAGACAGCCGGCGCAAAGACTTGCGCCGTATCGAACGCCACAACCGTAAGCTCAAATCGGGCTCCCCCCGATACTTCTGGGAAGTCGCTGCGCGCGCTCGCGGGATGCGCGAGCGAGTCGAGTCGAGACCAACTGCGCGCCACCATTTTCCCACGGCGACGCCACTCGGCTTCCAGCATACCACCGTGCCCCGCGCTGTCGAGATGGGTCACGACGTAGTCGAGCGTGTCCTCCGGCTGCGCGAACCGCCACACGACGCGGCGCGTGTGCCGCAATGAATCCACGAGCTGCGTACCGAACACGGTGGCACCGTCCGCCGGCGGCCGCACCATCGCGAACGCGGCCCACAACATCGGAACGGCCGGCACGAGCGAGCGAAAATCCTTGTCCGGATCCGCCCACACCACCGAGTCGCCGATGACGACCGCCGCCCCACTGCCGAGACCCAGCGGTCCCACGTAGTCGAATCGCAGCGAATCGGGCGGTGCAATCCGCACCGTGCCGCGCCCCGCGTACTTGATCCGCTCGTCCTGATAATGCCATCGAAACCGAATCAGCGCTGGCGCGCGCGGCAGGGTTGTTCCGGCCCAGTGCGCCGCGCTGTCCCGGCTCGCCGGCGCCAGAGCCATCGGCACGAGCGGCGGGGGTGGGCGATACCCGGGACAAGCCGCCAGCAGTGCACAGGCGCCAATGTAGGAAAGGGAGCGTCGCCGGGTCAATAGTTGAAGCCGAAGAAGAAGTCGACGAAGCGACGATTGTGCGTGCTCGCCGGCAATCCGTACGCCTCGAGATCCATCGTTCCAAGTCGATAGCCAAGGTCGAGCCGCAGCACGAGCGGCGGGCCGATCGGCATTCGCAAGCCGAGTCCGCTGGAGCCGAGGACGCCACGGTTCGTGGTCGTCTTCGACCACGCGCGTCCGTAATCGACGAAGAGCGCGCCTTGCACCCCCGGAAATCGCGCCGCGCCGAACGGGAACCCGATCGTGAGGAAGTCGAGAATGGGAAACCGGTACTCGGCGTTGACGAGCCACGCGCGCGTGCCGGCGACGTAGCCGTACTGCGGATAGCCGCGCAATCCCCACGAGCCGGCGATACTGATGCGCCGCGGCCGCTCGCCGCCCGACGCGTATCCCTGGAACCGCAGCGCGACGGCACTGTGCTGCGAAGTGCGCACGTACTTCCGCCAGTCGGCCGATACGAGCCACGAGTCGAACCGGCCGTGACTCAGATCGTTCACGAGTCCGGTCGTGAAGTTGTAGCGCTCGCCGTCGATGGGGCCGGTCGGAAGCCAGAGCGTGTTGTCCTTGACGTAGGTCAGGTAGTTCGACGCCAGCCACCCGACGCGGCGCGGCTCGGCCACATCGTCCGTCCTGATGTCCAAGCGATTCGAGCGCTCGAGGCGATATTCGCCCACGATGCGGCGGAAGCGCGTCAACGGATAACGCACCTGCGCGAACATCCCGTAGGACCGCTCTTCGAACAGGGAATTGAAATCCCCTTCGTAAAACAGTCCGCGCTGGCGAAACGCGCCCACGCCCCAGTTGATGCGGCGCGACTGATTCAAGTAGAACGCGGACCCGCTGATGTTGTCGACCAGGCTTCCGAAGCCGGCGCTCTGAAACGACGTGAGCGAGAGGAAGACCTGGTGATCGGACAGGAGATCGCTGAACACGAAGACTGCCCCCTGCGCCGAGCCGAGGCCCGGCGCGACGGCGGCATCGCCCGCGGCGAAGTCGAGGCTGAATTTCCGCTCGTAGGGAGCACCATCGGCGCGGGCATACCGCGGGTGCGACAGCTCCCCCCACGTCCATGCGGCCGCCGGCAGGCTATCGGCATTGGCGAGGGTAAACGTCCGCGTCGCGTCGTTCAGCGGCCGCGCGACATAGATATTGAAGCTGAGATCGGCAAACCCGCCGAACAACAGGCCGCCGTGCGCGCCCGGCACCCACTGCGGATCGAACGCCCCATTGAGCGTCCTCGTCTCGCGCCGCCCCGTCCCCGCAGAATCAATCGAGTACACCTGGAAGGTGCCGTCGCGGTCCGAGGCGAAGTAGATGCGGCCTTCGCCCCAGCGCGGCGCCTCGTCGCGCCAGTCGCCATAGGTCAGATAGCGGATCGCGCCGCTCGGGAGATCGAGTGCGAACAGATTGTGCGCCCCGCCCCTGCCGAACGGCGTGCGGTCGGAAGAAAAGACGACGGTCCGCCCGTCGGGGCTGATGGTCGGGTCGAGATCCTCGTAGCGATCCGAGGTGAGGCGCTCCAAGCGTCCGGCGCCCAGCGAATCGCCGGGGTCCGCGAGCCACAGCCGATAAAGATCCGAGTAGCCGGATACCGACAGGCCGCTGAACACGACGCTCTTGGCGTCGGGCGCCCAGGCCGGCGAGAGAATCGACACGAGCTCTGCAAACTGATAGCGGCCGACGACCTTTCCTTGCTTCAAATCCCACAAGAACAACGCATCGCGCTCGGCGTACTTGCTGCTGAACGCCGCCACGCCATGCGGGCTCACGTCGATCCGCGACTCGAAGAAGTGGAAGGACTCGAACTGCTCGCTGCGCTCGCCCTGTATCACCGGCCGCCGGCCTCTTCCGGCGAGATTCTGCGCATAGATCGTCGTGTAGCCGCTTGCGGGCGAGAAGAACAGGAATGACGGCGCGGAATCGCCGGGGAGCTGATACGCGGTCGGCTTGATCGCGAGCTCGGTGAGCTTGCGCGCCGTGATCGCGAGCGGTGGTTGGCTGGCGACGGCGGGATAGTAGTGCTGGCGCATCCAGTACTGCCATTCGTCGGACAGCTCGTCGATCGTGCGGCCGTAGACACCGGCCAGTGCGCCCTCGAAGCTCGAGTATTTGTAGATGTCGTTGTACAGCTCGACAATGCGCCACTCGCCGTAGCGCTCAGCCAAAAACCGATGGATACAGCCACCGACCGGATAGACCAGCCCGCCGTAGGCGTACGCCAAATCGGGCAACGACGGCAACCGCCCCGCGATCGTCATGTCGCGCAGCACCATCTCGTCGCGGCTGTCTTCGCCCGCCGAGAAGAACTCCGCGAGCCCTTCAGTCCACCACAGCGGCATCCCGGCCTGCCGGAAGCGCGGGTACCGTCCGAACGTCTGCGACGCGAGACTCAGCTGGAAGACGTGCACGAGCTCGTGACGGATCGTATGCCGGAATTCGGCGTAGCTGCCGCGGAACGGCAGCGCGACGCGACGCTTCAGGAACTCGGTGACGCCCAGCAAGCCTTCGGGCGGGATGAACGGCAGGATGTTGGTCTGCTCGAAATCGCTGTGCGACGCATACACGATCAAGGGAATGCGCCTGGTGACGGCGTGGTTGAAGCGCCGCTCGAGCGCGTCGTAACTCTCTTCCGCGTACGCCAGCGCCACCCGGCCCAGCTCTTCTTCTTCGGGATAGTAGTAGAGGTCGACATGCTCGCTGCGCAGCACGCGCCAATCAAAACGGCGGTACTGGATCTTGTTTTGCCCGAAGTAGCCGAATTGGGCGGATAAGATTGAAGGAGACGCGATTGCCACCGCGACGACACAGGTGAAAACCTGTGCCCAGTGAATCACTGCCGTTAACGGCAGTGCCTTATCGAGCCCATGCTTTAGCATGGGAAATCGGCAATCATCTATGAATGCTCCGGATGCGATCGCCCTGCCCGATCGCGTTCAGCACGGCGGCACCGCTGACCCCGACGACACGACCAAAGATGGTGTAAATGCCGTCGAGATGGGGCTGCGCGGAATGCGTAATGAAGTACTGGCTGCCTCCGGTGTTCGGGCCTGAGAGGGCCATGCCGACGGTGCCCATTTCGTAGCGGACGGGATTGGTCTCGTCGCGGATCGCGAAACCGGGTCCGCCCCAACCGTCGCCCCGCGGATCGCCGTCCTGCACGACGAAGTTCGGCACCACCCGATGCCAGCGCGTGCCGTCGAAGTAGCGACGGCTGACCAGGTCGATGAACACGGCGACGGTCAGCGGTGCCTCAGCGGGCAGCAGCTCGATGTCGAGCGTCCCACGATCGGTCTCCAGGAACACATGCGGGTTGGCACCCGCCAGGGCGGGCGCTACCCAGCGCCGGGCGACATCCCGATAATCGGCGAGTGTGCGGCCGGTCGCGATGGGCAGGACCGGACCCCAGGCGTCACGTGTGTCGGGCAGCGTATCGGCGGCGAGCCGCCGCACGAGATAGTCGTCGGGCCGGGGTGTCACCGACACGAATCTGGCGGCGACGCGTTGGCGACCGGCGGCGGACGACGCGGCGATGGCACCCAGGGCCGAGACGGCGGACAGGCGGGCGTCGTTGAACGGATCGCCCGCGGCGCGGGTGTATGCGACGACCAGGAGATCGACGTCGTCTCCGTTGGGGTGACGGGCGAGGAGATCGGCCGCGACGCTGCGCACGGCAGGATCGGCATGAGTGAGCAACGCACGCGCCCGCGCGCGCAGCGACGAGTCATCCGCCGGTACGATGCGCTGCAGCGCTTGCAGCGCCTGCGCGACGACCCGGCCGTCGGGGTCGGCGAGCTGTCCTTCCAGCCGGTCGCGCGCGCGCGCCGCACCGAACGCTTCCGCGGCGACGCTGCGCCAGCGCCAATCGGCGTCGCTACCGACGGCGACCGCCGCGGCCACACCGGCGCCGCTGTCCGCCTGCGCCAGGGCGATGATCGCTTGCCGTTTGAGCGCAAAGACGCTGTTGGTGAGTCGAGGACGCAGCGCCGCGAGTGCCGCGGCGCCCCGCAACACCCCCAGCGTCGTCTCGGCCTGCACGGCGACACCGATGTCGCGATCGGCGACGAGCGGCACGACAGCACTCGACACGGTGGAGTCACGAAACGACGCGAGCGTGCGCAGCGCATTGATGCGGATATGCGCGTCGGGATCAGCGAGCAGCCGGCGCAAGCCGGCGACGGCGTCGCGCGGATCGAGGCGCGCACTGTCGAGCAATGCCTTGCCGAGTCCCCGCGCGGCCACGGTCCGCGTTTGCGCGTCCCCATCGCTGAGGGCGCGGATCAGCGGTGCGGCGCCCGGAGCCGCCCGCAACCGCGCGAGCGAGTAGAGAGCGCGCCAGCGTGTCGCCGCGTCGAAGGCATCGGTAAAGCGGACCAGCTCGGCGACGGGGGCGCGCGGGCCCACCCGCCACGATTCGAGCAGGGCGGCATTCCCGACCGGCGTGCCCGCGCCCGGTGATCCGGCCGCGAGGATATCGGTGAGTGCCCGCGCGCCTTCGTCTCCGCCGATCTTGGCAATCGCCGTCACGGCCTCGAGCTGAGGCGCGCCCTGCTCCGTCGACGACACCGCGCGGACCTTTTCCAGGAGCAACGGGATCGCACGCGGGTCTTTGAGCAATCCGAGCGCGAAGGCGGCGGCCGCCTGGACACCAGGCACCGAGTCGTTGAGCATCGGAAGCAAGACATCGATCCCCGCGGCGTCGCCAATGCGTCCGGCGGCCAGCGCGGCCTGGCGCCGCACGGCGGGATTGGCGTGACTCAGCCCCTCGCGCAGCGCGACGAGATCGAAGCGGCGGGCATCGGCGGCAGCGAGCAGTCCGGCGAGGACACCCACCGTCGTTTCATCGGTGGCCGCGCCCGGTTGTTGTCCGAGTACCGGCCGGACCGCCAGGAACGCGGCAAGCAGCAGAAGACTAGAGACGAACCGGGTCTGCTGTGGGCTCGAGCAGCTCACACACGTGCTCCGGAAGGCGCGAGAGTGTTTGTTGTTGGTTCAGCGCGATCAGCGACGTTTCGGCGGTGGCGAGCAGCTCGTCCGTCTCCGCCCGCTCCACCGCATACCCGAAAATCACCCGCCGCGAGGCCAGGTCCCGCACCCAGCAACGGATCTGAATCATATCATCATAGCGCGCCGGCTGGCGGTAGCGGACGCGTACATCCGTGACGGTGAGGTACGTCCCCTGCGCTTCCAACTCCTTGTAGGACATCCCGCGTTCACGGAGGTGTTCCGTCCGCGCCATATCCATCCACATGAGATAGTTCGCGTGGTAGACGAAGCCCATCTGATCGGTTTCGGAATAGTTCACGCGGTGCAGGACCGCGTTGATCAGCGGGGGAATCTTATTCGCCGTACGGAATCCAGATGTTCTTGACTTCCGACGCGCGTCGCAGAAACTCGCGACCTTCTCCCTCCCGGGCATCGAGCCAGTCGCGGCTGCGCGCTGTTGCCCACGTGCGCTTCATATTCGCGGCTGACGCGAGCTCGACCGTTTTCACGCCCGCGGCGTTGCCGAAGTACCACATCCCATCCACGTCGTCGTGCTCGGCAAGCACCTTCGCGAGAGCATCCTTGGCTCCGGTGATCACGTTGATCACGCCGTCCGGAACATCGGAGGTCTCGAACACCGTGTAGAACTCGGTTGCGGCGATTGGCTGCGGCTCGGAGGGGATGACAATGACCGTGTTGCCGACCGCGATCGCTGGTGCCACGAGCGAGACGAAACCGAGCAGCGGAAAGTCGTCGGGTGCCGCGATGCCGAGGACGCCGACCGGCTCATTCATCGCGAGCGTGACGCCGCGGATCGGGGTGTGGTGCACGGCACCGTCCCATTTGTCGGCCCACGCGGCATACGTGAATAGCCTGGCGACGCTCGCGTCGACTTCCCGACGTCCCACCCGTGCGGCGAATTCGTCAGCGCGCGTCGCGAGATTCTCGGCGATGAAATAGAGAATCTGGGCGCGCATGTGGCCGCTGCCGCGTGCCCATCCATCCGCGGCGTGCGCCGCCTCCACGGCGTTGCGCACGTCCTTGCGATTGCCCTCGGCCACCTCGCCGAGCGCCCGGCCGTCCGGTGCCAGGATTTTCCGCGAATAGCCTTGATCCGGCCTTACCTGCTTTCCCCCGATAAACAGCTTGTAGGTTCGATCGATAGGCGGGAGGTCTGATTGCGGAATTCGAATTGCGGAATGCGGAATTGATTCGTCGAGCTTCTCGACGCCCGCCTTGTCATTTCGCATTCCGAATTCCGCATTCCGACCTTCGTAGTCCGCCTTCAGATACTCCCACATCCCTTCCCGTCCGCCCTCTCGCCCAAACCCCGACTCGCGGTAGCCACCGAACCCCGCCGCGGCGTCGAACAGATTCGTGCAGTTGATCCATACGACGCCGGCTTTGAGCTTCGGCGCGACGTCGAGCGCGAGATTGATGTTCTCCGACCACACGCTCGCCGCAAGTCCATATGGCGTGTTGTTCGCGAGCTCGACGGCCTCTTTCGGCGTGCGGAATGTCATGCTCACCAGCACCGGACCGAAGATTTCGACTTGGGCGATCGTGGCGGCCGGCGAAACGTCGGTGAACAGCGTCGGCGGATAGAAGTAGCCTTCGGTGGGGCACGCCCAGGAGGGCTGCCACATTTTGGCACCTTCTTCCACGCCCTTCTCGACCAGCCCGCGAATGCGGTCCAGCTGAACGGGCGCGACGATCGCCCCCATGTCCACTGCTTTGTCGAGCGGCGAGCCGACGCGCAGCTTCTCCATCCGCGCCCGCAGCTTCTGGGTCAGCCGGTCGGCGACACCTTCCTGCACGAGCAGTCGCGAGCCGGCGCAGCACACCTGGCCCTGATTGAACCAGATCGCATCGACGACGCCTTCGACCACGCTGTCGAGATCGGCGTCCTCGAACACGATGAACGGACTCTTGCCGCCCAGCTCGAGCGTCAGCTTCTTGCCGCTGCCGGCTGTGGCCTTGCGGATGATGCGTCCCACTTCGGTCGAGCCCGTAAACGCGATCTTCTGGACGTCCGGATGCTCCACGAGCGCCTTCCCCGTCGCGCCATCGCCCGTGACCACATTGAACACGCCGGCCGGCAGTCCCACCGCCTGGGCGATCTCCGCGAAGCAGAGCGCGGTGAGCGGCGTGAACTCAGCGGGTTTCATGATCACCGTGTTTCCCGCGGCAAGCGCCGGCGCGATTTTCCACGCAACCATCAACAGCGGGAAGTTCCAGGGGATGATCTGGCCGACGACGCCGACCGGCACATAGCCCGGGAACTCGGTGTCGCGCAGCTGGGCCCAGCCGGCGTGATGATAGAAGTGCCGCGCAACGAGCGGGATGTCGAGATCGCGCGTCTCACGGATCGGTTTGCCGTTGTCGAGGCTCTCGAGGACGGCGAGGAGCCGCGAATGCCGCTGCACTTCGCGCGCGAGGGCGTACAGGAAGCGTGCGCGCGCATGCGGCGACAACCCGGCCCACAGGGGCGCCGCTGCGTTGGCCGCCGCGACGGCGGCATCCACATCCGTCTTGCTCCCCTGCGCGGCACGCGCGAGCACTGCCTTCGTTGCGGGATTGATCGTCTCGAAATACTGCCCTTCGGCGGGAGCCACCCAGCGGCCGTTGATGAAGTGCCCGAAGCATCCGTTGTCATGCTGCTTGAGCCACTCGAGCGCGGGCGCGTCGCTTTCCGGCGCCGGCCCGTACTCCATCGTCTCGAACAGCCTGGCGACGGTTGCCATTATACCATCGGATGCCGGTGGGCGGCGGCGTAACGACCGGTCACAAAATGCTCGAGCTGGCGCTCGATATCAGTCAGCAAGGCACTTGCTCCGAGCCTGAACAACGCCGGCTTCAACCAGCGATCGCCGAGCTCTTCCTTCATAAGGATCAACCAGTCGAGCGCCTGCTTCGCGGCCCGAATGCCGCCGGCCGGCTTGAGCCCGACCGCTACTCCCATCCGCATCTCGTATTCGCGAATCATGCGCGTCATGACGACGCCGACGGGCAATACCGCGTTGACCGGCTCCTTGCCCGTGGACGTCTTGATGAAGTCGGCGCCGGCCATCATCGCCACCATGCTGGCGCGGGCGACGTTGGTGAGCGTCGCCAGTTCGCCGGTGCCGAGGATCGCCTTCATGTGCGCGCGACCGCAGGCATCGCGGAACGCTCGGACCTCGGCGTAGAGCGCCGGCCAGTCGCCGGTCAGCACGTGCGCGCGGGTGATGACGATGTCAATCTCCTGCGCGCCGGCCGCGACCGAAGCCTGCACTTCCTCGAGCCGTTGCGCGAAGGGGCTGAGGCCCGCGGGAAAGCCGGTCGAGACGGCGGCCACGGGAATCTCCGAGCCCTCGAGCGCCGCCACCGCCGTGGGGACGAGGGCGTGATAGACGCACACCGCGCCAACCGTGATATCGAGATGGCCGACGCCGAGCGCGTCGATCAGGTCCTGGCGTAGCGGGCGCCGCGCCTTGGCACAGAGCCGCAGCACATTGCCGGGCGTGTCGTCGCCCTGCAGGGTCGTGAGGTCCATGCACGTGATCGCGCGCAGGAGCCAGGCGGCTTGCCATTCCTTCTTTACGGTACGACGCGTGGGGATGGTGGCGGCGCGGCGTTCGACGGCGCTGCGATTGACGCGCAGCGCGCGGATGACGTCGAGATCGAGCGGCATGCCGGGGTTGCGATCGTCCTTGAGGACGGGACGAACGGGTGCACCCCGCAACCTGTCCGAGAGCGCCTTCATGCTGGCGGGAGAATGCGAACCGCCGCTGTAAAAGTCAACGCGACGCGGCGACTCCCGCGCCCACCCGGCACGCCGTGACCGCTTGCGGCTCCTGTGCGCGCAGGCATTGCTCCTCCCGCTCGGGCCCGGTCGCGAGCAACGTCGCGATTTCCTCGCCCAGCGCCTGGTAGCAGTTCGGCCCGCCCGCTTCGTGCCCGACGATGTGACAGAACGTGAAAGCCGCTTCGGTGGTCGCCGTCCAGTCCACGAGGGCCTTCGCCGCACCGAAGTAACACGAGGGGCGATACGGCTCGCTCGCCTTGTCACACATGTCCGCCGTCTTTTGTGGATCGCGCGCGGTATACGACGTGATATCCCGGCCGAGGCTTTGGAAACACACCCCTCGCACGCTTGGCGGTGCACCCGCACAGGACTTCGCCGCATTCCCGATGTCGCCGTGATTCAGATTCAGCATCACGGACGTCTGCATCTGATAGCACGCGTGCAGATAACGCTCCGCCATGATCGAGCAGGGATACAGGGGATCGGCCGGATCGAGGGCCTTGAACGTCGTGGCCGCCATTTGGTGATGGCTGTGCGCAGCCAGCATCGTCGCAGGATGATGCGGGGTCGTCGCGTTGATCACGCTCTCCATGAACGCGCCGCCATAGCACGACTCGCGATCCCAACCGTCGCTGAGCATGTCGCAGTCGGTGAGCGCGCGCGGCAGGTCGTGCGCGTAGAACATCGTCAGGCCGTGACCCATCCCGTGCACACATTGAAACAGCACCCAGCGGCTTGCGCCGGGGCTCTTGAACGGCTGGCACAGCGCTTCGACTTCCGGCTGCGTGACCCGCTCGCGCGATTCGAAGTACGCCTGGATCACACCGTGCCGGCAGCCTGACGAAAAGCTGTCGCCGCACGCGGAAAACGTGCTGACGATATCGGTAGACTTGCCAAACGCTTCGATGCCGAGGCCGTGCGCGAACTCGTGCGCGTGCTCGGCGACATCGGGGTCGGCCACGGCAAGGGCATCGAGGGTCGCGACCGCGTCGGCGACGCCGTGCTTCGTGAGACGCTCGGACAGGAGCTGCGAGTAGCAGGTGCGGCGCGCCTCAGCGACGAAGCGGCGGCAGGCGCCGCCTGGGCTGCCCGTCCCCGCCGGGGCGAAGCGGTTCGCGGCGATACCGGTCGCCGCGAGGATGCCGATGGCGGTCAGGAGCTTTTGCGTTTGCGTCATGGCACAACAGTAATGTGCTTGCGTGCGCCGTTCCAGGTTCCTAAGCTTGGGCCGTGTCGCCCCCGCACAAACACGCTCGTGTGATCGTCGTGGCGGACGCGCATCTGGGTCAGGTGCCGCCTGCCGTCGGCACAGCGTTCCACGCGTTTCTCGAGGAGATCCCCCAGCCCGGCGATCACCTCATTCTGACAGGTGATCTCTTCGATTTCTGGTTCGAGTATCAGTCCGTCATCCCTCGCAAACATTTTGCCACGGTCGCCAAGCTGCAGGAGGTCCGCGCCCGGGGCGTCCCGATCACGTTCGTGGGCGGCAATCACGATCGCTGGGGCGGGTCGTTCTTTACGCAGGATCTGGGCATCGAATTCTTCGGTGGCGAGGCGGAGCTCGACCTCAATGGACGGCGCGCCTTCATTGCGCACGGGGACGGCCTCACCGAACAGCATTGGAGTGGGGCGCTGATGCATCGCGTGTTGCGTCATCCTATCACGGTGGCGGTGTTTCGCGTCCTGCATCCCACGATCGGGTTCTGGATTGCCGACCTGTTTTCGCGACATCTGGCCGACAATACAAAGGATCGAGCGGTCCTGGATCGGGCCGCGGCGGCGCAGCGGCGCTGGGCAGCCGATTTCCTGGGCCGCCGTCCCGACGTGCAAATCGTCATCATGGCTCACACGCACCGGCCGGTCGTCGATCGCCTGCCGGACGGCCGTGCCTATTTGAATCCGGGAGCGTTCCTCGACGGTGGGCGTTACGCCGTGATCACGCCCGATGCGGTCGAGCTCCAGCAGTTCACAACGGAGCGACTTCGACCTGCTTGAGCGTTGTCCCTAAAAACAGCGCACCCACCTTCCGAAAGTGCGGCTCGTCGTCCGACACGACGAAGCGATGCTCGTGATTCCCGCCGTTCGATAATAGATCCAGCCGTTCGAGCTGCCGCGACACCACCGTCGCGGTCTCTTCGGCCGAGTCGACCAGCTTCACATCCGGGCCCATGACGCGGGCGAGCAGCGGCTTGAGCAACGGATAATGGGTGCAGCCCAGCACGAGCACGTCCACCTTCGCGCGCTTCAGCGGCTCGAGGTACTCGCGCGCGATGAGCTCGGCGGCCGGATGCTCGAACCATCCCTCCTCGACGAGCGGTACGAGGAGCGGACACGGCTGGCTGTTGACGCGCGCGTCGGCGCGCAGCGCCTTGATCGCGCGCTCGTAGGCGCCACTCGCGATCGTACCCGCCGTGCCGATCACACCGATCGTACCCGTCCTGGTCGCCGCCACCGCCGCGCGCGCGCCCGGCTCGATCACGCCGACGACCGGCACCGGCGAGCGCTCCTGCAGGAAACCGAGCGCGTGCGCCGTGCTCGTGTTGCACGCGACGACCACGGCCTTCACCCCCCGCTGCAACAGATAAGCGAGGATCTCACCGCTGTAGCGCCGCACCGTATCGGGAGACTTGGGTCCGTAGGGGACGCGAGCGGTGTCGCCGAAATAGATGACCGACTCCTGCGGCAGCCGCTCGAACAGCGCGCGCGCCACGGTCAATCCCCCGATCCCCGAATCGAACACACCGAGCGGCGCATTATTCATGGATGGGGATCGTGACGCCGATGCCGCCAGGAAACGCGCGCACCTTGAGATCCGGCGGAAAGTCGCGCAGGTGGGCGGAGACGTACGCCTCGGCGCCGGAGAAGAGATGATTGAAGACCCACAACACGAGCCAGTCCTGCACTTCCTGGCGCTTGTGGCGCAGGTTGGCGGAGTGTATCGCCTTGAAATAGTTGGCTTCTTGCTGCGCCTTGAGGGTCATCATAACGGTGACGCCTTCCCATGCCACAAAGGCCGCCCCGGTCATCGGCCGGTCGGTCGCCGCCTGGCCCCAGCCGGGAAGCACGAAGGAGCGCAGGAATGCACCCATGGGTCGCACGCCATGGTGCATCGTGTCGATGGGGAGGATGATGTGGCTCGTATCCTGGGCGGTTAGGCGGGTGGGCGGGTGGGCGGTTAGCAAAACGGCCACCGCAATCCCTAACCGCCGAGCCGCCGAACCGCCGAACCGCCTCATCGGGCCACCAGCACGTTCAGTCTTCCCCGCTCCAGCTCCACCGTGCATTCGTTGACTCCCGGTTCGCGCAGCTCCCCATCGGTGTGCAGCAGCAGCGGCTCCCCGGGCGAGCGGATCACGAGCTTGGCGGTCTTGATGAGCGCCACCTCGCGCATGGTGACGTGGGTGCCGCGCATCACGCGCGGAATCGCGAGGAGAAAACGCGGCAGTGACACGCGCCTGATCAAACACACATCCAGCTTGCCGTCCGCCGGATCGGCGTCGGGTGCGAACCGGTAGCTGCCGCCCGCCGTCGTGCCGTTGCACACCTCGACCATCATCATATACCCCCGCTCCCGAAATCCAGGCGCGGCAACATCGAAGATCGCCGGCTCGAACTTGAAAAAGGTCTTCACGATCGGCACGAGATACGAGAGAAAACCGCGCAGGTGGTGCATCGCGTTCCGTGCCTTCACCACCGCCGGACCAAACCCGAACCCGACGCTGTTGACAAACCATTCGTCGAGTACCCGGCCCGCGTCGAACCGGCGGGAGCGGGCCGTGACCAGCCGCGCCACCGCGCGGGCGGGATCGTGGCCGTACTGCCCAACCATTTTCGCGAAGTCATTACCGGAACCCAGCGGCACGACGCCCAGGGCGGCGTCGGTGTCGGCGCGCAGCAGCCCGTTCGCCACTTCATGGACGGTGCCATCCCCGCCGACGGCGACCACATGCTTCGCGCCTTGCCGCACGGCCTCAAACGCCAGCTCCTGACCGTGACCGGGGCCTTCGGTGCGGACGACATCCACCGCCCAGCCCTGCGCCCGAAAGGCGCGCGCGACCACGGACTCGGCGCGCCGTGCGGCGCCTCGTCCCGCCGCGGGATTGAGGATGACGTGGGCATGAAGCACGCGGCAGACAAGATACAATCTCGTCTGCCGCGGAAGGACCTGCCGAGGTGGAAGCCGAAGCTACTGGATCAGATAGTGCTCTTCCCAATCGACGGCGAATTCGACGCTGCAGCGGCCGCACATCATGCGGCTGGGCCGGCCACGCAGCGGGACACGATCGCGGCACGACGGGCACACGGCATAATGCTCCCCGATGTCCACCGACAGCGGGACGTTCCGGGGGCGCGGCACGACGGTCCATTTCCGAGGAGGCGAATTCGACATCTGAAGGAAGGCACGGACGACTGCGACGGGTGTCCCTTTCACATCGACGACGGCGGCGAGGCCCTGGGCCTTGATGAGGCGGTACCAGGCGCCGCGACGCAAGTTGCAGTTCACATCAGCTTGAAGACGAGCCCACACCATCAGTC
>Ga0209577_10003100_pt1 | contig 15678 bp, 14 predicted proteins | sample GraSoiAngelo_109_FD_185874 | JGI IMG/M metagenome (GOLD analysis project Ga0209577, IMG submission 185874) | Grasslands soil microbial communities from the Angelo Coastal Reserve, California, USA - 14_0903_12_20cm (SPAdes) (version 2) | ecosystem: Environmental > Terrestrial > Soil > Grasslands...
GGGCTCGCGGAGAAGGTGGTGCCTGCGGTCGTGGATGGCACCGTCCAGGCGCAGGGCCGTGACATCTACAACCAGAACCTGGTGACGCGCCAGATCTTCGTCTTGCAGGCAACCGTCCACCCGGGCAACTCGGGCGGCCCCCTCATCGACATGCAAGGGCGGGTGCTCGGCATGGTCTTCGCGACCTCGGCCAGCGATCCGAACCAGGCCTACGCGCTCACCGACGACGAGATCACGCCGGACATCCGCGACGCCGAGGCCAACCCCTCACCGAAAGACACCAGTCACTACGCGTGCGCGGCCTGAGTAAGGAGAAGGTTCCCGCTACTGCTCCTCCGGTTTCCCCTCTTCGATGAGCATCACGGGGATCCCGTCCACGATCGGATAGAGCACCTTGCAGTTGGGGCAACGCAGCCTGTCCGGCTCCCTGAGCTCGATCTTCGTGTGGCACTTCGGGCACGCCAGGATTTCAAGCAGTTCTTGAGAGATCACCCGCGCATGGTAGTACGGTTTCGCCTGTGATTTTGAGGCGCCTCTACCTGTACCTGGTGAGCGCCGCGGCGATGGTGCTGCTGGCGGTGGGCCTCGTCTTCCTCGGCGCCACAGTCTTGCTCTTTGCCTTCAACGACCCGTCGGCTGAATCCAGCCGCAGCCAGCTTGCGGTTTTCACCGCCATGACGGTGGTGGCGCTGCCGGTTTGGGGCGTGCACTTCTGGGTTGCGCGCCGCTTTGCGATGCGAGATCCGTTTGAGCGCGCGTCCGCCCTGCGGCGCCTGTACCTGTACTTCGTCTGTCTTGCGACTGCGCTCGCGGCCATGGAGACGCTCGCCTTCGCGCTGTTCTTCCTGTTCCAGCCGGTCTTCGATCAGCTGCCTCTCAACGGACTGACCGCGGCGCAGCTGGGTTGGGCAAGCGTCGTCTGCGTGGCTCTTCTCGGATTCCATTTCGTGATCGCATCGCGAGACCGCGCTGCCGTCGGCGAGGAAGGCGCCTCAGCCACGCTCCGCCGTTGGTACATGTACGTCGCCCTGCTGGTGGGCCTGCTGACCATGCTGTCGAGTGCGGCGTACCTGCTGCAGCTCGGGTGGACGAAGCTGGTCCTCGGCTCGATCGTCCAGTATCTGTACATGGCCACCCCGGCAGGCTCGGTGATTGCCGGGGCGCTGCTGTGGAGCTTCCACGCTCGAGCCGTCGCCACGAATCACATCTCAGACGACCGGCATTCCACGCTGCGCGCGCTGGAGGGATTCATCGCCGTTGCGTTCAGCATCGGAGCAGCACTCTTCGGTGCGACACAGATCCTGTACTACGCCCTCGACCGGGCCCTTGGCGTCAGCAACCCCGGTGGCGCGGGCACGAATCTGCTGGCAGCCCTGGCCGGTCCAGGCTCACTCCTGCTCGTGTATGGAGTGGCGTGGTTTTTGATCCGGCGGCGGTTGGCCCGTGACGCGCGCACGCAAGAGGCCGACCGGCAGGCCGGCGTGCGTCGTCTCTACACGAACCTGGCCGCGCTCATCTCGCTCGGCGCGATGGCTTACGGCGCGGCGGTACTGCTGGGCACTCTTCTGGTCGCGGCCGAAGCGCCCGTCATCGGCATCAAAGCACCCGACTGGAAGGATCCGGCCAGCCTCTCGCTGACCCTGCTGTTGGTCGGCGCCGCGGTCTGGCTGGCCCACTGGAGGCAGGCGCCCTGGGCCGCGGACCGGCAGTCGCTCAGCCGCAAGCTCTATGTCTGGGCCGCTCTTCTCGGCAGTGTGCTGGCGGTCCTTGGCGGCGGCGTCGGGCTCATCAACGCCCTGCTTCAGCAGGTCTTCAGCGCGCATCAGAACCTGACAGATGAGAACAACCTCAACTTCGGCCGCTTCCTGGCGTTGATCGTCGTCGCCGCCGCGATCGGCGTCTATCACTGGCGCGTCCTGCGCTCGGACGCCGCGACGCGGCCGCCCAAAGTCACAGCGCAGCCGTCCATCCTGCCGGCGACCGTTGCTGTCATCGCCCAGACGACGCACGAGGACGCGGCGCCGACGGCTGAGGTGGTAGGACCGCACTCCCGCCGCTACACGCTGGTGGTCACCGACGCGAATGAGGACGACGTGCACCAGGCCCTGGCGAGCCTCCCGCCGCAGGCGAACTACCACCTGACGCCTACTGAGCAGACCGTTGACGGGCACTGAGCCTCAGCCGTATCTCGACCTGGTCGACTGGCGTCGCCGTGTGGGCGATCTCTATCGCATCTCCGGTCCGGGCACGCTGGCTCGATTTCGCGAGGCTCGCAACGCGCTGTTTCGGACGCATCCTCAGTCACCGATCGAGCCTGAGGAAAGGGCCTCGTTCCAGGGCCTGCGCTACTTCGATCCCGATCCAGCGTATCGGGTGACCGCGCATGTCGAACCAGGCGATGGAACCGAGCTGGTGATCGACACCGGCGGTGAGGACGGCGCGGTCAGATACCGGCGCGTGGGACGCATGGTCTTCACGCTCGACGGCCAGGAATGCGCCCTAACTGTGCTCAGCCTCGTGCAGTACGCGGGCGGCCTGTTCGTTCCGTTTCGCGACCTCACCTCGGGGCATGAAACCTACGGCGGCGGCCGCTACCTCTTCGACACCGCCAAAGACACCGACGGGCTGGTGCTCGAGATCGAGCCGAGCTCAACTGACGTCGTGATCGATTTCAACTTCGCCTACAACGCCTCCTGCGCCTACAGCCCGCGCTGGGCCTGCCCGCTCGCGCCGCCAGAGAACCACCTGAAGGTGCCGGTGCGAGCGGGCGAGCTCTCTTACAAGAGTTAGGCCGGAACGCGGCTCCCGTTCACCGTCTGGATCAGCTCACCCGCGAGCGCGATCGATTCGCCGGTCTGGAGCACGTTGTTGTTGAACGTGAAGCCGCCAAATCCGGCGTCCATGTACTGGCCGATGATCTCCGCGGCCTGCGCCACGGTCGTCGTCACCGCCATGGCGCGCCGCTCCGGAGTGAGTCCGTCCAGCAGCTTCCTGGCATCCCTTTCGTTTTCCGCCAGCACGAGCATGAGGCCGACCGTGAGCAGGACCTCTGAAGGATCCCGATTGACCTCGACGCAGTGCTGTTCGAACACCTGCTTCTTGCGCTTCAGGTCCTCTAGGTTGCCGCCAAACCAGTGACCGATGTCGCCGTGCTGCGCGAGAAGCCGCAGCGTTCGCCTCTCGCCGCCGCCGCCGACCAGGATCTTTGGTCCACCCGGCTGGACGGGACGTGGCACGTTGAGCGCGCGCTCGATCCGGTAGTACTTGCCCTCGAACGTCGGGCGCTCCTCCGTGAACATCAGCTTGGCGATGGTCAGTGCTTCGTCGAGCCTGTCCATGCGCTGGGCGATGGGCGGAAATTCAGTGCCGTAGCCATTGTGCTCATCCTCGTTCCACGCGGCGCCGATGCCCAAGATGGCGCGGCCTTTCGAGATGACGTCAAGAGTTGTCACCATCTTGGCGAGCAGCGCCGGGTTGCGGTAGGTGACCCCGGTCACGAGCGTGCCGAGCTTGATCCGCGATGTCTGAGCCGCGAGCGCGCTGAGCGTGGTGTACGCCTCCATCATCGGCTCGGTCTCGGGACCGATCCCGCGTATCTGATAGAAGTGATCCATCACGGTGACGAGGTCGAAGCCGGCCCGCTCCGCCGCCCGCGCGTTCTCGAGCACGCGATCGAACAGCTTGTCGTTGGAGACGCCAGGGAAGCTGAAGGTCGGCATGTGGAAACCGAAAAGAGCAGCCATATCCAAAACAATAGGAGCCGACGGCCTACGATTCCCTGGACGATGAGCTGGAAAGCCCTCGCCGGCGTTGGGTTTGCCTTGATCGTGCTTCTCTACGGCACGGTCCTCGTGTTCCTGGCCTTCGACCGCAACTCGCATTCGGCCAGCGACACGATCCGGCCCTTCATCATCACCATGGGTCCGGTGTGGGCGTTGGCGATCGTCGCGGCGCGCGTGATTCTGCAAAGAGGCCGCAACTAAGACCCGAGCCGGCGCGCTATAGATAAGATTTGTAGCGTCAGGCCATGGCCATAGACGAATCACGTAACGGGAAGCCGAACGGCATCCAGCTCGTGCAGGTCGAGGGGTTCCTCGAGGTCGCCCGCCGGGGAAGCGTCAGCCGCGCCGCCGAGGCGCTCTTCATCACCCAGCCGACCCTGACGGCGCGCCTTCACGGACTGGAGCGCGAGCTCGGCACGCCGCTCTTTCTCCGCACGCCACACGGCATGCGGCTGACCGATGCGGGCCGGGCGTGGATCCCGTTCGCAGAACGGGCCCTCCGCGCCCTGGTCGACGGGCGCGATGCCCTCCAGCAGGTGATGACAGCCTCGGCCGGCCACCTCATGATCGCCGCCGCCCCGGCCGTCAGCACATACGTGCTCCCCGAGATGCTCGAGAAATTCGTCGCCGCCCACCCTCGGGTCGAGGTCTCGGTCCGGACAGGCCATTCGGAAGACGTCGTCGAGCTGGTGTTGCGCGACGAGGTGCAGATTGGGCTCGGCCGGGCCATTCGCCACCCGGATTTGGAGCTTCGCCCTTTCCACACCGAAGACCTCGTCCTCGTGTGCGCTCGCGACCACGCGTTCACCAAGCGACCTTCCGTCGTGATGTCTGAGGTTGCGAGCCAGAAGCTGATCATGTTCGACCGCACTTCCAGCTACTACGAGATCACCCAGGGCGCGTTCCTGTCGGCGGGCGTGAGCCTGCGCGGGATGATGGAGCTCGACTCCATCGAGGCCGCCAAGAAGATGGCCGAGCGTGGGCTGGGCGTGGCGCTGCTGCCAGGGACCGCCGTCGCGCGTGAGGTGGAGGGCGGGACGCTTTGCCTGGTCAAGATGAAGGACGCGCCCCGGATGCAGAACACGATCGTCGCGTACCGGCGGAGGGACGCGGGCAAGCCCGAGGGCATCGTGGCCGCATTCCTGGAGCTGCTCGAAAACCGAGCCTGACCGACCCGATAGAACGCGCGGACGGCACTTGCTCCGCATCGAATTTTCCAATGGGTCTCATCAGATCAATCAATTGGACTTATACCGATGCGCCCGTTAGGTTGGACGTCATGGATAGGGACAACCGATCGCAGGACCCGGACCGCGAGCCCTCCACACACGAGTGCGAGTGCCCCGATCCCTGCAACTGCGATCACGACAACGAATAGCTAGAGGAGGCCTTCGATGGAATTGGTTTCCACGCCTCTCCTGCCGGAGGGCTACAAAGTGCCGGCGTCGCGCAACGAGGCGCCAAGTACGCGCTTGCGCCGGCTCCTGGCGGAAAAACCGTACGTCTTCGCCCCGGGCGTCTACGACCCGATGGGCGGGCAGCTGGTGATGTACCACGGCTTTGATGCCGTTTACTTCAGCGGCTATTCGTTCGCCGTCGGCCACCTCGGGACGACGGACATGGATCTCTACTCGTCGGTCGAGATCGCGGACGGCGCGCGCCGCACCGTCAGCGCTCTGCGCAAGTTCCAGCTCACCATGGCGATGGGCGACCCTGATAAGAAGGCGGCGCCGGTGCATCTCGAGATCCCGCCCGTGGTCGTCGACATGGACGCCGGATACGGAAACCTCTTCAACGTGCAACGCACGGTGGAGCTTTATGTGAACGCAGGTGTTGCTGCGGCGCACCTCGAAGACCAGGTGATGCCGAAGCGGTGCGGGCATATCGCCGGCAAGGCCTTGATCTCAGCCGACGAGTTCGTCGGCAAGCTGAAGATGATGCGCAGTGCGGCCGACGACCTCGGCCACAAGGACTTCATCATCATCGCCCGCACCGATGGCGTATCGGCCACGGAAGCGCCGGAGTCCAAGCCTCGAGCTCGCAATCGATCGCGGCCTGCGCTACCTCGACAGCGGCGTGCCCGACCTTCTCTGGTGCGAGTTCCCGACGGCGGAGCGCGGGCCGACAGAAGAGTTCTGCACCGAGATCCGCAAGCGCTTTCCCAAAGCGCGGTTCGCTTTCAACTACTCGTCTTCCTTCAAGTGGTTCAACGAGAAGGACCCCGTCACCTGGGACGAGCTCGGGCTGCTGGGCGTGGGCTTCATCTTCATCACGCTCGCGGTCCAGCACGCGGCCGGGTACGGAATCTCGACCCTTCTCAACGACCTCAAGCAAAGCCAGGAAGAGGGCTACATGGCCCTGCAGCGGAAGGAGTGGGCGGACGGGGTTGACATCCCGACCAGGTCGCATCACCTCTTCTCCGGCGTTCCCTACCACCACCACGTCGGCCAGAAGTACGGGGCGTCGCGGCTCAGCGAAGAGATGGACGAGCATCTCGAAATTTCAAAGGTCGTTTAGCACCCACTAAAATCGCCCATAAGGGCGTGGGTTGATCCTGCTTCCGTTTCGGTACCTGTGGTGGCTTGTCTCGAGCGTCCGGCGCTCGATCGGCAAGCCTCCCGAGTTCGTCGTGTTCGTGCTGGAAGAGAGCCTGCCCGGACTGCCGGATCCACCGCGTCCGCTCTGGCAGCGGTTCACCTCGAAGCCTCGACTCAGCGTGAAGGAGCTGGGCGAGCGCTTCGACGCGATCGCACGCGACCCTCGGATCAAGGGCGTCGTCCTCCACCTGCGCACGACCGGAATGCCGATGGCGACGCTGCAGGACCTCCGCGAGCTGGTCGCCAAGCTCCGGAAGGCCGGAAAGCGCGTCGTGGCCTGGGCGCCGTCCTACACGACCGGGCCCTACTACCTCGCGTGCGCCTGCGACGAGATCCTGCTGATGCCTACCGGCATGGTCCAGCAGCTGGGTTTCGCGAGCACCGGGGTCTTTCTCGCCGACGGGCTGGCCCGATTTGGTGTGAGCGCGGACTTCATCCAGGTGTCGCCGTACAAGTCAGCGGCGGACCCGCTGACCAAGCCGAAGATGACGCCCGAGTTCCGCGAGCAGGTGACGTGGCTGCTCGATTCTCAGTTCAGGGAGCTCGTCAGCGCGGTCTCCGAGTCGCGCGGCCTGGACGAGGCAGGCGCGAAGGACCTGATCGACTGCTCGCCGTATGGCGACGACGTGGCGGTCGAGAAGCACGCTGCGGATCGGGTGGTCGGGGAAGAAGAGCTCCCTTCGCTTCTCGCAGGCCGGATCGGCTCCTGGGAGCAGGCCAGCGGCAAGATGCGAAGGGCTGCGCCATCTCTGCGACGGGGCAAGTACATCGCGCTGATGCGAATCGAAGGCACCATCGTTGACGGCCGATCAGGCCGCCTCCCCGTCAAGCCGCCCATCGACATTCCGTTGCTCGGCGAGGAGCGCGCCGGAGATCTGAGCGTCGTGCCGCTGGCCCGCCAGGTTGCCGCGGACAAGCGAGCCGCCGCGGTGGTGCTCTACGTCAACTCGCGCGGTGGCTCGTCGACGGCGTCGGAAGCGATGCGCCTCGCGTTGAAGGTGGTCGCCGCGCGTAAGCCGATCGTCGTCGTGATGGGGGCTGTCGCAGGATCGGGCGGTTACTGGATCACGCTGACGGGATCGATCGGCGTTCTCACCGGAAAGATCGTGACCGGCGCCATGTGGCAGAAGCTGCTTTTCAACCGTGAAACGATTGCGTTCGGCGACCGCGTGACCATGTACAGCGACGAGCGGCCGTTCAACGAAGAGGAACGCGGCATCGTGCGGAGTGATATCGAGCGCATCTACAGCGTGTTCCTCGACGTTGTCGCCCGAGCTCGCAAGATGACGCCCGACGAGCTGGGTCCGATCGCCCAGGGCAAGGTGTGGACGGGGCGCCAGGCGCTGGAACGGAAGCTCGTCGACGAGATGGGCGGCCTCGACGCGGGAATCACCAAGGCTCGTACGCTCGCGGGGCTGAAGGACGACGCTCCGGTGCGGGAGGTCCGCGGGCCCAAGCGCATGGTTCCGCCGCTCGCCGCCGCCACCGCGGCGGCCGGCTGGTTCGGCTATGTGCTCGAAGGACTTAACTTGCTGAACCGCGCGCCCGCGCTGGCGGTGATGGATTACCTACCGGGCGATCTGACCTAGCGCGGAACCTCTAGGCGTCGAGCGGGGGGAGCCTCCACGGCTGGCGCTCCCGGACGATGCCATACACGGCCTCGACGATGCTCTCCCGGTTGGGTTTCGAGAAATAGTCCCCGTCCGGTCCGTACGCCGGCCGGTTCGGCGAGGCCGCGAGCGTCTTCGGTGCAGCGTCGAGGTGCCACCAACCCTGCTGCACCTCGAGGATCTGCTGCAGCATGAACGCCGAGGCTCCACCTGGCACGTCCTCGTCGACGCAGACCAGCGCGCGCGTCTTCTCGACCGAGCGCACAAGCATGTGGTCGACGTCGAACGGGTTCAGCGTCTGCACATCGATCACCTCGCATGACACTCCGAGACCGTCCAGGGTCTCAGCCGCGTCGAGCGCGATGGCGCAGCAAGCGCCGTAGGTCACGACCGTTGCATCGGTGCCTTCGCGCAGGACCTCGGGAACGCCGAGCGGCACCGTGAACGATCCCACGTTGTCCGGCACCCGCTCCTTCAGCCGGTACCCGTTGAGGACCTCGATCACGATGCCCGGGTTGTCGCCCTGGAACAGCGTGTTGTAGAAGCCGGCGGCCTGGGTCATGTTGCGCGGCACCGCGATGTACACGCCTCGCAGTGCGTTGAGCAGGACCGACATCGGCGACCCCGAGTGCCAGATGCCGACCAGCCTGTGGCCCTTGGTCCGGATCACGACCGGCGCTTTCTGGCCACCGACGGTTCGCCAGTGGAGCGTGGCCAGGTCGTCCGAAGCCACCTCCAGCGCGTAGAGGAAGTAGTCGAGGTACTGGATGTCGCAGATCGGCCGGAGGCCACGCATCGCGGCGCCGATGGTCTGGCCGAGGATCGTCGCCTCGCGGATGCCGGTATCGGTCAGGCGCAGGTCGCCGTACTTCGCCTGCAGGCCCTCGAACACGAGGTTCACGTCGCCAAGCCGGCCTACGTCCTCGCCGACGACGAAGATGCGCGGATCGCGTGCAAAGTTGGCGTCGAAGTTGCGCAGAAGGACCATGCGGCCGTCGACAGTTGGCGACTTGTCCGAGTAAACCGGAGCCACCACCGGCACCTTGAGGGGCGAGTCCGCCGACCGGCTGTACAGGAACGAGTTGTATCGAGAGTCGTTTTCGCGCCTGTACCCGTCGACAAATCGCGCCAGCTCCGCGCGCTCGGGCGAGTCGATGCCGCGCGTTTGGTGCAGGGCGCGCGACGCGCTCGACATGACCAGCGCCCGCGTCACCTTGTGCGCCTCATCGAGGGCGTTCGTGATCTCAGCGACCTCGGGCATGTCGATCCGCCGAAGGATGCCGACCGCTGTGTCGCGTTCGGCTCGGATTGGCGCCTGGAACGCCTCCCAGGCCAGGTCGCGGGCGGCCTCCACCGCTTCCTTGTCCGCCGCCTCCCAACCCTCGATCTGCGATTCGCTCGCCACGCCGGCCTCGATGATCCAGTCGCGCATCCGCGCGATGCAGTCGTACTCGTTTTCGAAGCGAAGCCGTTCCTTCGACTTGTATCGCTCGTGGCTGCCGCTTGTCGAATGCCCCTGCGGCTGCGTCATCTCGGTGACATGGATCAACGCCGGCTTGTGCTCCCGACGCACCTTTTCGATCGCGTTTGCGTAAGTCTCGATGAGGGCGGGGTAGTCCCAGCCACGCACGACGTAGATGTCGATCCCCGGCCGGTCGTCCGGCATGAAACCCCGCAGCACATCGGAGATCGACGCCTTAGTCGTTTCCTGGGTGATCGGCACCGAGATCCCGTATCCGTCGTCCCACACCGACATGGCCAGGGGCACCTGGAGCACACCCGCGGCGTTGATCGACTCCCAGAACAGCCCCTCACTCGTGGCGGCGTCGCCGATCGTGCCGAAGGCGACCTCATTGCCGTTGACGGAGAACCCGTCCTGGACTCCCCTCAGCTGCGAATTCATGCGATAGAGCTTTGACGCATAGGCAAGACCGATGAGGCGGGGCATCCATCCGGCGACGTTGGAGACATCGGCGCTGGAGTTGGGAGAATCGACCGTGCGCGCGAACGCGCCGGCATCGTCAAGGAAGCGCGTCGCAAAGTGGTTCCCCATCTGACGCCCCCCCGACGCCGGCTCCAGCTCGGCGTTGGCATTGCCGTACAGCTGGGCGAAGAAGTCGCGGACGTTGGACATCCGCGTCGCCCACATGAAGGTCTGATCGCGGTAGTAACCGGCACGCCAGTCACCCCGCCGGAAAGCCTTGGCCATGGCGATCTGGGCGACCTCTTTGCCGTCGCCGAAGATGCCGAAGGTCGCGTTGCCGCGCAGGACCTCGGCTCGTCCGCTGACGCTCGCCCGGCGGCTGCTGAAGGCAAGCCGGTAGTCAGCGACGATTGCTTCGGCGGTCAGGGAGAACTTGGAGTTGCGAACGGCTTTCGCCAGCTGAGACAAACCTCCCCTACGCGTCCATAGTTTGCCGCCCGAGCGGCGAAATCTACGTTATCAGAGGTTGCCCGGCCCTAAGCCGAGGTGACGCGCTCCTGCTGCTCCTCCCGGCGGAGAAGCCCGGGCCGGCTCGCCTGGAGGGCCTCCTTCATGTGGGCGTAAGCCTTCGCGACCTCGCCCCGCCGCTCGAGGATCTCAGCGTACGCGCCGTGGCAGTGAAGCAGCCGCTCGCGCAAGCCCAGGGCCTCGAAGCCGCTGATCGCGTCCTCGAAAGCTCGATCGACGGCCTGATGGTCGCCGCGCCGGTCGGCAATGCGCCCGACCCACAAGTGCGCCTCGGCGATGCTCGCGCCTTCCTCCAACCCCTCCGCCAGCTCCAGCGCTTGGCGAGCCAGCTCGTCCGCCTGCTCGATCTTGCCCTCCCGCATCGCGAGCTCACAGTGGCTGAGCAGAATTTGGCTGCGCCCGAAGTTGACGTCACCTTCGCCGGAGAGCTCGAGCGCGCGGTCGAGATGCGTGCGCGCGCCGTCCAGGTCACCCCGCGCGATCAACACCCGCGCGAGGCTGTTTTCCGACCGGGCCATGGCCGCCCGATCCCGCAGCACCTCGAGAATCGCAACCGAGCGCATCGCGTACCGGACTGCCGCCTCTGCCTCGCCGACCTCCTGATACGCGCTGCCGAGCTGGCCGTAGAGACGGGCGGTCCGGCGCAGATCGAAAATCCCGCCGCCGACCTGGATCGATTCCTCAAAACCTGCGACCGCCTTGTCCCAATCGTGGTTGGAAGCATGCGCGGTGGCGAGGATGCCAAGCAGGCGCGCTTCAGTCGGCACCGGCACAGGCTTCAAGCCGCGACACACCGACAGCGCCATCTCGGCAAGGGTCACCGCGTCTTTCGACTGCGCCAGGTTGGCAAGCGCGGCCTGAGCGCCGATGCACTCGGCCAGCATCACGCCGTCGTTCACCGCCTCGAAGTGGGAGCGAGCGTCGGCCAGGAGCGGGGGTGCACGGTGCGGTTGAGACGCACCGATGTAGGCCTGGGCGAGAAAGAAGCGAATCCGCCCGAGGCGGAACGCTGACGAACCGCTTTCCAGAAGCGATAGGCCGAGCGCGATCGCTTCGTGGTTACGGCCGTCGGCGACCATCACTTCGAGGGCGATGAGGTTTGCCTGCGTTCCGTCAGCCGCGCCCGCGGGTTCGGCCAGGAAGAACTCGACGGGCTTGCCCGTGCGGCGCGCGATGTGCTCGAGGGTCGGCAGCGACGGCCTGGTGCGGCCGACCTCGATCAGATAGATCGCTGGAGCCGTGACGTGCCCCTTCCCCAGCTGAGCCAGGCTCAGACCAGAGTCAAGACGCGCCTGCTTTACCGAACCCGGGCGGACGGCTACCCCGGGAAGCCTCCGTCTCTTTGGCCGCGCGTCAGTCGCAACTGGTGCGTCAGTGCGCCCGCTGGCCACGTCGTGAACTTTAGCTCAAAGAAAGGCTTCTGTAACGTTCCATTTCGCTTGCCCAAGGGCCGCGCCACTTAACGCCGTTAACTTACACTTACGCGTGCAGGTCGCGGTCAGAGTGCTTCCCGCCGCGACCTGTACTACTCCTCCCCATCTATGGGGAGGGGCCGAAGCGAGCCGGTGGCTAAGCCGAGGGGTACGTCCCGAACAGCTTGATCTCCGCGCTCGCCTCTTCCAGGTCGCTCAACGCCGCCTCGGCCGCGGCCGGTGATGAAGCCTCGCCGTTGATCGAAAAGTCCAGATAGAACCGGTACTCGAACGGCCGCCCCATCATCGGCCGGCTGTCCAGCCGCGTCAGGTTGACGCCACGCTGCGCGAAGCAGTCCAGCGCGTGCGCCAGGCTGCCCGGACGGTGGGCGGTCACGAAGGCGATCGATCCCTTCCATCCCGAGCTCGCCTCGCGGGGTCGGGACGGGCTTCCCTTTTCGACCACCACAAACCGGGTGCGGTTTTCAGAGTCGTCCTGGATCGACTCGGCCAGCACGTAGAGCCCGTAGCGCGCGGCAGCGGCCTTGCTCGCGATCGCCGCCGTGCCGGGCTGCCGCTGCTCGGCGACGGCCCGGGCCGCGCCGGCGGTGTCGTGATACGCGACCGAGCGGATCTGTCGCGAGTGCAGGTAGCGGTCGCACTGCGCGAGCGCCTGCGGATGCGACAGCGCGCGCTCCACCGGCCCCGGCCATCCAAGCAAGCAGTGGCGCACCGGCTGCACATGCTCTCGGACGACGCGCAGGCCAGGCAGCTCCCACAGGAGGTCCGACACCTCCTGCACGACGCCCGCACTGCTGTTCTCCACGGGCAGCACGGCAGCCTCGACCGCACCCATCGCGAGCGCGTCGAACGTCAGGCGGAAAGTCGGAAAGCCGACAGCCTGGGCGTCCGGAAAGAGCGCCGAGACGGCCTCGTCCGAGTACGCCCCAGGCTCGCCCTGGTAGGCAACCTTCACCCGAAAATCAGGTGTCGGAGCGTGTCCGCGACGTGGTTGTGATCGTTCAGCTGGTCCGTCACCGGCGGGTGGCCGTTGCCCTCATGACCGTTGGTCTCTGACATCGCGGCGATCTTCCGCAGGTCCTCATCGGTGACTTCCTTCTTCGTGTCAGCCAGCTGGAGGAATCGCTGCCACGCCGCGTCGTCGTTGCCATCCGTGAGCGTGATGCCGAGCCGGCCGAGACGGTGGTGGAAGGCGTGGCGACCGGAGCGAGCCGTGAGCACGATGCGGGAGTCGGAAAGGCCGACGTCTTCCGGCTTCATGATCTCGTAGTTCAGGCGGTCCTTCAGGACGCCGTCCTGGTGGATACCGGACGCATGGGCGAAGGCGTTGGCCCCGACCACAGCCTTGTTCGGCTGCACGGGCGTGCCGGTCAGCTCAGAGACAAGACGCGACGTGCGAGTGATCTCAGTCGTGTTGACACCGCACTCGAGGCCAAGCTTCGCCTGGCGCACGTTGAGCAGCATCACGATCTCTTCGAGCGACGTGTTGCCGGCCCGCTCACCGATGCCGTTGACGGTGCATTCGACACGCCGCGCGCCGGCCGAGATCGCGGCCAGCGTGTTGGCGACGGCCAGACCGAGGTCGTTGTGGCAGTGCACCGAGAAGAGCGCCTTGTCGCTGCCCCGCGCGTCCTTGATGGCGCGACGCACGATCTCGCCGAACTCGTAGGGCAAGCAGTAGCCGGTGGTGTCGGGGATGTTGATGACGTTGGCCCCGGCCGCGATCATCGTCTCGACCGTCTCGACCAGGTAGTCGATGTCGGCGCGCCCGGCGTCTTCCGGCGAGTACTCGACGTTGTCGCAGAGCGTCCGCGCGTACGCGACCATCTCGGCGCCGCGCTTCAGGACCTGCTCGCGAGACATGCCTAGCTTGCGGTTGATGTGGACGTCCGAAACTGAAAGCACGATGTGGATCTGCGGGTTCTCCGCCTCCTTGATCGCCCCCCAGACCGCGTCGATGTCCTCTTTCACGGCGCGCGCCAGCGCGGTGACCGTCGCGCCGCGGATCTCGCGCGCGATGCGCCGGCACGCCTCGAAGTCACCTGGGGAAGAGATCGGGAACCCGGCTTCGATCACGTCCACGCCAAGCTTTTCCAGCTGGCGCGCGATGCGAAGCTTGGAGTTCGCGTCGAGGTGGAAGCCAGGAGACTGCTCGCCGTCGCGCAGCGTCGTGTCGAAGATGAATACTCGGTCCGGGTTCACGTCTTTCATTTCTCCACTGGCTCCAACCACGTCATCATCGAGCGCAGCTCACGCCCGACCTGCTCGATCTGGTGGTCCGCGTCCTTCTTGCGCATGGCCATGAAGTTATCGCGACCGTTCGAGTTTTCATCGAGCCAGCGCTCGGCAAAACTGCCGTCCTGGATCTCGGCCAACACCTTGCGCATCGACTGCCGCACGTGGTCGTCGATGACACGCGGCCCAGACACGTAATCGCCGTACTCGGCGGTGTCGGAAACCGAGTAGCGCATGAAGCCGAGCCCGCCCCGATACATCAGGTCGACGATGAGCTTCAGCTCGTGCAGGACCTCGAAGTACGCGAGCTCGGGCTGGTAGCCGGCCTCGACGAGCGTCTCGAAACCCGTCTTCACGAGCGACGCCACGCCACCGCACAGCACCGCCTGCTCGCCGAAGAGGTCGGTTTCGGTCTCTTCCTTGAACGTGGTCTCGAGGATTCCGGCGCGGCCCGCGCCGAGCGCGCGCGCGTAGGCCATGGCCCGTTGCCACGCATGACCGGTGGCGTCCTGGTGCACCGCGATCAGCGCCGGCACGCCCTGGCCGGCGACGTACGTGCTGCGCACGAGGTGGCCAGGGCCCTTCGGCGCGATCATCGCGACGTCGATGTCCTGGTTGGGCTTGATCTGCGCGAAGTGGATCGCGAAGCCGTGCGCGAACATCAGCATCGAGCGCGGCTGAAGGTGAGCCTCGATCGCCTCGCGGAACAGCTTGCCCTGGCCCGCGTCTGGCGTCAGGACCATGACGACCGAGGCTTCCGATACCGCCTCGGGCACCGGTACCGCCCGCAGGCCGTCGGCCTCCACGCGCTCGATCGACTTGCTTCCGGGGTACAGACCGACGCGCACGTCCTCGCCGCTGTCGTGCAGGTTCAACGCGTGCGCGCGACCCTGGCTGCCGTAGCCGATCACCGCCACAGGCTCGCCCAGCCGCTGCGGCAGGTCGACTTCGTAGTGGATCTTCATTCGGTTCTCCTCATCACCACGGGCCCCGAGCGAACGACCTCGACAATGCCGTGCCGCGCCAGCTCGTTGACGAAATCGCCAACCTCATCGGCATCGCCGGAAAACTCGACCGTCGTGCCATCCGGCCCCGTCGACAGAACCTTCGCGCCTCGCTGCAGCAGCGCCTCGAGCTCGGAGGCCGCAACCTTGGCGACGATCAGCTCACGGCTGTGCACCTCGTCGCCTGTCAGGTCCTCGACCTCGACGACCTCGACCAGCCGCTCGAGCTGCTTCCGCACCTGGTCGGCCTCGGCGTGGCCGTGGTCGATCTGCAGCGTGATCCGCGAACGGCCGGGCTGGCGGCTCGGGCCCACGGAGATCCCGCGGACGTGAAAGCCGCGGCGGCGGATCACACCCGAGACCTTGGTCAGCGTGTTCTGCCCGTCCTCGACAAGCAATGAGAGGACACGGATCCTGGTCTCCTTCCCATTCATGGGGAGCGGAGCGGCCGCTGGTTTCGGCTTCATTTCAAGCATATTCAGGGGCCTCGCGGAACTCGTTGAGGCCCTTGCCGAGCGGGACGATCGGGTAGACGTTGGCCTCGGGGTCGATGCGAAAGTCGATC
>Ga0209577_10003103_pt1 | contig 15676 bp, 15 predicted proteins | sample GraSoiAngelo_109_FD_185874 | JGI IMG/M metagenome (GOLD analysis project Ga0209577, IMG submission 185874) | Grasslands soil microbial communities from the Angelo Coastal Reserve, California, USA - 14_0903_12_20cm (SPAdes) (version 2) | ecosystem: Environmental > Terrestrial > Soil > Grasslands...
TGTCGCGGCTGGTGCGCAAGACGCTCTCGTTTTCAAAGAAGCTGGCGAACCACATCGGGGCGATCAAGTATTTCATCTGTCACTACAACCGAGAGATGATTCGCCTTATGTGACCAGCATTACCTTTGAGCACTACCCATAATTGTTTGCATTGCCGAGTTGAACGTTGAATCCTACCATGAAGCATCCTCCCTGCTACTTCGACAGCACATCTGATACCGGCAGTTATGCTAATCCGGCATACCGTTGCGGGCGTCCTTGCCAGTTGACGTAACAGTGGTTACACTTACTGGTACTGTTACCCTTTATTATGAGACGTAGAGAGCCAGAGCAGAACTGGATTCTGCTCATTCATCAGCTTCCGCCCAAGCCGACGAACCTGCGCGTGCGCACGTGGCGCAAGCTGCAACGACTCGGCGCGGTGGCAATTAAAAACTCCGTTTACATGCTGCCGTTCAACGAAAAGACGCACGAGGACTTCCAGTGGCTCAAGCAGGAGATCGAGACGGCGGGCGGCGAGGCGACTGTGTTTCGCGCCGGAGCTGTAGAGGGCGCGACGGACGAAGAGATCATTACGGCTTTCAGCAAGCAGCGTGATGAAGACTACACACAACTTACCGCCGAATTAGAAGGACTCGTTGGGGCGATTCGCGAGCAGAAAAAAGGCGGCCACCTCTCCGCCGGACGTATCAGGCATTACGAGACCGAGCTTGAAAAGCTCCACACCGAACTAGAACGAATCATCGCCACCGATTTCTTCGGCGCACGTAATCGCGCCGCGGCAGTGGCTGCTTACGAACGTTGCCAGAAGGCTCTGCGGGCGGCGCTTGATCGTGGTGGTAGAAGCAGCAAGGCAGAAACCAAAGGCGGCACGCTCGACCCGGCACGGTATCAGGGAAGACGCTGGATCACACGGCGCAACCTGCATATTGACAGGCTGGCCTCGTCTTGGCTCATCAAGCGATTCATTGACGCGCGGCCACGCTTCTACTTCGTCGCCGAAGGCGAGACGATTGAAGGCGGCATCCCCTTCGACCTGTTCGGCGCGGAGCTGACTCACGTGGGCGAGGACTGCACCTTCGAGACCATGCTCAAGCGGTTCGGTTTGGTGCCTGACCCCGCCTTGAAGGAGATCGCCGAGATCGTCCACGACATCGACCTCAAGGACAACAGATTCAACCGGCTCGAAGCGGCAGGGCTTAACGCGGTAGTGCGGGGACTCTCGGAACTGCTCAAAGACGACCGGAAGCTGATGCGGCAGTGCAACGAGGTTTTCGACGGGCTGTACGCATTATTGAGCAAACGTTCTGAACAGAGCGAGGGGAAGCAGGGTGATGGCAGAGGCCAAGTCAAACGTCGTGCGGGGAATCGGAGAAAAAAGTCTCCAAGAGGGAGAGCTTGATGACGACCACCGGCTGCCTTCGTTGATGCCGGAGGCGCTCGTTGATGTGCCGAGCGTTGTCATCGCAGTCGTCGCTTTTCTCGTTATCACTCTCCTCAAGGCAGACGTGGCGCTTGTCGCAGTAGGGGCAATGGCGACCGGCATCGCTTACGCGACTTTACGAGCGCTGCTTTAGGAAGAGATGAATAGAGGCGAGACTCTTGAGTAGCGGGCAGGAGACAATTCCGGGCGTTGCGCTCACATGGCGCGCAAGGGTCGCAGATTATCTGAGCCTTGAGCGCAACGTCGTCATCGCTTCAGCGGCTGTCTTTTTGATCGGCTTAGGCGAGGAGCTATGGAAGAAGTTCCTGCCGAAGTATCTGGAGCACCTAGGCGCAAGCCCCGCCGTCATCGGCCTGTACGGCACATCCGAAGACTTCTTTGACGCCGTCTATCAATACCCCGGTGGCTGGCTCGCAGACCGCGCCGGGCGGCGGCGCGCGTTTCTAGTCTTCATCGCCATCGCTTCGGTCGGCTACCTGATCTACCTGCTCAGCTCTTCGTGGCCGTGGGTCTTCGTCGGGCTCGGGTTCGCGATGGCCTGGCACAGCATGGCCTCCCCGGCGATCTTCTCCGTCATCGGCGACGCGCTGCCTAAGAGCAAGCGGGCGATGGGTTTCACCCTCCAGTCCATCCTGAAGCGTGTGCCGATGGTCATCTCCCCGCTCATTGGCGGTGCGCTCATCGCCGGCATAGGGATTATGCGCGGGGTGAAGGTCGGACTCGCCGCCACGCTCGTGCTAGCGGCGATGACCGCCGTCATCGTGCTGGCGATCAACATCCCAGTGCAGGCCGGCGAAGTAATCAACATCCGTGGCGTCTGGCGCTCGTTTCATTACGCCCTCAAGCGGTTGCTCATCTCCGACATCTTTATTAGGACGTGCGAGGGGATGGCCGACATCTTCGTCATCCTCTATGTGACGAACGTCCTCCGGATAAGCGTCGCGCAGTACGGTTTGCTGGTGGCGATCCAGATCATGACTTCGATTCTGATCTACATACCGGCGGCCCGGATTGCCGACCGCATCGGACGCAAGCCCTTCGTCATCGCCACCTTCGTCTGCTTCTCGCTCTACCCCGTGGCGGTCGTCATGTCATCAGGCTTCGCCTCATTGGTCGTGGCATTCATCATCGGGGGCTTGCGCGAGATAGGTGAACCTTCGCGCAAGGCGATGATCGTGGACTTCGCCCGTGCAGACCTGCGGGCGCGCACCGTCGGGCTTTACTACCTGGTGCGCAGCATCACGATCACGCCCTCGGCGGCAATCGGAGGGCTGCTCTGGAAGCTCGCGCCGCAAGTACCGTTCATCACCGCCGGGGTCATTGGAATCATTGGTACGCTCGTATTTGCCGCGACGGTCGAAGAGCGGTACGCGAGCTAAGACACTCGAACTTATCAAGCTGAAAGGGAGGAAGGTTATGAGAAGGTTGAGGCAGTTAACAGTAGTAGCAACGGTCACATTCTTAATGTCGGTGCTGGTCTTGGTGGCCTGCTCCGCGCCGCAGAGTCAACAAGGGGGCAACAGTAACGCGGCGCAATCGTCTGGTGCGACGGACTGGAAGGCGGTCGGGCAGGCGTTAGGCAAGGAGGGTTCGATGCAGCCCGGCGATGTCTATAAGGTCAGTCTGCCGCGTAGCGACTTGCAGGTGACTGTGGGCGGCGTAGCCGTCAAGTCGGCGCTTGCTCTCGGCTCGTGGGTCGCCTTCAAGAAAATGGGCGACACGGCGATGGTGATGGGTGATCTTGTGCTCACCGAAGATGAAGTGACGCCCGTGATGACGAAACTGCAAGAAGGCGGAGTCATGCAGACGGCGCTCCATAACCACGTGCTGCACGAGTCGCCCCGCGTGATGTACATGCACATCAATGCTACGGGCGACGCGGTGAAGATTGCCAAAGCGATTCACGACGCGCTCAGCTTGAGCAAGACTCCGTTCGCTGCGCCTGCTGCTCCGCCCGCCAGCAGTGATCAAGATTTAGGGATTGACACGAAACAGCTTGATCAGATTATGGGGCAGATGGGTAAAGTAAACGGCGGCGTCTATCAGTTCAGCGTGCCGCGCGCCGAAACGGTCAGCGACAACGGTATGGAAGTGCCTCCTGCGATGGGCGTGGCGACTGCCATCAACTTCCAGCCGACGGGTGGGGGCAAGGCGGCCATCACCGGCGACTTCGTGCTTATCGCGAGCGAAGTCAACCCGGTCATCAAGGCGCTCAGAGATAACGGCATCGAGGTGACGGCGCTGCACAGCCACATGCTGACGGAAAGCCCGCGCCTCTTCTTCATGCACTTCTGGGCCAACGACGACGCGCAGAAGTTAGCGCGCGGAATGCGTAGCGCGCTCGACCAGATGAACATTGCGAAGGGTCAGCCGAAATAAGTTTATGCTCGTGCGGCGTGAGTGAGAGGAGACGCGGGTGAAGACGAGAGCGCTATCATGCCTGTTTCTGCTGGGCTTCTGTGTCGCGTCCTCCTGCTCGGCGGGGCGACGTTCCGCCGTCCCGGTTGTCAACGCGAACGTGCCAGAAGGAACTACGATGGCGGGCGAACAGCCAACCGGCGGGGCGACGCTGCGCCTAATCAACCGCATCCCGCTCCCGCAGGTGCGCGGGCGGATCGATCACATGGCCGTTGACCTCAAGGGGCAGCGACTGTTCGTGGCCGCGCTGGGGAACAACACGCTGGAGGTGATTGACCTCAGGAAGGGCGAGCGGATGGCGAGCCTCTCCGGGTTTGCCGAGCCGCAAGGGTTGATCTATATACCGGATTCGGGGCGGGTAGTTGTCGCAAACGGCGGCGACGGCACCGTCACTTTCTTGGACGGAGACTCTCTAAAACCGTCGAAGACTGTCCGCTTGGGCGGAGACGCCGATAACGTCCGCTACGACCCGGCGCGCGGGCGCGTCTATGTCGGCTACGGAGAGGGCGCGCTGGCCGTTCTCAGCGCAGCGGGCGAGCGCATCGGCGATGTTCCCGTCGGTGGACATCCCGAATCTTTCCAGTTAGACGGGGGGAAGATTTACGTCAACGTCCCTTCGCGGCGCGAGGTCGCCGTCGTTGACGCCGACAAATTGAAGGTGACTGAGACGTGGCCGGTGAACGATTCTTCTGCCAACTTCCCGATGGCGCTCGATGCGGCCCGCCATAGACTGTTTGTCGCGACACGGAGACCTCAGCGCCTGCTCGTCTATGACACGGTGACGGGAAAACTGATCTCAAACGTCGAAGCGGGCGGAGACTCGGACGACATCTTCTACGATGTCGGGCGCGGACGCATCTACGCCAGCTTCGGCGAAGGGTCGGTATTCATCTATGAGCAGGTGGATGCCGACCACTACCGTCTCGCCGAGAAAGTGCCGACGGCGGCGGGCGCGCGCACGGCACTCTTCTCCCCTGAGTTGGGCCGGCTGTTTGTGGCCGCGCCCAGCCGCGGCAATCACGCGGCTGAGGTCGTGGTGTACCAAACGGGTTCCTAGCAGAGCGTCGCACATTCAGGGTTCTCCTCGGTGAGATGTGATAGAATCGCCGGCAAAAGGGACATCTTGTTCTGGCCTGAAAGTTGAGACAGTGGTTCACATCAAAGATGCCGTGGTTCGGGCCGGTGGAGGTAGATAATGATAGAGACCGTATCGAGAGAAGAGCTGAAGGAGAAGATGGATCGGGGCGAGACGTTCACGCTCGTCGAGACGCTGGCGGAGGTGGCCTTCCAACACGAGCACCTGCCGAGCGCGATCAATCTGCCGCCTGACCGCGTGAGAGAGTTGGCTCCTCGGCTGCTGCCGAACAAAGGCGCGGAGATCATCGTCTATTGTGCGAGTCCCACGTGACACGCCTCCGAAACGGCCGCCCGTGAACTGGCGGCGATGGGGTATAAGAACGTCAAGGACTACGGCGGGGGCAAATCGGACTGGATCGAGGCGGGGCTGCCCACGGAGAGCGGACACAAACACTGAGGATGATGGAGTCGTGCCGGGTCGTGTGCCCGGCACGAGCCGTCTTTCGGGTAAATACCGGCCACGCCGAGGGAGGTAGCAGTCATGGAAGCGACCAGAGTCACGGCGGAGGAGATTAAGGAGCGGATGGCGAGGGGCGAGCAGTTCACCTTCGTGGACACGCGCAACCCGCAGGCGTGGGGCGAGGCTGATACTAAATTGCCGGGCGCGGTGCGCGTGCCAGCCGACGAGGTGGACAAACACCTGTCGGAGATACCGCGCGACCGCGCCGTCATCACCTACTGCACTTGACCGCACGAGGCGTCAAGCGCCCGTGTGGCGCAGGAGCTTTTGGATCGCGGCTGGAAGAGTGTGCATCCGCTCTACAGCGGGTTCGACGCGTGGCAGAAGGCGGGGCTGCCCGTAGAGCCTAAGTGAAGGGTACTAACAATCGTCTCGTATAGAATGCAAAGTGACAGCATGCGCGAGTGGCGCGAATCCGCGTCCTACTGGGAGAAGCACTCCCGAATTATCCGCGCGATGTTCGCGCCCTTGACCCGCGCGCTCATCGAAGAGGCGGGCATCCACGAAGGCCAGACCGTGCTCGACGTGGCTAGCGGCCCCGGCGAGCCTGCGCTCACGATAGCCGAGGCGGTCGGGCCGTCGGGTTCGGTCACGTGCACCGACGCCGTCGCCGAGATGGTCATAGCGGCTAAGGGCGAGGCTCGTCGGCGCGCGCTGACGAACGTTAAGTTTCGCCAGTGCGAAGCCGACGCGCTCCCGTTCGGCGACGACTCGTTCGATGCTGCGGTGTGCCGGTTCGGGGCAATGTTCTTCCCCGACCCGCTCGTCGCTCTGCGTGACATGTTGCGCGTCACCAGGCCGGGGGGGGCGGTGTCACTCGCCGTCTGGCACAGGAGCGACCTCAACCCGTACTACTACTACGCCATCAACCAGGTCACTTCGCGCTTCGTCGAAACGCCTCCCGCCGAACCCGGTGCACCCGGCGCGTTCCGTTTCGCCGAGCCGGGCGCACTCGCCAGCGTCCTCCGAGAGGCGGGGGCTGCGGATGTGCGCGAGCGCTTGCTCAAATTCCACATCGAAGCTCCGATCACGCCTGTGGAGTTCTGGGCGATGCGCTCTGAGACTTCCGGCACGCTCCGGGAGAAGCTGGCAGGACTCTCGGCGAAGGAAAGAGTCGGGGTCGCGCGAGAAGTAGAGGAGTCCGCACGCCCGTTCTTCCCGGACGACCGGATGAGCTTTCCCGCGCAAGTCCTCATCGTGACGGGGAAGAGACCGACCTAAGCTGCGGGGGTAAGCGTAAATTCGCCCACTCCGAAACATCTTCACCGTGTAATATTCCCCTCGGTCACTCGGCAGGTTCCCATTCGTGTGCGACGATGCTGGGAAGATTCGTAAAATCGCACACGGTATGTTGCTTGCTTAAGTATGGGTTGGAATCTGCCTGCTCTTTGGCGTTGGTAATTCTCAGATTTCTGGTAAACTTACGGCGGCAGCGGCTCGTAGTTAGATTGATTAATCGGCGATGCTGAAAGCTCTGACATCCATAGTCCTGATTCTGGTTTTTGCCGGGAGCCTCTTTGCCGGCTCACCCATCGGCTCGCATGAACGCGAGTGCGGGATGAGCGGCATGGACGGGATGGACTGCTGCCAGAAGGCTAAGATACCGGCAGACGCTCCCGACATGCAGGCGGCGCGTCTCTGCTGCGCCATCAACTGCCCGCAGTCCGGCCCCGTCCAGACCGGAAAGGTTACACCCCGCACTGCGCCGCTCGCCGCCGCCTCTCAACACCCTTCGGCGGCACAGTCGCCCTTCACAGGCTTGCAGCCCCCGTCCCATCCCCGACCGGCGCGGGATTACCCTTCAAACTCTCCACCCACTTACATTCGACATCTCTCACTCCTGATCTAGGCGATAAACAGGCCGTAGTGTGTCTGCTCAAAGCTGAAGCTTTGCGCTCTTTGAGCGGAAGCGTCGGCGGGCGGTTCACGCGCGATGCCGCCCTCGCTCGGCGGTAGCGGCGTGAGCTTGAGCCGAACGAGTTGGCGCGCACGGGCTTTTACTCTCGCTACGTCGGGCGCGTACCGGTGTGCCTAGAAGGCCGCCGACCGGCACGCGCTGGTCTCAGGTCGAGTTGTATTTACAGCAGAGTTTAAGGAGCACTCATCATGAAGAAATTAGCCATCGTCACCGTCGTCGCAGGTCTCCTGCTCGTCGCCGCCGCGTGCGGGTCGGGCGGCGGTTCAGCCGACACGGGGAAAGTCATCAAGAGCGCGCAGGCCGGCAATCTCACCGTGACGCTCTCAAGCAGCGACGGCGTGCTCAAGCACGGAGACAGTGAGTTCTTCCTCTCGTTCAAGGACGCTTCGGGGAAGGCGGTGGACGTGGGCGCGGTCGCACTCAACTTCTACATGCCGCAGATGGGGACGATGGCCGCCATGAACGATCATGCGTCGTTCACGACGACCAACACGCCGGGCGTCTATCGGAGTAAGGCGAAGATCGAAGTGGCGGGAGAGTGGCAGGCGCAAGTGACTTACGAAGGCCCCGCGGGCAGCGGCAAGACCTCTTTCACGGTTACGGCACAGTAATAAAAGTGGCGGGCGCGCCCAGAGAGGTGACGGTCATGATCCACCGGCTAATCGAATTCAGCTTAAAGAACCGAGTGATCGTCTTGGCTCTCTACCTCGGCTTGGCGGGGTGGGGCTACTGGGCACTCACAAACACGCCCATAGATGCCATCCCCGACCTCTCGGACAACCAAGTGATCGTCTTCACCGATTGGATGGGGCGCTCGCCGCAGGAAGTCGAGGATCAGGTCACGTACCCGCTCGTCACCAACCTGCAAGGGCTGCCGGGCGTCCGCACTGTGCGCGCTAGTTCAGCCTTCTCGTTCTCGATGATCAACGTCATCTTCGACGACAACGTTGATCTCTACTGGGCGCGCACGCGCGTCCTCGAACGCCTGAACCTCGTGGGCAAGCAATTGCCCGAAGGCGTCACGCCGACGCTCGGGCCGGACGCGACCGGCGTGGGGCAAGTCTTCTGGTACACAGTCGAATCGGATCAGATGAATCTGCGCGACCTGCGCACGCTGCAAGACTGGTTCGTGCGCTACCAACTGAACTCGGTGCCGGGCGTGGCGGAAGTCGCTTCGGTCGGCGGTTACGTGCAGCAGTACCAGATTGATGTTGACCCGAACAAACTGCGCGCATACAACCTCACGCTCTCGACGGTGGTCGAAGCGGTCGAACGCTCGAACAACAACGTCGGCGGCAACGTCGTCGAGCAAGCGGGGCAGTGGGCGGTGGTGCGTGGGCTAGGGCTGATTCAGTCAACGGACGACGTGTCGAACACCGTCATCACCGCGCAGAACGGCACGCCCATCTACGTCCGAAACGTCGCCGACGTGAAACTCGGCAACGCCTTCCGCACCGGCGCGCTCGATAAGGACGGCAAAGAGGCGGTGGGCGGCGTGGTCATCGCGCGTTATGGCGTCAACACGCTCGACGTGATCGAGCGCGTGAAGCAGCGGGTCACGGAGCTTCAGCCAGGGTTGCCACAGGGCGTGAGGATCGTCCCGTTCTACGACCGCACGCAGCTCATTGAGCGGGCGACCCACACCCTGAAGCGCGCGCTCATCGAGGAGCTTCTCCTCGTCACGCTCGCGCACATCATCTTCCTCGCGCACTTCCGCTCCATCCTCATCGTCACGATCCCTTGCCGCTCGCGGTGCTCATCCAGCTTTCTCTTTATGAAGTACATGGGCATCAGCTCGAACCTGATGTCGCTCTCAGGCATCGCCATCGCCATCGGCGTACTCGTTGACGCCGGCATCGTCGTCACAGAGAACGCCTTCCGCTTCATGGAGAAGCGCAAGGTTGACCCGAAGGACAGGAAGAGAGTCCGGGAGACCGTGCTCGAATCAACGAAGCTGGTGGGCCGCCCCGTCTTCTTCTCGATGGCGATCATCGTCCTCGCTTTCGTGCCTGTGTTCTCGCTCATGGGGCAGGAAGGAAAACTCTTCCACCCGCTCGCCTTCACCAAGACCTTCGCGATGGTCGGCGCGACCGTCATCGCCGTCACGCTCGTGCCCGTGCTCTGCACCTACCTACTCGGCGGGAAATTTCACTCCGAGCAGTCGAACCCGGTCATGCGCTTTCTCCAGGCGCTCTACCGACCTGTGCTGGGCCTCGCGCTCAGGCATCGCCTCATCACCGTCGCCATTGCCGCGACACTTTTCGCCGGCGCGGTTGTGCTGGCGACGGGGATCGGCAAGGAGTTCATGCCGCCTTTGAACGAAGGCGACCTGATGTTCATGCCGGTCACTGACCCGGCCATCTCGCTCGACGAAGCCCTCAAGATCACGAGCCGGCAGGATGAAATCTTGCGGGGCTTCCCGGAAGTCGAGCGGGCGGTCGGCAAGGCCGGTCGCGCTGAGACCTCAACCGACCCTTCGCCTGTGAACATGAACGAAACAATTGTTCACCTCAAGCCGCAGGAGCAGTGGCGCGCTGGCGTGACGCGCGAAAAGTTGATCGCCGAAATGGACGAGGCTTTGAGGATGCCCGGCGTAACGAACATCTGGACGCAGCCGATCATCAACCGCATTGACATGCTTACCACGGGCATCCGCTCGCAGGTCGGCATCAAGGTCTTCGGCAACGACCTCAAGACGCTTGAGGACACATCGCGCCGCATCGCCGAGGTCGTCAAAACTGTTCCGGGCGCGACGGACGTTTACCCCGAACAGATCGGCGGCACGCCTTACATAGACATTCGCATCAACCGCCAGGCCGCGGCGCGTTACGGCATTGACACCCGGCTCGTCGAGGACGCCATCGAGAAGGGGATCGGCGAGACGAACCTCTCGGTGACCATCGAGGGGCGCAGGCGCTTCCCCATTCGCGTGCGCTACGCGCCACAGTACAGGGGCAGCGCCGAGGCGTTAGGGCAAATTCCGATCACGTCGCCTGCTGGCGTGCCCGTCCCGCTCGCCGAGCTTGCCGACATCCACACGACGGAAGGCCCGACGATGATCTCAAGCGAGAACGGACTCTTGCGCGGCACGGTGCTCTTGAACGTGCGCGGACGCGACGTGGGCAGCTTCGTTGACGAAGCGCAACGGACGCTCGCGCGCGAGGTGCAACTGCCCGCCGGTTACTACGTCGCGTGGAGCGGGCAGTACGAGAACCAGCAGCGTGCCAAGCAGCGTCTGATGATCGTCGTGCCGATTGTGCTCGTCATCATCTTCGGCCTGCTCTACGTCATCTACCACTCCGCGCTCGAAGCCGCGCACGTCTTGATGGCTGTGCCCTTCGCTCTGACGGGCGGCGTCTATTTGCTCTGGGCACTTAATTACAACTTCTCGGTCGCCGTCTGGGTCGGCTTCATCGCGCTCTTCGGCACGGCCGTGCAGACCGGCGTCGTGATGGTCATCTATCTGGAAGAGGCGGTTGAGCGGAAGAAGCAAGAAGTGGGCCGCCTCACGCCGCGCACGCTCATGGACGCGGTGACGGAAGGCGCGCTCCTGCGCCTGCGGCCCAAAGTGATGACCGTCTCGACGGTCGTCGCGGGGCTGCTGCCGATCATGTGGTCAACGAGCGCGGGGTCGGAGGTGATGAAGCCGCTGGCGACGCCCGTCTTAGGCGGCATGGTGTCGAGCCTCCTGCACGTGCTCGTCGTCACGCCCGTCATCTTCTACTCCATACGCGCGCGCGAGTTGAAGAAAGAGATGAGACTTAAGGCGCAGGGCGTGACCACCAGCGACGTGGAAGAGGCAGCGACTGAGCAAGTGATTGAGCGAGAAGACGGATCGCGCGCGGCGAAGGGCGGAGAGCCGCCGACAGGTGATGAGGAGGAAGAACTGACGCATCACTGATCTAGTGCCAGTTCCTCTTCAGTTGTGATGGAGATAAGAGAGATGAAATTACGCAATGCGATAAAACAGGGATGGCGGCTCGCCTGCGCGGCGCTGGCCGTCGCGCTGATGGTCACGCAGTATAGCGGACTCGCCAGCGCGCAGACGGTCAACGCCGCCACGTCCGAGAGCCGGCTCGCGCTAGACGCGCGCCCCGGTCTCGCGCTCTACGTGGATCAGGCCGGTGGGATGACCGCCGACGAGGTGGTCGCTTACGCGCTCGAACACAACGGCGAACTCATAGCCGCGCGCAAAGAGTTGGCCGCGGCGCGCGCGCTGGTCAAGCAGGCGTCTTTGCGCGCCAACCCGACGCTCGATGTGGGCGGCTCCAAGCAGGTGAACGGCGGCGACAACAGCGTCATGGTCTCCGGCTCGCTCCCGCTCGAACTCGGCGGGCGGCGCTCGACGCGCATACTTGTGGCCGAGCGTGAGGTGGAGATGCGTGAAGCCGCGTTCGCCGACCGCGAGCGCGCGCTCGCCGCCGAGGTGCGCGCGAAGTTCGGTGAGGCGCTGGCAGGGGTTTACAAACTCGGCTTCACGTCAGACCTGCTCTCGACGGAGGAGCGCGGCTACCGGCTCGTCGTCGCGCGGGTACTGGAAGGAAGGTCTGCTCCGTTAGAGCAGAACCAGATGCTCGTCGAGGTCAACCGGATACGCTCGATGCGCGAGACCGAAGACGGCAAGGTTCAGGTGGCGATGTTCGAGTTGCGTAACGCCATCGGCATGGAGCCGGACGCGCCCCTGCGCCTGCGCGGTGATTTCACTGGGCTGGTGGATAATCTGCCGCCCGTCGAAGAGGCTACGCGCCTCGCCCTCAGTTCACGACCCGACCTGCTGGCCGCTCGCGTCGCCGAGAGTTTGGCTGCGGCGCAGATCGAACAGGCGCGCGCCGAAGGACGACCGGACGCGAGCGTCAATGTCGGCTACCAGCGGATGAGTTCCGGCTTTCCCGTTAACGGTATTGACGACCGCGGGCAACTCGCGCCCGTGCTGGGCACGTTCCACACCATCACCGCGGGCGTCTCGATCAACCTTCCCGTCCGCAACAAGAATCAGGGGGCTATTGAGGCGGCGGTTGCACAGTCTGAGGCCGCGAAAAGCCGCCGCGAGTTCGCGGAGTTGACCGTGCGCCGCGAGGTCGCAGCCGCCTACGCGCGCTATACGAGCGCCGCCCGCGCGATGGAAATCTATCGCGTCGGCGTCGAGGGCCAGGCGGACGCGAACCTCAAGGTGGTGCAGAAGACCTACGAACTCGGTGCCAAGACCCTGCTCGACTACATCTCCGAGCAGCGCCGCTTCATCGAGGTGGAGAACTCATTCATTGACGCGGTGCTCGACACCTACCGGGCGCGCGTGGAGATCGCACGCGCCGCCGGCTCACCGGAGTTGATAAAAAAATGAAGCGGACGACAGACACTAATCGAGAAGAGTTAAAGGTCGAGACCCACGCGAACGGGCAGACGCGTTCGGAGACGCGCGTCGAGGAGACACTTGCGACAGGCGAGCGAACGCACGTTGGTCATAAGACGAAGGTCATCACCATTACAGCAGTTGTCGCCCTCGCCGCGTCAGCCGTTTTCTTGTGGTGGTTGTTCGGAACTGGCAGAGGCGGTGCTGGCCGTCCCGTCCCCGCGCCGCGCACCATCTCGACCGAGCAACCGGGTGCGCCGAGTCCGGCGGCGGTGACGACGACCGAACCGACGCTCATGATCTCGCCCGACGTGGCCGCGCGTGCTGGTGTGAAGATCGAGCAGGTAGGAGAGCAGTTGGGCGGGCCGGACGCGGGCAGTCCCCAAGCGACGGGAGTCGTGCAGGCCAACACGTACCACTCGACGCCAGTGGTGTCACTCGTCGGCGGCATCGTGCGAGGCGTCAACGCCGAACTCGGGCAGGCGGTCTCGCGCGGGCAGACGCTGGCGGTCGTCTCCAGCGACGAACTTGCGATGGCCCAGTCGAAATACCTGACCGCGCTCGCAGAACTCGAAGAGCATGAGAAGCATCACCGCCGCACGACCGAACTCGTGGAGATCGGCGCGGCGAGCCGCGAGGAGTTGGAGCAGGCGACGACAAAGATGAAAACGGCAGAATCGGAGGTGGCGTCCGAGCGACAACGTCTGCTGCTCCTCGGTCTCACCCCGCAGCGCATCGGCTCGCTCCGCTCTCCCTCGCAAATCAGTTCCGAAGTGAGTCTCCCGGCACCTGTAGCCGGGATGGTCATCAGCCGCGCGGCGAATCCGGGTGAGGTCATCGAGGCGAACAAGGAATTGCTGCGCGTCGCAGACCTCTCATCCGTCTGGGTGATCGGGCAGGTTTACGAGCAGGACTTGGCGAACATCCGGGTCGGGAGCGGCGCGAGCATCACTTCCAACGCTTACCCCGGCAAAGTCTTCCGCGGTCGCATCTCTTACGTTGACCCGCAACTCGACCCGGCGACGCGCACGGCTCAGGTTCGCATTGAACTATCGAACCCCGGTCAGATGCTCAAGATCGGGATGTACGTGGGCGTCGCCTTCGCCACGCTCGGAGGCTCGGAGACGACATCTCCTACCATTCCCGCCGCCGCCGTACAGCAGATTGGCTCTCAGCAGGTGGTCTTCGTCGCCACGAGCGATCCGAACGTCTTCGTGATGCGCCCCGTGCGTGTCGGCCCGGAATCGAACGGGAGGCTCACGGTGCTGGAAGGGCTGACGGTCGGCGAGCGCATCGTCACGGACGGGAGCTTCATGCTGCGCGCCGAGTGGCTCAAACTGCACCCGAGCGGAGCAGAGGGGGCTGGCGGACACCAGCACTGAGAGGGGCATTATTGGATTAAAGGAGAACTCATAAATCACGTCAAATAATTGTCAAGATTTGGTTCGCGCGTAGCCCGGTTGATACAGCCCGTGCTATATTGGGCGGCCAGAACGGTCTCGGAATACATCTGAAACTTCGACTTATGCGGCGTCGTCAACTGTCCGTGGGCATTCTTCTCGCCGCGCTCCTGTTGGGCGCGTGGGGGCAGGTGCTCGCCGCGGCCTTCTGCCCGCATATGCAGCAGGATCACGCCTGCTGTCACGCGCAGATCGCGCACGACCATGCATCGCACGAGATGACGGGCGACATGCAGATGATGCCAGCCGTCGAATCCGCACAGAGCGCAGCATTCGACGCCACCGACAAACCCATCGAAGGGTGCGACCACTGCATGGGCCGTTCTTCTCAATCGCCCCCGGCAGCCGCTCTGCGAGAGATTGATCGGACTAATCGCGGCTCCGAGCTTGCAGCGCCGACCGTCTCTCGGTCTTCCGACTTGGCCCTCCCCTTCAGCGCATCTGTTCCTTCGAGAGAACACAATCCACCAAAGGCGTCAGCCGACCGGCACGCCCTTCTCAACGTCTTTCGCATTTAGTACCTCCTAATACGCCTCGGCTTTCGCGAGGAAGCTTCGGGCGCGCACTCGTGTCTTTAATTCACGTCAACCGAAATAGTTCAGGCAACCGAGCGCGCTGAATTTCGAGGTAGGCGTCCCAGCCTATTTCACGTCCTGCGGCGCGGAAAGTTTTTAGGGGGACTCATGAGCAATTGGAATCCGGTACGCACTCGCCTGTGCGCGCTACTCCTGGTCTCTGTCTTGCTTACGTTCGGCGCGGCGGTCGCGTGGGCGCAGCATCAGGGTCACGATATGCAGGACATGCCGGGCATGAAGATGCCGAAGCCAAAGGTAAAATCTAGGTCGAAGCGGAAGGTCAGATCAAAGGCTAGGTCGAGCGCGCGACGAAGGCAGAGAGCGCGGCGTGCGCCGAGTAAGCGCACCATGCGGGGCATGAACATGAACGGCATGGATATGCGGGGAATGCCCATGCCGGCGCAGTCTCAGACGCCGCCACCTACGCCGACCACCGGACAGACGCCGATGGAGAAAATGCCCGGTATGCAGATGCCGGCTGCCCAGCCTACGCCCGCCCCCGCGGCAACGCCGCAGAAGATGGACATGAACAGTATGCCGGGGATGCAGATGCCTGCCGCGTCGCCGACGCCTGCACCGCAAGCCTCGCCGTCGCCGGGTCGGATGGACATGAGTATGCCGATGAATATGCCGATGAATAACCCGACGCCGCAGGCCAGCCCGTCACCTGCGGCCAGCCCCGACACACGGGGGGGTATGGGCAACATGAATATGCCGGGAATGAAATCCGGCGGTCAGGATCAGAAGCAGGGAATGCAAGGTATGGATATGTCCGGCACGGGTTCGATGAACATGGGGCCGCTGATGCTCATGTCCCCGAACGACATGAGCATCCGCATCGGTTCGAGCGAGCACAACCTGATGCCGATGGGCGCGATGGGGTCGGGCACTTCCTGGCAGCCTTCGTCCGCGCC
>Ga0209577_10003104_pt1 | contig 15673 bp, 14 predicted proteins | sample GraSoiAngelo_109_FD_185874 | JGI IMG/M metagenome (GOLD analysis project Ga0209577, IMG submission 185874) | Grasslands soil microbial communities from the Angelo Coastal Reserve, California, USA - 14_0903_12_20cm (SPAdes) (version 2) | ecosystem: Environmental > Terrestrial > Soil > Grasslands...
GTTGGAGAAACCGAAGTAAGTCAGGATTATGAAACTGTCGGCGAAGAGGATATCGCTGTCCCGGCGGGCAAATTTCACGCCTGGCGCATTCACTGTGAACAAACCTCGCCGAGGGCGGCGAGCATTGATCGCTGGTTCGTGCCCGGAACTGGATTCGTTAAAGTTGTAACCACAATTAACGGGCCATCGGGCCTTTTATTGCAAAAGACGTCACTCGATCTCACGGAACCGCCGAAAATTAAGGCGCAACCGAAAGCGAAATCAGCGACGGAGTCGCGAAAACTTTCGGTGGGATTATCGAAAGAACCGGCGGGAGATTTTACAACCTCCTTTGCGTCGAGCACCCCCGTGATTTACGCGCGGTGGCAAGGCAGCGGCCTGCACGTTCCGGCCAACATCCGTGCAGTCTTGATTGCAGAAGCTGTCGCGAACGTCGGCACCGGGTATGAGATGGAAGAAGACTCCGCAGTTGCGCCGGCCTCGGATTCGCGCGGCGCGCTCACGCTTGACCGGCCCGACGAAGGTTGGGTGCCCGGCAATTATCGCGTGGAATTTTATGTTGATGATGCGCCGGCCGGGACGGTGAAGTTCAAAATTCTAAAGTGATCGCGATGTCAAATTTTCTCTGTCCCGCTTGCGAGACTAGGTTTGACATCCGCATGGACTGATTTCTAAAATCGCCCGATGAGACAGCCGCCGCATGGCCGCGCCATCAGGGTTTTTCCTGTCCTACAATCTGCGCCTCTTCGGGCGCGCAACTTCTTCTTCGCAATGAAACGCTCTTTTCTTCTGTTGCTCCTCTGCTGTATCGCAATTGCGAACGCCACTGCACAAATCCTGACCCAACAAGATGTCATCAAATTGCTCGAGCTGAAGATTCCCGAGCAGACGATCATCGACAAAGTAAAGAGCTCGGGCACCGCGTTTGTTCTTGGAGCCGACGATATCGCGCGATTGAAAAAGGCGGGCGCGAGCGATGCGTTGATTGCTGCGATGCAATCGAGTGCGTCGACCGCGGGCGCAGGCTCGCCGGCTTCGGAGATCACCGATCTCGTGCTGATCGTCGATTACTCCGGCAGCATGAACGCAAAGATGAAGGATGGCGCGACGAAGGTGGCTTCCGCAAAAAGATGCGTAAAGGATTTGATCGACAAGTTACCAGGCGACCTCAACGTTGCGCTGGTCATTTACGGAACATCGAAAGCACGCGGCTGCGAGGACATCGATGTGGTGCAGCCGCTTGGCCCGATCGACAAAGCGAATCTCAAGGTGAGGATCGACAAGTACAACGCCACTGGCATGACGCCGATCGCTTCGTCGCTCATCAAAGCCGGCGAGGAGTTGAAGAAGGCCAAGGGCGGGAGCGGCATCGTCTTGGTCACTGACGGCGCGGAAAGTTGTCACGGTGATCCAGCCGGAGTCGCGGCAAAGCTCGCCGCGGAGTTTGGAGTTAAATTTGGGATTAACGTCATCGGTTTCGGCATTGAGCCGAAAGAGAAAGCGCAACTGGCGGACATCGCGGCAAAAGGTCACGGCAAGTTGTTGACCGTCGAAAACGCCAACGAGCTGGCTGGCGCATTGCAAAAAGTTGTCGCTGAAAAAGTCGCGCCTGCTCCCACGCAGCGTGAGACGAAGCAATACGAGGCAGGCGGCGAGGTCATCAAGCCTGGTGTGTTTCTTGGCGATCCTCCAGTTGTGAAGCCCGGCGATTACAAAGGTGAGTTAGCGATGAAAGAAGCGAAGTATTACCAGGTCACGCTCCACAAAGGCCAGGAACTTCGTGTGATTGGCATCATACAAAAAACTCCGTATGAAGGTGAGGGTAATATCTCGCTTCAGACCTTCGCCGTCGCCATCTACAACAGGGACCTTGCTCAAGTGGCCCGCGAAAAGATGGACGTTGAAGGCAGCCCCACCGAGCCGGCAACGATTCGAGCCACATGGACGGCCGACATCAACGGCCCGGCTTACATTGCAGTCTCTGCGTCCGACAACCATGACTACAAGCCCCGTGAGCCTTACAAACCAAAATATCCCAAGCCTTCGCCGTATACCTTGAAGGTGAAAGTGGAAGGGGAGACCACAGAGACCGGCGAATCGTCGCCCTCGATCGCCCGCGTCAAAACGGCGGGTGGCGCTGGCTTCAACGCGGCCGCCGAATTGAAACCTCCGACTCTTGCAACTTCTGATCTCAAGATCGGGGAAACCGCTTTTTTCAAATTCCCGGTGAAAAAAGGCGACGTCGTTCAAGCGGCCGCGGCGGTGCAAAAGCCGTGGTATAACGCGAGCAACACCGTAATTAAAGCGACTTATACGCTGACGCTCTACGACGACGACCAGGTCCAAGTCACGCAGAAAAAAGTAGATGTGGCGATGAATCCGCCAGATGCGCAAACGCTCGAGGTGACTTGGCCCGCAACTGTGAGCGGCAACGCTTATCTAAGCGTCGGAGCGGCAAACAGTGGCGGGGACATTTATCCCGCAACATTCCAGCCGAATGCCGGCCAGCTTTCCGTGCAGGTGACTACCGAAGGCGGATCAACCCCATCGAGTGTTGAAGGCGAAAAGCCCACAGCGGTCGAAAAGCCGGCGGAAGGTGAAAAACCGGCGGAGACTCCGAAACCGGCGGAGACAAAATCGCCTGCCGATCCGTTCGCCGGGACCGAAGCGACAAGCAGCGCCACTCCTTGAGAACGTTCGTTGCGGCGACGGCAAGGTTGCTTGCGCTGGCGCTGTTGTGTCGCGCCGCGAGTCTAAACGCCGCCGAATCGTCGGCGTGGAAGATCGACGATCATCCGGCGCTCCCGCCCGGCGACATCGGGGGTTGGGATGACTTTGCGATCCGCGATGTCGCCATCCTGCGACTTAAAAACAAATGGCTGATGCTCTACAAAGGAATTTCATTGTCTGAGGATGAGCGAGTATGCGCTTTGGGCATTGCCGAGAGCGCAAATGGCCTTGCCTGGCGCAAGTCGCTGGAGGAATCCGCCATTCCTGTCAAGATCGACGAGGAACCTTCAAGCCCCTGCCTGGCCCTTTGGAATGACGGTTTCCTCGCCGCTTATGTCGTGCACCGCCTGCCTCGCGATAACGAAGAATCGGATCGCCTTGCTGAGCGTGTAGAACTCGCTTCTTCCAACGACGGCCTCATGTGGCAACCGCTCGGAACGCTTGCTGGGCTTTCCTTCAAACGTCCAGATTTCATTTTTCTTCGTATCAGCTTGTACGCGGACGGCGGACTGCTGCATTTGTGGTGGATTGGCGTCAATCAAGAAGGCAAGCCGGCGCTCTGTCACAGCGTCTCACGCGACGGACTGACGTGGTCGAATCCGAATATGCAGCCCGCTGCCGCTATTGATTCGCGCGAGATTCTTGGCGCGCGCGTTTATCCATCCGCCGACTTTTTTGTCCTGGTTTATTTGGCCAGCGACAGTCCAAACAAAGCCGAAATCGTCACGAAGATCTCGCGCGACGCCGTCACCTGGCAGGCGAAAGGCCCGCCGGAGTTTGTCCTGCCGACTGCAGACTCACGGAACATCTCCATGCCGGAAATGGTTTTCACCCCTGAAGGCGCCCGGCTGTTTTATTCTGAAACGCAGTTGGGCGAAAGCGGATTCCGCGGCGCCGTGCTGCGCAGTGCATTCTGCCCAAAGAGCGGATATGCGAAATAAGAGTGTGCTCGCCTTGGCCGCAATAACGGCGGGCGCGGCACTTTGTCAGGCGCAAGACGATGAATACATTCCTGATTTGGGAACACGCACGAAAGATGGGTTTCTTGTGCGCTGCTATTGGGTGGGCAATTTTGAATTGACTAAACGGGCGCGCGATCAAGGTGTGGTCGGTGTATTCGGGCAGGCGCTCACGCCATTGAGCTATGACAAACACTCAACCGCTACTTTCATTTTGACCGAGGAGGTCGACAACGACGGCAAAATGCGGCTCAAAGTGGGGGTGGCCCGCTGGTCGAGCGAGGTCAGCAACTGTTTTTACTGGAGCAAAGCCGGAAAGCATGTTCGCGCCGGCCCGGGCGGCGCGGGGGGCGGCGATATCGCGCCCAAAGATATCAACGTGAAAGCGAGCGAAGGCAGCGGCACCGCGAGCATTAATTTCGGCATCGATACGACGGGCGACGATTATCGATTTGATGTGCGCTACTCACCGCTAGAAATAAAAGGCCTCAAGGTGCAGGTCTCGAATGAGGTGAAAACCGAGCGGTGGACTTCGGACATCGTTGGCATCGTCGCCTCCGGCGAACCGGTGAAAGCGAACAAAAAAACCGTCATTCGTCAGGAGTTAGGAGATCCCAAGACAGGTTTCTACTCAAAATGGGTTGTGACGCGCGTCTGCGATACGGCAAACCTGCATCTTGTTACACCGCATGGCGATCCGCGAACGGCTCCGGTGGATTCTGGGCGCGGACAAAACGAATATACCTTTAGCTCTGCAACTCCCGGAGTGCTCACGATTAATTTCGAAGCTTCGGTCAAGCCCAGCAGTTCTGGAATCTTGCAACACATCAAGGACCGTGTCTCATTCTCCGTTGCCGGTATTTCCGGATCTAAGATGCAGTGGGATGCTGCCAATCCGAACGGCCGAGCTTCCGTTCGGGGAAACCAACTCGTGGCCAAGGCAACCTTCACCAATCTTCCCGCAAACATCGACGATTTCGGCAAAAAGAAAGTCCAACTGCTGGTCGACGGCAGCTCCATTGAAAAAACGAACATCGAAACATTCTTTCCGCGCGACGCGAAGAATCATCCCGCGGGACAACCAAATAGCCCAAATTGGTTTTACTACTATTTGCAGACCGTGGCTAAGCTCGGCCCCAAACCGAACATAAAGTATCCGGCTACAGGTACACCGCAGGCGGGCCACACCAGTCATTTTGACGCGGGCCCGGACGAAATTTGCATTGATGACGGATCCATCAGGGGTTACACGCCGCCCTATGGTGCACATGGCAGGCTTTATGGCATCGACAACTTTGCCTGGTGCGTCACACATGAGATGCAACACTACAAGGACTGGGCAGATTTTTGGGATGTTGACAACCAGGGCACGGCCAAGTGGTTCAATGCCGTAGGCAAAAACGGGCCTGATGACGACCGCGACAGAGATCGCATCCCGAACCGAGTGGAGGATGTCAATCTCAATGGCCGTTATGACCGCGGCGACCTCTACGACTGGAAAAAGTACCGGACAGGTGGGTCCGGAACACCTGGCAATATCGTCAATGACTTCGAAGATTGGGACTGCAAACGACATACTGGGCAAAAAGGCAATCACGCGAGAGACTGGGCCGATCCCGGTATGCAGCATCTGACGCTCGACAAATGGGACGACTGATCTTCACGCTTTCTGTTTTGTTCCTTGTCCGCTTGCTGCCGGCGCGGCCGATCGATAGCAAGGCGGCCAAAGACTTACCTGCGCTTCAGGAAATTATTGTCCAGATACAGGGCAACCGCTCGCTCAGCGCCGTCCAAATTGCAGATCTCACGACCAAACTTCAGGCCGACGAACCAGTTATTGTCGCCCTCGCTGCCTGGGCGCTTTCCCATTCCAATGCGCCGCGCGATCAGACAATACAGCAGCTGGAAAAAATTGAGCCGAAGACCTACGGGGTGAGTACGGCTTTTGTAAAGATGGCGCGCGCCCGATTGGACGATAAAGACCCGGCAAAATTCGCCTTGCGATTAAAAGAACTCACCAAGAATGAAAACCCGTATTTACAAGTCGAAGCGGCAAAGGAACTAAGCAGCACTGATCCCAGTGCGGCAAAACCCATTCTCGAGAAGGTGGCTGGCGATTCGGCAAATCCGGCGCGAAACGAAGCGCGACGCGCGCTCAAAAGCATTGACGCGACAAAGCAGGTGCCACCGCCGGATCCAATCGAAGACGATGCTTACGAGGCCCTGCTCGCCATTTTCCGGGAAGCGGCACCTCTGGCAAAACACGCTCTCTTCGGCGAAATGCCTCAGGGCGATACGTCGCCACCTTTCACTCCCGCGATCGCCAGACTTCGTCTTCAGTGGGCGCTGACCCCCGACGCGCCGCCGGAGCCGTTGGAAATTCGCTGGATCGCCGCGGACGTTGCGGGCGTAGAAAAAAATCACGTGATCGCGACCGCCAAGTCCGAACCCGACAAGAATGAGGGCGAGTTTACCTTAAAAAAGCCGACGGCCGGTTTTCCGCCCGGTCAGTATCGCATCGAAATCTGGCAGTCCGGAAAAATGATTTCCTCGGAAGAATTCCAGATCAAACCGGACTAAGTCGGCCGGCACGGCGGCTACTTGGCGATCTCGAACTTGACCGTCTCGACCAGTTTGTCATTTTGATAAATTTCGACCCTGTATTTGCCGAGCGGCCAGCCTTTGGTCGGCTTGGTGATGGTGAAAGTGCCAAAGGCGCGCGGTCCATCTGCCGTTACTGCGGCCTCATCCAACTTGTAATTCGGTGGCGCCATGTCGCCTACATCTTCCGCGATCCAGACGCTCCGAATCTTGTCTCCTTTTTCCAACGTTTCACCCTGCCAGCGCGCATAGATCTTGGGGTGATTAGGCGGAAACGTGGTCGTTGATTCGCCGGTTAATTCTTTGGCCAAGGCGGCGTGCAATGGTTTTTTTTCCGCTGGCGTCGCGGCCACTGTCGGTCGCTCGCCCGTCTTCGGCGGCGTCGCCAGCTCCAGCGTGATGCGTTGCACAAGGCGATCGTCACCGAGCGTCATGCTCGTCACGATTTTTGCGTAGCCCATCCCGGGCACAAACCAGCGCTCCTCTACCACCTTGGGCGGCGTCGGGCTAACTTGCTCAAGACGCAAGTGGAAGGCGGTGAACTTTCCCGCCGGCACCGTGATTGGTTCCTCCCCCACGATTTCAAATTGCTGCTCCGTCTCGGTATCTCCCGCTTTGCCTTTGTACGTCCATTTTTGGCCGGCCGCGGGCGGCAACGTCAAAATCTTCTGTGGTGGCACGAGCAACGACTTTTCCCCATCTTCCCCTGCTCGCGCGATCGCCGTCACGGCATCGTCCGTCACGGAAAGAAATTCCACCAATGAGACGACGGAGTAGCGGTGCATCTCGTAGCGGACCGTTTCAACGCCCTCAATTTTTTCGGTCCCTGCCACAAAAATGGAGACAGGCAGATGCAACTTGCCGTCTGGCCCGATTTTGTCGGCCGCTTCGCTCGGGCGCACGCCCTCACCGAATTCCTGTGTCATGTCGTAATTCCACAACGTTCCCTTGGTCGACGGGAAGGTTGTGCCCGCCGCGGCGACGCGGGCGAGTGTGAGGCACAACAGGAAAACCGCGATTCTTTGCACCGGGCCGATGCTGTCAAAGCGTTGATACGTGGTCAATTGCCATCCATTACTGCACTTTGGACAAAGGCAACACCCAAGCGGAGTTGAAGACCGCGCACAGAGAATAAAGGGAATTGCCCAAGGAAAAGTCTGAAATTATTTGAATCCAAAGCCTCCGCTGAGGCCATCTCATCAGTAACGGTACTATTATGAATAAGATTACGCTCGCTCTCCTCGCGGCAGTGATTCTTTCGACTGCGGGCTGCCGCTGGGGCGGTATCATCGGCAACGGTCACCTTCTGACGGACACCCGCTCAATCAGCGATTTTTCCGAAATCGAAGCCGATGGCGGATTTCAGATCGAGTGGCGGACCGGTCCGCCGTCGCTCAGCATCACCACCGATGAAAATCTCCTGCACTACATCAGCAATGAAAATATCGATCGTCGCCTTCGGCTGCATTCGCGGGGAAATTTGTGGCCGACCCATCACATCAACGTCCTGATCTCGAGCCCGACCCGTTCAGGCGCGAAACTGACCGGCGCAGCGCGCCTGACCGCGAAACAACTTTCCGGTCACAGTTTCGCGATCGAATCGACCGGCGCGGCAAAGGTCATGCTCGACGGCAATGTCGATGAACTGGTGACCGACATGACCGGCGCGAGCAGATTGGAAGCCGAATCGCTCCATACCAAAACCGCCGAGATCTCGTCAACTGGCGCATCGCACGCGGAGGTCGCCGTCAACGAGACATTGAAGGTGTCGATCACCGGCGCAGGCAAAGTCATATATTCGGGAAATCCGCCTACTGTCGAAAAACATATCACCGGCGCCGGATCCATTCGTCACAAGGAGTAACTTATGTCGCTCGTGCTTGTCCTTTGGGTTGTCATTTGTAACGCAACTTCGAAGTAAGTTGCGCAGCCTCCGCCGAACATTATCTGCGCGCGATCAGCAAGTAACCAATCATTGCGCCCCCGATTGGCAAACTGATTCCAACGGGAACACGTGATTGAGACATCATTGGCGAGCAAATCGATCCAAGCGCTTCACGGTTTCGACGATATCTTCCTCAGTCGTTCGCGGATTAATCGTGCACAACCGCAGCGCAACCGCGCCACGCAGAGCGGTAGACGTCAGCAGCGCATAGCCGTCTTCAATCATCTGATCTACAAGCCGGGTTTGAAGCTCGTCACTTTTTCCGAAACGGAAACAAACTGTCGCCATTTGTGCGGGAGAAAGAATTTCGCAACCTTTTCTCGCGCGCAGCTCGCGCTCGGCCAACTCGGCCAGCTCAAAGCCCCGCGTGATCGCCTGACGAAACGCGGCCACGCCGAATGTTTGAAGCGATAACCAAACTTTCAGCGCGCGAAAACTGCGCGTCAGTTGAATGCCGTAGTCGCACGGGTTGATTTCCTCAGTTTCGCGATAAACGTCGCGCAGATAATCGGCCTTGATTTTAAAAGCCGATTTCAAAATCGCGGCATCGCGCACCAAGACGCAACCACACTCGAACGACTGAAACAGCCATTTGTGCGGATCGAGCGTCAAAGAATCAGCGCGATCAAGGCCGTCGAGCATTTCCCGCCCGCGCTTGGACAAAATTGAAGCCGCGCCAAACGCACCATCGACATGCAGCCAAAGTTTCTCCTTCGCCGCCAGATCGGCCAATTCTGAAAGCGGATCGACTGCACCCGTGTTGGTTGTTCCAGCATTCGCGACAATACAGAACGGACGCAGACCTGCCCGCCGATCATCCGCAATCGCTGCGCGCAACGTTTTGATCGACAATCGAAAATTTCTATCGCTTTCAAGTTTTCGGATCTGCTCGCGCGAAAATCCGATCACTCGCAGGGCGCGTTCCACCGACGAATGCGTTTGGTCGGACAAATAGACGGTGGCGCCATCAATACGATCTTTTAGCACGGCGTGGCGGGCGGCCATCAGTCCGGTCATATTGGCAACCGAACCGCCGCTGACGAACAAACCCCCGGTGGTTGCGGGCATTGCGCAAATGCGGCCAAGCCACCGAATTACTCCGAGCTCAAGCGCGGCCGCGGCCGGTCCGCCAAACCAGGTGCCATTGAAGATATTGAACCCGGCAGCGATCGCATCCGCCATTGTGCTCACGAAATTGTTTGGTCCAGGAACAAACGCGAAAAACCGGGGATGATCGACATGCAGATTGTTTGGCAAGACGTCGCGCTCGAGTTGCGCAAGAAGTTCGTTCGGATCGCGACCTAATTCGGGAGGATCATCCGCAAAGAGTGGAATCAGCTTCGCCGGATCGGCTTTGGATCCAACCCGCTCTTCGCGAACATCCGCAAAATGTTCGGCTAGAAGATCGACAACGCGGTATCCAAACTCCCGCATCTCCTCGCGCGAAAGCGCGATGCGCGATCGATCGGGCAAGGGGTTGCTCAATTTGTTTCGTTTCATCCGAGCTGAAGAACTAAACAGGATTTACAGAATTAACAGGATTCCGAAAAGGCAATCTCGTAAATCCTGTTAATCCTGTCTGCTGCGCGCTAATTTTGCGGAGCGCCGCCAGCCATTGCTCATGCATCTTTACGAAACCCATCTCCCAGTCGCAGACACAAAAGTAGCGGAAAAATTTTATCGGGAAGTTGTCGGACTGCCGTTCGCGTATCGAGATCCTTCCCGCGACATCGTTTTCCTTTGGGTGGATGCGAAACAAAAGGCGATGATCGGGTTATGGGGACCGAATACCGCTTACGGCAAGCAAACTGGAATCGCGCAAAAGTGTCATGTCGCCTTCGCGGTTTCCCTGGCTGAATTGTTCGCAGCGATTGAGAAATTAAATGCCAACAATATTGAAACTCTCGGGTTCGGCGGCGCCAAAACCTACGAACCGACGGTGATTGGGTGGATGCCATCGGCCCAGATTTATTTTCGCGACCCCGACGGACACATGCTTGAATTCATCAGCATCTTGCCCGAACCACCGAACCCGAAGTTCAATGGGTTGTATTCCGAATGGAAGAAACTGATCACAAGCCAACGCTGAACGGTCTCGTAGAAACCGCATTTTTCGTGGAGGACCTGCCCCGCGCCTGCGATTTTTACGAGCAGGTCCTCGGCTTGAGCAAAGTGAAAGCAAGCGATATAGGCTACGTGTTTCGCGTGGCCGACCAGCGCTATCTGCTGATCTTCAGCCGGGCAGCTGCGCACACGCCCAACAAGACAGCGAGTGGTGATGTCTTGCCGCCATGTGCCCTGCCGGAACAAAACGGGCGAGGCCCTGGACATATCGCGTTCGGCATTTCGAAAGACGCAGTGCATTCCTGGCGCGAGCGCCTGGCGAAGCATGATGTCGATCTTCTGAGCGAGATAAACTGGGACAGCGGCGCCCGAAGTTTATATTTCCGCGATCCGGATGGCCACCTGATCGAGCTGGCCACTCCCGGGATTTGGGAGCCGGTGTAAGCTTTTACTGCTGCTCGCTCGATTCCATAGGCTCCAAATCAGCTATCGCCGGTCCGTTGAGAACGCGACCGAGCGCGTCGAAGCGCGAGCCGTGGCATGGACAGTCCCAGGTCTTTTCGCAGCTATCCCATCGCACAATACATTTCAGGTGCGGACAAACGGCCGAGAACTCGTGAAGCGTTCCTTTTTCGTCCCGATAAGCGGCGATCTTCTTTGCTCCGTCACGTAAAACCGCGCCTTCGCCATTCTTAATCTTTTCGGCCGACGGTTTGTCACCTGGCATGACGTAATCTCTGAGCTGCGCCGCAACATTCGCATTTTCAGCAATGTAATCGGCGATCACCGCCGGCTTTAAGGTTCTGCGACTAGGCTCATAGAGTTTTGTCCAAGGATTCTCGCGACCGCCGATAAGATCAACAATCAGCATTCCGCCGATTGTTCCGTGAGTCATGCCGTTTCCGGAATCGCCGGTAACCACGTAAACATTCTTGTCGCCCGGATTTCGTCCGATATAGGCAACTCCGTCCACCGGTTCCATTACCTGCCCCGACCATCGATCAGTAACCTCGCCGGCGAACGGAAAATGCTCCCGCGCCCAATGTTCCAGTTTCTTAAAACGTTGCTCACAATCCGATGCCTGGCCGGTCTTGTGATCTTCGCCGCCAACGATGAGTACGTCGCCGATCGCGTCGCGTGCAAATCGGACGTAGTGATACGGAATTGGTCCGAGTTTTTGCTTTTCCTCTTCCGCTGTCGTCGCGGTGTCCCACAAAAGCGCTCGCTCTACTTCGCGAGTCACGCGAAGGCCGACGACGTACGTAGCATAAGGCGCCTGCTTTGAATGAATGACTAAACGATCGTTGATCGGACAATTCGTCGCCACGACTGCGGCCTGCGCCGCGATCGTGTGACCGTCCGAAGTTTCGATCTTTACGGGGCCGCCATCTTCAACTTTCACAACGCGCGTGCCGGTAAAAATGCAGCCGCCAAGATCGACAATCCGCCGTGCCAGACCATTTAAATATTTCAACGGATGAAATTGGGCCTGCCGCGGAATGCGCAGCACGCCGTCGGTATTGAATTGGCCAATTGGCACGCGATCGATACGCTCGACGTCGCGCAAGCCAGCGCGATGAATCGCTTCCAGTTCGCGTTTCAGATACGTGACCGAGCCGCCGGGCGGCAAGAATAGATAGCCGTCCACGCGTTCGAAATCACAATCGATCTTCTCCGTCTTAACAATTGATTCGACCCGATCGATGGCCACGATTTGGCTCTCCGCGCACAAACGCGAACATTCTTCTCCCAGCATTTTTTCGATTTTGTCGTACCCATCATCGACAAGCGTAACAAATTGCGCGGTGGTTCGACCGGTCATTCCGCCGCCGACCGGACCGTCATCGATCAGAGTCACCCGTCGATTTTCGCGCGCGAGCAGATACGCCGTTGTCACGCCCGCGATGCCGGCGCCAATCACGCAAACATCCCCGGTGAGATTCTCCGACACAGGCACTGTGTAAGATTTCGTCGAAGTCCGCTCCCAAAAAGAAATCGTTTGTCCGGCACGCTCACCCGGAGTCGTCATCAATCTAGAATCGCGCTGGAGCAGTCTACTGCGCGTGAAGGCGACAGTCACCCCGTTGTTTGCCTTATCTCTTATCGCGCACGCCGCTTAGGAAAAGCGCGGCATTGACGAGTGCCACATGTGAAAACGCCTGCGGAAAATTTCCGAGCTGCCGTTTTGATTTCGGATCGTATTCTTCCGCAAGCAATCCAAGATCATTTCGCACATTGAGCAGGCGCTCAAACAATTCGCGTGCATCCTTTTTGCGGCCGATGAGGTAGAGGCAATCAACCAGCCAAAAGGAACAGGGAAGAAAAACGCCTTCCCGGCCTGGCAATCCATCGACGCCCTCTTCCTCCGGGAGATAGCGAAGAACGAAACCATCATGCAAAAGCTCACGCTGGATGGCTTCGATCGTGTTGCGAACGCGCTCGTCCGTTGCGGGTAAAAAACCGATCAGCGGCATCATCAGCAAACTCGCGTCCAACGCGTCGGTCCCGTAAAATTGCGTAAACGCTTTCTTGTCGATGTTGTAGCCGCGCTGGCAAACTTCGGTGTGAATCTCGTCCCGTATTTTTTGCCAACGCTCGAGATTCTCTCCTGCCGCGCAATTGCATGTTTCGACCAGCTTGACCGCGCGATCGAAAGCCAGCCACGCCATCATTTTAGAATGGGTGAAATGTTTCCGGCCGCCGCGCACTTCCCAAATCCCATTGTCCGGTTTGTCCCAATTCGATTCGAGAAATTTCATCAGCTGCACCAGCAAGCGCCATTCCGCATCGTCGGTTTCGATTCCGGAACGGTGAGTCTGATACATCGCGTCGAGCACCTCGCCGAAAACGTCGAGCTGAAATTGTTCGGAAGCCGCGTTCCCGACCCGCACCGGTTTTGATTTTTCGTAACCGGAGAGCCAGGGAATTTCGTATTCTTCCAGCCGGCGTTGGCCATCGACGCCGTACATGATCTGCATTTGCGAAGCGCTGCCGGCAATCGCGCGCAGGAGCCATTCGCGCCAGGATCTTGCTTCATCGACAAAGCCGAGACGCATCAAACCGAGCAATAGAAATGTCGCGTCTCGCAGCCAGCAGTAGCGATAGTCCCAATTGCGCACGCCGCCGATTTCCTCAGGCAACGATGTGGTCGCCGCGGCAACAATCCCACCGGTCGGCGCATAGGTCAGGCCTTTAAGGGTGACGAGCGAACGAACCACCGCGTCATCCCACGGAGTTTTCCGGTGGCAACGCTTCGCCCATTTCTTCCAATATCTTTCCGTGTCGCGCAACGCGTGGTCGGCGTGAATCGCGCGCGGGGGCTTGGAGTGCGATGCGAACCAGGTGAGCACAAACGGAACGCGATCGCCTTTTGAGACATTGAATTCGGCAACCGTGGTCAAATCTTTGCCCCACGTTTTGACCGGCGTGCGCAAAATGAGTCCGTTCGGACCAGCGATCGCTTCTAATCCGCCGTGCGCCGTTCGCACCCACGGTATGGTGCGCCCGTAATCGAACCGGATGATCAACTCCATCTGCATCGCGACCTCGCCCCGAATTCCCTCCACGATGCGAATGAGGTCGGGATTTTCGCCGCGCGGCGGCATGAAATCGATCAAACGCACGGCGCCGCTCTTCGTTTCAATTTCTGTTTCGAGGATCAGGGTTTCCCCGCGATACCGGCGATTCGTTTTATCGATCTTTTCTTTCGGCCAAAAACGCCAGTGGCCGTTGTCGCGCGTACCTAGCAACGACGCGAAGCAGGCGCCGGAATCGAAGCGAGGAAAGCAAAGCCAATCCACACAACCATCGCGGCTCACGAGCGCGCCGGTCTGTGTGTCGCTCAAAAACGCGTAATCCTCGATCTTTGTCTCCGCTGCAGCCATTACCGCAGCAATAGACAATCATTAAATCGTCGCGCAATCACGCGTCCATGTCCGAGGGTGAGCGCTTGCCAGGCCCGGAAAGCGCGCGTTACCTTCGCGTCATGCGCCGAGTTGTGAAATCGGACAGACGACCGCTCGAAATCAAACCGCAGGCAGAGTCGGTCTGGATTTGCATGTGCGGTCTTTCCAAGAATCAGCCCTTCTGCGACGGCTCGCACAAAACCACGCGCGATGAAGAAGAAGGCAAGACTTACGAGTACGATGCGGAAGGACATCGCCACGAAATTTAAGATCGACAAGTCAGAGCCGGACTAGCGGCAACATCGACGATCATGAGCGCTGATACTCTTTGCTGGACCGATATTCCGGTCACGAATCTTGATCGTGCGATCAAATTCTACTCAGCCGTCCTTGGCAAAGAGGTTCGGAGGTTATCAGAAGGCAGAATGGAATACGGCCTTCTGCCCCATGAAGAACAAAACGCGTCGGGCTGCCTGGTTGTTCGCGGTGATAGCGGCGGCGTCGACAACAGGCCTTCGGCAAATGGACCGCTGATTTATCTTTCGGTCGAAGGCCGCTTGGACGAAGCGGTCGAAACCGCGCGAAAGAACGGAGGGAAAGTGTTGCGGGCGAGACAAAAAATCGGCGAGCACGGATTTCGCGCCGTAATTATCGATTCTGAAGGCAATCGAATCGCGCTGCACACGTCAGCTTAGTCTTTTTTTATGGGAGACGAGAGAACGAGAGACGGCCAGTAGGGCGTCGGGAATCGTCTCTATATTTGATGGGAGATCCACGAAACGTCGCCCACGCCAAGAAAGTTACCCAAGAGAAGCATCACAAGGGCGACGCTGCTCATTCACGCCAGCCGGGGAAGAAGGCGCAACCGGCTAAGAGAAATCAAGCTGTCGCCGAACAAAGTTCTGCCGCTAAGACTGCGGAAATTGCCAAGCCAGAACAAAAACCGGACGCGATAAAACTGGAAAACTCGCTTGCCGTTCTTGCGAAGCTCAAGGAATTGGAGTTCCACTCGCGGAGCAACATCGAAAAGCTCGCTGAGCTGAGCTTGACGATTGAGGAGGAACTCAAGCAGAAAGCTTTCGTTGAATCCATCGGAGACGTTTACTCTGCGCAAGAAGCTTTCCACTCCAAGATCTCAGCACTGATCGAAGCCTACCAGGCGGAGTGCGACCGATTGAAACCGGCGGGATAATTTTCGGGCCCAATCGTAACGCCGTCGGCGCTAACGCGACTTTCTAGCTTGTAGCCACGCGCCTGTGGCGCGTCGTGAATAATCAACCGCGCCCGGTTCGAAAAGTCACAGATCAACGGCTCAAAGAGCCGTGGCTACAACCAGAATTTATAAATCAAGCCGAGCAATCCGCTCGCGATCACAACGTGGACGACGTTCCATTTCCATCGCCACATCCCAACAAAAGCAACCGAGCCCACCACCGCGGCAAACCAATTGAACGACTCATTTCCGGGAA
>Ga0209577_10003106_pt1 | contig 15667 bp, 16 predicted proteins | sample GraSoiAngelo_109_FD_185874 | JGI IMG/M metagenome (GOLD analysis project Ga0209577, IMG submission 185874) | Grasslands soil microbial communities from the Angelo Coastal Reserve, California, USA - 14_0903_12_20cm (SPAdes) (version 2) | ecosystem: Environmental > Terrestrial > Soil > Grasslands...
CCGATCCCTGCGACCGTGATCGCAGCGGCAACGATCGCTCGTCGTCCCTCCAACGCCCTAGCTCACATGCGTGAACGTGATCGAGGGGAGTGCCGTCTGCTGGACGCCTGGCAGCACCTTGAGCGGTGCCGCCGTCGCCGTCGGTCGCGGTGGATTGCCGCGACGCGTGCCAACCAGTGAGGGGATCGGTGTCGGCGTCGCGATCGGTTCGCTTGCGGATGGTTCGTCGGCGACCGGTGGCTGGAGCGGTGCGTTCGGATTCTTCACATGGGTGCGCGCGTAGCCGAACGAGCCCACGAGCACGAGCAGCGTTGTCAGCAGGGAGCCGAGCTTCAGTGCCCAGGACGGCATCGCTCAGCCCGCCGTGGATTTCACGAACGGCACGCGGTCGTAGGTCTGACCGAGGATCTCCTTCGCGTCGACGCCGAGGTGCGAGGCGAGGATCTCCTGGTACACCGAGCGGAAGTCGACCGCGTACGAGAGGTTGCCGAGCTGATCGAGCTTCGCCAGGTTCGGCGTCTCACCATAGAGGCCGCCCTTGACCCCGTCGCCGATGAGGAACACCGGCGACGCTGTCCCGTGGTCGGTCCCGCCGCTCGCGTTCTCTTTCGGGCGGCGGCCGAACTCGGACCAGGTCGCGATCATCACCCGATCCGCCATGTCGTAGGCGCTGAGGTCATCGTGGAACGCGGTGACCGCCGCGTCGAGGTAGCTCATGAGCGCGTCGTGCCGATTGAGCTCGGTGTAGTGCGTGTCGAACCCGCCGAGCGTCACGTGCAGCACCTTCACGCCGGTGCCGGTCACGATCAGCTCGGCGGCAAGCTGGAGCGCCGCGGCGAGCTGGTTCTTGCTCGAGTAGACGAGGTTGACCTTGTCGGAGTAGCTGCCCTTCGGCGTGTATTTCGCCGAGCTCGTCCGCAGCTGCGCGACCGTGTCGCGCACGGTCGTCATCGACGAATCGAAGAGCGCGCCGTAGATGCCGGGTGTGTTCCGGTACAGCGTGCCCATGACATTCTCGACGTTCTGTCCGCCCTGGAAGCCAAAGGTGTTCACGTTGTCGATCACGGTGAGCGTCGCCTGCAGGTCACGAAGCATCCCCGGAATGTTCGTCGTGCCGCAGGCACAGCCGACCAGGGGATGGCCGGCGGAGTCGTAGTTCTTCGCGATCGCGGCGCCAAGCCATCCGTCCTGCGCCTTGCGCGCTGGGTCGGCGGTCTCCCACACACGGATCGAGTCGAAGTGCGAGAAAGACGGATTCGGGTAGCCGACGCCTTGCACGATGGCGACCTTGCCCGCGTCGTAGAGCGCCTTCATGCCCTTGAGGTTCTCGTGGAGGCCGAGGTCCTTCGAGATCGGCTGGGCCTTCGCGGCGACGGCGGACAGCTGCGGCCGGAAGTCGTGGTACTGCGAGCTCGACATCGGGACGACGGTCTGCAGGCCGTCGTTGCCACCGCCGAGCTGGATCATCACCAGGACCTTGTCGTTCTGGACGGCGGCGCTCTTGGCCGCGAGGACCGCGCGCGCGAAGACGTCAGGGATCGCGGCATACCCCGACGCGAGCGCCTGCGCTCCGACGCCGAAGACGAGTCCATTCTGCAGGAAGTCCCGCCGCGAGAGTCCGTTCACGCCGCCGAGCTCTTTCATCGCCCTCACCTATTTCAGCTGGAACTCCGGCGACGCGAGGAGGATCAGCCACCTCGTCGCGTCGTCCGGGCTCGAGTTCAGGAGCTGCGCCGTCGCCGGGCTCACGACGCCGTCGAGCTGCGTCAGATGCGCGTTGTTGAACGCGGGGAGCTTCGCGATGCCGGTGAGCGTCGCCTGAGCGAAATTCACCCGCTCGAGCACGTTGTTGCTCGAGATCCAGCTGGCGTTCGACGGCCAGCCGCCGACCTCGGGTGGATCGAAGAGCGTTTGCCCCTGCCCCTGTCCCGCCTGGCCGATCGCCCGCGCGAGCCCCGGCTGCTCGATGGACTTGGCCATGTTGACCATGAGCTCGGTCGGGCTCTTCACGAGAGCGCGGTAGGTCGTGGGGGCGAGGAATTCGGGGCTCGTGAAGACATCGCGCATGAGCGTCTTGAGGTCGTAGTTGGATTTGCGGAAACCGTCGGCGAGACGCTTCACGTACGCGTCGGCGGGCTGGTCGGTCACGAACTCGCGCAGGACCTTGGTGACGATGAACGGGGCGGTCGCCGGCTGCGCGAGGATCTGCTCGAGCACCGCCTTCGTGTCCCACTGCTTGGTGACGCCCAGGAACTTCACCGGACCGACGTACGCGCGCTGCTGGACGAAGACGCCGGTCTTGACGGTGTCCGGGGTGAGGTTCTTCGGAGGCTGTCGGCCCTGCTGCTGCGCACGCAGCACGAGCGCGTCGTACATGGCCTGGGTCACGGGCTCGCGCCAGCCGGAGAGCGCCTTCGCGCCGTTTCGAACGTCGTCCTCGGTGAAGCTGCCGACGCCCATGGTGAACAGCTCCATGAGCTCGCGGCTGTAGTTCTCGTTCGGCGCGCGTCCGGTCGATGTGCCGAGATCGAGGTAGCGCAGCATCCCGGGGTCGATCGTCACCTGATAGAGGAAGTCGTGGAGGTTGCCGAGCGCGTTGTGGCGCCAGGTCTGGTTCTGCCAGTAGATGAACGGCGTCTGCAGCGTGACCTTGCGGAAGTCGCTGGTGAAGTGGCCGTGCCAGAAGAGCGTCATGCGCTCGGCGAACGGGGTAGGGGTCCGCAACATCCAGTCGAGCCACCACGAGATCAGGTTCTGTGGGTTGATCGACTTCTGCTGCGAGGCGTCGTCCGCGCCCGCGAGCGCTGGCGGCTCCGCGACCGGGGTCTCGATGAGCCGATCGACGGTCTTCTTGAAGCCGTCCTTGACGGACTGCTGGTACTCCGCGGGCGTGGCGCCGAACGTTGCCCGGCGCAGGAGCTGCGCGACCTGGGCCTCGGGCTTGTCCAGCGGCGAGATCCAGTCGATGGTCGGGGCCGGCGTTTGGCCAGGTAGCGAGATGGTCGGCAGGTCGCCAAAGTGATGGAGACCGAGGACGCGGGTGATCGCGAGCCCACTGGCTGCCGCCCCCGCGCCGATGAGCACGTGGCGGCGGCGGATACCAAGAGGCGCCCTGCGTGCTTTCTTCGGGGACTTGGCAGTGCCGGGGTCGTCGTTCATGTGTCCTATATATCGCTCGGCCTGGCAGGTTTGGTTCCCCATCGGTATGCGATCGGTGTTGGGGTTGTCAGAAGAGTGTTAGACGGCCGGAATCTCTAGACTTACGTCATCGCCGGCGACGTTCGGCGGGCGGCCCTAGGGCGAGCGTCGCTGCGCTGACGTCGCCTCCTCGTTCGATCATCCGCAAGTAAACTTGCTTCTGATCCTCTCTCGTCGGCGACGTAGCCAAGTGGCAAGGCAGAGGTCTGCAAAACCTTCATCGCGGGTTCGATTCCCGCCGTCGCCTCAGTTCCGAGCAAATCGCGAGATCGCTAGGTTGCGAGGCAGAGGTTCTATACCTTTGTCCTGGCGCCAATTCGTGTTCTCCAACGAACTGCGTGGCCAGGACGTGGGTCTGTCAACTGAGGACAAGAGTCTGGAGGACATGGGTCTGTAGGGCAGCCGTCTCCCGATCAGGCGACGAACTTTGCGCCGCCGCTTGCATCGGCACTCCCATGCGCTCTCGGCGGAAGTCGGGATCTGGCGACCCCGCTCCCGATCCTCACAACCGTGACGAGCGGCACCGTGGAGCGCCGTAGTCTTCCGGTGTGGCCACCTCTCGCTCGACGATGATGGCGATCGTGTTCGATGTTCCATCATCCATTGCGGCGAGCCAGAGTCCGGGCCGTAAGTGACCGACGCAGGATCCTGGCCGGCGAAACAAGGGAGAACGCGATGAACGACAAGCGGGCGCGCGACTTGGTTGCACGCGAGCGGGCGCGGATCGAACAGAGCCTGCGCGAGCTGAACGCGGACGTTACGGCCGAGGTGGAGCTGCATCAACAGCAGACCGGAGAATCCTCCGAGGCAGGAACCGACCTCGATCGCGAAGAGATCGACATCGCCTTGGTCGCTGACCTACGTGAAGAGCTGAAGGCGGTCGGGCGAGCCGAGGCGCGCATCGCCGCAGGAAAGTACGGCCGGTCGATCGACACCGGCGCCCAGATCCCCGACGAGCGTTTAGAGGCAGCTCCCTTGGCCGAGCGCACGATTGAGGAGCAACGCCGACTCGAGAATGGCGTGGGTTGAGCGCGTTCGGCTTGGACGCGCAGCTCGCCGACGACATCGTTCGGTCACGTGGCCGCGCGTGAGGTCAGCCTCGCCGACGGGCCTTCTGACTCCCCATCAGGCGCCAAATCCGTACGCTCCGCGAACGAGACAAGCATCTCGAGCTATCGAGATTGCCAGGTGAAGCGAACTCGGTCGGTAAGGTGAGCTGCAAGGCCCACTAGCATCGGCAGATGCTTCGCGATGCGGTCGAGCGCGGGCTCATCCCGATCGTCCGCGTGCGTGGCCGACCCTCCGGGCCCTGGACCATCGAAGATCGCATGCGACACCACGACGTGCCCGGCGTCCAAATCGCCGTGATCGAGGGTGGGGAGGTGGCGTGGACCGCCGGCTACGGCGAACTCGAACGCGGCAGTGGCCGATGCGTCGACGAGCGTTCGCGGTTCCAGGCAGCCTCAATCAGCAAGCCGGTCACCGCGCTCGCGGTGCTCCGGCTGGTCGACCGCGGCGCGCTCAGCCTGGACCAACCGGTCAATGAGCGGCTGCGGTCTTGGCGTGTCCCCGAGAACGAGTTCACTGTCGCGCGGCCGGTGACGCTGCGGGCGCTCCTCAGCCACACGGCGGGCACCACGGTGTCCGGATTCCCGGGCTACGCCAGCGGCGTCGAACTCCCGAGCCTGCGTCAGATTCTGGAGGGTGAACCTCCCGCGAACACGCCTGCGGTCCGGGTTGACAGCCCAGTGGGCGAGCGGTTCCGCTACTCCGGCGGGGGCACCACCATCGTCCAGCTGCTGCTCACCGAGGTCGTCGGCCAGCCCTTCCCGGAGCTGATGCGCGATCTCGTGCTCGCGCCGCTCGGGATGCGCGACAGCACCTTCGCCCAGCCTCTACCCTCGGGGCTCCGCGCCAGCGCCGCCACTGCCCATGAGCGCGGGGCTCCGGTGAGTGGCGGCTGGAATACCTACCCGGAGATGGCCGCCGCGGGTCTGTGGACGACCGCCGAAGATCTCGGCCGATTCGTGATCGGCCTGCAGCAGGCACGGCGCGGGGCACGCGGCTCGCTCCTCTCGCCCGAGCTCGCGCGCGAGATGTTCACTCCTCCGAACGGTGGACCGGTGGGTCTGGGACCCGCCATCGAGGTAGAAGGCCGCTCGATCCGCTTCGCGCACAGCGGCGGGAATCGAGGCTTCTCCGGGCGGTTTGTGGGCGACGCCGACCGCGGTCAGGGTGCCGTTGTGCTCACAAACGCTGACCGCGCGATGGTCTTCGTCGGCGAAGCATTGAACGCGGTCGGGGACGTCGCGGGTTGGCCGGACTACGTCGCGCCCGAGCGCGACACGAGCGCGGTGCCGGCTGCCACCCTCGCGCGGTACGTCGGGAGCTACCGCAGCGCGGAGCTGGGCACCATTGCGATCCGCATCGATGGCGACCGCCTGTATGCGCGACTGCCGTGGAGCGAGGACGCGGAGATGCTGGCGTCCGCTGACCGGTCGTTCTTCTTCGAAGACAGCCGCGCCGAGGCGGAGTTCGGCGGCGATGCGCTGGACCGCGGCACGCTCACTCTCCGCCAAGGCGATCAGACCGTCATCGCCGTCCGCGAAGGGGCCTAGCCCAAGCACCACCGGACGCCTCGAACGCGGTCATCTCGGGGTTCAAACCGCAGCTCGGCGTCCCGTCCTGGAGGACAACACTCAGTGACACTTAGCCGCACACTCACTAATGACGAGTGAGCAGGTGGGAGTACGGCGATGGTCTCACTGGTAATCCGTCGCCACGCCGAACGGGGGAGCGAAGAGGGATCCGGGCGTGCCTTATCTGCGGCCGGCCACGCCGCCGCGCGACGACTGCGCCGCGACGCCGAGGAATTTGCGCTCGTCGTAAGCAGTCCACGCGACCGCGCGCGCGCAACAGCGGTCGAGATCGCCGGCCGTGTGGACGAGACGAGCGAGCTTCTCGGGGGGTCACCAGACGAAGCTCTCACCCAGCAGCAGTACGACACCTTGCGCTCCCTGCAGGACGTCCTCGAGCTCATCGCCGGTAGCGAGCATGCTCTGAGCTTTGCGCGCCAACAGCTCGCGACCTGGGAGTCGATCGCGCGGCGTCTGCGAGACGGCACAACGGCCTTGGTCATCACGCACGGCGGCAACATCGTGTTGCCGGCGGCGCTTGTCGCGCGCCGTCTCGGCCAGGACATCGCGCCGATTCCGTTCTCCCATTTGGAGGGCGTGAGAGTCGAATATGCGCAAAGTTGGCGCAGCGTCGAGCGCCTTTCCGCGAACGGCCATTCACCGATCGTCCAGACGGAGATCCCGCTCGGCGGCAACCTCAGTCAGGCAGTCAGAGTCGGCGATACCGTGCGACGTCGGGCCGGCCCGTCGACTCCAGCGGTCCAGTCGCTTCTGGCGCACCTTGAAGCGGTCGGATTCACCGCCGCGCCGCGGAGCCTGGGCGTTGACGAACGCGGCCGCGCGGTCCTCGCGTATCTGCCGGGTGAAATACACGGCGGATGGCCCGAGCCGATGCCGCCCTGGATGTTCGAAGACATCACGACGTTGAGGCGCGCCGCCGAGCTACTCCGCCGTTATCACGATGCCGTCCTGACGTTCCGGCCGCCACCGGACGCCACGTGGCATCAGGTCGCGCCCGGGAGGCATGAGCTCATTTGCCACAACGACTGGTCGCCCTACAACGCGATCTTCCGGGAGCACGACCCGGTCGTGATGCTTGACTGGGATCACACGGGGCCAGGCAGCCGGGTGTGGGACGTCGCCAGCTCGGCACATACCTGGGTCCCTCTGTATCCGAAGAAAAGTGAGCTGTCGCTCGAGCAGAAGGCCGCGCGTCTCGCCGTCTTTTGCGAAACGTATGGGGATGTCGAGCCGGGTGCGGTTTTAGATGTTCTGCCCGAGCAGCTGCGCTTGGTCGCGCAGCTCGTCCGGACCAACGCAGACGGGGGCGACCCGGGCGCTCAAAAGCTCGCGGGCTGGAATGTGCCGGCTCTATTGCGCGAGGAGGCCGACCTACTGGTTCGCCAACGCTCTGACCTTATGGGTGACCGTCGGGGAGCTCGCGATGAGCAATCAGACCCCGCGGTCGGATGAGTGATTCGGTAGCTGGCCAGCGCTCCGCGACTAGCTGACGGCTCATCCGGTAGCGTCCGTCGGCGATGGGCGTCGTGCGATATCTCGATCTCGCAGAGTGGATTCGCGTGCGGTCGCCACGAGCGGGGCCGAGCCGAATCGTCGCGATCGACGGACCCGCGGGATCCGGTAAGTCGGTGTTCGCAGCGCGACTCGCGCACGTCCTGACCGCACCCGTGATCTGTCTGGACGACCTCACCCCGTCCTGGACTGGTCCTGATCGAGAAACGGCCCTTCTCGTCGAGCAAATCCTCGCGCCGCTTACACGCGGTGGCCCCGCGCGCTACCAATTCTTCGATTGGGTAAAGGACCAATACACGGAATGGCGCGACGTAGCGCCGAATCCGATCATCTTGGCCGAGGGCGTAGGAGCGGGTTCGCGGATTGTGCGCCCGTATCTGACCTATTTGATTTGGGTAGAAGCTCCTGGTGCCCTGCGCCTGACCCGAGGTCTGGAACGTGATGGTCAAGCGCGACTACCGGAATGGAATCGCTGGCGCGAGCGGGAGGACGCGTTGTTTAGGCGTGAGGAGACCCGGACGTGCGCCGACCTCACGGTCGATGGAGCACCTAGCGTTGCGCACGACCCTGCTGCCGAATTCGTGCTGCTGGCTCGTTAGCGTCAGCCGCGTGCCGAGCAGGATCGCGTCGCGACGGTGTGGGTCAACGGCCGGCACGGCGGGATCAGCTGGGACGGATCGCCGTCGTCGGGAGAGCCCTGCGCGGTGAATGCTGAGAAACTGGAGGACGACGCCACCGAGATCATGATCGAAAGCCCGGTCGTTCGGCTTCGCGGACCGTGGCGTTTCGAGATCGGTTTGTAGAAGGGAGTGGTCGTTCCTCCGACCCTGACTTTTTCAAGAACTGGATCGAGGATTTGTTCGGAAATCCGCGAATTCACTGACGACGCGCCTCGCACGAGTCAGACCCGAGCCGGCGCGTCACCGACGCCGCGCAGGATGTCAATGAACGCTGCCGTGATTGGTAAGATGCGATCGCGAGCCGGTACTCATTGGCGGATCCGCCCTCGTCATCGCGGCCTATGCCCGTGTGGGCGGTGCGTAGAGCGAGTTAGCCGACACGCTGACCAAGCCGTGCTTGGTGCTGGTCTCCACCAGCTCGCTCTCGCCGATCGGGTTCGGCGTCCCTTTGCCTTTTGAAATCAGATCCCGGAGGCTGCCGCGCACGTACGTGCCCCCATGCGTCGGAGCAGACGTCGTAGCACTCGTACGTGGGCGTCAGTCCGAGGTGCGTGAACCGCAGCTCCGTGCCGTCGCCCCTGTCCGCGATCTCAAAGACGACGTCCGTGCCCGTCCATTCGGTCTTGTCCTTAACGAAGTTGAACTCGTTGGCGAGAACGTGCCAAACGACTTTCGTGTTCGGCACGAACTCGGTGATCCTGAACCTGGCGCGATGAATGTCCTGATAGTGGTAGTTGAACTCGGCGCCGAGCCTGTCGGTCGGGCCCTTGATCTCCTCGGACCACCACGCACGAGGATTGGTGACGGCGGCGAAGACCGCCGCCGGTGACTGAGCGACGCTGAACGAGGCCGTGTAGTGCTGCGAGTTCATTCGAATCCTTCGTAACGCTCGAGCTGACGTGACTGCGGCATGCGCGTCTCGATCAAAGTCCGAAGGTCGTCTCTGATGATCGAGCTCCACACATCCGTGCAGTTGTCGTAGCACTCGAGTCGGGGGATGAGGCCCTCGTGGGTGAAGCGGAGTTCGGTCCCGTTGCCCTTCTCGGCAATGTCGAAGATGATGCGGGTGCCCTTCCACTCGTTCTTGGCCGCGACGAAGGTGGGGCCGCCCTCGACAACAAGCCACACGACCCGTTTGCCGGGCACGAGCTCGGTTACCTTCTGCTTGGAGATGTGCAAGTCCTCGTAGCGGTAGGTAAAGACACCACCCACCTCGTCCGTCGGACCTTCGAACTCCCCCGACCACCATCGGCGAGGGTCGGTGATCGCGTCGAACACATACGCCGGTGTCCGATCCACCGTGATAGACGTCGCGTAGTCCTGACTGCTCATGACGCTCTCCTCTGTCGTTCACGCGGTGTGACCACCCGCTGACGGCCAACTTGCATCACGCTAGCACCACTCGCTAGCATTATGCAAGTGATCTCTGCTACACTCGGCGTCATGCTTGGACGCACATATGAGAACCAGGTCTGCTCCGCGGCCAGGGCCCTCGAGATCGCGGGCGAGCGTTGGAGCCTGCTCATCATTCGGAACGCGGCATTCGCCGGAATGACGCGATTCAGCGAATTCCAGAAGAGCCTGGAGATCGCGCCGAACATTCTCGCCGCCAGGCTCGCGCACTTCGTGGAGTCAGGACTCATGGAGACCTGGGACGAGGGGGATGGACGCGAGACCTACCACCTGACGAAGAAGGGACTCGACTTCGTGCCGGTGATCATCGCCCTTACGAAGTGGGGTGATCGCTGGGCCGCGGCTGATGGTGCACCCATCGTCTACGAGCACGGGTGCGGCGGTCGCATGACTCACGTGTTGCAGTGCACGAAGTGCGGAGAGACCGTGCAGCCCGGAGCCGTCACGGCTCGCAAGACGGCGGTGATGGCCAAACTTCAGGCGCAACGCAAAGCCCGAGTGCTGCGACCGCGCGGCGTCGCCCGTGAGCGTCACGGCGCGGCTGCCGGCACAGATGCTGGCTTGTACGTGAGGAGCGCACCCCCACCGACGTAGCCGAGACCTGTGAGGCGTAGCTCGAGCAGCGCCGAGTGGTCAGCGAGTACCGAAGACGGAGGACAGCGAAATGGGGAAGATCGTCGTAAGCGACAACGTCTCGCTCGACGGAGTCATCGAGGACCCGGCGGGTGACGAAGGCTTCCCGCGCGGCGGTTGGGTCGGCCTGATCAAGGACCGTCCAGAGCTCGCCAAGCTCGCGCTCGACGAGGCCCTGGGCACCGAGGCCATGCTGATGGGTCGGCGGACCTACGATTGGTTCGCCGCGCGGTGGCCATCCCGGAGTGGGGAGTTGGCGCACCGGTTGAACAGTTTGCCCAAATACGTCGTGTCCGCGACGCTCGAACATCCCGACTGGAACAACGCGACGGTACTCAAGGGCGACGTGCTTCACGAAGTCTCGAATCTGAAACAGAAGGTCAGCGGGGAGATCGTCGTCCCGGCCAGCATCCGGATCGTGCGCACGCTGATGGAGCACGACCTCGTCGACGAGCTGCGGCTGAAGATCTTCCCTGTCGTGCTCGGCGCCGGCGAGCGCCTCTTCGGCGAAACAAGCGGCAAGAATGCCATGCGCCTCGTCGCCGTCCGGACTCTCGATGGAGACACCGTGTTCCTAACGTACGAGCGCGCTCACAACGCCTAGCGCCCATCGATTTCGAAGGACCGTGTCGAAAGCACACCAACTCTTTCGTGAAACGGCCTTGGTCTGACGGACCATGTATCGCCAGTCGATCCTGGCCGATAGCGCGACCGGCCCCTTGCGAGAGTCAGTGAGAGTCTGACCCTCGACGTAGACCTCTATCAGCGTACTTCGAGCTGGCGCTGCCGATGCGCCTCCGAGTGCCGGACGAGGTCATGCGGCCACTGGTCCCGGTGCTTCGTCGCGAAGACCTGCGGTCCGACGGTGCGAAGCGTGCCCATGACGTCGCGATGCAGCCGGCGATGCCACGCGAGCACGTCTCGAGCCGGCCTCGGAGGTCGCCGGCACCGAAGCGGTCCCGCAGCGGCTGCACTACTTGCTCGCCGTTGGGGTCTTTGGCCAACTCGGTCTTACAGAGACAGCACATGCTGCGAAATCAACGCCCAAGCGAGGCTCAACCTGCTTGTGTGCGCGCATGAATGAGAACTAATCCGCACTCATCGAAACCGCGTCTGACGCCAAGAGCGCGGAGTACGCTGCACTAGCCAGGGAAACCCGCGTGGGACCCACTCCCAGGTCCGTGTCGATCGAGGACAACGCGCAGGCTCATTGTGGGCGGGCTGCGGTGCGCGTTTGATCCGTGGGGGAGGTCCTGTCTTGATCCGCAAGATCGCGAAAGGCCTTGGCATCTTTTTCGTGGCGCTACTTGCCGTCATGGCGGTCGGCGTCGGCGCCAGCGGCGTTGCCCGCGTGCAGGCGCGTCAACTCGCGGAGCCGACCGGACCTTCCGCTGTGGGCCGTATCGAGCTAGCTCTGACGGACGCGGCGCGGGTCGATCCGTTCGCGAGCGACGGTCGACGGCGTGAGATCGCGGTGTGGATCTGGTACCCGACCGCGAAGGGAAACTCGGCGGCGACCGCCCCATACCTGCCAAGGACGTGGGCGGACGCGGCCAACAACGTCAACGGTCCTGCGAGCGTTCTCTTCCAGGACAACAACGCGGTGCGTACCAACTCGATCGAAGGCGCGGCGCTCCAGGGCAAGAGCCCACCGGTCGTGGTGCTGTTGCCCGGCCTCGGCCCTTCGATCGCCGAGTACTCCGCACTCGCTGAGGACCTCGCGAGCCACGGCTACGCCGTCGTGGGGATCAACCCGAGCGGGTCATCTCAGGTCGTGGGCTTTCCGGATGGGCACCTCGTGTACGGCACCCCGGAGGGCAGCATCGCGGAGACCAACATCGACGCCTGGTACGCGACCGCGAGTCGGGTCGTCGGCGTCTGGGTCGACGACGCATCGTTCGTCGTATCGACCCTCGCGAAGAATCCACCGGCCCTGGGCGCGTTGGACTTTAGTCACGTCGCGTACGTGGGCCACTCGCTCGGAGGCAATGCGTCGTTCGAGGTCTGCGCGCGGGACCCGCGATGTAGCGCCGCGATCGATATGGATGGGACGATCTTCAGCCAGGTCCGCAGTGCCGGTTTGAAGGTCCCCGGGCTTATCTTGCAGGCCAACGACAAAACGTCGTGCGACGGCTTCTGCCAGCGAAGGAAGGACGACTTCAAGGCATTGACGTTGTCGGGACCAGTGCAGGACTTCGCCGTCAATGGCGCAGAGCACCTCAACTTCACAGATAACAGCGTGCTGTACATGCCGGTGCTTCACCCCGTTGGCCAGCTCGGATCGATCGACGGCGCAAGGGGCATCGTCATCACGCGCGACATGGTGCGGGCGTTTCTGGACCAAGGGATTCGCGGCACCCCTGCATCGACCTTCGAAGCGACAGTCGGACGATACGGAGAACTCCACGCACCCTAACGCTCGTACCTCAATGACAAGAAAGAAGGGCACATGACAGTCGTTCAGCCCGGATCACGGTGAAGGCGATCGCTGGCCTACCCCGCATCCGCATCGATGCGTGATGCCGCCCCCGATGACACAAGACCTTATCGCTCGAGACGGGCGACCACGTAGACAAAGGTGCCCGCCGGCATTGCGAGCATGAGGATCAGAGCAACCCGGTAGAGCGGCAGCGCGCCACTGATCGCGGTGCCGAGAAACAAGAGCAGTCCAAGGATCGTGATCGTTGTGAACGTCGCGCGCACGCGCGACGGGAGGGTCGTGCCGTGCCCGCCCCTGATGTCGCTGAGCATGTTGCCGATCCCCAGGCCGAAGGACGCGAGCAGCATCACCCCGCCGAGCCACTGCACTCCCTCGCGCTGCCCGAACAGCTCTACGAACGGAATTGTCGAGAGCGACCCGAAGAGCGTCGTGATCGCATACGCGACGATGATGCGCAGCTGATAGAGCTCGATCGGTGCCCAGGACTCACCGCGACGACGAAGCGCGTTCATGAGCCCGGCGAAGCCCGCGAAGCTCATCGCGATGCCGGCGACCGTAAGGAAGAACGGCTCGTCGATCACCGCGGGAGGGTAACCGGTCCTCACCGCCGGGATGGGCACTCTCGGCGTGGACCCGTGAAGCACTTGTAGTTAGGCGCACTCAGGGTGTGCGTGTCGGTCGTCCGGCCGACAAGGAAACTGCAACGCGCTCGCCCAAGCTGTGAAGAGGGCTGGTTACCGTCGCGTCCGTCGACTCGGCCCGCGGCTCCCGAACCGCCGCAGCGCCGCGATCGCCGGGCGCAGCTCGCGGCCCCACTCGGTGAGCGCGTACTCCACGCGTGGCGGGACCTCGGCGTACGCCGTCCGTGAGACCAGACCGGCGGCCTCGAGTTCCCGCAGCCGGACCGTGATGAGCTTCGGATTCACGTCGCCGAGAGAGCGCTCGATCTCGGTGAACCGCAGCGGCCCGCCGAGCAGGCTCTCAACGATGTGAAGCGCCCACTTATTCCCGACGAGCTCCATCGCGCGCGCTAGTTCGCTCATTTTACTTACTCTATGGGTTCTTACTTGCTATTGGAAAGTGATGGGGTACGGTCGGGACACGGAAAGGGACGCAACTGACGACGGGTTGCTCGTCCTTCGCGTTGGGGATGCCCGCAAGGGCAAGGAGAAGCCATGGCTATTGATCAAGTCGACCGCAGGGTCGTCATCGAGAGACCCACGGTCACGAGTCGCGAGGCAGGGCGCGGCGCGGCCGCTCCCGCGACGACATCTTTCACGAAGACATACCGAACCACCGCAAAAGTAGTGGGGGCGGTCTACCTCGGGGGCTTTGTCGTCGGCCTCGTGGGGAGCGGAGTCTTCCAGTCGATTCTCGGGGCGACCGGTGCGTCGGCCAACCTGCCCGCGGTTGCCGCGAGCAGCGTGCTGCTGGCCTTCGGCGCGATTCTCTGGTTGATGGCCGTCGCCGGCGACGCGGCTCACGGTGTCCTGCTGTTCCCGATCTTGAGGCGATACAACGAACGCATCGCCTTCGGCTACCTCGCCTCGAGGATCGTTGACGCGGTCTTTATTGCGGTCATGGTCCTTTTTGTACTCCTTCAGATCCCGCTGGCCAGCGCGTTCGTGAAGGCAGCGGTAAGTGACGCTTCGTTCTTTCAGACCGTCAGCGGTCTCTTCGCGCAGGGGCAGGTCTACGCCTACGACATCGGGATGATCACCCTTGGCGTCTCCGGGTTGATGCTTTGCTACACGCTCTACCGCGCAAAGCTGCTTCCACGGCTGGTGGCCGGGTGGGGCCTCATTGGGTACGCGATCCTCTTCGTCGGGATGCTGTCCGAAGTGATGGGATCCGGTCTGGGTCTGGCTTCCTCGATACCCGGCGGCTTGTGGGAGGCGTTCGTCGGGGTATGGTTGATCGCCAAAGGATTCAGCTCATCCGGCCTCGCTCAGCTCGGGAAAGATGCTTCGCAGATCGACACAGACCGATGAAAGCAATAGTTCAGGGGCTCTGCTCTACCGCGCGAGCAGACACACCGAGATGAAGAAGACGTCGCCAGCAACTCGCGAAAGGAATTCGAATAATGACCACGTCTGACTTGATCGCTACCAAACCAGCCGCTACGAAGCCGGCGACGAATGGGCATCCGGCGGCTCGTCCCAAGTTGAATCTACGGAGAAAGAACTCGCTCGTCGCGGGCGCGTTCTACCTGCTCACCTTTATCTCGATCCCGACCCTCGCTCTCTACGCTCCGGCGCGCGATCCTAACTTCATCGTCGGCCCTGGCCCGGACACCGGCGTCCTCTTCGGCGGCATCCTCGAGCTCATCGTGGCCCTCGCCGGCATCGGCACCGCCGTCGCGCTGTTCCCCGTGCTAAAGAGACAGAGCGAAGGTCGCGCGCTGGGCTTCGTCACCTCCCGAGTCGTGGAAGGTAGCGCCATCTTTGTCGGCGTCGCGTGCCTCCTGACGCTCGTGACCCTGCGCCAGGCCGGACTTGGACCAGATGCGTTGATCACCGGCCGTGCACTGGTCGCCATGTATGACCGCATGTTCCTCGTGGGACAGAGCTTCATGCCGGCCGTGAACGCCCTCTTGCTGGGCTCGCTGCTGTACCAGTCGCGCCTGGTGCCGCGAGTCCTACCGGTGATTGGACTCATTGGAGCGCCGCTGCTCGTCGCGGGGGACATCGCCGTGCTGTTCGGTCTTATCGATAGGACTTCCTCTCCGGCGCTGCTCACCGCAATTCCGATCGCGCTATGGGAGTTCTCGCTGGGCGTCTGGCTGGTCGTCAAAGGCTTCAGGCCCTCTCCGATCCTCTCCCGCGATATGCGAGAGGCGTAGTCCTATCTAATCCTCCCCTCACGAGACGCTCATGCGTCGCAAGGGCTAGCGCGGCGGATCGCGCTCGAGCTTTGTCTCGACAACGAGCGCGAGGCGATGAACAACGCATGTTTTCGTCGGTAGCTGACTGCCCTTGCAACGTGCGAGTCGTCCATCGTTCCTTCATGGGTTCTTCACAACGAGTCCGTACGGTCAGCGCGCTCGAAGCACTCGGTGGCGATCGCCGGAAGGGACGATGGGATCTTTGAGGCTGACACGGATTGCCGGACTCCTGTACCTCGTCGTCGTGGCA
>Ga0209577_10003107_pt1 | contig 15665 bp, 10 predicted proteins | sample GraSoiAngelo_109_FD_185874 | JGI IMG/M metagenome (GOLD analysis project Ga0209577, IMG submission 185874) | Grasslands soil microbial communities from the Angelo Coastal Reserve, California, USA - 14_0903_12_20cm (SPAdes) (version 2) | ecosystem: Environmental > Terrestrial > Soil > Grasslands...
TCTCATCCGGAGGCTGATCCAGACCGCCCGGCGCCGCGTCGACGTGGAGATCTACGAGTTCGGCCGCGCCGATCTCGCCGCCGACCTCGTCGACGCCCACCGGCGCGGCGTCGCGGTCACCGTGATCACCGACCCGTCGGTGACCGCCAGCGAGGCGACCGCCGAGCACCTGCGCGCCGCCGGGGTCGGGGTGGCCGCCTATCCCGTCCGCCGGCAGATGATCGACCACGTCAAGCTCCTCGTCGTCGACGGCGGCGTCGCGGCGGTGGTCGGGGGCATCAACTGGGGCGCCACCTCCGGTCCCAACCACGATTTCGACGCCCTCGTCCGGGGCCCCGCGGCCGCCAACCTCGAGCGCGTCGTCCTCCGCGATCTCGCCACCTCCGGGCTGCCGGTCGGCGTCCCCACCGAGACCGTCGATCCCGCGATCGTCGTCGCCACCACCCTCCCCGACTCGGGCATCCGTGCACTCGCGCTCGAGCTCGTCGACGGCGCGCGGACGACCCTCGACCTCGAGCTCTTCGTGCTCACCGACGCGGGGGTCGTCCACGCCCTCGCGCGGGCCCACACCCGTGGCGTCCGGGTGCGCCTCCTCCTCGATCCCGACCAGCGCCCGAGCGACGCCTCCGCCGAGCTGCTCCGCACCGCCGGGGTCTCGGTCCGTCTCTATCGCGGGTGGGGCGAGAAGCTCCACGCCAAGGCGGCGGTCGCCGACGGCCGTCGCGTCCTCTTCGGCAGCGCCAACTGGACGGCCGGAGGCTTCGCCCGCAACCACGAGCTCGACATCGGCTTCGACTCCGCGCCCGCCGCGACCACCCTCCTCGCCGCGATGCGCGCCGACTGGGAGAGCTCCGCCCCGTGAGCCGCCGCCAGCGGGTCGGCTACCAGGCGGTCTGGCCGGTCACCGCGCCCGAGGCCGCGGCAGCGGCCGGTGGGGCCGGATCGATCGACAGCCCACCGCCGGCGAGGCCCACGTCGGTTCCGTCGGGGGCCGGAAGGGCGCCGCTCTCGGGGAGGCGGCGGAGCACGACGTCACCGAGGACGCCGGTGCCGGGCACCGGGCCGCGCGGCTTCGGGGTGGGAGCCGGGGCGTGGGTCGCCGCCGGCGCCCCGACGATGGCGCTGGGAGCGGCGACGGCGGCGGGCGCCGGGGTCACCGTGGCGGGGGGACGTACGCCTCGGCCTGGTGGCCGCCGTCGAGGGCGATCGCGTTGACGACGCCGTGAGCGATCAGCCAGCGCGCGGTGTCGGGCAGGGTCATCCCGTTGCGGTCCCCGCTCTTGCGCGCGGAGACCACGGCGACGACCAGGCTGCCGTCCTGCTTGAGCCCGACGACGGTCCGCTGCACCGGCGAGGACTGCTCGACACTCCACCAGAACGCGCCCCGGTTGCCCTCATCGGCCGCGCCCTCGATCGCCACCTGGCCGTCGGTGACCACCCGCTCTCCCGACACCGCGGTGCGGCACTGGGTGGCGTCGGCATTCTTGGTGATGGTGATGCTCGGGCGGGTCGCGCCGGAGATGGCGTCGCCGACGCACAGCGAGGTGGTGTGCGGGTCGGGGACCGACCACGCGTGATGGTCGACGACCGCGAGGCCGAGGATGTCCACCCCGTTGTTGTAGTTGGCGGTGAACCCCGCCGCGGCGTTGTGGCGACCGACCATCGAGCTGATGTGGTCGAAGCAGCCGTTGCCATGCTCGCCGCCGCCGAAGCACTGTGCCGATCCGTCGTCGACGACCGCCGCCTCGATGGGGGTGGTCAGCGGGTCGACGACCGTCCAGGTGACCTCCGCGCCCTGGGAGACGGTGGCGACGCTGAAGGAGGGAACCGCGCCGGCCGGAGCGCCGAAGGCGACGAAGGGCTGCGCGGCGACGAGCACCACGGCGGCGGTGACACCGCCCCCGGCGGTGCGCACCATGAGCGCGCGTCTTCCCAGTCGCCGTCCGCGACCCACGACATCGACCCCCAGTCACCAACACCCAGCTGCATTCGGGACGAACCCGTATGTGGGAACGACCGTCGCCCCCGCATCTTGCGGCCCGCCCGGTCACAGGTCGGTGGCGGTCTCGCGAAGGTCCTGCCCGGTCATGACGGCGGGAGCGGGGAGGCCGAGGACCCCGAGGACCGTGGGGGCGATGTCGGCGAGCCCGCCGCCCGCGCGCAGCCCGCCGCAGCCGTCCCCGCAGAGGATCACGGGGACCGGGCTGGTGGTGTGCGCGGTGAGCGGCGAGCCGTCACGAGGGTCGACCTTGTACTCCGCGTTGCCGTGGTCGGCGGTGATGAGCATCGACCCGCCGGCGGCGAGCGCGGCGTCGGCGATCTCGCCCAGGCAGCCGTCGACGACCTCGACCGCGGTGACGGTGGCGGCGAGGTCACCGGTGTGGCCGACCATGTCGGGGTTGGCGAAGTTCACCACGATGAGCGCGTCGCCGCCGGCGCGCAGCCGGTCGAGGACCGCCTCGGTCACCGCCTCGGCGCTCATCGCCGGCACCAGGTCGTAGGTGGCCACCTTGGGCGACGGCACCAGCAGCCGCTCCTCGCCGGGGAGCGGTTGCTCACGCCCGCCATTGATGAAGTAGGTGACGTGGGCGTACTTCTCGGTCTCGGCGACGTGGAACTGGCGCAGGCCGTGGGCGCTGACCGCCTCGCCGAGGGTGTCGCGCACCTCATCCGACGGGTATGCCACGCGCACCGCCAATCCCGCCTCGTACTCGGTGAAGGCGGCCATGTGGAGGCCGGCGACCCGGCGGGACCGCGCGAACCCCGAGAAGTCCTCGTCGACGAGCGCGTGGGTGAGCTGGCGGGCGCGGTCCGGCCGGAAATTGAAGAAGATGACCGAATCACCGTCCTCGATCCGCACCCGCTCCGAGCCCACAGGGACAATCGACACCGGCTCGACGAACTCGTCCGTCACCCCGGCGGCGTACCGCCCCTCGATGTAGTCGACCGCGGCGGGGGCGGTGCCGTCGCCGGCCCCGGCGATCACCTCGTAGGCGCGCGCGGTGCGCTCCCAGCGCCGATCCCGATCCATCGCGTAGTACCGGCCGCTGACCGTGACCACCCGCCCCACCCCGATCCGGGCCAGCTCCTCCTCGAAGGTGCGCACGAACCCGGCGGCGCTCGACGGGGGCTCGTCGCGCCCGTCGAGGAAGGCGTGGACCCACACCCGCTCGAGCCCGTGGCGCCGCGCCAGCTCGACCACCGCGAGGCCGTGGTCCATGTGGCTGTGCACCCCGCCCGGTGAGATCAGCCCCATGACGTGGAGCGCGGCTCCGCGGGTGCGGGCGCCGTCGACCACCTCGACGAGCGCCGGGTTGCTGAAGAAGCCCCCCTGCGCGATGTCCCGGGTCACCCGCGGCAGGCTCTGGAAGAGCACCCTGCCCGCCCCGATGGTGAGGTGTCCGACCTCGCTGTTGCCCTGCTGGCCGTCGGGGAGGCCGACCGCCTCGCCGCTCGCCGCCACCGTCGTCCAGGCCCAGCGTTCGCGCAGGGCGTCGACCCGCGGCGTGTTCGCCGCGGCGATGGCGTTGCCGAAGCTGTCGGGGTTCTCGCCCCAGCCGTCGCAGACGACGAGGACACAGGGCCCGCGGCTCACGACTCGACGGGGGCGTTCGCGGTGGCGGCCGCCGCCGCGACGATGACCCCGAAGGCCTGCGGCTTCAGGCTGGCGCCGCCGATCAGGCCTCCGTCGATGTCCGGCTCCGCGAAGAGCGCGGCCGCGTTCTCGGGGGTGACGCTGCCCCCGTACTGGATGACCAGGCGCCCTGCCGCCTCGGGGGAGACCAGCCCGGCGACGTGCTCGCGGATCGCGGCGCACACCTCCTGCGCCTGCTGCGGCGTCGCCGTCCGCCCGGTGCCGATGGCCCACACCGGCTCGTAGGCGACGACGATGCGCTCGAGCGCCGCGGCATCGAGCCCGCCGAGGGCGGCGTCGAGCTGGCCATGGCAGATCGTCAGGGTGGTCCCGTCGTCGCGCTGGGCGAGGGTCTCCCCCACCGCGAGGATGACGCGCAGCGGATGGGTGAGCGCCCGGCGCAGCTTGCGCGCCACCTGCTCGTCGGTCTCGCCGAGGAGGTGACGCCGCTCCGAGTGGCCGACGAGCACCAGGTCGCACCAGCCGGCGAGCGATGCCGGCGAGACCTCACCGGTGTAGGCGCCGGCGTCCTCCCAGAAGCAGTCCTGGGCGCCGAGCCCGATCCCGGTGCCGCGGAGCTCGGCGCAGACCGGCCAGAGGTGGGGGAACGGAGGGAGCACCGCCACCTCGACGCCGGCGGGACGGTCGAGGGCGACGATGGCGCGGGCGAGCTCGATGCCCTCGGCCACGGTGGTGTTCATCTTCCAGTTGCCCGCCACCAGCGGGATCCGCCGCGCGACCCCGCTCACGGCTCGCGGTCCAGCAGCGCCGCGACCCCGGGGAGAGTGCGACCCTCGAGGAACTCGAGGGTGGCCCCGCCGCCGGTGCTGACGTGGGTGATGCGGTCGGCGACCCCCAGGGAGTCGAGGGCGGCGGCGAGGTCGCCTCCGCCGACGATGCTCGTGGCCGGGCTCTCGGCGAGCGCCTCGGCGACCGCCCGCGTCCCGCGGGCGAAGTCGTCGATCTCGTAGATGCCGAGCGGGCCGTTCCACACGACGGTGCCGGCGGCGGCGCAGCTCTCCGCGATCTGCCGCACCGTGTCGGGGCCGACGTCGACCGCCGTCAAGTCGGGCGGGATCGCCTTCCAGGCGACCACCTCGGCGGGCGCGCCCGACCGCGGCTCGGCGGTGACCACCATGTCGACCGGGAGGCGCAGGTCGGCGCCGCCGCCACGCGCCTCCTCGAGCAGCGCGGCGGCGGTCTCGACCTGGTCGGGCTCGACGAGCGAGGTGCCGGTCTCCTCGCCGAGCGCCCGGTAGAAGGTGCAGGCCATCGCGCCGCCGATCCAGAGGGTGTCGACCCGGCTCAGCAGGCTGCGCACCACCGCGAGCTTCGACGAGATCTTCGCCCCGCCGACGATGGCGACGAGCGGTCGCTGCGGCGACCCGAGCACGCTGCCGAGCATCTCGAGCTCGCGCTGCATCAGCCGGCCGGCCACCGCGGGGAGGCGGTGAGCGACCCCCTCGGTGGACGCGTGGGCCCGGTGCGCGGCGCCGAAGGCGTCGTTGACGTAGACGTCGGCGAGCGCGGCGAGCCTCCCTGCGAGCCGCTCGCCGTTGGCCTCCTCGTCGGGGTCGAAGCGGATGTTCTCGAGCATGCAGACGTCGCCCTGGCAGAGCGACTCGACCAGGGCGCGCGAGGCCTCTCCCCCGCTGTCGGCGGCGACCGCCACCTCGATGCCGAGGAGTTCGCCGAGCCGGCGGGCGAGCGGCGCGACCCGGAGCGCCTCGTCGACGCGGCCCTTCGGCCTCCCGAAGTGGGTGACCACGACGATGCGCGCACCGCGCCGGAGCAGCGCCTCGATGGTGGGCACCGCCGCCTGGATGCGCCGGTCGTCGACGATCCGCCCCTCCTCCATGGGGACGTTGAAGTCGACCCGGAGCAGGACCCGGCGGCCGCCGACCTGGATGTCGTCGATCCCCCTCTTCGCCATCGCCGGCGCAGTGCTCATCGAGACCTCACAGGCGGGCGGCCATGTGGTTGACGAGGTCGACCACGCGGCAGGAGTAGCCCCACTCGTTGTCGTACCAGGCGAGGACCTTCACGGTGCACTCGCCGATCCCCATCGTGGAGAGCATGTCGACGATCGAGGAGTTGCTGTTGTGGAGAAAGTCGGCCGAAACCAGCTCCTCGTCGGTCACCGCGAGGATGCCCTGCATCGGTCCCTCGGCGGCGGCACGCATCGCGTCGTTGACCTCCGCGGCGCCGGCGGGGCGGCTGAGGGTCGCGGTGAGGTCGACGAGGCTCACATCCGGCACGGGGACGCGCAGCGCCATCCCGTGGAACCTGCCCTTGAGCTCGGGGAGCACGAGGGCCACCGCCTTGGCCGCGCCGGTGGTGGTGGGGATGATCGCCTGCCCCGCGGCGCGGGCCCGGCGCAGGTCCTTGTGGGGGGCGTCGAGCACCTGCTGGTCGTTGGTGTACGCGTGGACGGTCGTCATCAGCCCGGTCTCGATCCCGAAGCTGTCGTTGAGCACCTTGGCAACCGGCGCCAGGCAGTTCGTGGTGCAGGAGGCGTTGGAGACGATGTGGTGGCGGGCGGGATCGTACGCGGCGTCGTTGACGCCCATGCAGATGGTGATGTCCTCGTTGCTCGCGGGCGCGGAGATCACCACCTTGCGCGCCCCGGCGTCGATGTGGGCGCGGGCCTTGGTCGCGTCGGTGAAGAGACCGGTGGATTCGATGACGATCTCCACGCCGAGCTCGCCCCAGGGCAGCTTCGCCGGGTCGCGCTCGGCGAGGACCCGGATCCGGCTGCCGTCGACGACGAGGTGGTCGCCGTCGACAGCGACGGTGCCGGGGTAGGGGCCGAGGATGGTGTCGTACTTGAGCAGGTGCGCCAGGGTCTTGGGGCTGGTGATGTCGTTGACCGCCACCACCTCGAGGTCGCCGCCGCGCTCCTTGAGGGCGCGGTAGACGTTGCGCCCGATGCGCCCGAACCCGTTGATGCCGATCTTCACTCCCACACCGATCTCCTGTGTCCCCCCACAAACCCCCGGTCGACTCCTCCGACGGGCGGTCGTGAGCCTAGCATCCCACCACCGCTGCTCAGCCTCCCCCGCGCGCGGGGTTGGAGTGAGGATTCCCCGCCACCGGGCCGGCGAACCTCGCCGACTCCGTCAGCCGGTGCAGCCGTCCCGCCATCGCCGAACGGCTGACCCCGGCGCGCGCGGCGATCCGCTCCAGGGTGTCCTGGGGATGGCGCAGCCGGAGCTCGGCGGCCTCGCGCAGGCCCTGGGGTAATCCCTCCCAGCGGACCGGGTCGTTGCGAAGCCGGGTCGCGGCCTCGACCTGACGCACCGCGGCATCGGCGGTGCGGCGCAGGTTGGCGGTCTCCCCGTTGATCCGCCGGTTCACCGCGGCGCGCATCTCCCGCACCACCCGGCCCTCCTCGTAGCGGAGCCGGCCGCCCTGGGCGCCGATCACGCTGAGCGCCACCCCCACCGCCTCGCCGGTGCGCACCGTCGCCAGCCAGCGGCCGCGCCGCTCCACCACGGTGGCATCGACGCCGAGCCGGCCGAAGGCGTCCCCGAGCGCCGTCGCCGTCTGCGCCGACCGGGCGAGGATCTCGAGGTGGGCGGGCCGCTCGGGATGGCTGACCGCGCCACCCGCGAGAAAGGCGCCGCGGAGCAGCGTCCGGGTGCAGCACATCCCCGCGGAGAGCCTCTCCGGGGCGTCGAGGGGAGGCGGGGGGTCGCCCTCGACGGTAACCCGGTAGCGCACCCGGCGCGGCGTCCTCCGCCGCTCGACGTGGGCGCGCAGCCGGTCGGCGCGGAGCGTCCCCAGGGCGGCGCGAGCCGCGACCGGGCGGGTGGTGACCAGCTCCGCGCCCGCGCGGGCGGCGCCGGGCTCGCCCGCCCAGGCCATCCCCACGAGCAGCGCCGCGCGGCAGCAGGGCAGCGGCGGTACGTGGGGAGCGAGCTCCGCCACCACCTCGGCGGTGAAGGAGAGGCGGCGCGGCGCCACTCAGCGGAGCCTCATCGCGGGTCGGGGCGCTCCACGTCGCGATGGTGGAGGATGACCGCCACCCCCTCGCCGCGCAGCCGCCCGGCGAGCTCGCAGGCCACCACCACCGAGCGGTGCCGGCCGCCGGTGCAGCCGACCGCGACGTGGAGGCGGGTGCGGCGCCGCTGAGCCATCCCGTCCACGGTCCAGCGCAGCAGCTCGGCGAGGCGGTCGACGAACTCCGCACCGGGAGGTTGGTCGAGGACGTGGGCGCGCACCGCGGGATGCTGCCCGGTGAGCGGGCGCAGCTCGGGGTCCCAGAAGGGGTTGCGGAGCATCCGCGCGTCGACCACCCAGTCCGCCTCGAGCTGCGGCCCGTACTTGAAGCCGAAGGACGAGACGGTGAGGACGAGCTCCGCAGCCGCGGCGCCGGCGGGGAGGACGGCGTCGCCGACACGCTGGCCGAGCTCGTCGGGGGTCAGCGCCGAGGTGTCGACGACGACGTCCGCGGCGGCGCGCATCCCCTCGAGCAGCCGCCGCTCCGCCGCGATCGCCGCGGGCCCGATGCCGGCCCCACCGCAGGGATGGGGGCGGGTGCTGTCGGCGAGGCGGCGCACCAGCACCTCGTCGCGGGCGTCGAGGAAGAGCACCCGCACGCCGGGGGGCGGGACGAAGCCGCGCAGCGCCTCCCCCTGGCGCGCGTCGACGACCGCGACCACGGGCGCCGCACCTCCGGACAGCCTCGCGACCAGCTCCGCCGGGAGGTTGTCGGTGCACCGCGCCCCCCGGCGCTCGAGCGCGGCGAGCGCGGTCGCCTTGCCGGCGCCGCTGAGCCCGCTCAGGATCCAGAACCCCGCCGCCCCGGCCATCCCGTCGCCCACGATCAGATCAGCTCCTTGATGCGCACGGCGACCGATCGTGGCATGCCGGGCACCGCGGCGATCTCCTCGACGCTCGCGTCCCGGATGCGGTCGATGCTCCCGAAGTGGCGGAGCAGCGCCCGCCGCCGCGCGGGTCCCAGCCCGCTGACGATGTCGAGCCGCGAGCGCAGCGCCTCGCGACCGCGGCGGGCGCGGTGCCGGGTGATGGCGAAGCGGTGCGCCTCGTCACGCACCCGCTGCACCAGGAAGAGGGTCGGGCTGTCGGTGGGGAGGAGCACCGGGTCGGGTCGGCCGGGGAGGAAGAGCTCCTCGTTGCGCTTGGCGAGGCCGGCGATGGGGACGTCGCCGAGCCCCATCTCCACCAGCACCGCGTGGGCGGCGCCGAGCTGGCCCTTGCCGCCGTCGATGAGGATGAGGTCGGGAAGCACGCCGAAGCTCTCGTCCGCGGCGTCCGCCCGCCGGCGGGGCCGCCCCGGGCGCTCGGGAGGGGCGGCGTCGGCGACCGCGAGCCCCTCCGCCTCCCCCGCCGGCTCGGCCACCCGGCCGCCGCCGTTGCTCCCGGCCGGGTCGTCGACGGGGACGTCCTCGGCACCACCGGCGCGTCCGGGGTGGCGGCCGATCCGCCTGCGCAGGGTCTCCTCCATCGAGGCGAAGTCGTTGGCGCCCTCGACCGTCTTGATCCCGAAGTGGCGGTAGTGGTCGGGACGCGGCCGGCCGTCCTCGAACACCACCATCGAGCCCACCGAGTTGGTGCCCATGGTGTTGCTGATGTCGTAGCACTCGATGCGCCGTGGCAGGTCGGGGAGGTCGAGCCGGGCCTGCAGGTCGGCGAGGAGCCCCCCGGTGCGCTCGGCGTCGAAGTCGGCCTCGATCCGCGCCTGGCGGAGCGCCGTCTCCGCGGTCCGCGTGGCCTGGTCGACGAGCTCGCGGGCGGCGCCCCGCTGGGGGACGCGCACCTCGACGGGACCACCGCGCTGCTCGCTGAGGAACTCCTGGAGCACGGCGTGGCCGGGCGGGCACTCTGCGACCACCAGGGTGCGCGGGAGGCTCGACGCGTCGCCGTAGTACAGGCCGAGGAAGCTCTCGAGCGCGTCGGCGGAGCCGAGCCCGGCGACGCCCTCGATGGCGTGGTTCTCCATCACCGCCACCTTGCCCTCGCGCACCGCGAGGACGGTCACCATCCCACGGTTGCCTTCGAGGGCGACCCCGACCACGTCGCGGTCGTCGCGGGCGCCGCGCACCATCCTCTGGCGCTCGCGGATGCGGTCGATGGCACGGAGCCGGTCGCGGGCGCGCGCCGCCGCCTCGTAGTCGAGCCGCTCCGCCGACTCGCGCATCTGCGCCTTCAGCTGGGCGGTGAGCACCTCGGAGTGACCCTCCATGAAGAGCTGCACCTCGTCGAGCAACCGGGCGTAGCTGTCGGCGTCGATGTTCCCGGCGCAGGGGCCGCTGCAGCGCTTGATGTGGTAGTCGAGGCAGACGCGGCCGCGACGGAACACCTCGTCGCCGCAGGTGCGGAAGGGGAAGATGGTGCGCAGCGACTTCACCGTCGTCCGCAGCGACTGGGCGCTGGTGTAGGGGCCGAAGTAGCGCGCTCCGTCGCGGGCCATCCGCCGGGTGTAGTAGGGACGGGGGAACATCGCCGCCCGCCGCACCGCCTCGGCGCCGCCGCGCGGGGTCCTCGCCCCCTCCCTCGCCGTCCCGGGGGCCAGGGCGTCGGGAGCGCCGGGAGCGGGGATCTTCAGGTAGAGGTAGTTCTTGTCATCCTTGAGGCGAACGTTGAAGCGCGGGCGGTAGCGCTTGATGAACTCGTTCTCGAGGAGCAGGGCCTCGCGCTCGCTGCTGCAGAGGACCACCGCGAAGTCGAAGATCCGCTCCACCAGCTGGCGGGTGCGCAGCGGGTGGGACTCGACCCCGCTGAAGTAGGAGCGAAGCCGGTTGCGCAGGCTCGCCGCCTTGCCCACATAGACGACCCGCGCCTCGAGGTCGCGCATCAGGTAGACCCCGGGACCGTCCGGCGCCTCCTTCAGCCGCTGGCGGAGCAGCTCGGGGTTGTCGAGCAGCCGGGCGGCACGCGCCGTGGTGGTGGCCATGGATCCACTGTACTGTGCCGTGGCCTCAGCCGCCGGCGGCTTCCAGCTCCGCCAGGAACTGGGCCTCGTCGAGCACCCGGACCCCCAGCCGCTGCGCCTTCTCCAGCTTGCTCCCCGGCGCGGCGCCGGCGACGACGGCGTGGGTCTTGCGGCTGACGCTCGATCCCGGGGTCCCGCCGAGGGCGCGGATCCGCGCCTCCGCCTCGGGGCGGGTGAGCCCGTCGAGGCCGCCGGTGAGCACCCAGGTCTGTCCCGTCCAGGGACCGGTCGACGCCTCGGTCTGCTCCGCCTCGACCCCCACCTCGGCCAGCCGGCGCAGCAGCTCGCGGCCGGGCTCGGAGGCGAACCATCCGGCGACGCTGCGCGCCACCACCGGGCCGATGCCCTCGACCGCGAGCAGCTCCTCCTCGCCGGCGGCGGTGAGCGCGTCGAGGGTGCCGAAGTGCGCCGCCAGGGTGAAGGCGGTGTGCTCGCCGACGTGGCGGATGCCGAGCGCGTTGATCAGCCTGCCGAGCGACACGTGCCGCCGCTCGTCGATGGCGCGGAGCAGGTTGTCGGCGGACTTGTCGGCGAAGCCGTCGAGGGTGAGCAGGGTCGCCTTGTCGAGCCGGAAGATGTCGGCGGCGCCGGCGACGTGCCCACCGTCGACGAGCTGGTCGATGATCGCCTCGCCGAGCCCCTCGATGTTCAGCGAGGCGCGCGACGCGAAGTGGCGCAACCTCTCGCGGCGCTGCGCGGGGCAGAGCGGGTTGACGCAGCGGCGCACCACCTCGCCCTCCTCGCGGACGAGCTCGGTGTCGCAGGAGGGGCAGCGGTCGGGCATCCGCCACGGCGCCGCTCCCTCCGGCCGCTTCTCCAACAGCGGACGCTCCACCTCGGGGATGACGTCCCCAGCCTTGTGGAGCAGGACGGTGTCGCCGATGCGGATGTCCTTGCGCGCCACCTCGTCCTCGTTGTGGAGGGTGGCACGGCGCACCGTCGTCCCCGCCACCAGCGCAGGCTCGAGCACCGCCACCGGCGTCGCCGCGCCGGTGCGTCCCACCGAGACGATGATGTCGAGCACGACGGTCTCGACCTCCTCGGGGGGGAACTTGTAGGCGATCGCCCAGCGGGGCGAGCGCGCCACCGCGCCGAGCTCCTCCTGGAGCGCGAGCGGAGCGACCTTGATCACCACCCCGTCGGTGTCGTAGTCGAGGTCGTGGCGCCGGTCGCGCCACTCCTCGACGTAGCCCGCGATGGCCTCGACGTTCGAGACCACGCGGCGGTGCGGGTTGGTGGGCAGGCCGAGGCGGTCGAGGGCGTCGAGCACCCCCGCCTGGGTGCCGGCCTCGCCGGGAGGATCGATCGCGTACATGAACGCGCGCAGGCCGCGCCGCGCGGTGATCCGCGGGTCGAGCTGGCGGACCGACCCCGCGGCGGCGTTGCGCGGATTGGCGTAGCGCGGCTTCCCCCGCTCGTCGAGGTCCTCGTTGAGGCGGGCGAAGGCGCTCTTCGGCAGGAACACCTCGCCGCGGACCTCGATCTCCGCAGGCACCCCGCCGACCCCGGCGAGGAGCCGGGTCGGGATGGTGCGCACGGTGCGCAGCTGGGCGGTGACGTCCTCGCCCTCGAGACCGTTGCCGCGGGTGGCGCCGCGCAGGAGCTGGCCGTCCTTGTAGCTGAGCGAGACCGCCAGCCCGTCGATCTTCAGCTCGCAGACGTAGGCGTCGACGGCGCCGACGGCGCGCTCCACCCGGCGGACGAACTCCTCGACCTCCTCGACGCCGAAGGCGTTCGCGAGCGAGAGCATCGGGGTGCGGTGCGGCGCCTTGGCGAAGGCCTCGACCGGCGCCGCCCCCACCCGCTGGGTCGGCGAGTCCGGAGTCTGCAGCTCCGGATGCAGCTCCTCGAGGTTCGCCAGGTCACGGAAGAGCGCGTCGTACTCGGAGTCCTCGATCTCCGGCGAGTCGAGCACGTAGTAGCGGTGGGCGTGGTGCTCGATGGTGCGCACCAACTCGGCGTGGCGGGCGCGGGTCTCCTCGGGCGCCACTAGGCGTCGCCGAGCGTGGCCGCCGGTTCCTCCCGCTCCACCGCATCGAGGATGCTGTGGGCCTGGGCGGCGTCCCAGCCGTCGAGCACCGAGAGCACGCCGGCGAGCGGCGCGACGTGGCGCAGGTCGAGGGCGTCACCCGCCTGCCGGGCACACACCCCGATGGTCGAGAGCATGTAGGTGCGGAGCAGCCCCGGTGGCTCCCGCTCGACGGCGAGGGAGTGCACGTGGGCGAGCGCGCACAGGGTGATCCGCGAGGGCTCCTGGGTCGCCTCGGCGGCGAGGAGGCGGGCCGCCTCCGAGCGCTCCGTGGGGTCGGTCGCGGAGAGCAGCTTCCCCGCGAGCACGCACTGCGGCGTGCTCAGCGCGCCGTAGAGCTCGTCGTGGTTGCAGACGATGCAGCCGTAGCGGTGGAGCGGCACGACGTGGAGCAGGCAGCGGCCATACAGGCGCGCCGGGGGCGCGACCTCGTCCTGGTTCTCGACCGAGGGTGCGGGGTCGTGGACGTCGAGCGCGGAGCGGAGCCGGCGGATGAGCTCCTCGAGCTTCTCCACCTTGGGACGCACCGGGAAGAGACCCACCCAGGCGCGTCCCTCGAGGCTGTCGACGACGCCGATGAGGAACGCGCGCTTCTCCTCCGGGTCCCCATCCCAGGGGATCTCGTCGAGGGCGATGCGCTCGACGTCGCGGCCGTAGACGCAGACGTCATGCCAGGCGAGCCACGCGGCGACCGCGCGCTGCGGCTTGGTCCGGGCGCGACGGGTCGCGGCCACGGCGAGGACGGCGAAGAGTTGCGCGATCAGCACCTCGCCGGCCTCGATGGCCTGTGGGGCCCCGCCCTCGGACCAGGTGATCGACGCGGCCATCAGCCCAGCATCTCCAACGCGGCGTCGGCGACGGCGAAGATCTTGACACCACTGGTATCGAAGCGGATCACCACCTCCTCCCCGCCGCGGGTCATGGTGCTCTTCAGGATGGTGCCCTGTCCGTACCGGGCGTGGCCGACCCGCATCCCGTCGCGGAAGCGCTGCGGGGCGACCTCGACAGGATTGGGGCGCACCGCGTGGGCGTGCACGGCGGCGCGCACCGCCCCCGGGACCCGCGGGTTGACCGGCACTCCCGCGCCGGGGCGCCCGGGGATGTCGAGCAGCTCCTTGGGCAGCTCGTCGAGGAAGCGGGAGGCGGCGGCGAGCTGCGGGGCGCCGTAGAGGTGGCGGCGGAAGGCGTGGAGGAGGTAGAGCCGCCGCTGCGCGCGGGTGATCCCCACGTAGGTGAGGCGGCGCTCCTCGGCGATGCCGCTCTCCCCCGCCTCGAGGGCGCGGATGTGGGGGAGCAGCCCCTCCTCGAGCCCGGCGATGAACACCACCGGGAACTCCAGCCCCTTGACCTGGTGGAGGGTGATCAGGGTGACCCCGGCACCGCCGCCGTCGAGGCTGTCGACGTCGCTCACCAGCGCCACCTGCTCGAGGAAGCGGGTGAGCCCGGTGGGCGGCTCGAGCTCGGCGTGCTCGGCGGCGAGGCCGGTGAGCTCGGTGACGTTCGCCCAGCGCTCCTCGCCCACGGGGGTGCCGTCGCGGAGGTGGTCGCGATAGCCGGTGTCGGTGAGGACGCGCTCGACGAGCTGGGGGAGCGGCAGCGCGGTCGACGCCGCGCGCAGCCCCTCGATGAGCCGGTGGAAGGCCTCGAGCGCCGCCGCCGCCCCGGCGTTGATCCCCTCGGCGTCCGGCAGCAGCGAGGCCACCGCCTCGAAGGGCGTGACCCCGCGCCGTCGCGCCAGCCGCTCGACCTCGGCGACCGTCTTGTCGCCGATCTTGCGCCGGGGCACGTTGACGATGCGTCCGAAGGACACGGCGTCGCGGGGGTTGGCGATCAGCCGCAGGTAGGCGAGCACGTCCTTGATCTCGCGCCGCTCGTAGAAGCGCTGGCCGCCGACGAGGCGGTAGGGCATCCCCCGGCGGAGCATCACGTCCTCGAGCGCGCGGGACTGCGCGTTGGTGCGATAGAGCACCGCGCAGTCGGAGAGCGACATCCCCTCCCGGGCGACGAGCCGCTCGATCTCCGCGGAGATGGTGAGCGCCTCCTCCTGCTCGTCGTAGACGGAGATCAGCTGCACCCTCTCCCCCGCTCCCGCCTCCGTCCAGAGCTGCTTCGGCGCCCGGTCGCGGTTGTTGCGGATCACCGCGTGGGCGGCGTCGAGGATTCCCTGGGTGGAGCGATAGTTCTGGTCGAGGGTGACCACGGTCGCGTCGGGATGGTCGCGCTCGAAGTCGAGGATGTTGCGCACGTCGGCGCCTCGCCACCCGTAGATGGAGTTGTGGGTGACGATGCCCCCGGCCACGAAGTTGTGGGTCGGCTCGACGTCGATGTCGTGGACCGCCGGCTCGAGCCTGACCCGCTCGACGGTGTCGACGATGTCGTACCCACCCTCCTCGTCGAACATCACCATCCCGGGCTGGACCCCCGCGGCGGGGATGAACGGGAGCGAGTTGGCACCATTCGTACCCAGACGCGCGGTCATCACGATCTCAGCGTCCAGGGTCCCGCCGATGCGCTCCGCAGTGGCCATGACCTGGGCGAAGCTCCGGGAGCAGGTCTCGAAGCGCCAGCTGGAGCTCCCGGACTTGGCCGGGCGAAGCGAGAGCCCGAGCGCCTCGAGCGCCTCACGACCCGCGTCGTCATTGCCCACCATCGAGATGCGATGCATCGGGGTGGCGCCACGCCGATCCCCACAGAGGCTGACCGCCACATTACGACGGGAGGAGTTTCTGCTCCTCGGCCGGTAGTGAGGATGGCGGATCGACAGGCCCCGGTCGGCGAGAAGGCGTTCGGCGCCTGCCGCGCTGTCGACCGAGGCGAAGACCTGCGCGATCCATGCACCGTCGTGACACAGCCCGTTCGTCGACTTTCCCGTTCGGGGCACGAAGGGCAGGGTCGGGATCTGGTACCGGAGCGAGGAGACGTACTCGTCGGCGCGTGCGGCGTTCTCCGAAGGATGCGTGCCGACCACCCAGAGCGCATCGGCGTGCTCCTGCCGCGCTCGCTGGACGAAGCCCACGACCGGCTCCACCTGACCACGGGTGTAC
>Ga0209577_10003108_pt1 | contig 15660 bp, 13 predicted proteins | sample GraSoiAngelo_109_FD_185874 | JGI IMG/M metagenome (GOLD analysis project Ga0209577, IMG submission 185874) | Grasslands soil microbial communities from the Angelo Coastal Reserve, California, USA - 14_0903_12_20cm (SPAdes) (version 2) | ecosystem: Environmental > Terrestrial > Soil > Grasslands...
GTCTGCGACCGGGCCTGGATCAGGTCTATGACCGCCTCCGCCTGCGCGAGGTCCAGCCGGCCGTTGAGGAACGCGCGCTTCGTGAACTCGCCCGGCTCGGCCAGCCGCGCACCGCTGCGGATCAGCACCTCAAGTCCCAAGCGGAGCACCAGGGGACCGCCGTGGCAATGGAACTCCACTACGTCCTCGCACGTGTAGCTGCGGGGCGCCTTCATGACGGCGACCAAGACCTCGTCGATGCGCGCGCTGGTATCGGGCGCGCGCAGCTCGCCGTGATGCAGCGTGTGGGTCTTGTAGTCACAGACCGTCCGGCCTCCGGAGCCGACGAAGACCGCCGAGGCAATGTCGATGGCCTTTTCGCCGGACAGCCGGATGATACCGATCCCGCCCTCACCAGGCGGAGTGGCAATCGCGCAGATCGTGTCACCGACATTCATGGGGGGTCATTTAGTAGCCGGAACCGCAGTCCTGGGCAAGAGGTACCGGTCCGTGATGACTTGCTGGGCGATCGTGAGTACGTTATTCGTCAACCAGTAGAGCACGAGCCCGGCCGGGAAAGTGATGAACAGGAACGTGAGGAACACCGGCAGCAGCAGCATGATTTGCGCCTGCTTGGGGTCCATGGTGGTCGGCTGGATCTTCTGCTGGATGAACATGGTGGCCCCCATGAGGATCGGCAGAACGTAGTAGGGGTCCTGCACTGAGAGATCCTTCACCCACAGGATGAACGGCGCCTGCCTGAGCTCGATGGTCATGTACAGGATATTGAAGAGCGCGACGAACACGGGGATCTGGAAGAACATCGGCAGGCAGCCGCCGACCGGGTTCACCTTCCGCTCCTTGTAGAACTTCATGAGCTCCTTGTTGAGCCGCTCGCGGTCATCGGCGTACTTCTTCTGCAGCGCCATCATCTCTGGCTGCACGGCCGCCATGGCTTTCATCGACTTGTAGCTCTTGTACGCCAGGGGTGCGAGCAGCAGCTTTATGAAGACCGTGATCAAGATGATCGCGACTCCGTAGTTATGCGTGATCTCGTGGAGGTAGCGGATCGCATAGAACAGGGGCTTGGCCACCGCCCGCACGATGGACCAGCTCCCGTAGATGAACCAGCCGAAGTCGATCGTCTCCTCCAGTTCGAGCTTGAGGACTGCCAGCGTGTCGTATTCCTTCGGGCCGACATAGAGCCGGTACTTGCTGCGCAGTGGCCCGGCGGTAGCCGGGGTGCGCAGACCCACCGACACCAGCTTCTCGCCTTCCTTGCGCACGACGGCGATGCGGGTCCCAGGATCGGCCGGGATCACGGCCGCCAGGAAGTACTTGTCCTGCAAGGCGGCCCAGGTCACCTGCCCCGCCCGGAGATCTTCCTTATCAGGAGTCGTCCTGTCTAGCTTGCCGCTGATGAACGTGGCCGGGCCGATGAAGCCGACGAAGCCCTGCTGCCACTCATGGATCCCGAAGTTCGTGCCGAGCGACAGGGTGGTCGAGCTGGCCACGCCGGCGGTCTCCACGACCAGGTCCACCAGGTAGCTGTTGTGGTGGAAGGTGAGGCGCTTGCTGACCTGTACACCCGTCTCCGGATCCGCGTAGGAGAAGCCGATGTCGGCGGCGGGCTGGGCCGCGCTGAGGGCGACGTCTTTGCCCGATACTGCATAGAGCCCTCGAGAGAGTCGCTCCTGCAGTTTGCTGTCCGGGACCTCCACGGTCAACGGGAGCGTGAGCGACACGTCCTTCGCCAGGGGGGGCACGAGCTGGATGGGCTTGGGGTCCTTGGGGTCGCTCGTCAAATACCGTTTGAGCTCCCAGCGCTTGATCACCCCGCCGCGGTTCGAGAGCACGACCTTGACGAGATCGGTCTCGACCGTCACCTCCTGTTCGCGCGCCTCAGTGGCCGATGTCGGCACCCGGGCAGACGGGGCGGGGGTGGGCAGGACCTGCGCGGAAGGCACGGCGGGCACCGTCGCCGTGGCCGGCGCGGCGGCGTCCTTCTTCGGGGCGACGGCCCTGGTCGCCGCCGGAGCCGGCCGTTTGGCGAGGCCCATCTTCTCCAGCAAATACGGATAGAGCACGATGACGGCCATCGAGAGGACGAGGAAGAGGATGATGCGCTTTTCCATATGACTCTTCCTCAGCGGACTGGGTCGTAGCCCCCACGATGGAACGGATGGCACTTGAGCAAGCGCCACACAGCTAGGACGAGGCCCCGCGCCAGACCATGGCGCACCAGCGACTCGCGCGCATAGGTCGAGCATGTGGGCGCGAATCGGCAGCAGGGCGGACCGAGCGGCGAGAGCCACCGCTGATAGAAGGCGATCAAAGCCACGAGGATCCGCGTCATGGGGTGCCCCCTGGGGCCAGCAGCTTCGCCCGCGCCAAGAGCGCCTGCCAGCTTTCGCGCAGGTACTCGGCGGGCTCGATCACGGATTCCCGTTTCGGCAAGATCAGCAAGTCCAGGCCAGCCGACAGCCGAGGCAGGCTCAGGCGAGCCAACTCCCTAAACCGTCGCTTGGAGCGGTTGCGCCACACCGCACCGCCCAGTTTCTTGCCCACCACCACCCCGACGCGCGTGTGGGCCAAGGCATTCCGGCGGTAGAGCAGGGTGAACAGCGGGCACGACACCCGCCTGCCTTCCTTGAGAACCAACCGGATCGCAGCGCTGTTACGAAGGAGATACGGGGAGCGGGCGGAGCGGGGCGAAACCACCGATCTCCGAGTCAGACGGTCAGCCTGTGCCGTCCCTTGGCCCTACGGCGTGCCAGGACCTTGCGACCGCCTTTGGTCTTCATCCTTTCGAGGAACCCGTGCGTACGTTTTCGCGCCAAATTCGAGGGCTGCCGCATCGTGGCGGACATGCGAAACCTCCCAACTGAACTCGTTGGACCGGCACGTGGATCAGCTGTGCCGGATACTCAATACCTTTGGCCGTACTCTATCAATGCCGAAGGCGCATTATAAGAGTGGTGCCAGTGGGTGTCAATCGCGTAGCCGAGCTAGTCCGGAGCCAGATCCCGGATCGCCTGCAGCAATTCCACCGGATCGATCGGCTTATGAAATGTGCGCTTGGCTCCCAGGATCCTTGAGACGTCGAAGAAGAACTCGCGCCGCACCTCCCGATCCGTACCGGAGATGGCGATGATCTTCGCCTGGGGAAAGTCCCGTTTCAATTCATTGATGACTTCCATGCCGTCTTTCACCGGCATCATGATATCGGTGATGATCAGGTCCGTGGGGTTTTCCCGGTAAAGTGCGATCCCTGTGACTCCGTCCCGGGCCCTGATTACCTCGTGGCCTGCTCCCTCGAGAATCTGCCCGAAGAGGTCCAAGGTCTGCACGTCATCATCGATGAACAGAATCCTGGCCATTCCTCCATCCTGTTACTGCAGTCAGTCTCCCTCATCCGGCGCGCCGCCGGATCGGGCCAGGTCGTCCATCGCAATCGTGTCGGGGTTCAGCTTGCCAGCCGCCTTGATCATGCGGTCGAAGGTCTCATCGAATGAGAGCGGTTCGGCCTCCTTGGGCCGGAAGCGAATCGGATTGATCCGCGCGACGACGAAGCTCTTGAGGTACGGGCTGGTGAGGCCTCTGGCCTTCAACGCCTCGACCTTCTGGACGACCAGGTCGTCCAGCGCCAGCACGGTTTTGGCCCGCGCCTGGCGGGCCTCCAACGCAGCGCGCAAGGAGCCCTTCATGAACTGATCCACGCGCTTGAGCGCCGGATGGTAAGCGCCGCCGCTGAACCGCGGCCGCTCCTCGTAACAGAGGCCCAGCGTGATGAAGGCCGGCTCCTCGAACTCCAGCGCGTAAGTCTCCTCCGTGGCGCTGTCGAGCCTCGCCAGCTCCTTGTACATACGGATGACCTCCAGCGCCTTCTCCCGCAAATTGTGTGCCTTCTCGGTGTTCAGCGCAAGGATCTGATAGGCCGCGGCGGCCTCCGGCACCACGATCGCCGTGATGCTCTTCGCGCCCAGGGTCTTCATGGCCGAGAGGCGATGGTGGCCGTTCGGCGTCCAATATCTGGCCGTGCCTACTTGCGGCGCGCGCACCGCGATGATCGGATCGAGGAAGCGCCCGAGCTTGCCGATCACGGCCTCGAGCTTGCGGACGTGCGTCTCCGAGAGGTTGCGTTGGTAGGGGGTGGGCTCCACCTTCTCAATCGGGAGCGCGGCCATGAGGAGCCAGCGTCCGCCGAAGGGCTCACGGTATACGGCGAGCACCTTCCCGCCGTCGTCCTCGATCGCGCGATGGAGTTCGGCGATCTCTCCTGGAGGCGCCGCCGCCAGCAGTTCCGCCGCCGCCAGCCCAGTCGAGACCCCGGCGGTCTTCCGGCGCCGCACGGTGCCCGTGTCCTTTGCTTTCCGTGGTCTTCGCTCCGCCATAGGGACGTACCTATAGTAGAGGAGCCCGTCGCAAAAGAAAAGCTCGCGGTGCCACCGTGCTTGCTATCGTCTCCTGCTTTCTGTAGCCTACGCTCTGCTTTGCTGTCCTGCCAGAGGAACTCATCCGTGAAACGCCTTGCGCGCGCCCGTTCGTTGATAGTGGCTCTTGCCGCCTTGCTCACCGCGCCGGTCGCGCCTGCAGAAATCCAGAACCTGTCGCTCCCTCCGCAGCCCGCCGGCGGGCCGACCACGGGCGAATACTGGGCATTGATCATCGGCATCGACAACTACCACCATGAGCTTCCGTTGCAGACCGCAGTCAAGGACGCGACGGAGGTGCGCGACGAACTCGCGCAGCGCTACGGGGTCCGGCGCGAGCGGCTCATCGCGCTGTTCAACGAGCAGGCCACGAGGCAGAACATTGCCTATGCCCTCTTTCGCCTGGGCAACGAAGCGAAACCTGACGATGTTGTTCTGATCTACTTCGCCGGCCACGCGCAATACGACAAGGACGACCGTCTGCAGTGGTGGGTGCCGGTTGAGGGGACGCCCCAGACGCCGGAGACGTTGCTGACGGACGCCGCAATCCAGGAAGAACTGCAGGACAGGAAAGCCAATCAGGTGCATCTGTTTCACGTGATGGCCGGGGTCGCGAGGGAGGTCCGCCTCGCCCCACCAAACCTCCAGGCTGAACGTCAGGCCCTTGAACAAGAACAACGGCAGGCGGAAGAGCACGCGAAATTGGACGCTGCAAGACGGCAGGAGGAGGAACGCAACAGGCTCGCCGCAGAAGAAACCCGGCGCGCTGCAGAGGAACAAGCCCGGCTGGAGGCCGAGCGGGTGGCCCGCGAGCAGGAAACGCTGGACAAACAACAAGCTGAGCAAAAACGATTAGAGACGGAACGCAACCGACTCGCTGAAGAAAAAGCCCGACAAGACGCGGCGGAGCAAGCCCGGCGCGAAGCAGAAGAGGCGGGGAGGCGGGAGGCTGAACGGTTGGCACGGGAGCAAGCCCTCCTCCGCGAAGAGGCGCAGCGCAAGCTGACTGAAGAACGCCGCCGCACGGAAGAGCGCTCGAAGCCGATTGAAGAGGCTCGCGTGCGACCCTTTACGCCTCTTACACCCCCGCCTGCAGGCCAGGAGCTGATCGGTAAGGACGGCTCACCGATGGTGCTGGTGCCCGCCGGCGAGTTCACGATGGGCGGCGACAGTATTGATAACCCCAGACACCCGGTCTATCTCGACGCTTTCTATATGGACAAGTACGAAGTCACCACCTCGCGCTACGCCAGATTCCTGCAGGCAACCGGGCGACAGCTGCCGTTTAAATGGAGCGAGGCGGGCTTGGTGAGCCATGGGGACCGGCCCGTCATTGGCGTGACATGGGAGGATGCTGACGCCTACTGCCGGTGGGCCGGTACGCGCCTGCCGACCGAAGCCGAATGGGAGAAGGCCGCCCGTGGCACGGACGGCCGAGAATACCCCTGGGGCAACGAGGCGCCGACGTCCCGGCACGCGAACTTCAACAAGTGCTGCGAGTGGAAAGGCTACGACGTGCTTGCCATCGTCGGGAGTCTGGAGGCCGGACGGAGCCCCTATGGGATCTACGACCTGGCGGGCAATGTCTCGGAATGGGTGGCGGACTGGTATGACAAGACCTCCTACAAGTACGAGCTGGACCGGAATCCGAAAGGGCCCGCAGACGGTGAGGAGAAGGTGGTGCGAGGCGGGTCGTGGTACGACTCCGGGCTACTCCAACGTTCCGCGCTTCGGTCACGGAGTTACCCGTCGGCCCCCAGCACCGACCGCGGGTTCCGCTGCGCCAAAGACGCCAAGTAAAATGGTGGAGGCGCCGGGAGTTGAACCCGGGTCCGAAGACCGTCAGCGAAGGGCTTCTACATGCGTAGCCGCCGATTTGGGGGTTCGCTTCCGTCCACGCCCTGCGGCAGGCTTAGAACGGTTGCTAGCCCAGTGTTTCTCGCCCGTCGCCGCTGAGCACCGGCGCCGGACCAGCCCGCTATCGTCGCCTCTTCCCCCGCGCAGGCATCAGGAGAGAGACGTCACCGCTTAATTAAGCAGCGAGTGCCAGCTCTTGGTTGGCAGTTATGTTTTCCGGACTTTTACGAGTTCCCGGAGCTCGGCATGCCACCCTGGCCTCATGATCCCCGTCGAAGCCGGTCGCCCCCTTTCTATGTTTTTAGGTCGTTCCTTCTAGTTCCAAAAGAATAGCATCTGCCGTGCTCGCATTCAAGGCGATGAGTTCTTGCGTGTGGCGCCGTCAATGTCGCCGAAGGCGGAGGGGTGACGCCGAGCGGGCGCACGGGCGGAGCGGAGGGCGCTTGCAGCCGAGTCCGCGGGGCTGCGACGGCGAGAAGCGCCAGAGCACGCCCGGGCTGCTCGGCGGCAGGACCCCGGCGCCGCAGGCGACAGGCCCCGCTCTTACTTGTCTTTCTTAGATTCGCCCTTTCGTCCGCTCCCCTTTGCGGTGACCCCGGCCCAGCAGGAACACCGCGAACTCCCGCGCCCCCCGCATCCGCTGCTCCAGCGGATTCTGCTTGATCCCTTCGTTCTTCAGGTGCTGCTCGAATTTCTCCAGGGCTTGCCCCATGAATTCCTCGAAGAGCGAGTTGTCGAACAGGGTCTTCATCTTCATGGCGGCCTCCTCCGTCTTGACGGGCATGCAGCAACGGGCTACGATAACTCCATGGCCAAGCGTCCCGGCTTGATCGCGATCCCGGATGTCCTCGGCCAGCTTCTCAAAAGTCACGGGATGGAGTCCCGCATGCTGGAGTACACGCTCCAGCAGCACTGGCCCGAGATCGTCGGCGAGCACATCGGACACCATACCTGGCCCGAATCCATCCGCCACCGAAAACTCTACCTGGTCGCTGAGAACTCGGTCTGGCTGCAGCAGCTCCGGTTCCTGAAACCGGAGATCCTGGCGAAGCTCTCGTCGTGCGCCGGCGGTGACGCCATCACCGACATCGTCTTACGCGCAGGAACACCGCCTGCTCCTGAAGTCGAAGCAAGCGCTTCGGCCCAACCTCCTCCAACCACGACGAAGACAAGGGCCACCGTGCCTGATGACGTGCAGGCTTCGATCGAGGCGGCCGTCCAACCAGTCCACGATCCGGCCCTCCAAGCGCGGCTCCGTGCCCTGCTTGAGAAATCGGCATCCTCCTAGCTCGTTCCCGCCTTGCCTTGAAAGAGGATGCGCACGCCCATGGATGGCCTCTCGCCCTTTGCGCCCGATTCCGGCACGAATCCCATGACGCCAAGCTCCGTGTCGGCCGCGAGACGATACAGCCCTCGCACGGCACGTTCGAAGCCGGCCCGGGCCAGCGGATCCCTGCCGCGCAGATACTCTTTCAGCGAAGCTTCTTCCGACAGGCCTGGATTGTCGAACACATAGATCGTCACGCGCTGGTAGAGGCCGGCCGGATCGCCGGGCGTAGTGGGCTTGATCTTGAGACGCGCGAACTGCTTGCGGTCGCCGTGGCCCACGGTCTGGAACCGCACGAGCAGCGCTTCGATCTCAGGGTCCGTCGTGCTGGGCGGCACGTTGACGGTCACGATCTCTCCCTGCTGGGCCATCACGCTATAGGGAGGGATGGAGCGGTCCGGCGCGGTCAGGATCATGCCGACCACGGTAATGACGATCAAGCCGATGCAGAGCGTGAGCGCAGTCTTGACAAGGGGGTCGAGGGGTTTCTTGGACTGCTCAACCTCCATTGTTCCCGATGGCGGGGTCGGGCTCGTCTCCGTTCGAACCCGCGCCGCCGCCCTCGCCGGGCCCCTCGCCTGGCGACTCGGCCAGCTTGGCCACACCCACAACACGGTCGGTCTCTGTCATGTCGATCAGCCGCACCCCCTGCGCGTTACGGCCGATCTCGCGCACGTCGTCCACGCGGGTGCGGAGGATCTTGCCCTCGGCCGTCATGACCATGATCTCGTCCCCGTCGCGGACCTGATGGAACGAGACCGCGGGCCCGTTCTTCTCGGTCACCTTGACGCTGATGATGCCCTTGCCGGCCCGGCCCTGGAGCCGATACTCGCTCACGAGCGTGCGCTTGCCGTAGCCGCGCTCCGTGACCGTGAGGATGGACGTGGTGGAGTCGGGGGTGATCGTCTCCATGCCGATCACGTAGTTCCCCTCATCCAGGGTGATGCCGCGCACGCCGTGGGCGGTGCGGCCCATCGGCCGGACGTCCTCTTCCTTGAAGCGGATGACGATCCCGTCGCGGGTGCCGAGCAAAATCTCTCGCTGGCCGTCCGTGATCTCCACGCCGATCAGCTTGTCGCCTTCATCCAGCGTCAGCGCGATGATCCCGCCCTGGCGCGGATTCCTGTACGCAGACAGCTCCGTCTTCTTGATGGTACCCATCCGCGTCGCCATGACCACGTAACGGTCTTCGCGAAACTCCTGGACGGGCAGGGTGGCCGTCACCTTCTCGTCCCCGGAAAGGGCGAGGAGATTGACCATCGCCTTGCCCTTGGCGGCCCGGCCGGCCTCGGGAATCTCGTGCACCTTCAGCCAGTACACCTTCCCGGCATCCGTGAAGAACAGGAGGTAGTCGTGTGTCGAGGCCGTGAAGAGGGTCGCGACGAAGTCCTCCTCCTTAGTCCCCATCCCAATCTTCCCCTTGCCGCCGCGCCGCTGCGCCCGGTAGAGGGAGACGGGATTGCGCTTGATGTAGCCGGCGTGGGAGATGGTCACCACCACCTCTTCCTGCGCGATCAGGTCCTCGATGTTGATCTCGGCCTCCTCCGGCACGATGAGGGTCCGCCGCTCATCCTCGTATTCCTCCTTGAGGGACAGGAGCTCGTCCTTGATGAGCTGCCGGACCAAGGCCTCGGAGGCCAGCACGGACTTGAGGTAGGTGATCTTCTTGATGGTCTCCTCGTACTCTTGGATGAGCTTCTCGCGTTCGAGCTGTGTGAGGCGTTGCAGCTTCATGTCCAGGATGGCGTTGGCCTGGATCTCCGTCAGGCGGAACTGCCGCGAGAGGCCGGCGCGGGCCTCCTCCGGCGAGTGCGACCGCTTGATCAGGGCGATCACGGCGTCCAGGTTGTCCAGCGCGATCTTCAGGCCTTCGAGGATGTGGGCCCGCTCTTCCGCCTTACGCAGGTCATACGCAGTCCGGCGAAGCACGACCTCGCGCCGGTGCTCGATGAAGGCCTCCAGGATCTGCTTGAGGTTCAGCACCTCGGGGCGGTTGTTGACCAGCGCCAACATGATCACCCCGAACGTGCTTTGCATCGGCGTGTGCTTATAGAGGTTGTTTAGCAGCACGAGGGGGATCCCGCCCTTCTTGAGCTCGATGACGATCCGCATGCCGTCCCGGTCCGACTCGTCCCGGAGGTCTGCAACGCCGTCGATGCGCTTCTCCTGGATCAACTCAGCGATCTTCTCGATCAGCTTCGCCTTGTTGACCTGGTAGGGGATCTCGGTCACGACGATCCGGTCGCGCTCCGTGCGCTCGTCGGTCTCGATGACGGCCTTCGCCCGCAGCGTGAGGAGCCCGCGCCCGGTCGTGTAGGCGTCCCTGATCCCCTGGGTGCCGTAGATGTAGCCAGCGGTGGGGAAGTCAGGTCCCGGGATGACCTCCATGAGCGCCTCGACCGTCATGCCCGGGTTTTCGATCAGCTTGATGAGGCCTGTCACAACCTCGCCCAGGTTGTGGGTCGGGATGTTCGTCGCGTATCCGACTGCGATCCCGCCAGCACCGTTGACAAGGAGGTTCGGCGCCTTGGCCGGCAGGACCAGCGGCTCCATGCGCGACTCGTCGTAGTTGGGGCGGAAGTCAACGGTCTCTTTGTCGATGTCGGCGAGCATCTCCTCGGCAAGCTTCGTGAGGCGCGTCTCGGTGTATCGCATCGCGGCCGGAGGATCGCCGTCCACTGAACCGAAGTTGCCCTGGCCATCCGCCAAGGGATAGCGCATGTTGAAGTCCTGCGCCATCCGCACGAGGGTGTCGTAGATCGCCGCGTCGCCGTGTGGGTGGTAGTTCCCCATGATCTCGCCGACGATCTTGGCGGATTTGCGGTAGGCCCGGTTGTGGACCAGTCCCATCTCGTGCATGCCGTAGAGGATCCGGCGGTGGACCGGCTTGAGTCCGTCCCGGACGTCGGGAAGCGCGCGTCCCACGATCACGCTCATCGCGTAATCGAGATAGGACGAGCGCATCTCGTCTTCTATCGCGACCTGCGTCAGTCTCTCGTCAACAGGCATGCGCTATCTCCTTATGCGGATGCTGCCATCCTCTTGCGGGTGGCACCGCCAATGTCGCCGAAGGTGGAGGGGTGACGACGAGCGGGCGCACGGGCGGAGCGGAGGGCGCTTGCAGCCGAGCCCGCGGGGCTGCGACGGCGAGAAGCGCCCGAGCACGTCCGGGCTGCTCGGCGACAGGACCCCGGCGCACAGACGACAGAACCCGCTCGTGTATTTCGCTACACATCCAAATTCCTCACTTCGAGCGCGTGCTGCTGGATGAAGTCACGCCGCGGTCCCACCTCGTCGCCCATGAGGATCGAGAAGATGTCCTCCACGCCGGTGAAGTCCTCGAGCTTGACCTGGAGCAGGGTGCGGGTTTCCGGGTTCATCGTGGTCTCCCAGAGCTGCTCAGGGTTCATTTCACCGAGACCCTTGTACCGCTGCAGCCCGATCCCTTGCTTGCCGATCTCAAGGATCGCGCGGACCAGTTCGGCCGTCCCGGGGCACTCCTTCTCCTCCCCCTTTGCCTTGAGTTTGTACGGGGGCCGCCCCAGGCCGATGGCAGACGGGGCAAGCTTCTGCAGCTCCCGGAAGTTGGCCGATCCGACCAGCTCATGGGTGATTTCCATGGTATGCGCCATCCCGTTCGACTGGATCTGGCAGATGACCTTGTTGGACTCGTGCTCCTCGTCTTCGGCGATGTCGAGCACGATCTGCGCTTTGGGGTAGGCAGCCGTCAGCGCCTTCTTGGCGTTGGCCACTGCTTTCTTGAGCGCCGCCGCATTCTTGAGGAGGTCCCGGTCGAGGCCCGGCTCGTCCACGAAGGCGCGCAGGATGCTCGCCTCGTGCTGCTTCTTCCCGAAACGGGTCAAGAGCCCTTCGAAGGCGATGAGCTTCTTGAGGATCGGCAGCAGGCGCCGCCCGGTGACGAAGGTCTGCCCGCTCTCGACGTAGACCTCCACCTCTTCCACCGCCAGGTCCGCCAGGTACTCGTTGAGGGCACCCTCATCCTTGAGGTACTTCTCGGTCTTGCCCTTCTTGACTTTGAAGAGCGGTGGCTGCGCGATGTAGATGTACCCGCGCTCGATGAGCTCGGTCATCTGGCGGAAGAAGAACGTCAGCAGCAGCGTCCGAATGTGGCTCCCGTCCACGTCAGCGTCGGTCATCAGGATGATCTTGTGGTAGCGGGCACGGGAGATGTCGAAGGCTTCTTTGTCGTCCTTACCCGAGTCCCCGTCCTCGCGTTTGCGCCCGATGCCAGTCCCAAGAGCCATGATCAGGACTCGGATCTCTTCGCTGGAGAGCATCTTGTCAAACCGCGCCTTCTCCACGTTGAGGATCTTGCCCTTGAGCGGCAGGATGGCCTGGAAGCGCCGGTCGCGGCCCTGCTTGGCGGAGCCGCCGGCCGAGTCGCCCTCCACGATGAACAGCTCGCTGTGGGCCGGATCCTTCTCGGAGCAGTCGGCGAGCTTGCCTGGCAACGAGCCGCTGTCCAGGGCGCTCTTGCGGCGGATCAACTCCTTGGCCTTGCGGGCCGCGTCGCGTGCCCGCGCGGCGTCGACGGCCTTGCCGACGATCCGGCGGGCGATCGGAGGGTTCTCTTCGAAGTACGCCCCGAGGGCCTCGTTGACGGCCGCCTCGACGATTCCCTTGACGTCGCTGTTGCCCAATTTGGCCTTGGTCTGGCCTTCGAACTGGGGATTACGCAGCTTCACGCTGATGACGGCGGTGAGCCCCTCGCGGACGTCATCTCCGGTCAGCGACTCCGCGTCTTTCTTCAGCAGGTCGCTCGCGTTCGCGTAGTTGTTGATCGTGCGGGTGAGCGCCGCCTTGAAGCCGACCAGGTGGGTGCCGCCCTCACGTGTGTTGATGTTGTTGGCGAAGGAGAAGATGTTCTCCGCGTAGCCGTCGTTGTACTGGAGGGCGACCTCTAGGATCAAGTCGCTCTTCTCGACGCTGATATAGATGGGCTTGTGCAGCGGGGTCTTCGCCTCGTTGAGGTGCTCGACGAACGACACGATCCCGCCCTTGTAGCGGAACACCTGTTCCTTGGCCGGCTCCTTGCGCTCATCCTTGAGCGAGATCTCCAGGCCCTTGTTGAGGAAGGCCATCTCGCGCAGGCGCTGGGCCAGGATGTCGAAGCTGAACTCCGTGGTCTCGAAGACCTCAGGGTCCGGCTTAAACGTGATCATCGTGCCGCGCCGCTTGGTCTTGCCAGTGACCTTCAGGGGCGCGGTGGGCTTGCCGCGCTCGTAGCGCTGCTCGAAGACTTGGCCGTCCTGCCAGATCTCCATCTCCAGCCACTCGGAGAGCGCGTTCACGACCGAGATGCCGACGCCGTGGAGGCCGCCCGACATGGTGTAGGCGCCCTCCTCGAACTTCCCGCCGGCATGGAGCATGGTGAGGGCGACCTCGGCGGCGGACTTCTTCTGCGTGGGGTGCATGCCCGTCGGGATGCCCCGGCCATTGTCTACTACCGTGAGGCTGCCGTCGATGTGGATCGTGACCTCAATCGTCTCGCCGAATCCGGCCATGTGCTCGTCAACGCTGTTGTCCACCACTTCGTACACGAGGTGGTGGAGGCCCTCGGGACCGGTACTCCCGATGTACATGGCGGGGCGCTTGCGGACGGCATCGAGGCCCTCCAGCACCTTGATCTGCTCGGCGCCGTAGGAGTCGCGCGGCCCGTTCTCGATCTTGGTCTCGTCCGTGGCCATAGACCTCCTTCGCTAGGCCCTCCCTAGATCTTCATCGGCATGACGACGCACAGGAAGCCTGGGTCGCCGTCCGATTTCATCAGGCAAGGGCTCAAGGGACTGTTGATCTCAATGGTGACCGACTCGCCGTCCATCACAGCCAGCGCATCGAGGATGTATCGGGCGTTGAAGCCGGTGGTCAGGCTCTCCCCGCGGTACTGCGCCGGCACCTCTTCGGTAGCCTCTCCAAGGTCGGGGTTGCTCGTGTGTAGGGTGAGCGTGCCCGCCTGCAGCATCAGCTTGACCGCGTTCGTCTTGTCTTTTGAGAGCACGGCGACCCGGCGGAGCGCGCTCTCCATCGCAGCCCGCTCGATCACCGCCTTCTTGGCGCTCTCCTTCGGGATGACCTGCTGGTAGTTGGGATAGGTCCCCTCCATGACACGCGAGGTCAGGTACAGTCCGCTCTTCTGGAAGGTGACCAGATTCTTGGTGAAGCCCAGCAGCGGCTCGCCCTCCTCTTCTTCGAGCAGCCGCCGCATCTCCTGAGCCGCCTTGCGCGGAATGATGGCCTTGACCTCTTTGGGAAGGTCCGTCCCTGCATTCGCCAGTTCGCTTTCGGCGATCGCCAGGCGATGCCCGTCGGTGCCGACCAGTTTCATCGTGATCTTCTTTTCAGAGGAGAGCAGCGTGATCAACAGGCCGTTGAGGATGTAACGCGCGTCGTTGTCGCCGACCGCGAAGAGGGTCTTGCGGAGCAGCGACGCAAGCCCGCTTCCGGGAATGGCCACGCGCCCTTCGCGCTCGATCGTGGGCAGCGCCGGGAACTCCGACGCCGCCATCCCGACGATTTTGAACTGGCTCCGGCCGGCTTGGATCTGGACCCAGTTGTTCTCCTGCGTCGTGAATGTCACCTCGCCGTCCGCCACCTCTTTGAGGATCTCGTAGAGTTTGCGCGCGGAGAGGGTGACGCTCCCGGCCTGCAGGACCTCGGCTTTGTAGTGTCCCCGGATGCCGATCTCAAGGTCCGTTGCCACCAGTCCAACCCCATCCTGTTTCGTCTCCAGCAAGATGTTGGAGAGCACCGGCATGGTATTGCGCTTCTCCACTATTCCCTGGACGCGCTGCAGCCCGGTCAGCAACTCGTCCCTGGCAATCTTGATCTTCATCGGCCTGCCTCCTTCTGGGCTTATGCGCTGGTGATCTGGCGCCTCAACTCCTCGAGTATTCCGAGCAGGCCGGTATCGCTCTGTTTTCCTTTCTCGACCTGCTTGCACGCGTGCATGACGGTGGTGTGGTCCTTGCCCCCGAAATGCCGCGCGATTTCGGGATAGGACTGCTGTGTGATTTCCCGGCACAGGTACATCGCGATCTGCCGCGGATAGACCAGCGCCTTCGTACGCCGCTTGGACTTCAGGTCCGCCAACTTGATGTGGAACTTCGTCGCGACGGCCTCCTGCACCGCGTCGAGCGTAATCACGTGCTTCTTCTCGTCGACCAGTTCCCTGAGCACGTTTTGCGCCATCTCGAGCGTGATGGCCTGACCGGTCAGCGACGCGTAGGCCCCGAGCCGGATCAGCGAACCTTCCAGTTCCCGGATGTTCGCCTTGATGTTGGTGGCCACGAACAACGCGACATCGTCCGGGATAGCGATGCCCTCGCGCTCGGCCTTGTCCCGGAGGATGGCGATCCGGGCCTCTAGGGGGTAGGGTTGGATGTCAGCCACGAGGCCCCAGTCGAGACGGGAACGCAATCGCTCCTCCATCTCGCGGATGTCCTTGGGATATCGGTCGCTTGACAGGACGATCTGCTTGCGGGCCTCGAAGAGGCTATTGAAGGTGTGGAAGAATTCCTCCTGGGTCGCCTGCTTGCCGGCGATGAACTGGATGTCGTCCACCATCAGCATGTCGATGTTGCGGTACCGACGGCGAACATCAATCATCTTGTCGTACCGGATGCCATTGATGACCTCGTTGGTGAACTGCTCGGACGTCACGTACGCGATCCGGAGATCCGTATGCTCGAGAACGTAATTGCCTATTGCGTGCATGAGGTGCGTCTTCCCCAGCCCCACGCCTCCGTAGATCAGCAACGGATTGTACGCAGTTGCTGGCGACTCGGCGACCTTCATGCTTGCGGCACGGGCCAGTTGGTTGTTGGGGGCGGCAACGAAATTTTCAAAGAAATACCTAACGTTTATCTGTCCCGTTCTTCTTCCGCGTGTTCCTCCCGTGACCCCTGGCCGGTCAAGACTTTCACGGGGCGTAGCTTTCTCCTGCGGCTCTGCCTCAGATACGACAAAGCCTACGCGCAAGTTATACCTGCCCGTCGTATCCCGTAGAACTTGCTCTAGCAAGCCTTGGTAGTGATCCCGTATCCA
>Ga0209577_10003111_pt1 | contig 15656 bp, 16 predicted proteins | sample GraSoiAngelo_109_FD_185874 | JGI IMG/M metagenome (GOLD analysis project Ga0209577, IMG submission 185874) | Grasslands soil microbial communities from the Angelo Coastal Reserve, California, USA - 14_0903_12_20cm (SPAdes) (version 2) | ecosystem: Environmental > Terrestrial > Soil > Grasslands...
ATTCTTCGCGGAACACGAACATCACCACGTCGGCGTCCTGTTCGATCGAGCCGGACTCACGCAGGTCTGACAATTGTGGACGCTTGTCGTCGCGGCTCTCCACCTGGCGTGACAACTGCGACAGCGCGAGAATCGGCACGTTCAATTCCTTGGCGAGCGCCTTCAGGCTGGTGGTGATCTCGGTGACTTCCTGGACCCGGTTGTCGATGCGCCGTCCCGTTCCCTGCAGCAGCTGAATATAATCGATCACCAGGAGGTCGAGGCCCTTTTGCCGCTTCAGCCGGCGGGCGCGCGCGGTGAGCTGTGAGATCGAAAGCCCGCCGGTTTCGTCGACGTAGAATGGCAGCGACTGCAGCTCGATCGAATAATCGCGGATCTTTTCGAAATCGCTCTCGGTGATGCCGCCACGGCGGATCGTGCTCGATGGAATCCCGGTGCGCTCGGCGATGATACGGGTGGCAAGCTGTTCAGCCGACATTTCGCATGAGAAGAAGCCGACGACGCCGCCATTGACGGACTTCATGGTACCGTCAGCTTGAACTTCGGCGCGGTGCGCTCTTGCCACGTTGTAGGCGATGTTGGTGGCGAGCGCGGTCTTGCCCATGCCCGGACGCCCGGCGATGATGATCAGGTCGGAGGGCTGCAGCCCACCCATCTTGATGTCGAGATCGCGCAAGCCTGTTGCGATGCCCGACAGCTTGCCGTCGCGCTGGAAGGCTTTAGCCGCCATATCGACCGCGACGGTGAGAGCCTGCGCAAAACGCTGGAAGCCACCATCGTAGCGGCCGGCCTCGGCCAGTTCGTACAGCCTGCGCTCGGCGTCCTCGATCTGCGCCCGCGGCGCGAAATCCACCGGCGCGTCGTAGGCGACATTGACCATGTCTTCGCCGATCCGGATCAGATCGCGGCGCAACGCCAGTTCGTAGATCGTTCGTCCATAATCCTGGGCATTGATGATCGTGGTCGCTTCCGCGGCGAGGCGGGCGAGGTATTGGCCGACCGTCATGCCGCCGATGTCGGTTTCGGCCGGGACGAAGGTCTTCAGCGTGACCGGAGTCGCGACCTTCCCCATCCGGATCAGGCTGCCGGCGGTCTCGAAGATGGTGTGATGGATCGGCTCGAAGAAGTGTTTTGGCTCCAGGAAATCCGACACCCGATAGAATGCGTCGTTGTTAACGAGGATCGCGCCCAAAAGGCTCTGCTCGGCCTCGATATTGTGCGGTGCGTTCCGATAGGCCGGAGTTCCGGCATCGGGCGTGAGCTTGAGAACGTTCGAATCAGATGTGGCCATAATTCTCGAGTGTCGGTGTAACTTTGTCGGATGCGGGGCGGCGATAAAGCGCCACTCCCGAGCACAGCGGAAGCACGAACGCGCCTTATGCCCGATTCACACAATGTCATGTGTGAATCACGACTGTACGATGGATTGACGCTTGACGGAGTTTCCGGTGAAATCGAGCGATATCCGCCGCTGGCTATAGGGAACACCCCAAAACTGCGGCACGGACCGAACCTTTCGCCGTGCGGGCATACCCATCGGGGAAGACGGCTTCCGGAAGGCGATCTCAGCGTTGATCTAAATCAGAATGAGATAGGTCAGCGCAATCAGGGTCGCTGCGACGCCGCCCGCGATCAAGGCGTAGTCGGTAGCGATGCCGGCTGTCGGGTCGAACGTTGAATGGTAGGTTTTCTCGATCATTCCCCAAGGTTAGAGCAAATCGGCCGGCCCTTTTGTGAAGCAAGTCACATCTCTCCGGTTTTTCTTTGCGGCATGGTCGTCCGGAACGGGTTGGTAACTTCCGGGTTGGTAACAATAGGATTCAGGGAGGCCGGTTTAGGCAAGACAAGGCGATGGGCCAGCAACTGCAGTCATGGCGAGCGGGAGGCGGCCAAAAATCATGGCTATCGATGCTGGTTGAGGCTATGGAAGAAATCTCTCGCCCGGAATTCCGCGCGCTGCCCATCGATCGATCGGTACTGACCGCGGTGAGCGCGCAGTTGGCACGGCCGGCATCGCCATACCCTTATTGCGGTTCTCAATACGGCCTGCGAAACTAGATTTTGGACTGCCTGCGCCGGCCTATTCGCCCGCAATTTGCAGCCGGGGACGCTTGCCGCGCTCGATCCCACGCAATTTGGCTTCTTCGTGCCCGATGTAATCGCGCGTCATCGGCACCGCGCCCTGGCGTTTGGTGAGCTGGATTTGGAAATTCATCAGGTTCTGCTTGCGGAACGACATTTCCGAGCACGCCAGGTAAAATTCCCACATCCTTGCAAAGCGCTCGTCATAGAGCTGCACCGCTTCCTCGCGCCGCGCCATGAATCGCTCGCGCCACGCTTTCAGTGTATCCGCATAGTGCAGCCGCAATATTTCGATGTCGCAGACCAGAAGCCCGGCGCGCTCGATCGCGGGGATCACTTCGGAAAGCGCCGGGATGTAGCCGCCGGGAAAAATATATCTCGTGATCCAGGGATTGGTGACGTCGGGCCCATTCGAACGGCCGATCGAATGCAGTATCATGATGCCGTCGTCGGTGAGAAGTTCACCGCAGCGCCGGAAGTAGGTCTCGTAGAAGTCGACCCCGACGTGCTCGAACATGCCCACTGAGACGATGCGGTCGAACGGCCCGGAAACGTCGCGATAATCCTCGAGGAAAAACTTCGCCGACCGCGTCAGGTTTTTCTCAGCCGCGCGCTCGTTGGATACCTGCAACTGTTCGGTCGAGAGGGTGATGCCAGTGACATTGGCGCCGGTCATTTCGGCCAGATACAGGCCAAGACCTCCCCAACCGGAGCCGATGTCAAGTAAGCGGTCGCCGTGCCCGATGAACAGCTTCGCGGCGAGATGCCGCTTCTTGGCGAGTTGGGCATCGTCAAGCGATGTATCCGGCGTTTCAAAATAGGCGCAGCTGTACTGCTTGTCGGCATCGAGGAAGAGGGAGTAGAGGCGCCCGTCCAGGTCGTAATGGCGCGCGACATTGTTTTTCGATCGTCCGCGCGGATTGAACTGGCGGGCATGCCTGACAAGATAGCGCAGCCACCACTGCAGCTTGGCCCAGCGCGGTAATATTTCGGGTTGATCGAGCAGGATCGCCAGCACGTCCGCAATGGAGCCCCTCTCGACGACGAAAGTGCCTTCCATGTAAAGTTCGCCCAGCGCAAGCTCCGGGTTCAAAAGAATCCTGCGTTCGCCATCGGTGGTCAGGAATCGCGCAGAGACCGGTTCGCCGGTCCCGTCGCCGCAGGTGAACTTTGCCCCGCTTGCGGTCGTGAACGTCATCGAGCCGCGGCGAATGAACTGCTTCAGGAAATACCGCAACAAACGGTCCATCGAAACCACCAAGAGCGATCCCGCAGCGGCTAACGTACCGGCCGTCACACTCGACGCGCACGGGACAGAACGGTCCCCGAGCATCTCAAACAGATCATAGGGGTGACGGTTCCATCGCGCTACTGCATTGTTCACACAGCGGATATTCCCAAACGGCGCGTTCGCGCGGTTGCGTCATATGTCCGCTTCCATTCGCGGCATAATCGGCTAAAAGGTGACCGCCGCCCGGTGCCGGATAAAGGCGTTGGAAGCGAATTACCGCATCTGGAGAATAGGAATGTTGAGCCGAGCGCTCAGTTTAGCGACGGTGACGCTTCTGATCGGCTGTTTCGCGGTGATCCCGGTGCAGGCGCAAAATCTCGAGGCCGGCAAGAGCCCCTCCCAGATTTTCGCGGGTACTTGCAGTGCCTGCCACAAGAGCCCACGGGGTCTGTTGAGGACCGTGCCGGCCGGATCCCTGCCAGGCTTCCTGCGCCAGCATTACACCACCAGCGGTGACATGGCCTCCCTGCTCAGCGCCTTTCTGGTATCGAATGGGGCGGCCGACACCCGCCATATCAGTGCCCAGCCCAAGCAAGCCAAGGACTCGCAGGCCACGCCCGCCACTTTGCCCGACCAGCTCGATCGCTTTGGCCGCAGGCTGCGCCCCCCGGCGCCGTTAACGCAACAGGCTGTCAGGCCTGATGCCGAGCCGCGTCCGGCCGCGAGGCCCGATTCCGGCGGACTTTCGGCCGAGCCCGGACAGCCCGGCCGTAACGCCAAGCGGCTGGCACGCCCGGGGGAGGCCCCCGATGCCGCAAGAGCGAAGCTGAGCAAGCGAGGCAAGCCCGGCGCCGAAGAACCGCCCAAATCCGAGGCTGCCAGAATCGACGCTGCCAAAACTGATGCTGCAACGCCCGACGCCGGCAAGGAAGAAGCACCAAAGGGCGAGGCGGTGAAAGACGGGGCGTCCGCCAGCGAAACCGCGAAGGACGGGGACAGCAAACCCGAGGGTACCAAGCCATCTGGCGAAGGCACGTCTGAGGCAAAAATCGAGGCACCGAAGGAGACGGGCAGCGGCGAGAGCCCGACACTGCGGGCCGATCCGGTTCCTCCCGTCACACCCGCGCCGACGGACCCAGCGGTGTCCGCTGCGGTCTCAAGCGGCATGCCGGAGCCGGCACCCGAACCGCCGGCGCCGCCCCCGGTGCAGCCTGCGCCGCCTGCGGTGACGGCTTCCGTGCCGCCCGCGCCGCCAATTGCCCCCGCTGGGCCGCCCGCGCCGCCAATCTCCCAATAGGTTTGCGCAAGAAGCGGATTTCCGAAACGCGATCGACTTGACCCTTCTAGAGTGTTACTCTAGAGTAACGATCTACGCGGAAGTCGAGAAACAATCATGGTTGCGCGCGCGCGTGAGGATCTGTTGGCCGCCGGATTGGCGGTGTTCGATCGCGAGGGGTTTGAGGGCGCGACCGTTGCCGCCATTCGCAGCGGGGCGCGGGCCTCAAACGGCAGCTTCTTCCATTTCTTCGGATCGAAGAAGGAGCTGGCAGGCACCCTGTTTCTGGAACTGCTGCAGCACTATCACGCCGCGGTGGTCGCGGCTGTCGATCCTTCCTTGAGCGCCCGGGACGGTATCGGCCGCTTGATCCGCACACATCTGGAGTGGGTGGTGAACAACCGGCGCGAAGCGCGCTATCTGTTCGAGATATCGCGCAGCGAATGGACCGAAGCTGTTGGCGATGCGCAGCGCACCCAAAATTCGCGTCTCGCTGAGGGCATCGAGCGTTGGCGCGCGCCCCTGATTGCCCGCGGCGAACTATTGCCCATGCCGTCGACGGTCTTTTTCAGCCAGATCATCGGACCTGCGCAGATTTTCTGCCGTGCGTGGCTGTCGGGTCGCGACCGCAGCGATCCACGGCACCAGGCCGATCTTCTGATTGCCTGCGCGATCCGTGCGCTGGTCGCTCCGGAACCCGTTCAGAAAACGGAAAGCCTGCCGTGACCGCGGACTTCGACCCGGATTTCACGCCGATCGCAAAGACAATCCGCGACAGCGTTGGCCAGCAGGGATTCATGAATCATATCGGTGCGGAGCTTTCCGAACTGAAACGTGGATCATGCACGCTTGTGGTCGATCGGCGGCCAGAGCTGTTGCAGCAGAATGGCTTGTTTCACGGCGGCGTCACGGCTTTCCTGGTGGACAATGCCACCACGATTGCCGCGGCGACGTCGCGCGGCCAGCCGGCGCTGACGGCAGAATACAAGTTAAATTTGTTGTCGCCGGCCTCAGGCGATCGCCTGATCTGCCGCGCGCGCGTGATCAAGCCCGGACGCCAGGTCGCGGTGGTCGGTGCGGATGTGTTTTGCGTGATCGACGGAATCGAGAAACACACCGCAACGGCATTGGCCTCGATTGCAATGCTCGACGAAAAAGCGCCAGCGAGAATCACCAAGCCCGGCCTGACAGGCCGGGCTTGAGCAGTACAATTATATGTAACCGGTAGCCCGCGTTACTTGTCTGATGCTGGCTCCGCCTTCGGCTCGACATCGTCGCGGCGGGCCTCGGGATCGAAGAATTCGCCGGCGGCGGCGATCGCTTCGGCGGCCGCGTCCTGATCTTCCTGACGGGTAGAGATGTCTTCGCCGCGTTTGATGCGTTCGGCCTCATCGGCGCTTCGCGCGACGGTGACGGTCACGCTGACCTCGACCTCCGGATGCACGGCGATGGCGATGTTGTGCTTGCCGATGGTCTTGATCGGCGCGTCCAGCATGATCTGGCTGCGGCTGATGGCGACCCCATCGCTCTCAAACGAGGCGATGATGTCGCGAACGGTTACCGATCCGAACAACTGACCGCTTTCGGAGGCCTGACGCAGCACCATGACGTTGCGGCCATCGATCTTTTCCGCGACCTTGGTGGCCTCGGCCTTGGCTTTCAAGTTGCGGGCTTCGAGTTCGGCCTTCATGCCGTCGAACCTGGCGCGATTGTCTGCGGTGGCGCGCAGCGCCTTGCCGCGCTTCAAAAGAAAATTGCGGGCAAATCCGTCCTTGACGCGGACCACTTCGCCCATCTGGCCGAGCTTGGCGACACGTTCCAGCAGAATGACTTCCATATTCGTTCTCCTTAGGTGATCAGATTAAGTCGTTGAGTTGGTTAGGGTTCAGGATGCGGGGAGGGGCGGTGGCCTGCCTCGCAGATAGCGTTGACGAAATCCGAAAATAGCGTCGGCGAGACCGAGAACCACCATCGCCAGGACAGGCCAAAGCGCGCGGCTTTTCAACGCCAGCGTCAACGTATGCAGAACCGCAAAGCCGGTGAGCGCGTAAGCCACCATCAAGGCGGCGGTGACGATCAGTGCCAGGATCGCCAGCAGCCCGCCGATAAAGCAGAACGCGATTGCAACGCATAGCGCCGCGAGCGTCATCGGCGGCAGAGCAGCGCTTTTCAGGTCGGGCCATGGACGGTGCAATCGTCCTGATGTCGCCGTGATTTTTGCGGCGAGCCAGAGATTGAGCGTCAGCGTCATCATCGCGACGATAGCGGCCGCGGCCGGCGCGATCGTCACTACAGCGTCGATCCATTGTTCGGCCCCGTCGGTTGACGACGCCTCGCGGGGACCGAGCATACGTAGCAAGCCCCGCCGCAGAGCGCCGGCGATGGCGGCGGCGTCAGTGCCAAGCGTGAGCAGCGCCGCCATCGTCGTCAACGCGGCAAAGCCTGATATCCAGAGCAGGATGCGGCCGACCGGATACCATTCCAGATCAGGCGCAACCGGCGAAGCGCCGTTGCCCGGCGAGACGCCGCTGGTCATGGGACGTCCGAGCAGAGCGAGGTGTCCGAGCCACCAGGCGGGCAGCGCGACCGTGACGGCAAAGGCGATGCAATAGGGAAGGCCGAAGATCGCGCCGAGACCGATCGCGGCGACGATGCCGCCGACGGTGGCGCCGAGCGGTCCCCATCCGAGCGCCACCACCATCAGCGGCAATGGCGCCAGGTAAAACAGCAGCAGTGAAATCAGCGCGCCCGAGATGATCGAGGCGAACATCAAGGCCGACGCGGAGCCGGCGGCTATGGCAATAAGAACGGTCGCGATCATCAGCTGTCCCGCTCCTTTCGAGCGGTTAGAGGTTTTGTGAGAACCCCAACCATCGGCAACCGTACGACGCGGAAGCCTTATGAAGATTTGATCGGCGGCACGCATGCCGCCGATCGGGGAATTTACCGGATCACGTAAGGCAGCAGGCCGAGGAAACGCGCGCGCTTGATGGCGCGAGCGAGTTCACGCTGCTTCTTGGCGGAGACGGCGGTGATACGGCTCGGCACGATCTTGCCGCGCTCGGAGACGTAACGCATCAAAAGCTTGGAATCCTTATAGTCGATCTTCGGCGCGTTCGGACCCGTGAACGGGCAGGTCTTGCGGCGGCGGAAAAACGGACGGCGTGCACCAGCTTCGGCCATGATTCTTACTCCTCGAGCGCTGCGTCGTCATCGCGCGAACGCCGCGGACCACGGTCACCCCGATAGCCGCCGTCGCGGTCGCCGCGGAATCCGCCATCGCGGTCGCCACGGAAACCGCCGCCGCGATCATCGCGATCGCGGTCGCGATCCGCTTTCCGCATCATCGCCGAGGGACCTTCCTCGTGCTCATCGACGCGAACGGTGAGATAGCGGATCACGTCTTCACTGATTCGCTCTTGCCGCTCGATTTCGGCGACCGCGGCCGATGGGCCGTCGATGTTGAGCAGCACGAAATGGGCTTTTCGATTCTTGTTCATGCGGTAGGTCAGGGAACGCACGCCCCAGTTTTCCATCTTCACGACCTTGCCGCCGAGTTGCTCGACGATGCCGGTCATCTGGGTGGTCAGTTCTTCGACCTGTTGGGTGCTCGCATCCTGACGCGCGAGAAAAACATGGATGTCCTTTCCTAGAGTTGGCGCGGTTCCCGGCGGCAAGCCCTTCGAGGCCTTCGGAAAGGACTCGGGATAAGCTCAGAAGGCGGAAGCACGGGACGACGGACCGACTGGCCCTGCCGCATCAATATCGCCTGGAAGGTGAGATTGCTGAGACCGTCCGTTCAGCTCCCGGCCGGGATCCACGGATGCGGGGGTTTATAAGGATTTTGAGTGCGATGGCAAGGGATACGAGCCCAATTGGCCCAGGGCGGCGCGGCCGGGAACCGGCGCCGGCTTGACACAACCATGCCCTGCAGTGTCTTTCGGCCCGGACTTTAGGGATATTTTATAGCGGCATTCAGGGGTATTGATGACGGCGGCATTCACTTTTCCGGGGCAGGGCTCCCAGGCAGTCGGCATGGGTAAGGCCTTAGCGGAGGCCTTTCCGGCCGCCCGCGCGGTGTTCGACGAGGTCGATGCGGCGCTCGGCGAAAGGCTGACGGCCATCATCTGGGATGGTCCGGGTGAGACGCTGCAGCTCACCGAAAATGCCCAGCCGGCGTTGATGGCGGTCTCGCTCGCGACACTGCGCGTGCTGGAGACCGAAGCCGGCTTCTCGGTCGGGCGCGACGCCGCGTTCGTCGCCGGACATTCGCTCGGCGAATATTCCGCGCTCGCCGCTGCCGGCAGCCTCAGCATCAGCGATACCGCGCGCCTGTTGCGCACGCGCGGCCTTGCCATGCAGAAGGCGGTGCCGGTGGGCGCCGGCGCAATGGCGGCTTTGCTCGGTCTGGATTATGAGGGCGCGGTGGCGGTCGCGAACGAGGCCGCGCAGGGTCAGGTCTGCCAGGCCGCCAATGACAATGGCGGCGGCCAGGTCGTGGTCTCCGGCGACAAGGCCGCTGTCGAGCGCGCGCTCGAGATCGCCAAAGCCAGGGGCGCCAAGCGCGCCATGCTGCTGCCGGTCTCGGCGCCGTTTCACTGCACCCTGATGCAGTCTGCAGCCGATGTGATGGCAAAAGCGCTTGCGGATGTCACGATCAAGAAGCCGGCTTCGCCGTTGGTGTCGAACGTACTGGCCGCGCCGATCAACGACCCGGACGAAATCCGCCGCCGCCTGGTCGAGCAGGTCACGGGAACCGTGCGTTGGCGCGAGTCGGTGGCTTACATGGCAAGCCAGGGTGTCGTCAGGTTTTTCGAAATCGGCGCCGGCAAGGTGCTGAGCGGCCTGGTCAAGCGCATCGCGGAGGGTGCGATTGGCATTCCAGTCGGCGGCCCCGGCGATATTGGTGCCGCAAAGGACGCCATGGCGGCTGCGCATTCGGCCTAGGGTCGTGAGGAGATATTGATGTTCGATCTGACCGGCAGGAAGGCGCTCGTCACCGGTGCGACCGGCGGAATCGGTGGCGCGATTGCGCAAGCGCTACACGCGCAGGGCGCGACGGTGGCGATTTCCGGGACGCGGCGCGAGGTGCTCGATGCGCTAGCGGGCAAGTTGGGCGACAGGGTTTTCGTGCTGCCTTGCAATCTCTCCGATGCCGCCGAGGTCGAGGCGCTGGTGCCGTCGGCGGAGAAGGCCATGGGCCAGGTCGATATTCTGATCGCCAACGCCGGCATCACCCGCGACAATCTGTTCGTGCAATTGCGCGACGAGGACTGGGACGAAGTCATCAAGGTCAATTTGACGGCGACCTTCCGCCTGGCCCGGGCCGCGACCAAATTGATGATGCGCAAGCGGTTCGGCCGCATCATCGCGATCACATCCATCGTCGGCGTCACCGGCAATCCGGGCCAGGGCAACTACACGGCATCCAAGGCGGGACTGATCGGCATGATCAAGACACTGGGTGCGGAATACGCCAAGCGTAACATCACCGCCAACTGCATTGCCCCGGGATTTATCGCAACCCCGATGACGGACGCGCTCAACGACAAGCAGCGCGAAGCGATCCTGTCGAAGGTCCCCGCAGCGCGGCTCGGAACGCCGGAAGAAATCGCTGCGGCGGCGGTCTATCTCAGCTCGAATGAGGCCGCCTATGTCACGGGGCAAACGATTCACGTCAATGGTGGAATGGCCATGATTTGAGCCGGTTACTGACCCCTCGGCGGGCCGAAAGGCGGTTTCCAACGGCTCATTGAGGCTTATAGTCAAGGCTTGGGAAGTATGATAACCGAACCACCAACGGATGGGCAAAGAACGCCTTGCGGGATTTTGAAACCCTGTATATTGGCGGTGCGGAGCCTGCCGTCGTTCGCCGGGCCTTGGTCGGCTGTGACTGGGCCAAATCAAGACTATGCGCGATTGCGAAGGGAAGTTTACCGACCAGGATGGCTCGTATCGTCTTGGGGACGGGTCTAATGGGAACAAGCACGAGGTTGAACGATGAGTGAGATTGGCGAGCGGGTTAAGAAGATCGTGGTCGAACACCTTGGTGTTGAACCCGAAAAAGTGGTCGACAACGCAAGCTTCATTGATGACCTCGGCGCCGACAGCCTCGATACCGTCGAGCTCGTGATGGCGTTCGAAGAAGAATTCGGTTGCGAAATTCCCGATGACGCCGCGGAGACGATTTTGACCGTCGGTGACGCCACGAAATTTCTTGAAAAGAACGCGAAAAGCTGACGCCCCCGCGCGGTGCTGACGAAGCCGGCCGGGCCGTGGTCGAACGGTCCACCGGTTTATTGTTGTGGGCCGCGAATCGGGGGTTGGAGTGGTGGATATGAGGCGGGTTGTCGTCACGGGCCTGGGCATGGTGTCGCCCCTCGGCTGTGGCGTTGAATCGACCTGGAGACGCATTCTCAACAGCGAGAGCGGCGCCAGGAAAATCGATACATTTGACGTCTCCGATCTGACCAGCCGGATCGCCTGCGTGGTTCCGCGCGGCGACGGCAGCGACGGCACCTTCAACCCCGACCAGTGGATGGAGCCGAAGGACCAGCGCAAGGTCGACGATTTCATCATTTTCGCAATGAGCGCGGCAAAGCAGGCGCTCGACGACGCCAATTGGCATCCCGCGACCGAAGAAGATCGCTGCGCCACCGGCACCATGATCGGCTCCGGGATCGGCGGCCTGTCCGGAATCGCCGATACGGCGCTGCTTCTCAAAGAACGTGGACCGCGCAAGGTGTCGCCGTTCTTCATTCCCGGTCGTCTGATCAATCTTGCTTCAGGTTATGTATCGATCGAGCACGGCCTCAAGGGCCCCAATCATGCCGTGGTGACCGCGTGTTCGACCGGCGCACACGCGATCGGCGATGCGAGCCGGCTCATCGCCCTCGGGGACGCCGATGTGATGGTGGCGGGTGGAACGGAATCCCCGATTTGCCGGCTTGCGATGGCGGGATTTTGCGCATCGCGCGCGCTGTCGACCGGTTTCAACGAGACTCCGGAAAAAGCATCGCGTCCCTACGACCGGGATCGCGACGGATTCGTGATGGGGGAGGGCGCAGGCGTCGTGGTGCTTGAGGAATACGAGCACGCGAAAGGTCGCGGCGCGAAAATCTATGCCGAGGTGATCGGTTACGGATTATCCGGCGACGCCTATCATATCACATCTCCGACGCCGGACGGCGACGGCGCGTTCCGCAGCATGAGCGCCGCCATGAAGCGGGCAGCGATCACCGCATCCGACATCGACTACATCAACGCGCACGGAACCTCGACCCAGGTCGGCGACGAAATCGAGCTCGGCGCGGTCGAACGGCTGTTGGGCAACGCCGCTTCCAGGGTGTCGATGTCGTCGACCAAATCGTCGACGGGACACCTGCTGGGCGCCGCGGGAGCGGTGGAGGCAATCTTCAGCATCCTGGCGATTCGAGATAACATCGCCCCGCCCACCATCAATCTCGAGGACCCATCCGTTGAAACGGCGATCGATCTGGTGCCGCAAGCGCCGCGCAAACGCGAGATCGACGTCGCGCTATCCAATTCATTCGGCTTCGGAGGCACCAACGCATCCGTGATCCTGCGGCGCGTGTCCAACTGATGCGTCGTATCGAGAATACTCCACCGTTTCGCCGCATTCGGTGATAAATCCTAGATTTGGGCGTAGACTATCGGCCAGCGCGAGAATCGCCGGGCCACGATTAAACCGACAGGATTTCAGGTTGCATCGATGAGTGAGAGGCCGCCCATTTCACCCCGGAGCCCGCGCGCGGCGCTGGAGCCCGAGCAGGTTCCGCCGCCACCAAAGCGGTCCGAGCGCGCCCGCAATCCATTCGTCGTGGTCGGCAACGCGATCATCACCGTCGTGCTGGTCTCGATGATCGGCGTGGGCGCCGCATATGTTTACGGCAAACAGAAGATCGAGGCGCCCGGCCCGCTGCAGGAAGACAAGATCGTCAATATTCCGTCGCGCGCCGGAATGACCGACATTGCCGATATCCTGCAGCGTGAAGGCGTGATCGACAACAATCGCTGGGCGTTCATCGGCAGCGTATTTGCGCTGAAGGCGCGCTCCGAACTCAAGCCTGGCGAATACGCATTTCAGAAGAACGCCAGTCTGCGCGACGTCATCGGCATCATGGTCGAAGGCAAGGTAGTGCAGCATGCCGTCACGATTCCCGAAGGCTTGACCTCCGAACAGATCGCGGCCCGGCTTTCGGACAACGATATCTTTGCGGGCGCGGTAAAGGAGATGCCGCGCGAGGGCACGTTGCTGCCGGAAACCTACAAATTTCCGCGCGGCACCACGCGCGACCAGGTAATCCAGCGCATGCAACAGGCGCAGAAACGCGTGCTTGCGGAAATCTGGGAGCGGCGCAATCCGGACATTCCGATCAGGACGCCGGACCAGCTCATTACCTTGGCCTCGATCGTCGAGAAGGAAACCGGCAAGGCCGACGAGCGCAGTCGCGTCGCCGCGGTGTTCGTCAATCGCTTGCGGCAAAGAATAAAGCTGCAGTCCGATCCGACCATCATCTATGGGCTGGTCGGCGGCAAGGGAACGCTGGGCCGGCCCATCAAGCGCTCGGAAATCCAGCAGCCGTCGCCTTACAACACCTATGTGGTTGACGGCCTTCCGCCGGGGCCGATCGCCAATCCCGGCCGCGCCTCGCTGGAAGCCGCCGCCAATCCGGCGCGCACGCGCGATCTGTTCTTCGTCGCTGACGGCACCGGCGGCCACGCCTTTACCGAGACCTACGACCAGCACCAGAAGAACGTCGCCAAACTGCGGACCATGGAAAAGCAGCTTCAGATCGATGCCGTCGAACCGGCGGACGACGCCCTGCCGCCGGCTGCGGCGGGTGCACCAGCCGATACGAACCCGACAGCGACCACAGTGAAGCCGGCCCCCGCGAAGAAGCCAGCTCGCAGCTCCGCCCCTCCTGCCCGCCAGGGCGCGGCGCAATCGACGGCGTCGCCTTCGGTGCTTCAGCAATAGCGCGCACGCGGCAGCTTGCGGGAACGAATTCCCGTTCACCCGAAAATGCCGCTAACTTGTAACTTGCGCTTCTATTCGCAAAACCGGTATCCACACTTGCGGAATACGCGCTAAAGTCGCGCAGTTTCTTTGCGAATCTCCCACCTGCAACTGCCGGAGAATTTTAGGCGATGGCGCTCTCGAGCATGACCGGTTTTGCCCGAAGCCACGGTGCCAGCGGACCATATGCGTTCGAATGGGAATTGAAATCGGTCAACGCCAAAGGTTTTGATCTGCGCATGCGGCTGCCGCCCGGATGGGACGAGCTCGAAGCGTTCGCCAAGAAACGCGCCGGCGAAGTGCTGTCGCGGGGTACGGTGTACGCCAATTTGAACGTCAAGCGCGCCAATGCGGTCTCTACCGTCCGTGTCAATGAAGAGGTGCTTACGTCGATCCTAAAAGTTGCCGGCGTGCTGGCCGGCAAGATCGATGCGGTAGCGCCGAGCATCGATGGGCTGTTGGCGATCAAGGGCGTGATCGAGGTTGTCGAGCCGGAGAGCAATGAGGCAGAGGACCAGGCCGCGAAGGCCGCCGCCGCGGCGGCGTTCGACCAGGCCCTTCTGGACCTCGTTGCGATGCGCCAGCGCGAGGGCGTGACGCTTGGACAGATCCTGTCGCAGCGGATGGATGAGATCGAGCGCCTGACGAAGAAGGCGGAAGCCGCCCCAGGGCGCAAGCCTGACGCGATCAAGGCGCGGCTTGCCGAGCAGGTCGCGGCGTTGCTGGAGTCCTCCGATCGCTTTGATCCCGATCGGCTCAATCAGGAAGCGCTTCTGATCGCGGCCAAGGCCGACATTCGCGAAGAACTCGATCGCATCGCCTCGCACATCGCGCAGGCCCGCGAGATGATCGGCAAGGGCGGGCCGGTCGGACGGCGGCTCGATTTCCTGGCGCAGGAATTCAACCGCGAGGTCAATACCTGCTGCTCCAAGTCGAACGACCTCGAATTGACCAATACCGGCCTCGAAATGAAGAACGTCGTCGAGCAATTCCGCGAGCAGGTTCAGAATCTGGAGTGAGATATGACGGCTGGCGGCCACGGCTTCGATGGGGTTGAGCGGCGCGGCCTGATGTTCGTGCTGTCATCGCCGTCGGGCGCGGGAAAGACCACGCTGTCGCGCCTCCTGATGGAGCGGACGCCCGGCTTGACGATGTCGGTGTCCGTGACCACGCGGCCGATGCGCCCCGGCGAAGTCGAGGGCCGCGATTATTTGTTTGTCGACAAATCCAAATTCGAACAGATGGCAAAGCGGAACGAATTGCTCGAATGGGCCACCGTATTCGACCATCGCTACGGCACGCCGCGCGCGCCGGTCGAAGCCGCGCTGTCGACGGGGCAGGACGTGTTGTTCGATATCGACTGGCAGGGCACACAGCAATTGCGGGAAAAGGCGCGGGCCGATGTCGTGAGTGTGTTCATCCTGCCGCCGTCCGCCGCCGACCTGGAAAAACGGCTTCATACCCGCGCGCAGGATTCAGATGCGGTCATACGCGGGCGCATGAACCGCGCGACCCATGAACTGAGCCATTGGGCGGAGTACGACTATATCGTGATCAACCACGATATCGACGAAGCGTTTGCCGAGGTGCAGTCGATCCTGAAGGCCGAGCGGCTGAAGCGCGAACGTCGCGCAGGTTTGACGACGTTCGTGCGCGAGTTGCAGCGGCAATTGCAGAAATAGCAGCACGTCAGGCCGCCGCGCCCCTGGATAATCGTGCCAGCATTTCCGCGATCCTGCCGTTCGGATCATCCGCATGACGCAGCTCGCGCGGGATATCAACTCTCGGCATTGACGGCTCTGCTCTCGGGTAAGCCGGAGGCGATCGGTGATCGGTATCCAGCGAATCCCAGATCGCGCGCCGATCGCTGCGAGTTTGCCGCCGGCCAGCCTGCCGTATGCTGCCGAACCTGAAAATCGCGCTTCCCATGACCCCGGCAAGCACCAGTGCGCCCATCATGACGAGCAACAGCATCTGAACCGAGCCGGACTGTTTCTCCGATGACAGATCCGCCGCGGCCGAAGGGG
>Ga0209577_10003112_pt1 | contig 15656 bp, 17 predicted proteins | sample GraSoiAngelo_109_FD_185874 | JGI IMG/M metagenome (GOLD analysis project Ga0209577, IMG submission 185874) | Grasslands soil microbial communities from the Angelo Coastal Reserve, California, USA - 14_0903_12_20cm (SPAdes) (version 2) | ecosystem: Environmental > Terrestrial > Soil > Grasslands...
GAGCTCGCCACCGGGGCTCCGCCTGTGCCTGGCGCGCGCCGCATGCTCGACCTGATCCATCCCGCGCCTCAGGTCGCGGCAGCGGCGCGGCGGCTGCTGGCGGACGCCTGGCTGGTCCCGTCGCTCGGCGCACTTCCGGACGGGTTCGGTGGCATCGCGGCCACCGCGGAGGGTCGCGTGTACTTCGGGAGCACCGGCGAGCTCCGGCAGGCGCCTGCCGCCGGTGAGCGCCGGCTGCTCGAGGAGCGGTCGCGCCGCGAGCGCCTGGTCGCGGCGTCCGCCGAGGCGCTGCGGGCCGAGACCGCCGCCCGCGACGCCGCCGAGGCCGCGCAGCGCGCCGTCGCGCTCGCCTACGAGGGTCGCGACCGCGCCGAGGGCGCGCTCCGGGCTGCCACACGGCAGGGCGACGAGGCCGCCGAGTCGGTGCGGCGGGCGGATTGGCTCATGGACCGCCGCCGCCAGGCGCCGGCCGAGGGTCAGGCCGCGGTGCGACGGGCCGAGGTCGCCGCCGAGCTCCGTGCCGAGCGCCTGCTCGCCGAGCAGGACGAGCGGGCGCACGGCGAGCGCCGCCGGCGGATCGCCGAGCTCGCGGCGCGCGCCCGGGCGGAAGAGGTCACCGCCCGAAGCGCGGAGCGCGCCGCAAACGCGCTGCGCTCGGCCGCGGAGGCGACACGCGTGCGGCGCGACGCGGCCGCGCGCGAGCTCGACGCCGACCACGAGCGCGGCGAGTCCACCGCCGCCGAGCTCCGGAGCTGCGCGCGCGAGGAGGCCGACCTCCAGCGGCGCCTGCGCGAGGCGGGCGAGCTCGTGACCGCGGCCGAGGTCCACGCCCAGCAGGTGCGCGACGCGGCCGCCGAGCGCACCACCGAGCTCGAGCGGGTGGCCACCGCGCTCGGCCACGCGGCCGAGTCCGAGCACGCGGCTCCGCTGGAGGAGCCGCTGGACGATGACCGGCGCGTGGAGCTCGAGGCGCGGGTCGAGCGGCTGGCCCGCCGGCGCGAGCAGCTCGGCCCGGTCAATCCCCTGGCCAAGCAGGAGTACGAGGACGCGGTCGCGCACGTGGAGGAGCTCGAGTCGCAGCGCTCGGACCTGGAGGCGGCGATGTCAGAGCTCGAGGGCCTCATCCGTGAGACCGACCGGCGGATCCGCGAGAGCTTCGACGAGACCTTCGAGGCCGCCTCCCGCAACTTCGAGGACGTGGTGGCGCACCTCTTCCCCGGTGGCCGCGGGCGCCTGCGCCTGGTTCAACCGGAGGGCCCGCGCAGGGTGCTCGGCGGGGAGGAGGAGGCTCCGGAATCGGACGAGACCCCGCCCCCCGACGCCGAGACCGAGGTCGACGAGGAGACCGCGCCGGCGCCGGAGGATCCGGGGGTCGAGATCGAGGTGACCCCGGCCGGCAAGGCCACCAAGCGCCTCTCGCTCATGTCCGGCGGGGAGAAGTCGCTCGTCGCGCTCGCCTTCCTGTTCGCCGTGTTCCTGGCGCGGCCGTGCCCCTTCTACATCCTCGACGAGGTCGAGGCTGCGCTCGACGATGCGAACATCGACCGCTTCCTCACGCTCCTCCGCCGCTACTGCGACCGCGCCCAGTTCATCGTGGTCACCCACCAGAAGCGCACGATGGACGCCGCCGACTGCCTCTACGGCGTGAGCATGGGGGGCGATGGCGTGTCCAAGGTCGTCTCGCGAAGGCTGCCCAGGGAGGACGACGACGATCGCCAGCGGCGCTTCGAGCCGGGCGGCGGCGAGCGCACGGCCGCCGAGGATGCGGAGGTGCGCGCCGCGTAGAGTGCTGCGGCATGCCGCCGGCGATGCCGCACGTGGAGGGAGTGGAGCACCACCATGCGGACCTCGACGGGTTGCGCATGCACTACGCCGAGGCCGGCGACCCCGAGGCGGACGCCGTGCTCCTGGTCCACGGCTGGCCCCAGAACTGGTGGACGTGGCGTGAGCTGATCGGACCGCTGGCGGAGCGCTTCCACGTGATCTGCCCCGACCTCCGCGGCCTCGGCTGGAGCGACGCGCCGCCGGGTGGATACGAGAAGTGGCAGCTCGCCCGCGACGTGGTCTCCCTCATGGACGAGCTCGGGATCGAGCGGGCGCGATGGATCGGCCACGACTGGGGCGGGTTCATCGGCTTTCACGCGATGACGGAGCGGCCCGAGCGTTTCGACCGCTTCATGCCGCTGTCGATCCCGCACCCCTGGCCGCCCGAGGGCCGCCCCGACCTCGGACGGTTGCTGCGCCTGTGGTATCAGGGCGTGCTCGCCGCGCCCGTGCTGGGCCCGATCAGCGTGGCCCGGCTGGGCTTCCCCGTGCAGATCCTTCGCAAGTCGCGAAAGGTGGGGAGCTGGACCGACGAGGAGCTCGAGCTCTATGGCGAGCTGCTGCGCTCCGCCGGCCACGTGAACGCGTCGGTCCAGTACTACCGGTCGTTCCTGCTCCGCGAGCTGATCCCGCTCGCGCGCGGCAGGTTCCGGGAGCGCCGGCTCACGGTGCCCACGCGCCTCCTGGCCGGCACCTCGGATCCAGTGGCGGGGGGAATGGGCGACGCGTACCGCGACTACGCGGACGACATGGAGGTGGAGCTCGTGCCGGGCGCCGCCCACTGGTTGCCCGAGGAGAGGCCGGACGTCGTGCTCGAGCGTGCGCTCGAGTTCCTGCCCTGATGGCGCGCGACTGGCGCGACCTGTTCGTGACCGGCGATGACGGCGCGGCGGCCGCCGCCGACGCCGACGCCGCGTCGGAGGAGCGCCGCCGCGGACTGTTCTCGCGCCTTCGGGAGAACATGGCTAAGACCCGCCAGGCGCTCGGCGCCGAGCTCCACTCGAGCGTGTTCCAGACGCTCGACGAGGAGGCATGGGAGCGGCTCGAGGAGACGCTGATCTACGCCGACGTCGGTGCAGCCACCACCGCGCGGATCGTGGAGCGGCTCGAGACCGAGGCAGAGGCGGGCGAGCTCGCCGGCGGCGAGCAGCTCACGCGGCGGCTGACCGAGCTCCTGGCCGACGCCGCGCGCGCCGGCCAGGACCACATCGACCTTCGCGAGCGGCCGACCGTGATCCTGATGGTGGGCGTCAACGGAACCGGCAAGACCACCACGATCGGCAAGATTGCCTGGCACCTCCAGAAGGAGTTCGGCAGGTCGGTCCTGCTCGCGGCAGGCGACACCTTCCGCGCCGCCGCCGTGGAGCAGCTCGAGGCGTGGGGGGAGCGCGCCGGCTCCGACGTCATTCGCGCGGCCGAGGGCTCGGATCCCGGCGCGGTGGCGTTCGACGCGATCAGCGCGGCCCGCGCGCGTGGTCACGACGTGGTGATCATCGACACGGCCGGCAGGCTCCATACCCAGGAGCACCTGATGGAGGAGCTCGCGAAGGTCCGCCGGGTGATCGAGCGCCAGCTGCCGGGCGCGCCGCACGAGACGCTCCTCACGATCGACGCGACGACCGGGCAGAACGGCCTGCGCCAGGCGCTCCTGTTCCGCGAGGCGGTGGATGTGACCGGCATCGTCCTGACCAAGCTCGACGGCACGGCAAAGGGCGGGATCGCGCTCGCGATCGCACAGGAGCTCGGCGTTCCGGTCAAGCTGATCGGGATCGGCGAGGCGCTGGAGGACCTCCGGCCGTTCGACCCGCACGACTTCGCGCGGGCGCTGCTCGAGACGTGAGCCCGGGCGACGGCACGCGAGCGGTCCACGCGGGCATCCCCGCGCCGCGTCAGGGCGCGCCGACGCTGCCGGGGCCGGTCTTCGCCTCGCATTTCCACCTGGAGGGCGACCCGGCGGGCGCGGACTACGTCTACGGCCGCTACGGCAACCCCACCTGGACGCTGTACGAGCGGGCGCTCGGCGAGCTCGAGGGCGGCGTGGCCGTGTGCTTCGCCTCGGGGATGGCCGCGGCCAGCGCGGTCCTGGCTCCGCTGCTGCGTCCCGGCGACGCGCTCGTCCTGCCCGCCGACGGCTATCCGGCGGTGCGGTCGCTGGCCACCGGGCACCTCTCGGAGCGGGGCGTGGAGGTACGACTCATCGGCGCGGGCGAGGCTCCATCGGACGAGGTGCTCGCGGGGGCGCGGCTCGTTTGGCTCGAGACGCCCTCCAACCCCGGGCTCGAGACCGTGGACATCGCGGAGGCGGCCGCCCGCACGCACGCCGCCGGCGCGCTCGCGGCCGTGGACAACACCCTTGCCACACCCCTGGGGCAGCTGCCGCTGGAGCTCGGCGCGGACTTCAGCGTGTCGAGCGACTCGAAGCACCTCACCGGTCACGGCGATCTGATCCTCGGCCACGTCGCGGTGAGCGATCCCGCGCTGGCCGAGGGACTGGTCGCCTGGCGCACGCAGACCGGCGCGGTGGCCGGGCCGCTCGAGGCCTGGCTGGCACACCGCTCGCTCGCCACGCTCGAGCTCCGGCTGGAGCGGCAGTGCACCACCGCCTTGGCGCTCGCGGAGCGGCTCCTGTTCCGCTCGGACGTCAAGGACGTGCGCTACCCGGGTCTGCCCGGCGATCCGGCCCACGAGGTGGCACTGCGCCAGATGCGCCGCTTCGGCACGGTGGTGTGCTTCACGCTCGAGAGCCGCGAACGCGCGGAGCGCTTCCTCGCTGCCTGCCGCCTCGTGGCCCAGGCGACCAGCTTCGGCGGCGTGCGGTCGAGCGCCGAGCGCCGCGCCCGCTGGGGCGGGGATGACGTGCCCGAGGGGTTCGTGCGCTTCAGCGTGGGGTGCGAGACGCCCGAGGACCTGCTCGCGGACGTCGAGCGCGGCCTCGACCTCTCGGCCGGCTAGCCCGCCGCCGCCGCTGGCCGGTTCCGGGGATACGATCGTGCCGTGCCGGGGTGGGTGATCTGGATGCTCGTCGCAGCCGCGCTCGCGGGCGGCGAGATGCTCACGCTGGGGCTGTTCCTCGGGCCGCTCTCGCTCGCGGCGGTGCTCGCGGCGCTGGTCGCCCTCGGGGGCGGCTCGGTCGAGCTACAGGCGGCCGCGTTCGTCGCCGGCTCGGTCGCGGCGCTCGCGATCGTTCGCCCGATCGCGAGGCGGCACATGCGCACTCCCGCGCACATCCGCACCGGTGCAGCCGCTCTTATCGGTCAACGCGCGATCGTGCTGGAGAAGGTGGACGCCGACGGTGGGCTCGTGAAGATCGGCGGCGAGGTCTGGACGGCGCGGGCCTACGACGAGGACCACGTGATCGAGCCGGGCACGCGCGTGGAGGTCATGGTGATCCAGGGCGCGACCGCGCTGGTGTCCGAGTAGGCACGTCCAGCTCCGCCCAGACCCGCGTCGGAGCGCCGCTGTGCACGCCCCAGCGGTCGGCGAGCGTGTCCACGATGAAGAGCCCGCGGCCGGACTCGGAGGCCAGGTCCGACCCCTCGACCACGGGGTCGAAGCCCGATCCCTGGTCGGCCACCTCGAGGCGCACGATGTCGTCAACGAGCTCGAGCTCGAGCGAGATCGACTCGCCACCGACCACGTGCCGGCAGCTGTTCGTCACGAGCTCGCTGGCCAGCAGCTTGAGGTCCTCGATCGTCTCGGGGTGGAGGGCGTCGGAGAGCTCGGCGACCGCCCGCCGGGCGAGCGACGGCGCGTCCGGGCGCGAGGCCAGCTCCACGCGGCGGCCGCCGGCCCCGGTCGCGGCGGTCGCCTCTGCGAGCCCCAGGCTCACGACCAGGAACGCGATGTCGTCGCGCGGCACCGCGCTCCGCACAGCCAAGCGGCTGTCCTCCGACTCACGGGCACCCTTGCGATTCTGCGGGTTCGAGTCCATGCGCTTGGGCGCGGGCCGGCCGTGATCGTCGCAGCCGCGACGAGCGTCGGAAACACGATTCACCGCCCACCGCGGAGCTCCTGCATCGCCTTCCGCGCCGGCTGTCCGGCGGTTATGCTGGGCTCGTGAGCGCCGGGCTCGTCGTTCTGATCGCGCTGGCCGTTGTCGTCTTCATCATCCTGGCTCGGTCGATCCGGATCGTGCCCCAGGCGCGTGCCGGCATCGTGGAGCGGCTCGGCCGCTACCAGCGCACGCTCAACCCGGGCCTCGCGCTGCTGGTTCCGTTCGTGGACCGCCTGCGGCCGCTGATCGACCTGCGTGAGCAGGTCGTCTCGTTCCCGCCCCAGCCCGTCATCACTGAGGACAACCTCGTGCTCGGGATCGACACGGTCGTCTACTTCCAGGTGAACGACCCGAAGGCCGCGAGCTACGAGATCGCCAACTACATCCAGGCGATCGAGCAGCTCGTGGTCACAACGCTCCGCAACGTCATCGGCGGGATGACACTCGAGGACACCCTCACCTCGCGCGACAAGATCAACGCGGAGCTCCGCACGGTGCTCGACGAGGCCACCGGCAAGTGGGGCATCCGGGTGAACCGCGTCGAGATCAAGTCGGTCGACCCGCCCGGTTCGATCCAGGAGGCGATGGAGAAGCAGATGCGCGCGGAGCGGGACAAGCGGGCGGCGATCCTCCAGGCCGAGGGCTACAAGCAGTCGCAGATCCTCACCGCGGAGGGCGAGAAGCAGAGCTCGATCCTCAGGGCCGAGGGCCAGCGCGAGTCGCAGAGGCTCTACGCCGAAGGGCAGGCGAAGGCGATTGAGACCGTCTTCCAGGCGATCCACGACGGCGACGCCGATCCCAAGCTGCTCGCCTACCAGTACCTGCAGATGCTGCCACAGATCGCCCAGGGCGAGTCCAACAAGGTCTGGATCATCCCGAGCGAGTTCACGCAGGCGCTGGGCCAGCTGAGCTCGGCGATCTCGTCGGGCGGCGACGGCGGCGCCGAGCAGGGCCGCCGGGCAACGCCGCCGCCCGCGCAGTAGCGCGCGCTAGCCTCATCGAGCGTGTTCGAGACGCTCTCAGATCGGCTTCAGGCGGCGCTGTCGGACGTCCGCGCGCGCGGCAAGCTGACCGAGGACGACGTCGCGAAGGCGATGCGCCAGGTCCGGCTTGCGCTGCTCGAGGCCGACGTGAACTTCCAGGTCGTCAAGTCGTTCACGGCACAGGTCAAGGCGCGGGCGCTGGGGGCGGAGGTCCTCGAGGCGCTCAACCCGGGGCAGCAGGTGGTGAAGCTGGTGAGCGAGGAGCTCACGACGCTGATGGGCGGCGCCGCTCGCGACATCGCCTTCGCCAGCAAGCCGCCGACCGTCGTGTTGATGGCCGGGCTCCAGGGCTCGGGCAAGACCACGGCCTGCGCCAAGCTCGCCCGGCACCTGCGTGAGGAGCACGGCAAGGACGTGGCCCTCGCGGCCTGCGATGTGTACCGGCCAGCCGCCGTGGAGCAGCTCGTGAAGGTGGGCCGGGCGGGGGGCGCGACGGTGTACGAGCAGGGCACGGACCGCGACCCGGTGGACATCGCGGGATGGGCGCTCGACCAGGCGCGTGCCGACGGCCGGGACGTGCTGATCATCGACACGTCGGGCCGGCTGCACGTGGACGCCGAGCTCATGGAGGAGCTCGCGCGCATCCGCCGGCGGGTGAAGCCGCACGACGTCCTGCTCGTCGTCGACGCGATGACCGGCCAGGACGCGGTCAACGTCGCCGAGAGCTTCGCCGAGACCGCGAACTTCGACGGCGTCGTGCTGACCAAGCTCGACGGCGACGCGCGCGGCGGAGCCGCGCTGTCGGTGAAGGCCGTCACCGGCAAGCCGATCATGTACGCCTCGACCGGCGAGAAGCTCGACGCCTTCGAGCGCTTCCACCCCGACCGGATGGCGCAGCGCATCCTCGGCATGGGCGACGTGATGACGCTGATCGAGAAGGCGGAGCAGCATTTCGACGAGGACCAGGCGGCCGACCTCGAGCGCAAGATCCGCAAGCAGCAGTTCACCTTCGACGACTTCCTCGGCCAGATGCAGCAGGTCCGAAGGATGGGACCGCTGACCGGGCTCTTGAAGATGCTCCCCGGCGCGGGCTCCCTGGGCATCGGGAACCTGAAGGTCGACGACCGCGACCTGGACCGCCTGCAGGCGATCATCACCTCGATGACGCCCGAAGAGCGGGCCCACCCGGAGATCCTCAACGGCTCGCGGAGGCGGCGCATCGCGCGCGGCTCGGGCACCACCGTCGCGGCGGTCAACCAGCTCGTCAAGCAGTTCGGTCAGATGCAGAAGGTGATGCGCCAGCTCCAGCAGGGAAAGATGCCGTCGCTGTCGCAGCTGGCCGGCGGGCGCTAACGTAACCCGCCTTCAGATGGCGGTACGGCTCCGGTTGACAAGGGTGGGTTCGAAGAAGAACCCGATCTGGCGCGTGGTGGTGGCCGATCAGCGCTCGCCGCGCGACGGTCGGGTGATCGAGACCGTGGGGCGCTACAACGCCCAGACCGAGCCATCCGAGATCGAGCTGGACGAGGACCGTATCCGGCACTGGATCGACCGGGGCGCGCAGCCCAGCGACACCGTCAGGCGCCTCATGCGCATCAAGGGGATCGCCGCCCCCAGTCGCTAGGTGGCGGGCGCTTCGGTGAAGGACCTCATCGAGTTCCTCGTGCGGGCGCTGGTGGACGCTCCCGACCAGGTGTCGGTGGAGTCATACGAGGACGACGACGGGACCGTCGTGTACGAGGTCCGGGTCGCCGAGGACGACGTCGGCAAGGTGATCGGCCGCAGCGGGCGCACCGTGAACGCGCTGCGCGCCGTCGTTCGCGCGGCGGCGATGCGCGATGGCCGGCGGGTGCTCGTCGACGTCGTCGATTGAGCTCCAGGTTGGCCGGCCGGGTGGGCCGCGCGCACGGTCTGGACGGAAGCTTCTACGTGGAGGGCGCGGTCGCCGAGCTCCTCGATGAGGGAATGGCGCTCGCGGTCGCCGGCCGCTCCGCGACGATCGTGAGGCGCGCGGGTACCGAGGGGCGGCCGCTCATCAGGATCTCCGGGATCGAGAGCAGGGAGGCGGCCGAAGCGCTCCGCGGCGGGCCGCTGGTCGCCGCCGCCGGGGGCGCCTCGCCCAAGCGACCCGCCGGTGAGTGGGAGGCCTCGGAGCTGGTGGGCTGCGACGTGCCCGGGATCGGAGCGGTCACCCGCGTGGTCTCGGGGCCGTCGTGCGACCTGCTCGAGGTCGGCGATGAGGGCCTCCTCGTCCCGTTCGTGTCGGATGCCGTGCGGCGGGTGGACGTCGCGGGCCGCCGCATCGAGGTGGACCTCCGGTTCCTCGGGCTCGACCAGGAGGGGGGCCCGGAGTGAACATCGACGCCATGACCTTGTTCCCGGGCTGGTTCGACTGGTTCGCCGAGCAGAGGCACGTCCGCAACGCGGTCGAGCGCGGGTTGCGCCTGGAGGCCGTCGACCTGCGCGCCGCCACGCCGCTCTCCGCCGGCAAGGTCGATGACACGCCATACGGAGGCGGCGCCGGGATGGTGATCCGGGTGGACGTGGTGGAGGCGGCCCTGCGCGATCGCTACGACGTCGAGGCGGAGGAGGTCCGGCGCACCCGCCGGGTGATCGCGCTGGCCGCCGGGGGACGGCAGTTCGATGATGCTCTCGCCGGCGAGCTCGCCGGTGGCGGCGCCGACCTGACGCTCCTGTGCGGGCGCTACGAGGGCTTCGACGAGCGGGTGCTGGAGCACCTGGCGTCGGACGTGGTCTCGATCGGCCCCTACGTGCTGTCGGGCGGCGAGCTCGCCGCGATGGTCGTCCTGGACGCCGTGATCCGCAAGCTGCCAGGCGCGCTCGGCCACGCCGAGAGCGCTGTGGAGGAGTCGTTCAGCCCCGCGCTCGAGGGCGCGCCCGAGTACCCGCACTACACGCGCCCGGTCGAATGGCGCGGGCATCGCGTGCCGGACGTGCTGCTCTCGGGCAACCACGCCGAGATCGCCGCGTGGCGGCGGACTCGCAGCCGCGAGCGTTCCCAGCGCTGACGCGCGTCGGAGCCTCAGCCCTGGGCGTCGGAGCGCCCAGCTCGAAGCCGTCGGCACCCGAGCGGAGGCCCTCGGGAGGCTGCATTTTCCTTCGCTACCATGCGGGCCTGCGGCGCGATAGCTGCGACTCGCGGCGGTCGCGCCCTCTTCATGCCATGAGCGGAGTGATCGAAAGCCTCGAGCGGGCACAGCTGCGGCGGGTCCCCAGGTTTCAGGCAGGGGATCGGGTGAAGGTCCACTTCCAGGTGGTCGAGGGCACCCGTCGCCGCACCCAGGTCTTCGAGGGCGTCGTGATCAAGCGCCAGGGCAGCGGCGCGCGCGAGACGTTCACCGTCCGCAAACAGTCGTTCGGAGTCGGGGTGGAGCGGACGTTTCCCCTGCACTCGCCCAAGATCGAGCGCATCGAGGTGGCGAGCCGCGGCGACGTGAGGCGCGCGAAGCTCTACTACCTCCGCGGCCGGGTGGGTCGCCGCGCCAGGGTGCGCGAGCGGCAGTACGCGGGCGTCGAGGAGGACCTGATCCCGGCCGAGCCCGGAGAGGCGGCGGACAGCGAGGGCACTCAGGCGGAGGCCGAACCCGTGCCCGACCAGGCCGAGGTCCCAGAGGGGGAGGAGCAGGCTGCTGAGGGCGAGGCCCCCGTGGCCGAGCCGCCCGGGGCCGCAGAAGCCGCGGGCCCAGAGGGTGAAGCCGAGCCAGTGCAGGCTGCGGAGGCGCAACCCGCCACCGCCGAGCCCGAGCCCGCGGAGGGCGAGAGCGGTGGGACCGAGACGGCCGAGGCCGAACTGGCACAGGCTGAGCCGCCCGCGGGCGAGGAGACAGCTGAGACCGAGGAGGGTTCGGAGGAGGCCGGCGCAAAGGGCGCCGGCTCGGACGAGCCTTGAGCGCCCCCCCGCAGGGATCGGTCGCGGCCGAGAAGGACAAACGAAAGCGCTCGCTCAACTCGGCGCTCGAGTTCGTCCTGATCGTGGTGGTGGCGCTGGGTCTGGCCCTGGCGATCCAGGCCTGGGTCGTGAAGCCGTTCCGGATCCCGAGCGGCTCCATGGAGCCGACGCTCCACATCGGACAGCGGGTCCTGGTCGACCGGGTGACCGGCCACTTCGGCGACCCGGGTCGAGGCGACATCGTGGTCTTCCACCCGCCGAAGGGCTCTGAGAGCAACGGTGAGAAGTGCGGAGTCCCGCGGCCCAGCAACGAGGCCTGCCCGGTGGGCACCAAGGCTCGAGCCGACACCAACTTCATCAAGCGGGTGGTCGCCGTGCCCGGGGATCGGCTCAAGATCATGGACAACCACGCGTACGTGAACGGGAAGCGGCAGGCCGATGGATTCGCCAACCTCACCCCGTGCACCGATGTCTGCAATTTGCCGAAACAGATCACGGTGCCGCCCGGCCAGTTTTTTATGATGGGCGACAATCGTGGCCAGAGCGACGACAGCCGCGACTGGGGACCCGTCCCGAAGAAGTGGATCATCGGAGAAGCCTTCTTCACCTACTGGCCACCAGACCGCATCGGAACGCTCTAGGCCCGGCCCCAAGCGAAGCGGCCGCAAGCTCTTCGCCTTCGATCGCTCGTTCGAGCGGCGCTTCATCGCCGGCGCCGACGAGGCGGGCCGAGGCTCGCTCGCGGGCCCGCTCGTGGCCGCCGCCGTCCTCTTCGACCTCGAGCGGCTTACGCTGTCCGCCCGCAGGTCGCTCGCCCACCTCAACGACTCGAAGCAGCACACCGAGGCCGGTCGCGAGGAGCTCTACCCGCTCGTGCTGGGCGCCGCCGAGCGCGTCGCGATCGTGGCCCGCTGCCCCCGCGGCATCGACGCGAGGGGCCTGCACGTGACCAACCTCGAGGCGCTTCGGTCGGCGCTGACGGGCGCGGGCTGCCAGGACGCGCTCTGTCTCGTCGACGGCTTTCGGGTGCCGGGGCTCGAGCTCGAGCAGCGCGCCGTCATCGGGGGCGACTCGCGGAGCGCCGCGATCGCCGCGGCGTCGGTGCTCGCGAAGGTCACGCGTGACCGCTACATGCGGCGGGCCGCCGAGCGCCATCCCGAGTGGGACTTCCACACCAACGTCGGCTACTCGACGCCCGAGCACCGCGCGGCGATCGCCGCCAACGGCATCTCGCCGCTGCATCGGCTCTCGTTCGCCTCGATCGCCTACCAGCAGCTCCCGCTCGGCTGAGATCCCGCCGCTGGTGCGCTGAGGCGCACGACTCGGGACACTAGAACGCATCGGGTACGTGCTCCACTGAGATCACGGCGCCCGCGGGCGAGAGGGTGACCCCGATCGCGTCGAAGCGCAGCCGCGAGCGCAGTGGCCGCGCGGTCCCGGGCGGCCGGCAGCGCAGCCACTGCGCGGCCATCGCGCGTAGCTTTCGCCGCTTGCCCGGTCCGATCGCGTCCAGCGCGCCGGCTGGTCCGGAGCGCCCGGCGCCAACCCTGGTCTTCACCTCGCAGAAGACGATGCATCCCTCGCCCGCGAGGACCAGGTCGAGCTCCCCGTAGCGCGTGCGGAAGTTCCGCTCCAGCACCTGGAAGCCGCGCTCGGCCAGATGCGCGGCGGCGATGCGCTCTCCCTGCATTCCCCGTTTTCGTCGCAGATCCATGGGCATGCCGCGACGCTAGGCCGTCCCGGCGCAAACGTGGGTCACGTACGCGACGGTTCCGCGACAACTTGGTGACGGGACCGTGAAATCCGGCGAGCCGTCACTGAGTTGTCACACACGTAACCCACACGACGCACTTCCCTCCGTAGCGTGGCCGGCGTGCTCGCCAGCGTCGCCACATTCGCCCTCGTCGGACTCGACAGCAGCGAGGTCACCGTGGAGGTCGACGTCAGGCGCGGGCTGCCGGTCTTCACGGTCGTCGGCCTGCCGGACCGGGCCGTGCGCGAAGCGAGGGACCGTGTGCGGTCGGCGCTGCTGAACTCGGGACTGGACTTCCCGCAGGAGCGGCTGACCGCCAACCTCGCGCCCGCGGATCTCCGAAAGGCCGGGCCGAGCTTCGACCTCGCCCTGGCGGTCGGCGTCCTCTTGGCGACGGGGCAGGTTCCGCGCGAGCGCGTGAGGGGCTACGCCGTCTGCGGGGAGCTGTCGCTCGGCGGCGCACTTCGCCCGATCCATGGCGCCGTCGCCGTCTCGGCTGGCGCCCGCCGGGCCGGCTACGACCGGCTGGTCGTCCCGGTGGAGAACGCCAGGGAGGCGGCGCTTGTCCCGGATATAGACGTGCTCGGCGTGCCGACGCTCGAACGCCTCGTCGACTTGCTCAAGGGGGAGTGGAGCCCGGAGGCGGCGAAGCCGGCCGCCCCGCCGGGGGAGCCGGCCTCGGGCGCCGACCTCGCGGACGTCCGCGGTCAGGGCGACGCCCGACGCGCGCTCGAGATCGCGGCCGCGGGCGGCCACAACGTCCTGATGATCGGTCCTCCCGGCGTTGGGAAGACGATGCTCGCCCGGCGCGTCCCGGGGATCCTTCCGCCGCCGTCGTTCGACGAGGCCGTCGAGATCACGCGCATCCAGAGCGTGACCGGTCTGGGCGACGGAAGGCTCGCGTCGCGGCGGCCGTTCCGGGCGCCGCATCACACGATCTCGGCATCCGGGCTGATCGGCGGGGGCGTGACGCCGCGACCCGGTGAGATCACGCTCGCGCACCGCGGCGTCCTGTTCCTCGACGAGCTCGCCGAGTTCGGTCGCTACACGCTCGAAGCGCTGCGTCAGCCGCTCGAGAACGGGTTCGTCGAGATCATGCGCGGCCAGCGCTCGCTGCGCTTTCCGTCCCAGTTCATGCTCGTCGCCGCCTGCAACGGCTGCTCGTGCGGGCGCCCGGGCGGCGAGTGCACGTGCAACGCGGCCGATCGAATCCGATACCACCGGCGACTCAGTGGACCGCTGCTCGATCGAATCGATCTCGTATGCGCGCTGCGGCCGGGCGCCGCGCTGGAGCTGGTCTCGGACGGCCGTGCCCGGCCCGAGTCGTCGGCGGTGGTGCGGGAACGCGTCACGGCCGCGCGCGAGCGTCAGCGTGCTCGATTGCGCGGGAGCCCGGCAACTTGCAACGGCGCCATGGACGCGCGCCTCACGCAGGCGCACGTGAAGCTCCCGCCTGACCTCCAAACCATGCTCCTGACGGTCGCGCGAGCGGGCTCCATGAGCTTCCGGGGCCAGCACCGCGCGCTGCGGCTGGCGCGGACGATCGCCGACCTCGACGGGCGCGACCAGATTGGGCGCGACGACCTGGCGGAGGCGATCGGATACCGGCTCGGAGCAGCCGAGGCGGTGGCGGCGTGACGCCATGTACGGCATGCCTGCGGCGGGCGCGGCTCGTCGGTCTGCTATCGGCGCGGATCGCGGCCGAGCTCGCGGAGCGCCGGCGCGCGGCGCCGATCCTCGCGTTGCCCGACGAGCAGCTCGTCAGAGCGGTCGGCGGATCACTCAAGGGAGCGGCCTGGCGGATGCTCGAGACGTTCGATCCCTCGCAGTCGCTTGATGAAATCCAGGCCGCCGGGCTCCACGGCGTGTGCCGCCACGACCCGCTCTACCCGGCGCGGCTCCGGGACCTGGGCGACCCGCCGGCCCTTCTTTTCAGCACCGCCTCGCCTCAGCGGCTAGCGGAGCTCTGTGCCGCTCCGGCCGTGGCGATCGTGGGCACCCGGCGTGCCTCGACGTACGGGCTCGAGGTGGCGAGCGCGCTTGGTCGCGGGTTGGGCGCGGCCGGTGTGACTGTCGTGAGCGGGCTCGCGCTCGGCGTGGACGCGGCCGCTCATCGCGGCGCGCTCGATGCGGCTGGCCCGACTGTCGGGGTCCTCGGCTGCGGCGCGGACACCGTCTATCCGCGCACCAACCGGACGCTCTACGGGCGGGTCCGCGCCGAGGGGGCGGTGGTATCGGAGCTTCCGCCCGGCCAGCCGCCCGCCCGCTGGACTTTTCCCGCTCGCAATCGGATCATGGCCGGGATCGCCCGTGTGATAGTCGTCGTCGAGGCCGCGAAGCGGTCCGGGTCGCTGATCACGGCGGGGTTCGCCGAGGACCTCGGGCGGGAGATCTGCGCCGTGCCGGGCCGTGTCACCTCGCGTATTGCGGCGGGCGTCAACCAGCTGCTGGTCGATGGCGCTCATCTCGTGCGCGGACCGGAGGACGTGCTCGACCTGCTGTTCGGCGCGGGCGGCTGGGAAGGGCTTGCCAGTGACAAGCACTCCGCGGAGGCCAGTCTTGAGCGCCCGCTTCGGCGGGTGCTGCGCTCTGTGGAGAACGGCGACTCGGTCGACGACGCCGCCCGGGGGGCACAGCTGTCCGCGTCGGAGCTGCGAGCCGCTCTCGGCCAGCTCGAGCTACTCGGCCTGATCCGGCGGGATCGGCTCGGCGCCTACGAGCGGGTGGCACGTTGATCGCGGCCTCGCGTGCGGCTCGCCTCGGCCCCAGGGCTTCACCCGCACCCCCAAAGAGATCATCCGAAGACCCCGCGTGGGGGGTTTCCGGATGGTCTCTAAGCTCGACCTGCGATGACCCAGGACCTCACGATTCCGCGCGTGCTCTCGATCGCGGGCTCGGATTCGGGCGGTGGTGCGGGGATCCAGGCAGATCTGAAGGCATTCGCGCGGGCGGGCGTCCACGGGATGACCGCGATCACCGCGATCACGGCGCAGAACACGGTGGCCGTCACCGCGGTTCATCCCGTCCCGCCGGAGACCATCGTCGAGCAGGTGCGGGCGATCGTCGACGACATCGGCGTCGACGCGGTGAAGATCGGGATGCTCGGGGACGTCGCGACGATCGAAGCGGTCGAGGCGGCCTTGGACCTCGTCGACGGGGCGCCTGTGGTGCTGGACCCGGTGATGGTCGCCG
>Ga0209577_10003113_pt1 | contig 15653 bp, 13 predicted proteins | sample GraSoiAngelo_109_FD_185874 | JGI IMG/M metagenome (GOLD analysis project Ga0209577, IMG submission 185874) | Grasslands soil microbial communities from the Angelo Coastal Reserve, California, USA - 14_0903_12_20cm (SPAdes) (version 2) | ecosystem: Environmental > Terrestrial > Soil > Grasslands...
TGCAGCCGCGCGGTGGCGACGCCCATCAGCGCCGCCGCTTCCGGGTTCTGCGCGTACGCGTACGCCGCGCGGCCGGTCCACGTGCGCGTGAGCGCCGCATAGGTGGCGAAGATCACCGTGAGGAGCAGGGCAAATACCACGAGCTTCATCTTCGGCAGCACGAGGCCGCCGAGCATTACGATTCCCGGCAGCACGCGGTGCATCTCCTTCGGCGTCGCGGTAAAGACAAGAAGTGCGCACGCTTCGAGCACCGCGATCAAGCCGAGCGAAACGAGGAGCCCGTTGACGAGGTTGTTGCGCGTGAAGCGAAAGAGCGCCTGGTCGGCGGCGAGGCCCGCCGCCGCCGTGACGCCGACCGCCGCGAGCACGGCGAGCGGGTAGGGCAGGCCCACGGTGTCGGCGAAGTACCACGCCGCGTAGGCGCCGAGCATCATGAACACGCCCAGGGCGAAGTTCACGATGCCGGTGATGCCGAAGGTCAGGGTGACGCCGAGCGCGACGATCCCATACAGCGTGCCGACGATCGCTCCATTGAGGAGCTGGCCGGCGATGAGCTGCGTCACTTAGTGCGGCGTCACGCGCGTGGCCGTGATGGCGCCGCCTTTCCTCATGTGCAGCACGTCGAAGTCGAACACCGCCTCGCCGCTAGCGTCGTAGCGGAGGTTCCACAGTCCGTGGTAGTTCTCGGAGAGGAGCGCCTGCTTCACCTTGGCGACATCATCGACGGTGCCCGCCTTCTTCATCGCCTCCACCAGCATGTAGACGTGGTCATAGCAGGACGAGGAGCAAAGCGGCGCCTGGTCGTAGGGAAACTCGTTCGTCTTGTAGAACTGCTTATAGGCAGCGACGAACGCCTTGACCTTCGGCTCCTTCTTCTCCGCCTCCTCGAAATACTTCGGTAGATAGGCGATGTAGTCGTCGATCAGGTCCTTGTTCTTGAGCCCGGGGCCCATGGACCCGCGCACCAGGAAGAAGCGCTTGAAGAGCCCGGTCTCGGTCGCCTGGCGCACGATGTCGTAGAGCACCGCGTCGGTGTATCCGGGAAAGAGGAAGTCGGGCTTCGCCGCCGCGAGTTTGGCGAGCGGCGCCGAATAATCCTTGGTCCCCGGCTCGAACAGCTCGATCTGCAGGTCGATGCCCGCCTTCTGGAAGATCGGCGAGTAGATGTCGACCGCCACTTTGCCGAAGGCGTCGTTCTGGAAGAGCATCGCGGTCTTCTTCGCGCCCTGCTGCTTCAGGTAGTCCACCATGAGCTGGCCGAAGCCGCTCGCGCCCGCGTCCCAGTTCCAGGTGCGGATCAGGTATTCGTGGTTCGGCTTGCCGAGCATGGCGTGGATCGCGGTCGCGCCGCCCATCATCAGGAACTTGCCGTTGTTCTGCGTCGCGTACGGCTCGATGCCGTTGAACACGTTGGTGAGGAAAGGGCCGAAGACGTACTTCACGCGCTGCTGCTCGAGCAGGCCCTTGATCTGGATGAGCGCTTCCTGCGGATTGCCGCGCGTGTCCTGCGACACGAGCTCGAGCTTGTACGTCTTCGCTCCGACCTTGAAGCCGCCCGCGCGGTTAATCTCGTCGATGGCGAGTCTTGCGCCCTGGTAGCCCATCCAGCCGTAGGTGGCGAGCGTGCCGGTCTGCGCTTCGATCTGGCCGATCTTGACCACATCCTGCGCCTGCGCTGCGAACGAGACGCCAAGCGCGGCCGCGCCCAGCACTGCCACCATGCGTCGGGTCATGTCTCCTCCTCCTCGTGCGCCAGACTGTAACATACGAGCCGCATATCACAAGGAGGAGCCCGTGCCCGAAGCGCCAGCCACAGCCGCCGCGCGCAAGAAGCGCAGCATCACCGAGATCCGCGATTCGAAGAAGAGCGGCGAGAAGATGGTGTACACCTCGGTGCTCGACTACACCTCGGCAAAATGGGCCGAGACGGCGGGCGTGGACGTCTGCGTGGTCGGCGACAGCCTCGCCATGACAGCGCATGGCCATCCGAACACGGTCCCGGCGACGATGGACATGATGGTGCTGCATTCGCAGGCGGTGCGGCGCGGCGCGCCGAACACGTTCGTGCTCGGCTGCATGCCCTACCAGAGCTATCACACAGTGGACCGGGCCCTGGCGAACGCGACGCGCTTCATGCAGGAGGCGGCGTGCGACGCCGTCAAGCCGCAAGGCGGCAAGTCGCAGGCGCACATCCTTAAAGCGCTGGTCGACGCCGGCATTCCGACGGCCTCGCACATCGGCCTCACGCCGCACACCATCGCCAACTTTGGCGGCTTCAAGATCCAGGGCCGCACCGCGGAGGCGGCGATGAAGATCCTCGAGGATGCGCTCGCGATCGAGGACGCCGGCTGCTTCATGCTCGAGTTCGAAGCCGTGCCGGCGAAGATCGCGGCGCTCATTTCCAGGCAGCTCGAGATTCCGACCATCGGCATCGGCGCCGGCAACGGCACGGATGGGCAGATCCTGCTCTCCTACGATCTGCTCGGCGTATTCACCGACTTCAAGCCGAAGTTCACCAAGCGCTACACGAACCTCACCGAGGTCGCGGTCGCCGGGCTGAAAGCCTATGTCGAGGACGTGAAGACCGGCCGCTTCCCCGACGAGGACCACAGCTACGGCGTCGACGACAAGGAGTACGAAAAATTCCAGCGCCTGCTCGACCAGCGAAAGCACGCGTAGCCAACGGCAACACGCTCACCGACCGGGCGTACGTCGACCTCGAGGAGCTGATCGTCACGCTCGAGCTCCCGCCCGGGAGCGCGGTGTCGGAGGGGCTGCTGTCCAAGCGCCTGGGCATCGGCCGCACGCCGATCCGCGAGGCGCTGCAGCGGCTCGCGCGCGAGGGTCTGGTGCAGATCCTGCCGCGGCGCGGCGTCATCGTCTCCGAGATCAACGTCAAGACGCAGATGCGCCTGCTCGAGACCCGGCGCGAGGTGGAGCGCCTCGTCGCGCGCTGCGCCGCGCGGCGCGCGAGCGGCTCCGAGCGCGCGCGCATGGCGGAGCTCGCGCAGCTCTTCGAGCGCAGCGCGAAGAAGAACGACGACAAGGGCTTCATGCGCGTCGACCGCGAGTTCAACGAGTTGTGCGTCGCCGCAGCGAAGAACGAGTTCGCCGCCGGCGCCATGCGCCTGATGGCCTCGCTCTCGCGGCGCTTCTGGTACCAGCACTACAAGCAGGCGGCGGATCTCCCGGAGACGGCGAAGCTCCACGCCGACATCGCCCGGGCGATCGCCAAGGCGGACGAGCAGGGCGCGGCCAGGGCGACGGACCGGCTGCTGGACATGATCCGGTCGTTCACCCGCGCCACCGTCACGGCGGAGGCTTGAAAAGCCGCCGCCGGCGGCGCACAATGGGCACCAATATATTATTGATATATCAGAGGCCGCGATGACACAGCTCGGCGAAGCGCTCAGCGAACGCCACGCCATCGGCGCGAAACAGGCGAAGTTCCGAGCCGAATACCAGGCGCAGATCCATCCGTGGTACTCGGGCCCGGTGCACATCGGCGTGATCTACGTCGTCGGGCTCACGGTGATCATCTGGTGCCTCTCGCGCATGCAGCACGCCACCTGGGAGTGGCTGCTGGTGGTGCCGGTGTTCTTCTTCTCCAATCTCTTCGAGTGGTGGATCCACAAATACGTGATGCATCGCCTCGTGGACGTCTTCGCGCTGCGCGCGATCTACGACCGCCATACGCGCCAGCATCACCAGTACTTCACCGACAACGAGATGACGGTCGATGCCACGCGCGAGTGGCGCATCATCTTCTTCCCGTGGCGCGCGCTCTTCACCTTCATGGCGCTCGGCACGCCGTTCGCCCTGCTGCTGGGCTGGGCGGTCAACCCGAACGCGGGCTACATCCTGATGGTGACAATCGTCGGCCAGTACCTGATCTACGAGACCTTTCACTACTGCTGCCACGTGCGCGACAACCGGTTCGTGAGGCACGCGCCCTTCATCAACACCATCCGGCGCCACCACTTCGTGCACCACAACCAGGGCGTGATGATGGAGCACAACATGAACCTCACCTTCCCGATCGCCGACTGGGTCATGGGCACCTCCGACCTCGACCGCGGGCTTCTCGGCCACGTGTTCAACGGCTACAGCATGAAGCACGTGAAGCCGCAGGTGCGCACGCGCGTCGAGCGCTTCATGAACGACGCGCCGGCGAACGAGTCGCGGCTCGCGCAACCGAAGGCAGCCTGACATGACGCCCGAACAAGTCCTCGCCATCCCGCCGCGCGTCCTCAAGCAGGAGAGCCGCGAGTTCTATTTCCGCGAGGGTTACCTGCTCGTCGAGCGCGCGATCCCCGAGGAGTGGATTCGGCGGCTGCGCGCGGCGACCGAAGAGCTGGTGGAGCGCGGCCGGCAGGTCAGCACGTCGGACAAGATCTTCGACCTCGAGCCCGGACACCGTCCCGATTCGCCTCGCTTGCGGCGGGTCTCGAATCCGGTCGAGCAACACCCGGTGTTCTGGGAGTACATCACGAAATCGCCGATCGGCGACATCGTCGCCGACCTCGTCGGACCCGACGTCAAGTTCCACCACTCGAAGCTCAACTTCAAGTGGCGGCAGGGCGGCGAAGAGGTGAAGTGGCATTACGACATCAGCTTCTGGCCGCACACCAATTACTCGCCGCTGACGGTGGGCACCTATCTCTACGACTGCGGCATGGACAACGGCCCGCTCGGCGTGCTGCCGGGAAGCCACAGCATCGAGCCGATGGCGTCGCAATACGACGCGAGCGGCAAGTGGACCGGCTGCCTCGGCGACGCGGACGTGGCGCGGATCGATGAATCGAAGGTGGTGTATCTCACCGGTCCCGCCGGCTCGCTCACGATCCACAACTGCCGCATGTGGCATTCCTCGCCTCGCAATCTGTCCGATCTTGGCCGCCCATTGCTGCTCTATACGCTCACCTCGGCCGATGCGATTCCGTACACGGTGAACCCGATCCGCTCGAAGTACGACCAGAGCATCATCCGCGGGAAGCCCGCCCGCTGGGCGCACCATGATCCGCGGCCGTGCCTGATGCCGCCTGACTGGTCGGGCGGCTACACGTCGATCTTCGCGCTCCAGCAGCAGGAAGAAACCGCGAGCGCGAAGTGAAAGTCCTGACGCAGGCGCAGGCCGAGCAGTTCTGGCGCGACGGCTACGTGCCGAAGATCCGCGTCATGAGCCGCGAGGACGCCGAGCGCGCCCGCGCGATGCTCGAAGACTACGAGCGGCGCACCGGCGGCCCGCTGCGCGGCAACCTGCGGCACAAGGCGCATCTCCTCTTTCCCTTTCTATCGGAGATCGTGCGCAACAACCGATTGCTGGACGCGATCGAGGACCTCTACGGCCCAAATCTCTACTGCTGGACGTCGAACTTCTTCATCAAGGAAGCGCGCAACCCGGCGTTCGTGAGCTGGCACCAGGACGCCACGTATTGGGGCCTAAGCTCCCCGGACGTGGTGAGCGCCTGGGTCGCGCTTACTCCGAGCAACATGGCGAACGGCGCGATGGGCGTGATGCCGGGCTCGCACAAGAAACAGCAGCTCCCGCATCGCGACACCTTCGACAAGAACAACCTGCTGACGCGCGGGCAGGAGGTCGCGGTCGAAGTCGATGAATCAAAGGCCGCCTATCTCGAGCTCGAGCCGGGCGAGGCATCGCTACACCACGTGCTTCTCGTGCACGGCTCGCCACCCAACCCCTCGAACCACCGGCGCATTGGCTTCGCCATCCGCTACATCCCGACGAGCGTGCGCCAGCTCCACGGCGAGGACAGCGCCACGCTCGTGCGCGGCATCGACACCGCCCGGAATTTCGAGCACGAGCCGATTCCGACCCGGGAGATGGAGCCCGAGCTTGTCGCGCTGCATAAGCAGATCACCGAGCGCAACGCCCAGATCCTCTATCGCGGCACCGAGATCAAGTCCTACGACGACCCGGCCGCGCGTGGCGCCTATCGCTGATCCCGCAGGGCCCGTAGATTGCGCAGAGCGAGCCGCCGCCGCTGGTCGACAAGGCGGCGATCGCCATTCTTCGGACGAACGGATCCGCGACGATTCCGTACGGTAGCGGGACCCTTTTTCAAATAGCCGATTGCGGCTTTGTGGTCACCGCGGGTCACGTCGTGAAAACGGCGCACGCGATCCGTGACGCATCAACGCGACCGCTCGAGCGCATCCCGCGGCTGTCTTTGCCTTCGATCTGCTCGCCTTTGGGCGTATCGGATTTGCGCTCGCAGCATTTGACGAGGAACGCGCAACGTGGAATGAGCGAATCGGTAAGAAATGCCCTGTGCGGAAACCTCACGGTCGGTCTCTAACACGGCGGTCCGTCAATTGATGCCTTACAAGCCTTCCAGCTCAGGCGCCACTTGGGTACGGCCTTTGCGTAGCACACGTTTAGGCCGAGCCGGTGCGTTGCCGCAACCAACTCCACGGTAAACGACTTCCGCTCCGTCCCCGGCCTTTCCGAATGAGGAGGTTGTATGGCAGACCGCTTCGGAGGGGAGGTGAGGCCGGGCGAGCGACGAGTCTTGCGCGACAGGCGCGGTCGGGATGACGTAGCCCAGGAAGCTGCCGAAGCCGATAGGACGGCGGCGGAAGACCGCCGCGAGAAGTCAGAGGCTCGTCGGGAGGATGCCGAGTGGGGGCGTCGTGCCACAGAGCGTGAACGACGAGGCGAAGTTGAAGACGTGCGCTCCATTGCTGAAGAGGCTCGTAAGGCGGCTCTAGAAGCGCGCACAGAGGCAAAGGAGACGCAGCGGCGCTTGGACGAACAATTCCAGGTAGTTCGCGAGATGCAGGCGACCCTTAGCCGCATAAGAGGAAAGCGAGGCTAATTCCGACGAGGATAAAGGCTCCGTTGAGACCACCGCCAGTGACGGACCACCTCCGCTCCGCTGATGCGGAGGAGGTCTTTTAGGGGACGCGCGGCGCCGCGAAGTAGGTGTAAACCTCATTACTGGCCGCGACGGCGAACCGGCGCTCACCGCCTTTTCAGCGGCCGTAGCGCGCCCGCACCGGAACTCCCTCCAGCTCCCGCGCGGGCAATCCGGGCCTCGGTTCACCGGGCCCTTTTTTCGGGCTGGGAAGGGGAGCGGCGCATTCAGCGCGCCTTCACGCGCAGGCCTCGCACAGCACGCGCGTTCGATTCCCGCCGCCAGCACCGAACTCGGGTGCGATGCGCCGATTTCGTTCGAGCTCAGGCGGACGGTGTCTCCGCCAGAACTGATGTGTGCGTGCGCGGGTTACTGGTTCAAGAGCGGGATGCTCTTATAGTCCTTCGGCGCCGGGATCGACGACAGGTACGCATGAATGTCGGCGAGATCGGCGTCCGAGAGGATTTCCTTCGGATACGGCGGCATCGGGCCGTTGGAGTTGCGCACGAAGACATTGAACGCTTCGAGCGGCATGGGCTTGGGCGCCAGCGGCTTGCCGGCGGCGCCGCCCTGGCCGACGTAGCCGTGGCACTGCCAACAGCCGTTCTTCTCGAAGGCGATCTTTCCTTTCTGCGGATCGGCGGCTAGAGCACTGAAGGGCAGGGCGCAGAGGAGCAGTGCCGCGGCGCAAGCTTTGAGTGGCATGCGCGTTCTCCTCAGCGAGGTTGCGTCCAGACGTCGAGCAGCGCGGGCTGGCCCGCAAGCACGACCTTCACGGCTTCGCGCAGCGCCGGTCCGAGCTCGGCCGGATTCTTGATCGGACCCTTGGCCCACCAGCCCATCGACTCGGCGAGCTTGCGGTAGTCCAGGTCGGGATTCTCGATGCGCGTGCCGACGGGACCGGCATCCGGGCCGTTGTTCGACTTACGGTTGCGGAAGTTCGCCATGCGCTGGACATGCATCACTTCCTGGTGGTAGCCGCGGTTGTTGTGCATCACCGCGAGCTGCGGGATCTTGTGATGCGCGGCGGTCCACAGAACGCCCGGCGCGTACATGAGGTCGCCGTCGGCCTGAATATTGACGGAGAAGCGGCCGAGGTCGCGGTTGGCGAGCGCCGCGCCGACCGAGGCAGGCGCGCCGTAGCCGACGCCGTAGCCGCCCGAGCGGCCGAGCCACTGGTAGTGCTTCTCGATCGGCCAGAGGCGGTTCAGCCAATTGCTGACGTTGCCCGACTGCGAAACGATCGACCAGTCGGTGTCTTTCACCGCGTTGTAGGTCTCGATCGAGAGGCGCGCGGTGCTGATCGGGCTCGCGTCCCACGCGAGCGCCGCCGCCTGCTTGCTGCGCGCTTCGTTCTCGGCGTGCGCCTTCTTCGCCGCTTCGCCACGCTGCGCAATGGCGCCGCGTTTGGCGGCCGGGACGGCGGACTTCACCGCCTCGATGAGCGCCGGCAGCGTCGCCTCGGCGTCGGCTGGCATTTGCACGTCGATCGACTGGAAGCGCTGGAAGTCCTGGTAGTTCGCCTTGGTGATGAGGTCGGAGGAGTTGATGCTGACGAGCTTGGTCGTCGGCTTGATGCGCGCCTGGTTCTCGCCGACGCCGTTCTCGCCGTTGTCGGTCCACGAATTCACCACGCCCCAGAAGTCGGCGAGCTCGAGGCCGAGGATGACGTCTGCGCCCGAAATCGCAGCGGGCGACATGCTCAAGTAATGCGTCTTCGGGAAGTTGGTGCGGCTGCCGATGTCGACGACGCGCGCGTTCAACGTCTCCGCAAGTTGGACGAGGAGCTTCAGCCCATCCTGCGAGCGCGCCATGCGGTCGGCGACGATCACCGGATTGTCGGCGGCGGCGAGAAGCCGTGCGGCTTCCTTCACCGCGCCCGTGTCGCCGGCGGGCGGCGAGCTTGGCGTGTAGCGCGGGATGTAGAGCTTCTCCTTGCCGTGCGTGCGGATCGGCTCCTGCTGCAGGCCCGCGTCGAGCGAAATCATCACCGGGCCGTAGGGCGGCGTCATCGCGATCTTGTAGGCCCGCACCATCGACTGCGCGAAGTGCTGCAGCGACACCGGCGTGTCGTCCCATTTGGTGAAATCGCGCACCAGCGCGTTGATGTCCTGCGCCGAGTGGAAGGTCGGCACGCCCGGCGGCCGGTGCGCCGCGTCGAGGTCGTTGCCGCCAATCACGATCATCGGCACGCGGTCGCACCATGCGTTGTAGATCGACATCGAGGCGTGCTGCAGGCCGACCGTGCCGTGGCAGAGCGTCATCAGCGGCTTGCCCGCGACCTTGAAGTAGCCGTGCGCCATCGCGGCGGCCGATTCCTCGTGCATGCAGGTGAGGAACTCCGGCATCTTGTTGCCGCCGTAATTGACGAGCGACTCGTGGATGCCGCGGTAGCTGGAGGCGCAGTTCGCCGGGCAGTACTTGATGTTGAGCGTCTTGATGACGTCCACCATGAAGTCGGAGCCCGGCGCGCCGCCGATCCGGTTCGGCGGAATCTCGCTCGGGATGCGCGTCTCCGCGGCGGCGACGTACTCGTTCGGCGGCAGCGCCGAGGGCTTCGGCGGCGTCGCTTCGTCGGCGGCACGCGCCGGCGTCGCGGCGGCGGCTGCGCCGGCGGCGACGATGGTGGTCAGGAACTGGCGGCGGTCGGTCATGCGGATCTCCTCGCTTTGCAGCGGCAATCTTAGCCCTGAAAAGGCGACGAATCGTCGTTCCCGTTTCGCGGGGCGACGTCTGCGCTACTTAGGAGAAGAGGGCTTCCGCCTGTACCGGCACGCGGCCGTATTCGAGGGTCTTGCGGATGCGGTAGGGCTCGCCGCTTGCAGTCTTGGGCTCGCGCGAGAGGTCGATGAGCCTCTGCGGCTTGAGCGGATTGCCGGCCGCATCGCGAACCACCATGATGCGCGGCTGCAGGCGCTTCGCCAGGTTCTGGCCGACGACGATGCCGGTCTCGCCGTTGCTGAGCTCCACCACGCTTCCCAGCGGGAAGATGCCGATGCAGCGGATGAACTGCTCGACGAGGTAGCCATCGAGCAGCGTGCCGCGGTGCTTATAGAGGATGCTGAGGGCCGTGGAGGGGGCGAGCGCCTCGGCATAGGGCCGCCGCGCGGTGAGCGCGGCGAAGGTATCGACGATGCCGGCGATCGAGCCCATCAGCCCGATTTCCTTGCCCTTGAGCTTTCTCGGGTAGCCGCTGGCGTCGTGGCGTTCGTGATGCAGAAGCGCGAGCTCCGGCAGCGCGCTCGGGAGCTGCGGCGTCGCGCGCAGGATGTCGGCCGAGTACTCGACGTGCTTGCGCAGCTCCACGAGCTCGTCTTCCGTGAGGCGCTCGCGCTTCTCGATCAGCGCGGTCGGCACGCGCACCTTGCCGACGTCCTGCAGGAGTCCCAGGTGGCCAAGGAGCGCGATGTCCTCCGGCGACATCTCGAGGAAGCGGCCGAACACCGTCAAGTACACCGAGCAATCGAGCGCATGCGACTGGGTGTAATCGCCCTTTGCCTTGAGCTGGGTGAAGAGCAGCATCGCGTCGGGGTTGCGCAGCACGCTCTCGGTGAGGCCGTTGACGGCCTCGCTTACGCGCTGGGCATCCAGCGTCTCGCCCGCCTTGAGGGGCGCGAGCACCGCCTCGGCGAGCGCCGCCGCCCCGGCGGCGTGCTGGCGAACCGCTGTGCCAAATTCCACTTCGATCGGCGCCTGCTCGGCGTATTTCGCCACCTTGGTGCGCGAGAGATCCACTGCACTCTTCACGAGCGTGCTGTCGGGCAGCTTCGCCAGCACCTCGCTGCGGTCCGGATCGACGAACACCAGCTTGCAGTGCTGCTGCAGGATGTCGATCTGCTCCTGGTTCTCGAGCACGAAGCCCTGGAACTTGAACGGTGTGTCGGTCCATGGCCGGTCGAGCTCGGCGACGTACATGCCGAATTTCAGCTCGCCGACGGGAACGGTCTTTCTCACCCTTGCAATGCCCCCTGTTCGCAGAGGTTACACTAACCTCAATGCTCGATCCGAGTGAGAAATCGTTCGCGGCCGGTGCGCAGGCGCCAGTGCCCGACGTTGAACGCGAGCGCTGCGACTTCATCTATCGCCGCGCGCTGCCGGGCACCGGCGCGGCGCTCGCGTTCAGCCTGCTTCTGTCCGCGTATCTCCTGCGAGTGCGGCCGGCGGAGCTCGTGCTGCTTTGGCTCGCGCTCGCGATCGGCTGCGCCGGCTACTTCGCCGCGCTCGCGCTCGCCTATCGCCGCTCGCGCGAGAGCGCCGAGCCGCAGCTCTGGATCCGCCGTGCGGCGTTCGCCGCCGCGATGCTCGGCGCGAGCTGGGGCTTCGCTGCCGCGGTGTTCTTTCCCGGCGCGCAGGACGAGCAGGTGCTGATTGCGTTCGTCGTCGCGCTCGTCACCGCCGGTGGCCTGCCGCTCTTCTCCACGGTGTGGTGGCTCTACGCGCTCTATGCCGCGGCGGTCATCCTGCCCTTCAACGTGGTGCTCTTCGCCCACGGCACGGCGTTCTTCCGCGTGTTCGGCGCGGTGGTGCCGCTCTTCTATCTCGCCGCAGTGGCCGCCGCGCACGAGCTCGCCAGCGTGTTCGCGAGCGCCTACGGCGTGCGCAGCGCCTACCGGCGGCTGGCCGACGACAACGCCGAGGTGCAGACCCAGCTCGCCGAGCAGCTCGACAGCCTGCTGGAAGCGCACCGCGAGGTGCAGGCATACGGCCGCAAGCTCGCGCTCTTTTCCGAGCGCGCGCCGATCGCGGTGCTCGAGACCGATGCGCGCGGCACCATCCTCGAGATGAATCCCGCGGCGGAGAACCTCTTCGGCTGGGCGGCCTCCGAGATGCTCGGCCGCAATGTCGTGACGATGCTTCTCGGCGGCGACGACGTCGCGCGCACCGAGCAGTGGTGGCGGGACTTCATCGCCGCCGGCAAGCCCGAGACGCTCGTGGTCGACGAAGTCCTGCGGCGCGATGGCCTCGCGCTCGCGTGCGAATGGACGCTCACGCCGCTTCTCGACGAGGACGGCAAGGTCTCCACCATCGTCCTGCACGGACGTGACATGACGCAGCAGCGCGCCTCGGAGCGCGTGCGCAGCGAATTCACTTCCACCCTTAGCCACGAGCTGCGCACGCCGCTCACTTCGATCCTGGGGTCGCTGCAGCTTCTGCGCTCCGGCGTGATGGGCGATGTTCCCAAGGATCAGGATGAGCTGGTGGAGATCGCGGAGAAGAACAGCAAGCGGCTGCTCGACCTCATCAACGAAGTGCTCGACATCGAGAAGATCGAGTCGGGCCGCATGTCGCTCACGCCCGAGCCGGTGCAGCTCGATGAGCTGCTGCGCGAGGCGCTCACGCTAAACCAGGGCTTCGCCGACCGCTTCTCGGTGAAGCTGCGGCTCGAGGGCGAGCCACCCCGGGTCATGGTGCGCGCCGACCGCAAGCGCTTGATGCAGGTGGTGACGAACCTGCTCTCGAATGCCGCCAAGTTCTCGCCGCCGAATGGTTCGGTCGACGTGATGGCGTCGCGGCGCGAGGGGAACGTGCGCGTCGGCGTCGGCGACCGCGGCCCCGGCATCCCGGAAGCGTTCAGGAGCCGCATCTTCGGGCGCTTCGCGCAGGCGCACTCGGCCGACTCGCGCATCAAGGGCGGCTCGGGTCTCGGGCTCGCGATCTCCAAGCGCCTGGTCGAGATGATGCAGGGCGTGATCGGCTTCGAGGAGCGCCAGGGCGGCGGCACGACGTTTTTCTTCGAGCTCCCGGTGCTCGCCGCTGCCGAGCGCGACGCGGCGGGACCGGTGCGCGTGCTCATCACCGAGCAGGACACGGTCGCCGCCGAGTACCTGGCGATGGTGCTCGAGAAAGCCGGCTACCGGGTCGATCACGTGCCGAACGCGCAGGACTCCAAGGTGCTCCTCGAACGCTGGCACTACGGCTGCTGGCTCCTCAACACGCGACTTCCCGACGCCGGCGACGCGCTCGCGCTCCTGGACGAGCTGCAGGCGCAGCTTCGCGATACGCGCGTCGTGCTGCTCGCGAGCCTCGGCACCGATCGCGTGCCCGTCCCCGAGTCCAAGCGGCAGCGCATCGTCGACTGGCTCGTCAAGAACGACTCCCGCGAGCGTATCCTCGACGTCGTCGAGGACGCGATCGGCCCCGCGCTACCCCGGGCCGCGGCCTAAAGTTCAGAGCCGCAGCAGCTTCGCCGCCGTGTCGCCGAGCATCGCGGCGCGCTCGGCATCGCTCAACCCGGGCGTATCGAAGACGTGCTCCACCGCGGGGCTCGTCCAGCCGAACGGGTCGTCGGTGCCGAGCATGAGCTGCGAGGTGCCGACCTGCGCCGCGAGATGGCGCAGCGCCTCGGGCGAGAAGACGAGCGTGTCGTAGTAGAGCTGGCGCAGGTACTCGGTCGGCTTCTTCTTGAGCGGCGCCGCCGCGCAGCGCTCGGGGAACGTGAGGCAGATGTGGTCCGAGCGATCGGCGTACGAGGCGAGATAGCCGCCGCCGTGCGCCGCGCAGAGCTTGAGTCCGGGAAAGCGGTCGAGCGTGCCTTCGTAGATGAGATGCGAGAGCGCGAGCGTCGTCTCGAGCGGATTCCAGATGGTGTTCTCGAGGCCGCCGTTGCCGCGCAGGCGGTTTGCGAGATCCGGCGTGCGCTGCGGGTGCATGAAGACGAGCACGCCGAGCTCCTCGGCCTTCGCCCAGAACGGATGGAACTTCGCCTCCGACAGTTCCTCGCCCTCGACCGAGCCACCGATCGCCGCGCCGCGCAGCCCGAGCTTCTTCACCGCCTGCTCGAGCTGCTGCGCAGCGAGATCCGGGTACTGGAGCGCGACGCTCGCAAAGGCCACCAGGCGGTCGCGATGCTGCGCGCAGAGCTCGGCGAGCCGCTCGTTCTGCAGCTCGATGACCTTGGTCGCCAAGTCGCGCTCGAGGCCGTACCAGGTCGGATTGATGCTGAGCGCCTGCAGATCGATGCCTTGCGCATCCAGGCGCTTCAGGCGTTCCTCCCACGTGATGGCGTAGACGCCCGCGCTCTTGTGCTTCATCAGCGCTTCCGCCTCGGGGATGACGCAGTGCGCGTGCACGTCGATGGTCTTGATGCGCCGGCCGGCGATGCGCACCTCGCGCCGGCGCACCTGCGCATGCGCCTGCGGCATGAGCGCGCAGCCGACGAAAAGGAGGAACTCGCGGCGGCCGGTCATGCGCCGGTCCGCCGCTTCTCGTCGGCGAGCGTCTTGAAGAACGCCTCGTGGTCGCGGTGCGCCTTCAGCTCGATGCTCGCGGCCTGCACCATTCGCCGGACGTCGCCTCGCGTCACGGCGACATGGTAGCGCCTACTTCGTGCTGCTCGTGCCGCCCGCCGCGGCGCCGTGCGCTTGCGCGACGCGCTGCGCGAGCTGCAGGTGCTCCTCGATCTTGGCGTGCGCCTTCTGCACGGCGGCCTTGAACTCGGGGTCCTTGGCCTTGGCGGCGATGTCCTGCGTCTCCTTGGCGTCCTTCTGGTGGTCCTTGACCATCTGCTCCATGTACTTCTTGTCGAACTCGGCGCCGGAGGCGCGCTCCATCATCTTCATCTCGGCCTTGTCCTTGAGGCTGCCGGACTGCGGCAGCGCCACGCCTTTCGACTTCGCCAGCGTCTCGAGCTCGCTCAGCATCTGCTGGTGGTCGCTCGCCATCTTCTGCGCGAACTCCTTGACGTCCGCGCTTTGCGCCTTGGCGGCGGCCGCCTTGCCGCCCTCGATCTCGTTCAGGTTCGCCTGCGCGAGCTGCTTCATCGCCGCGGCGTCGGCGTTGTCGATCTTCTGGTCGGACTTCTTCAGCACCTGGGCATACGCGGCCGGCACGGCGAGCACGGCGCCGAGCGCGATGGCTGCGAGCGTCTGGGTGTAACGCATAACGGGCTCCTAGCGGGTTATAGACGCCCGATCGGAGCAATCCCTGTGCCTAAGAAAGGGGGTCGCTGGGCGCCACGTCGAGCAGCAGGTCGATGAGGAGCACCACCTTGTGCTCGGGGATCACGGTGTAGCCATTCGTCCAGATCTCAATCAGCCTTGCCGGTACGTCGAGGCGCGCAGCCACCTCGTCGAGCCCGAGCGCGTCGAGCGCTTGCAAGAGCTCCGGCGTGAACACGAGGTCCGTCATGCGCGGCGTAAGGTGCGCCTGAACGGCGCATTCCTGCGCGTCACTACTTCACGGCCCCGGCCAATTCCTCGAGTGCCACATCGGCCCACGGCTGGGTGAACTCGGTGCAGCCCATGTTGAGCTCGCCCGAGCGCAGCACGCCGCAGGGCCGCGCGAACGCATCCGGATACACGCCGCCGCGCGCCGTGCTCACCGGGAATGCCGCCTCGAGCGCGCGCAGGTCCTCTGCCGCGAGCGCCGGGTCGGCGATCACGCACTCGCCGCCGCTCATGTCCATGCGCGGGCGGTGGAACGCGTCCTCGAGCGTGAGCCCGTAGTCGATGAGGAACGAGATGAGCTGCAGCACGGCGCCGACGATCTTGCGGCCGCCGGCGGCGCCGAGGGCGAAGCGCTCGCCTTTGGCTGTCTCGCCCACGACCGGACAGTAGTTGCCGAGGCAGCGCTTCCCCGGCGCGAGCGAATTGGGCTTCCCCGGCTCCGGATCGAACCACATGATGCCGTTATTGAGCAGCACGCCGGTCGACGGGGACACGATGCGCGCGCCGAAGATGGAGAGCAGCGTCTGCGTCACCGCGCATAGGTTGCCGGCGCGGTCGACGATGCTGAAGTGCGTGGTGCAGCTCTCGCGGTCGCCGGCGGTCTGCAAGC
>Ga0209577_10003115_pt1 | contig 15652 bp, 12 predicted proteins | sample GraSoiAngelo_109_FD_185874 | JGI IMG/M metagenome (GOLD analysis project Ga0209577, IMG submission 185874) | Grasslands soil microbial communities from the Angelo Coastal Reserve, California, USA - 14_0903_12_20cm (SPAdes) (version 2) | ecosystem: Environmental > Terrestrial > Soil > Grasslands...
CTCCCGCGAGCAGATTGAGCAGAATGCGGAGACTTACAAGGCACAAGTCTTTAAGATCCTGGACGCAAAAAAAACAGTGGTGGATTTTAACAGTCGCTGGTTTTCCAAATTCAGTGCGGAGGATTTTATTCGGCTGGCCGCCAAGTACACTGTCTCGCAGATGCTCGAGCGCGAGGAATTTCACAAACGTTTTCAGGAAGAAAAGCCGATCGCGGTACACGAGCTGCTTTACCCGCTGGCGCAAGGCTACGACTCGGTCGCGCTCCAGGCGGACGTCGAGTTGGGGGGCACCGATCAGAAATTCAATTTGCTGGTCGGCCGCGAGTTGCAGCGGGCTTACGGGCAGGAGTCACAGGTGGTCGTGACCACGCCGATTCTGGAAGGCCTCGACGGCGTGCAGAAGATGTCAAAGTCGCTGAACAATGCGATCGGGATTCATGAGCCTCCGCTGGAGATGTACGGGAAGATCATGTCGGTTTCCGACGAGGTGATGTGGCGGTATTACGAGTTGCTGACCGATGTTTCGTCTGCCGAGATCGAGAAAATGAAGGGGGATGCGGCTGCCGGACGGGCTCACCCCATGACTTTGAAGAAAGAGTTGGCTCAGAGGATTGTGGCGGATTTCCACTCTCTCGATGCGGGAGAAAAAGCAGCGGAGGAATGGGGAAAACAGTTTCAGAAACGTGAACTCCCAGACAGCGCCGAGCGAATAGCGGTAAGGCTCGAAAAGGTGGTAGTTGATGGTGTGACAGATTTTGACAACCAAGACAGATATTTTCCTTTGCACAAATTTCAGACGGAACTGAACAGTCCGGATGCGAACTTAAGAGCTGTCAGACTTGACAAATTGCTCGTCGAGGCAGGCTTGACTGATTCGCGCACTGAAGCGGATCGCAAGATCAAAGCCAAAGCCGTGCGCGTCCTCGACAAGGTTGTGCCTCTTCCGATTATTACGGTTTTCGTACCAAGCGACTTGGTCACGGCTCTGGGTCGCAAGATCAAGATTATTTCTATCTCAAATTGACGAACGGTGCAGACGCCGCCATTAGGCTTACGAAGCCTTAACTTAATACTGGGGTGACAGGCGCGACTGCATATTTAGTCGTAATCACAAGGAGGTCCCGCTCCGCTCGGAATGACAATCAAAACAGTTCGCTGTGGCTCTGGAAAATCCCTGTGCTTTCTGCGCCGAGAATTCGCGAACTGCTATAATCACTGGTTTCCGTGTGGCCGTCACAGCCACCTGTGACGGTCCTCTCGCAACGCTGCATGAACCTGCGCTGAGCCAGTCTCAGCGTCTGCACTGAACGTCGATGCAGATCTTTCATCGCAGTACGAACACGATTTCCCGAGCCACGATCTTTGGGGCAGTTTTTGTGGTGGCGTTCGTGTTCTGGGCCATGGCGCAGATTCAACGTTCGCCCTATGTCACCTACGAGGGCGTAGTGAAGCCGCAGCCTGCGCCTTTCAGCCACCAGCACCACGTCACTGGCCTGGGCATTGATTGCCGCTACTGCCATACGTCGGTGGAGAATTCCAAATTCGCCGGCATCCCGCCCACCAAAACCTGCATGAATTGCCATTCGCAGATCTGGACCAATGCAGCCCTGCTCGAACCCGTGCGCGAGAGCTTCCGCACTGACAAATCGTTGCAGTGGACGCGCGTGAATCAACTGCCCGACTACGTTTTTTTCGATCACAGCATTCACATCAATAAGGGCGTGGGCTGCAACACTTGCCACGGGCCCATCGATCGCATGCCGCTCACCTATCAGTATGCTTCGCTGCAGATGGAGTGGTGTCTTGATTGCCATCGCGCGCCGGAGAAGTATCTGCGGCCTCGCGACCAGGTTTTCGATATGCAGTATCCCGGGCCCACGCGTGAGGAACCCGTCATAGTGGACGGACAGAGCTTTAGCGATCAACTGTCGCTTGGTACCGCTCTCAAGAACAAATACAAGTTGCGCACGACGGCTGACATAACGAGTTGTTCCACGTGTCACCGGTAAACAATTTTCCGGTCCGACTCCCGCTCGCGCAGGGAAAAATCGCTGGCGCTGAACATGGACGAAAAGAAAACGAGTAAACGCGATGAAGCAATTTGCCCCGGAAAACGGGACAAACTGAGTCTGCAGGCGATCCAGTCGCAAATCGAGCAGACCCGGGGGCCGGAGTACTGGCGCAGCCTGGAAGAGCTGGCGGGCAGTCCCGAGTTCCAGGAAATGATGTACCGCGAATTTCCGCGGGGCGCGTCCGAGTGGGTGGATGAAGTTTCGCGGCGCGGATTTCTAAAGCTCATGGGCGCGTCGCTCGCCCTTGCTAGCATGACGGGCTGCACGAAAATGCCGCTCGAGCCCATCGTCCCCTACGTAAAACAGCCAGAGCAGGTCGTCCCCGGCCGGCCCATGTTTTATGCGACGGCATTCACGCTCGGAGGATATGCCAGCCCCGTGCTGGTCGAAAGCCATCTTGGGCGCCCCACCAAGATTGAAGGCAATCCCGAACACCCCGTAAGCCAGGGCGGCACGGATGTGTTTGCACAGGCATCGCTGCTCGATCTGTATGATCCCGACCGCTCCCAAACTGTCACATATCTGGGTGATGTGCGCTCAAATAGCGCGTTCCTCGAAGCTATTCGTGGCTTACTGAACGTGCAGAAGGGATTGCAGGGTGCGGGCATCCGGATTCTGACGCAGACGATTTCTTCGCCCACCGTGGCCGATCAGATGCGGGGGCTGCTCAAGATTTATCCGCAGGCGAAGTGGCACGTTTATGAGCCATTGAATCGCGACAACGTGTACGCCGGTGCGCAGATGGCATTCGGTCAAGCCCTAGAAACTCGGTACAAGTTGGAAAACGCCGACGTGATTGTCTCGCTGGATGCGGATTTTTTGTACGCCGGATTTCCTGGAATGACGCGCTACGCGCGCGAGTACGCTAAACGGCGCGCTCCGGACGGGAATATGAATCGCCTGTACGTGGTCGAGAGCACGCCGTCATCAACGGGAGTAAAAGCGGACAATCGGTTGCCGTTAAGAACGACCGAGATCGAATCCTTCGTCAGGGTCCTGGCGGCAGGAGTTCGGATAGAGGCTGGTGTTAATGGCTGGGCGGGAGACCGCGCGGGTGGAAAGTTCTTGTCTGCGATAGTTCAGGATTTACAGAATCATCGCGGGTCAAGCGTCATCATCCCGGGCGAGCATCAATCGCCTACGGTGCATGCTTTGGTCCATGGCATGAACCAGGCATTGGGTAATGCGGGCCGCACCGTCGTCTACACCGATCCGGTGAATGCGAATCCGATAAACCAGACCGAGTCGCTTCGTGATCTGGTGAACGACATGCGATCCGGCAAGGTGGACGTGCTCGTGATCCTTGGCGGCAATCCCGCTTACGACTCGCCGGGCGACCTGGGCTTTGCCGATGCGCTGAAGAATACAAAAATTCCCTTCCGCGCACACCTCGGGCTTTATCAGAACGAGACTGCCGAGCTTTGCCACTGGCACATAAACCAAGCGCATTATCTGGAAGCGTGGAGTGATGCCCGCGCCTACGACGGCACGGCGACGATCGTGCAGCCGCTGATCGAGCCACTCTACAGCGGGCGCAGCACACATGAGTTCGTGTCGCTGCTGGCGGGTCAGACGGAGAGTCGCGGCTATGACCTGGTGCGGGCTTATTGGCAAAAACAACATTCCGGGCCGGACTTCGAGGCGTTCTGGAGAAAATCTGTTCACGATGGGTGGATTGAAGGTACTGCCTATCCAGCAAAGCGAGTCACGCTAAAGGCGACCAATTCCCAGTCACACACCGCTCCCGACGGAAACAGCCTGGAGATCAACTTCCGTCGCGATCCCTCGGTTTACGACGGGCGCTTTTCCAACAACGCCTGGCTGCAGGAATTGCCCAAGCCGCTGACCAAAATGACCTGGGACAATCCAGTGATGATCGGTCCGGCCATGGCAGAACGTCTTCACGTGAAATCCGAAGACATAGTCGAGTTACAACTCCAAGGCAGGAAGATGGAGGCGCCGGTATGGATTCAAGCAGGTCACCCGGACAATGCAGTCACAGTTTTTCTGGGTTACGGGCGCAGGCGCGCCGGACGGGCTGGAACGGGTGCAGGGTTTGATTTCTATCCGCTACGCATGAGTGCGGCGCCCTGGTTCACCTCTGGACTACAGATTCGTGCGACGGGCGGCACTTACAAGCTGGCCACTACGCAGGGCGAGCAGACCATGGACACGCCCGTGGGCGCGCGTCCGCTGGTGCGCGAAGCTTCACTTGAGGAATACAAGCAACATCCCAAGTTCGCCACGGAAGAGGAGCCGCCAAGTCCGCTCACGCTCTTTCCTGCCTTCGACTACAAGAAGGAACCTTACGCCTGGGGCATGGCCATCGACCTGAACGCGTGTGTGGGCTGCAACAACTGCATTGTCGCCTGCCAGTCTGAGAACAACATTCCGGTCGTCGGCAAGGAGCAAGTCGTTCGGGGGCGGCACATGCACTGGTTGCGGGTGGACGCCTACTATCAGGGGGACCGCGCCAATCCTCGCGCATTTTTCCAGCCGGTCCCCTGCATGCAGTGCGAGAACGCTCCTTGCGAAGTGGTTTGCCCGGTGGGAGCGACGGTGCACAGTACTGAAGGCCTCAACGATATGGTTTACAACCGCTGCGTGGGGACGCGTTACTGCTCCAATAACTGTCCGTATAAGGTACGGCGATTTAATTTCCTGCTCTATCAGGACTGGGACACGCCGCAGTACAAGCTCATGCGCAATCCGGATGTGACCGTGCGCAGCCGCGGCGTGATGGAGAAGTGCACTTATTGTGTGCAGCGCATCACGCAGCATCGCATTGATGCCGAGCGGGCAGACCGAAAAATTGCGGACGGCGAATTGCAAACGGCGTGCCAGCAATCCTGTCCAGCCAACGCGATCATATTCGGCAACATCAATGACCCGAACAGCCGGGTCGCCAAGCTTAAAGCGCATGCGCGCAATTACGGATTGCTCGACGACCTGAACACCCGGCCGCGGACTACTTATCTGGCCGAGGTACGCAATCCCAACCCGGAACTGAAGGAGTAAAAGGAAGCGCAGCAAGCCATGGATGAGCCACTGGAAGAAGTCGAGGTTGGGCAGCGGGCGCCGGTAATCGAGCCTGGCTATACCTTCACCACCGTTACCGACAAGATCAGCTCGATTGTGCTCACCCGGCCTACGTCCATGGGGTGGCTGGTCGGTTTCGGTATTTCTTTCCTTCTCACCATGATGCTGCTGTACGCCATCGGTTATCTGTTTCTTCGGGGCGTAGGGATCTGGGGCGTCAATATTCCCGTGGGATGGGGCTTCGCGATCGTCAACTTCGTGTGGTGGATCGGAATCGGGCACGCAGGCACGCTAATCTCCGCCATCCTCTTGCTGTTGCGCCAGTCCTGGCGGAACTCAATCAACCGCTTTGCAGAAGCCATGACCCTGTTTGCGGTCGCCGCCGCCGGCCTGTTTCCGATACTCCACCTCGGGAGACCCTGGCTTGCCTACTGGCTCTTCCCCTACCCCAACACCATGAATTACTGGCCCCAATTCCGCAGCCCGCTGGTGTGGGATGTGTTCGCGGTGTCCACGTACTTCACCATTTCTCTAGTCTTCTGGTTCATCGGACTGATTCCTGACCTGGCAACGCTGCGTGATCGTGCCGATAGCCGTGCGGCCCAAATCATCTACGGAATTCTGGCTATGGGATGGCGTGGCTCGGCGCGGCACTGGCACCGTTACGAGACGGCCTACTTGTTGCTGGCAGGCCTGGCCACGCCTCTTGTACTTTCGGTTCACACGGTGGTCAGCTTCGATTTCGCCATCAGCATTGTTCCCGGCTGGCACACCACAATCTTTCCGCCATATTTCGTGGCGGGCGCCATCTACTCAGGATTCGCCATGGTGCTCATGCTGGCAATTCCTATCCGCAAGTTTTATGGACTAGAAGATTTCATTACCGAACGGCATTTGCAGAACTCGGCCAAGGTCATGCTCGCCACCGGTCTGATTGTGGCCTATGGTTATGCGATCGAAGCTTTTATGGGCTGGTATAGCGGCAATACCTATGACCAATTTCTGTTCTGGAACCGGCTGCATGGGCCCTATCACGCCTGGTATTTGCTGCTGCTGGTCTGCAATATCGTGATTCCGCAGGTGCTGTGGATCGGAAAACTGCGCAGCAGTCCTTTCTTCCTCTTCCTTATTTCCCTCGACATTTTGATTGGCATGTGGCTGGAGCGCTTCATCATCGTGGTGGTCAGCTTGCACCGCGATTTCCTCAATTCATCTTGGGGCATGTATTACCCCACGCGCTGGGACTGGATGACGTACTTCGGGACCATTGGAATGTTCCTGGCCGCCATGTTCTTGTTTGTCCGCATCCTGCCGATGATCTCAATTTTTGAAATGCGTACTCTGCTGCCCCAGGCGGAGGTCAAGCCGGAATGAAGCGTGTTCCCATTTACGGGCTCATGGCAGAGTTCGATACCCCAAGTGACTTGGTAACTGCCGCACGCCGGACCCACGAGGAGGGCTATCAGAAGGTCGATGCCTATACGCCGTTTCCGGTGGAGGGATTGGCGGAGGAGATTGGCTTCACGAAGAACGGTGTGCCGCTCGTGGTATTGGTTGGCGGAATTCTCGGCGGTTTGTCCGGTTACGCTTTGCAGTATTGGGTTTCGGCAATCAGTTATCCCGTCAATGTCGGCGGCAGGCCCTATCATTCGTGGCCCGCGTTTATCGTGGTCACGTTCGAGATGACGATCTTATTTGCCGGACTCGCGGCCGTGTTCGGAATGCTGGCTCTGAACGGGCTGCCCATGCCGTACCATCCGGTCTTCAATGTGCCGCGGTTCGCGTTTGCCACGAAGGATCGCTTTTTCCTGATTATTTTTTCCTCGGATCCTAAGTACGGCACGGAGAGCACTCGCCAGTTTCTCGAGTCTCTGGGACCGAGGTCCATTTCAGAGGTGCCCAGTTAGGTCATGCTGAGCTTCCCAAAACGCGCTGGGCTGATGCTGTTCACAGTGCTGCTGCTGGCCGGATGCCGCCTCGACATGCACGTGCAGCCACGTATGAACCCATTGGCGAAGAGCGACTTTTTTGCCGATCAGCGTTCCGCCCGCCCCCTGGTGCCGGGAACCGTAGCGCGTGGCGATTTACGCGCCGACACGTATTTTTACACGGGGAAAATAGGCGACTCTCCCGGCGATTTCATGCCCTTCCCGGTTAGCCAGGAAGTTCTGGCTCGCGGCCGTGAACGGTTCAATATTTATTGCTCCCCCTGTCACTCCCGGCTCGGGGATGGCAACGGAGTGATCCCACAGCGCGGGTTCCGCCGGCCGCCGTCCTATCACATCGAGCGGCTGCGCAAGGCGCCGCTGGGATATTTCTTCGACGTGATGACCAATGGATTCGGCGCCATGCCGGATTACTCGTCGCAGATTCAGCCGAGCGATCGTTGGGCGATCGTAGCTTATATCCGAGCGCTGCAGCTCAGCCAGAACGCGACCAAGGCTGAAGTGCCGCCCGGACAACCTGTGCCATCGTTACCGCCACGGCTCCGCGTCGATCCGGCATCCGGCGCTACCGTGCCCAGGACAGAACCGTCTGGCAAGCAAGAGGCGCCGAAATGAGCACCCTGCACGCGAACAGAACGGAGCTGATGACGCCGTCTGTGGTGCAGACGATCCAGCGACGCTCGTTGATCGTGGGCGTGATCGCGGGCGTGATCTCGGTCATCGGCGTGATTGTGCAACCAGCAGAATTTTTCCCTGCCTACTTGCTGGGATTCATGGCCTGGCTAGGCGTGACTTTGGGCTGCATGGCGATTCTCATGCTGCAGCACATGACGGGTGGACGTTGGGGCCTGGTAATCCGGCGCATTCTGGAGGCGGGCACTCGCACCCTGCCACTAATGGCGTTGCTGTTTATCCCGATTTTGTTCGGACTTCCCAGGCTTTACCAGTGGGCTCGCCCCGAAGATGTGGCCAAGGACAAGCACCTTCAGATGCTTGCGCATGCCTACCTGCACTTCAGCGCGTTTCTGGTTCGCGCAGTCATTTACTTTGCCATTTGGGGAGTGCTGGCCTACTTTCTGAATCGCTGGTCCGCGGAACAGGACGTTCCCCATACCCAGGACATCAGCCGCCGCTTGCGTGCCATCAGTGGTCCCGGGCTGGTGCTTTACGCTTTTGCGATGTCATTCGCAGCGATCGACTGGGCCATGTCGCTCAGTCCACACTGGATCTCCACAATCTATCCGTTGCTCTTTGTCGCGGGGCAAGGTCTCTCGGCACTGGGCTTTGTGGTCGCTATTGAGGACATCCTCTTTCGGTACCGGCCTATGTCAGAGTTGCTTAAGCCCACAGAAGTACATGACCACGGCAAACTGATACTGACGTTTGTAATGCTGTGGGCTTACTTCTCGTTTTCCCAGTGGCTGATCATCTGGGCGGGAAATCTGCCAGAAGAAATTTCCTGGTACGTGAGGCGGCTTTCCGGCGGCTGGGCTTTTGTCGGGCTGGCTTTGGCGCTATTTCATTTCGGCGTGCCCTTCATACTGCTGCTTTCGCGTTCCTTGAAACGCGATGTCCGCAAGCTAGTCTGGCTGGCGATTTGGCTGATTTTTATGCGTGGCGTGGACCTGTTCTGGATGATCGAACCGACCTTCCATGAACGACTTCACGTGACCGTTTGGGACATTGTTTTGCCGTTCGCGATTGGTGGTTTCTGGCTGGCATTGTTCTTCCGCAACCTGCAACAGAGGCCACTGCTGCCGCTGCATGACCCGCATACGCCCGAGATTCTGGAACCGGCACATGAGTGAAGAACACATCGAACCCGGGCAAAACCCGGAGACCGAATTCGAGCAACAGGACCTGAGCGCCAAAGGCATATTCAGCTTCCTTTTCGGCCTGGCGGTTTTTGGAGTCATCATTCACTTCGTTCTCTCTGGAATGTACGGTTTGCTGGATCGCTACGAGCAGAGACATCAGCCACCTCTCAACCCGCTGGCGACCCGTGTGGAGAGCCGTAGCCGCCAAGTGCCTCCGGACGCGCGGCTGAAATTTCCCGCGCCACGTTTGGAAGCGAACGAACGTACGGAACTGAGCGGCGTCGTTCTCCAACAGGAAGAGCAGCTGAACAGTTATGGGTGGGTGGACGAAAAATCTGGTTTCGTACATATTCCGATTGAACGCGCCATGCAGCTCATCGCGCAGCGTGGATTGCCGACGCGCTCGCAGACCAGTGCTCCGGATCAGCTTCCTGGCAAGCAAGAAAAAAACACGCCTGCAGTTAAGACTCCGCGTCAGACGCGAGGCAAGTCATCTGCTGCCGAGTGACGGCAGAAAGGAAATAGCAGTGCGTAGTTCATATCAATTGAAACCTTTGACGCTTGCGGTGGCGACGCTTCTTCTGCTCGTTGCCTCGGCTGCGGCTCAAGCCATGCGCGGTGGTGGAATCATGGCGCCCCCGGCTAGTCAGCGGCCTCCGGGACTGGACAACGTCGGTATCGAGCAGCACTTGAACGAGCAGATCCCTCCGGAACTTGGGTTTCGGGATGAGACCGGACAAACAGTTCGTCTCAAAGATTATTTCGGCAAGAAACCCATCATCCTGAACCTGGCCTATTTCAATTGCCAGATGCTTTGCCCGGAAGTGCTGAGCGGGTTGACTGTGGCCCTCCGAGGGCTGAAGTTCAATGTGGGCCGGGAGTTCGAGATTCTTACTATCAGCTTTGATCCCCGCGAAACGCCCGAAATGGCCGCGGAAAAGAAGCAACAATATCTGGCCCGCTATGGCCGCAAGGGCGTCGAGCAGGGCTGGCATTTTCTTACCGGCCAGCAGGACGCGATTGCCGCGCTCACGAGAGCCGCCGGATTCCAGTATCAGTACGATCCTAAAACTCAGCAGTTCGCGCATACCACCGCGATTATTCTGCTCACGCCGCAAGGCAAAATTGCGCAGTACTACTACGGTGTGGAGTACTCGCCCAAAGATCTGCGCCTCGGATTAGTGGAGGCTTCACAAAACAAAATCGGCAATCTCGCGGACGCCATCCTGCTGTACTGCTATCACTACGATCCGGCAACCGGCAGATATGGCGCGGTGATTATGCGTGTGCTGCGTCTGGCGGCCGTAGCCACCATGATTTTTCTGGGAGGCTTCATTGTACTTATGCTGCGGCGTGATTCATTCCACGCCGCACACGCAGGACGGACCAGTTAATGTTCGAAACTTTTCCTCTATGGCCGCAGCGCGCCTCCAGCATGGCAGGCAATGTCGATGCACTCTTTATCTTCCTGCTTGCGCTATGCGGATTCATGTGCATTGCCATCTTCATCATGATTCTGGTGTTCGCAGCAAGGTACCGCCGCACCAAGGGACGTGAAGCTGAACAGATCGAAGGGTCAAATGCTCTGGAACTTACCTGGACGGGAGTTCCACTGCTGATCTTTCTGGGGATTTTCGTTTGGGGAGCGGTCATCTACTTCATGGAACGAACGCCGCCCGATGATTCGGCTGAGATCTACACCGTCGCCAAGCAGTGGATGTGGAAGTTCCAGCACCTGGAGGGCCAGCGCGAGATCAACGAACTGCACGTGCCGGTGGGGCGCGACGTCAAGATGATCATGACCTCGCAGGACGTCATTCACAGTTTCTACGTGCCGGCGTTCCGCATCAAGCAGGACGTGCTGCCCGGCCGCTACACCGTCACCTGGTTCCGCGCGACCAAGGCCGGGACCTATCACTTGTTCTGCGCAGAATATTGCGGAACGGCGCACTCTGGAATGATTGGCGAAGTTGTCGTAATGGAGCCCGCACAATACGAACAATGGCTGAGCGGCGGGCCTGCGGCTCCGTTGGCGGAGACCGGCAAGCAGCTTTTTATGTCTCTGGGCTGCAGCACCTGTCACCGCTTCGACACGCAGGGACGCGGTCCTAATCTCGTCGGGATCTATGGCAAGCCAGCGGAGCTGGAAGACGGGCGGACCGTGATTGCAGACGATAACTACATTCGCGAATCTATCTTGAATCCCCACGCCAAGATTGTTGCTGGATTCAAGCCCATCATGCCGGTGTTCCAGGGACTCGTCAGCGAGGAGCAGCTAAACGCGCTCCTGGCCTATATCAAATCTCTAAGCCAGCCGCCCCAGGGTACAGCGGGAACCAGAAACACGCCCAGCACGTCGCCCTCAGGACAACAGCAAATGATACAGGTGCAATAGCATGGCAACCGTAGCGGTACAAACCGCCGAACGCGAGAATTACCTGAACACGGAATACGGCATTAGATCGTGGTTGCTGACCACCGACCACAAGCGCATTGCGCTGCTTTATCTGCTGGCCATTACGTTCTTCTTCTTCATCGGAGGTTTTTTTGCGTTGATCATTCGCCTGGAGCTGCTGACTCCAGCGGGCGACCTCGTGCAGGCGGACACGTACAACAAAATGTTCACCATGCACGGCCAGGTCATGGTGTTCTTCTTCCTTATCCCAGCCGTACCCGCGGTGCTGGGAAACTTTCTCATACCCATCATGATCGGCGCGAAGGATCTGGCCTTCCCACGCATCAACCTGTTTAGCTGGTACCTGCTGATGGTGGGCGGCGTTCTGATGATGTACACCATCCTGACCGGCGGCGTGGACACCGGTTGGACCTTCTACACGCCGTTAAGCACGGCGTTCCTGAATACACACGTAGTCACTGCAGCTTTGGCAATTTTCATAGCCGGATTCTCCTCAATTCTTACCGGACTGAACTTCATCGTCACTGTCCATCGCATGCGGGCGCCGGGAATGACGTGGTCTCGGCTGCCGCTGTTTGTCTGGGCGAACTACGCCACCAGCATCATCCAGGTGTTGGGTACGCCTGTGCTGGCGATTTCGCTGATGTTAGTGGCGCTCGACCGCGTCTTTCACTTCGGTTTCTTTGATCCCCAGCGCGGCGGCGACCCGCTGCTCTTCCAGCACCTGTTCTGGTTCTACTCGCATCCGGCGGTATACATCATGATCTTGCCGGGGATGGGCGTGGTCAGCGAAATCGTAACTTGCTTCGCTCGTAAGCGCATTTTCGGTTACAAGTTCATGGCGTTGGCTCTGATTGCGATTGCTGTCCTCGGCTTTCTGGTGTGGGCGCACCACATGTTCGTGGCCGGCATATCGCTTTACGCGGGACTGGCTTTTTCCCTGCTCAGTTACTTTGTAGCGGTGCCTTCGGCGATCAAAGTTTTTAACTGGACCGCCACCATGTATAAGGGCTCGATTTCATACGCCACACCGATGCTGTACGCCTTCGGCTTTATCGGCCTGTTCACCATGGGCGGATTAACGGGATTGTTCCTAGCGGCGCTAGGCATCGATGTCCACGTCACCGACACCTATTTCATTATTGCCCATTTCCACTACATCATGGTCGGTGGCATGGTAATGGCTTATTTGGGAGGAATGCATTTCTGGTGGCCTAAGATTTCCGGCCGCATGTATCCGGAAGGCTGGGGCAAGTTGGCCGCCATGATCATCTTTGTGGGATTCAACCTGACTTTCTTCCCGCAGTTCGTTCTGGGCTACCTGGGTATGCCGCGACGTTACTGGCAATACAAACCCGAGTTCCAGGTACTGAACGTGCTCTCCACCGCAGGCTCCACGATCCTGGCGGTAGGTTATCTGCTGCCTATGGCCTATTTCCTCTGGTCTATGCGCTACGGCAAACCCGCTCCTGATAATCCTTGGAATGCCGCGGGCTTGGAATGGACCACGCCATCGCCGCCGCCGACATTCAATTTTGAAGAGACTCCCAAAGTGACGTGGGAAGCCTACAACTACGACCAGATCAAGGAGGCTCCGGTTGAGTAATAGCCCCATCGTCGTTGCCCACGACGAGCACAACCCCGCTCTGCGCCATCACTTTGCCGATATGGAGCAGCAGCGGGAAGCCTCCGAAATGGGCATGTGGGTCTTCCTGATCACGGAAATCATGTTCTTCGGCGGCATGTTCCTCGCCTACATAGTTTACCGCTACCTGTATTACCCGGCCTGGGTGGCAGGCAGCGAGCACATGGATTTCTGGTGGGGGACGATTAACACCGTCGTCCTGATCTGCAGCAGTTTGACCATGGCGCTGGCAGTGCGTTCTGCCCAGGTGGGTCAACGGAAGATGTTGGTCATGTTGTTGATCGTCACTATGCTGCTGGGCTGCGTTTTCCTGGGAATCAAAGCTGTGGAATATCACGGCCATTGGGTCGAGCACCAGTTTCCCGGCCCAAGTTTTCATTTCGAGGGGCCTGACCCGCAGCATGTGGAATTATTTTTCTCTCTGTACTGGGCGATGACCGGATTCCACGCGCTACACATGCTGATCGGCGTGGTTCTCGTGGGATTCATTGCTTTCTTTGGCTGGCACGGAAAGTACGGGCCGGACTATTACAACCCGGTCGAGAACACGGGCTTGTATTGGCATTTCGTGGATATTGTCTGGATTTATCTTTATCCACTCTTGTATCTGATCAGCCATCGGCACCTGCACTGAAAGGAATTATGGCCGGACACATTGTTCCGAAGAAGACTTACATTGCGGTTTGGATCACATTGATGGTGCTGACCGTCGTGACTGCGGCGGCGTCGAGAATTGACCTGCGACAATACAGCGCGGCTGTGGCATTGGCTATCGCGACCACCAAAGCACTTCTGGTGGCCCTCTTCTTTATGGGAGTGAAATACATAAGCCAGAAGATGACCATCGTGGTGATCGTGGCGGGCCTTTTCTGGCTGGGGATTCTGCTCGTCCTCAGTATGACGGACTACGCGTGGCGAGCGTTTGGATGAACGCCGCTCAGGAAAAAGTTCCGAGGCCGGGATGATGGTCGGTCCTGAGAACTGATATGACGCCCTCTGGTTCCTCCCCGAGTGCTTCTTTGCAGAATGACCTCATTGCGCGCGCCCGCGCTGCGAAGGCAGCCACCATAGATTCGGCCGCCCTCGAAAAAACTCTGCGAGAGAACCTTAGTGGCGAAGTGCGTTTCGATGACGGCAGCCGCGCGCTCTATGCAGCCGACGGCTCGAGCTACCGGCAGGTGCCCATCGGAGTCGTGATTCCCCGCGATGCGGATGACGTAATTGCCACCCTGTCCGTTTGCCGCGAATTTGGCGCCCCGCTTCTTTGTCGCGGTGGCGGCACGTCGCTAGCCGGGCAATGCTGCAACGTCGCGGTGGTCATGGATTTTTCCAAGTACATGGCCGACATCCTCGAAATCGACCCCGAGCGGCGGATCGCACGAGTGCAGCCCGGAGTCATTCTGGATCATCTGCGTGCCGCGGCCGAAAAGCACCACCTCACGTTCGCCCCCGATCCCGCAACTCACGACCGCTGCACCCTTGGCGGAATGATCGGCAACAACTCCTGCGGGGTGCACTCCGTCATGGCCGGCAAAACTGACGACAACATTGAAGCACTGGAAATCCTCACCTATGACGGTTGCCGCATGAAAGTCGGCCAGACCAGCAGTGAGGAGTTGGAAAGCGTCGTTCGGCAAGGCGGCCGGCGTGGCGAAATTTATCGCAAGTTGAAGACTATTGCCGCCACTTATGGCGAGTTGGTTCGGCAGCGCTATCCCAATATTCCCCGGCGCGTGTCGGGATACAACCTGAATTATCTGCTACCCGAGAACGGCTTCCACGTCGCGCGAGCACTGGTCGGCTCTGAAGGTACTTGCGGCACCATTCTCGAAGCAACATGCCGTTTGGTCGAAAGTCCGCCGGAGCGCGTGCTGTTGGTGGCTGCTTATCCGGATATTTACCAGTGTGCCGATCGTGTGCCCGAGATCATGGCTCATAAACCGATTGGCTTGGAGGGTGTGGACGACCTGCTGGTTGAGTACACCCGGCGCAAGGGTCTTAGCTCGGACGGTCTGGCCCTGCTCCCGCCCGGGGGCGGATGGCTCTTTGTTGAATTCGGCGCAGACTCAGCCCACGAAGCGGAAGCCCAGGCGCACCGCTTGATGGAAGCCTTAGGCCGGAGTTCACAGCCTGCAGAAATGCGGCTTTTTGTGAACAAGCAGCAAGTCAAAACCGTTTGGGAAGTTCGCGAGTCCAGCCTGGGAGCAATTTCGCATGTTCCTGGCGAGCCCTTGACTTGGGAAGGGTGGGAAGACTCGGCTGTTGCTCCAGAAAAATTGGGCAACTACCTGCGTGATCTCCGCAAGCTCATGGCGGGCTACGGCTATCGCGGCGTGCTCTACGGACACTTTGGGCACGGTTGCGTTCACACTCGTATTAACTTCGACATGCAATCCAAGGAAGGCATCCACAAGTACCGGCAATTTGTGGAAGAGGCCGCGGATCTGGTGGTGGGCTATGGCGGATCACTTTCCGGGGAGCACGGAGATGGACAATCCCGCGCTGAGCTGCTGCCGAAAATGTTCGGTCCGGAGTTGATCCAGGCCTTTCGCGAGTTCAAGGATGCTTGGGACCCGGAATGGAAGATGAACCCGGGCAAAGTGGTCGAACCATACCGGCTGGATGAAAACCTGAGGCTGGGTGCGGACTATCATCCCTGGGAACCGGCGACCCATTTTAAGTTTCCCGACGATCATGGCAGCCTCGCGTACGCTACC
>Ga0209577_10003116_pt1 | contig 15651 bp, 14 predicted proteins | sample GraSoiAngelo_109_FD_185874 | JGI IMG/M metagenome (GOLD analysis project Ga0209577, IMG submission 185874) | Grasslands soil microbial communities from the Angelo Coastal Reserve, California, USA - 14_0903_12_20cm (SPAdes) (version 2) | ecosystem: Environmental > Terrestrial > Soil > Grasslands...
TCGGCGCACGTCTCGCTTCAGGGCGGCCACGTGATTTCGTCCAGCGGATCGTCTCCGATTCAGAGGCGCGCCTCGGGGGCCCCAGCCCCGCGACGGCCTGCGACGCGCACCAGGTTCAGAGGCGCGCCTCGGCCGGCGGGGCCCCAGCCCCGCGACGGCCTGCGGCGCGCACTACAGGTCGTCGTATTGGCCAGGACTCTGACGCGGCTCTGCGGGCATGTCAAGCGACCCGACCGAGCGCTGGTACACTCTGCGCCGAACAAACTGATCTCAAGGAGCGCGCGATGGGTGACGTGGGCCTCATGGGCATGCACGTGCCAGGCATGTCGTGGCGGGAGATGCGGGAGGCGGCGGTCCTGGCCGAGGAGCTCGGCTACAGCTGCCTCACGATGGGCGAGTCGTGGGGCGAAGACGCGCTGACGTCCCTGGCTCAGCTCGCGGCCGCGACCTCGCGCGTCCGCATCGGGACCAGCATCGTGCCGGTCTTCGCGCGCTCGCCGGCGAATCTCGCGATGACGGCGCTGAACATGGACCGCATGACCGGCGGGCGGTTTTTCCTGGGCCTCGGCACCAGCGGCCGTCTCGTGATCGAGGACTTTCACGGCGAGAACTTCGCCAAGCCGCTGACGCGGATGCGCGAATACATCGACATCATCCGCAAGGCCGCGCGCGGCGAGCGGCTCGACCACGACGGCGAGTTTTTCCACACCAAGCGCTTCCAGCTCCGCTTCACGCCGCACCGGGCGAGCCTGCCCATCTACATCGCCGCGCTGAGCCCGCCGAGCCTGCGGCTCACCGGTGAGCTCGCCGACGGCTGGCTGCCGATCTTCCTGGCACCCTCGCGCATGGCGGCCGCCGTGGTGGAGCTGAAAGCCGGTGCTGCGGCCGCGGGCCGGAGCCTTCGCGACATCGCCATCTCGCCGCAGGTGTCGATCTACGTCAGCGACGATGTGGCGGCGGCTCGCGACCGCGAGCGGCCGCACATCGCCTTCTACATCGGCGGCATGGGCGTGTTCTATCACCAGTACATGCACCGCATCGGCTTCGGCGCCGACGCCGACCGCGTGCGCGAGGCGTTTCAGGCGCGCCAGCGCGACCGGGCTGCGGAGCTGGTCACCGACGAGATGGTCGACGCGATGACGATCCTCGGCACGCCCAAGCAGTGCCACGATCAGATCCAGCGGTTCTTCGATGCCGGCGTGCAGGAGGTCAGGCTCGTCTTCAATGAGCCGAACAAAGACGCCTATCTGAAGGCGCTTCGGGCGGTCGCGCCCCGCGGCTAGGGCAGTCCAGGTACGGGATTTCCCTGGTGTTGAGTCGGGGGAGATCCCTGATTGGCGGGTAAGCGCGACCTCGCTAGCATTTGCGTGATGATAAAGGCGCCCGTGCGTGAAAATGCGGATCTACCCCGGGGTGCGTATGGCTCCGATGCCGACCGCACTCTCCCGGACAAGGAGAGGTCTGGTATCGTGGGCCGTTCCGAGAGCCGTTCGATGGGCGATCGTGTCAGCGCGGCCATCGATCAGGGCGGTGTGCCGCAGCTCTTGCGGCGTGGCCTGAACCGGCTGACGTCGCCGTGGGTCGAGTTCGGCAGCGTGACTTTTTTTCGGCGGCGGTTGGACGGGGGGCCCGAAGTGGCCCGGGCCCGGGCGGGGCTCTCGGTGCTCCATGCCTCGCTCGCCGATATTGCGCTGGTGCTGGAAGTTTCCGACCCGCGTCGAACACCCGGGATGGTGCAAGAGCGGCTGCGCCGCGGCGATCTGTGCTTTCTCGCGCTGGATGCGGCGGGCCGCCCCGTCCACTCCGGCTGGGCGACGACGCAGGGTGCGCATGTCCCGGAGCTGGAGCGCGACGTCGTGTTGCGGCGGGATGAAGCGTACCTGTACGATGCCTTCACCCCGCCGATGCGGCGCGGTAACGGAGCCTTCGGCTTCGTCCTCGATCATCTCTTCGCCGCGCTCCAGGAGCGGGGCGCGCGCGTCGTGTATTCGTACGTCCGCAGCGATGATCCCAAGGGCCAGCGCGCGGCCTGCGTGCGACTGCGTCCGGTCGGCACCCTCGCCTACGTTCGCCTGTACGGTCGAGCGCCACTGGTATACGGCAGGTCGAGGGGTGCGATGCCCACGCTCATCAGGGGCGTCGTCGAGAATGCGCAGCCGCCCGGATGAACACTCTCTTCTAGCCCCCGACGGGAAGGCAAGGCTACGTCTCCCACGCGCCCGCGCAGCGTCAGACTCCTGTTCTTCAATCTGGCCCTGGCGCTGGTCGCCGCCTCGATCCCTTGCCTGGCGGCCGAGGCCGTCCTTCGCCTGCTCGCGTTCCCATCGAACACGCCGGGGCTACCCTCCACGAGCTGGCGCAACTCAAGGAGCTCGGCCTGGCGTTCCACCCGGAGGTGGTCGTGGTCGGCTTTTTCTACAACGACGTCGAGCTCTCGACCGCGCAGGGCCGTCGGCTCGCGCGGACGATCCCGGCCGCCGCCGGACCGCCCTCTCTTCCCCGTCGGGTGTGGTCGGACGTCGACGCCGGCGTCAGCGCCCTGCAGCATCGGTCCCTCCTCTACGCGTGGGTCGCCTCGCACCTGGGCGCGGCGATCCGGCAGTTGGGCGCCAAGGGATTCGGGCAGGTAGGGAAGATCAACGATCAGTATGTCGACACCAATCAGAACTGGCAGCTGACGCGGGTGGCGCTCCTCGAGATGAAGCGCCTGTGCGAGCAGCGCGACATCCGGCTCGTGATCGCGATCATCCCCGCGATGGCCAGGTTCACGGAGTCGGGCTACCCGATCAAGGCGTACCACGAGGCCGTGTCGGGCTTCTGTCGGGCTCAGTCGATCACGTGCCTGGACCTGCTCACGGCCTTCTGGGGTCTGGACGGGACGAAGTTCTGGATCTCGCCGACCGACGGGCATCCGGATGCCCGTGGCCACCGCATCATCGCCGAAGCCCTCGCCAGGTTCCTGGTCCCGCTGCTCCGGCCACGCTCGGTCGGCGTCCCGCCCTACGCAGCGCGCTGAGGCCGCCCCCTCCACGCCTCTCGGCGCCCACGGAGGGACGGATCCCTAGGCCCGGAGAGCGAAGAAGCCCCGGATCAACTCGGCGATCTGGGCCCCGGCCTCATCGAGCGCGAAATGTCCGGCGTCCAGCAGATGCACCTCGGCCTCCGGCAGGTCCTCGCCGTAGGCCAGCGCGCCGGCGACGGTGAACGAAAGGTCGTGCTTCCCCCACACGACGAGGGTCGGCGGCTGGTGCTGCCGAAGGTAGGCTTGCCATCGCGCATACGAGGCGACATTGGAGCGGTAATCGTGGAAGAGCTCCAGCTGGATGTCGATCATGCCCGGTCGACTCAGGAACGCGTATTCGCTCTCCCAGGTCTCCGGATCGATCCGCTCGGGGTGCGGGCTCTTGCCCACGTGCCGTTGCCTGGTGGCCTCGAACGACAGGAGGTTCGCGCGCACCGCGGCCTCATGCGCCGCCCGGTCGGCCCAGAACGCTCGACGCGGCGCCCAGAGATCCGACAGCCCCTGGGCGTGGGCGACGGCGTTCTGCACGATCAGCGCCTGCACGCGCTCGGGGTGGGCCAGGGCGAGACGGAACCCGATCGGGCCGCCATAGTCTTGCAGGTAGAGGGTGTAGCGGTCGGCCCGTTGCTGCTCCAGGAAGTGGTCGACGATCTCCGCCAGGTGGTCGAAGGTATACAGGAACACGTCCGGTGCCGGCGCGGCGCTACGGCCGAACCCTGGATAGTCCGGCGCCAGCAGATGGAACCGGTCGGCCAGACGTGGAATCAGCTCGCGGAACATCACCGACGAGGACGGAAACCCATGCAAGAGGACGAGCGTCGGGTTCTGTGCGTCGCCGGCCTCCCGGTAGAAAATGCTGAGGCCGTCGATCGTCACCGTCCGGTGCCTGACCGTCGTGCCGCCCATGGTCACTGGCCGTTACGACGCCGGATCCCGCGCCCGGGATTCCGGGCGCGGTGGTCCTGATGCTACAGTGTGGCGCTCGGACGGAGCCATCGCCGGCGAGGTGATCCATGAAATTCGGTCTCTACAGCTCGATCGCGAATCCCCCACGGGGCGAGGATCTCGATCGCTGCATCGACGAAGTCATCGCCGAGGCGCAGCTCGCGGAGGCGAGCGGCTTCGACTCGTGCTTCTTCGGCGAGCATCATCAGGACCACGACGGCTTTCTGCCCTCGCCGCTCATCGTTGCTACCGCCGTGGCCGCGCGTACGCAGCGTCTTCGCGTCGGCACCTCGGTGATCCTGTTGCCGCTGCACCATCCGGTGCACGTGGCCGAGGACGCGATCACGCTCGATCTCGTCTCCAGGGGCCGCCTCATCCTCGGCGTCGGCATCGGCTACCAGCCGGCCGACTTCCGCGCCTTCTCGGTGCCCATGGAGCACCGCATGGGTCTGTTCGAGGAGAGCGTCGAGATCCTGCGCCTGTGCTGGGCGGGCGAGACGTTCTCGTACCGGGGCAAGCACTACACGCTCGAGGACGTGCAGATTCGTCCTCGGCCGTACCAGGCCTCCGGTCCGCCGCTCTGGTTCGGCGCCAGCGTGCCGGCGGCGGCCCGCCGCGCGGGTCGGCTCGCCGATGGATTCGTGGGGACGCCCAGCACCGGCCTCGCGAACGCGACGCAGCTCGCCGACGTCTACAAGGACGCGGCCGCGAAGGCCGGGCGAGCGGCCGACGTCATCCAGATGCGGGACGCGTGGGTGGCTCGCACCCGGGCCGAGGCCGACCTCGTGTACGGCCCGCATGTGATGGCCGCCTATCGGTACTACTGGGAGGCCCGGCTGGCGGAGTTCCAGAACATGCCCGCCGATACGAAGTTCAGCCTGGAGAACCTGGCGCCCGACCGTCTGATCCTCGGCGATCCCGAGACGTGCGTGCGGGAATTCCACCGCTGGCACCAGGCCACGGGCGCCAGCACGTTCCTGCTGCGGCTGCGCCACGCCCATTCGGGCGGACCCCCGCACGAGAAGATCCTGGCGGCGATCCGGCTCTTCGGCGAGCGGGTGCTGCCGTACTGCCGCGAGGGCTGAAAACCCGCACCCTCCGAAGTTGACTGTCGTCTCGGCGTTTTGCTAGTGTCGGAACAGTGGGTGCGCGCGAGTGCGGCCCACGGCGTTCCTCGAGCTCACACGGATGATCCCTCCGGCGGATCCGCTCGACGTAACCTTCGAGGTGGCGGCTCGAGCCCGCTTCGAGATCGTCGACCTGCGTACGCGCTTCTCGAGCGAGCACGCCGACGCCTTCGCGTCGTATCCGTGCTGCCTCTACTGGTCGGCCCACACGACGGCCGGCTTCCTCGACCGCAGCCTGGTCGCGCGCCTCGGTCCCGGTCGCGTTTCGAGCTACATCGAGACCCTGCGCCGGATCTTTCCCGAGGGCGCCGGCTACGCGCACGATCGCCTCGAGCGCCGGCGCGATCTCGACGCCGCGCAGCGCGCCGTCGAGCCACGCAACGGCGACTCGCATCTGGCGTTCATCGCCGGTGGGCTCCGGCCGTGCGTGACACATCCCAACCGCGCGGACGAGCCGGTGTGCTTCGTCGATCTGGACGGCGTCAACGGGGGCCGGCCCCGCCGTCGCCAGACGCGCGTGATCGGCTTCCATCGCGAGGTGGTGGCCGCGCAGACGCGCCTGCGGGTGCCGCTGTCGGGGCATCCGATCGACTCCATCAATCTGAAGGATCCCGCGCTCGGGCTCTCCGAGGAGCTCGCCGAGTTCGTCGCGAAGGCTGACGTCGGCAAGGGACGGCTCCACATCGCGCTCGGTCACGGCGAGCGCGACGCCGCGCTGACGATCAACGAGTTCGAGACCCTGCTGATGAAATACGACCTCGCGGCGGTGCTGCGTAACCCGTTCCGATTCATGGCCGAGGAGACGCGGCAGGCGCTGGCCAACCCGCGCGCCGTGCCGGGCAAGGCGCTCGGCTATGCGCGTTACGACCTGGTCCGCGTGCTCAACACCGGCCTCAGCACCCTGGGATTGCGCGGCTCGTTGCTGGAACGGATCCTCGCCGCGACCCTGGCCGTTCCGGCCGCGCGCGTGTTCAGGGTCAGGCGGTCCATCAGCCTGCTGGTCGCGGAGACGGACCACGGCCGCCCGGCGCCGGTGGAGGGCGTCTATCAGAGCCCGATCCTGATCCAGTGGCGACGCGCGGCCCGCGACGTCCGCGAGCTCGACGTCACCCTGTACCGGCTGGAGTAAGCGGCTCAGACGCCGGTGCCGAACCCTCCGGCGGTGCGGACCGTCGCCGCCTCACCGATGTGACCCGCGGAATGGAACAAGGCGATGCCGCTCAGCATCGCCGAGCGCGGCCGGCCCGGGAATGCCTTCACGATCTGCTCGGTTCGCACGCCGAACGCGCCCTGATCGGCGGCGCGCTGGACGGCGTCGACGGCGACGGTACCCTCCCAATCTTGAGGTCTGAAGCCTGAGACCACCTCGCGCGTGCGGCGACCCACCGCGTCGCGATACTCGCGGAGCGCGCCGAGCTCGATCTGCCGCGTCACCTCGGTGACCTCGGCGCTGGTCATGCCGATGCCGAAGTCGCGCCGCGTGACCGCCAGACGCTTGGCCCAGCCTTCGTCGTCGAGGAGCTGCGTGCGCGCGCCCAGGATCGTGTTGATGAAGATGTCCTCGGCGCGGGCGATGTGCCACATGAGCCACGCCAGCGAGTTGAGATCCTCGCGCGGGCGGACGCGCATCTGCTCGTCGCTCAGGCTGGCGAACGTGCGCTCCGAGGCCGACATCTTGTTGCCGCCGACGGCGGCCGAGTGCATCGCGGCGTGCTGGTCCAGGAACATGTCACGAACGTCCATGGCTCCTCCCGATGGGTTCACGCCACGTCGCGCTGGCGCGTGGCGTTGTAGTTGGCGTCGTACCACCAGTCGAGGTACGCCGCGTAGGTGATGGGGGGATGCCGCGGAGGGTTGCCCGGCCCGTGGCATGTCGGCAGACACGCGATCTCCGTGTCGAGGTGCGGGCCCATGAAGTAGGGAATCGCGTAGCGTGGCCGGCCGACCGGCGGCAGCGCGCGATGCGGCGTCGACTTGAACCGGTGAATCGTCCAGCGCTGCATCATGTCACCCGAGTTCACCGCGAACGAGCCTGGAACGTACGGCACGTCGGTCCAGGTCCCGTCCGGCATGCGCACCTGGAGCCCGGGCACCTCGCTCTGGGCGAGGAACGTCACGAAGTTCGCGTCCGTGTGCGGCGCGATGCCGAACTGGTTCGCCACGGGGGCTACCGGCGGATAGTGGGTGAGCCGGAAGCTGAACTGGCTCTCGGCGAAGGCGTCGTCGAAGGTGTCCGCCGGCAGGTCGAGCGCCGTCGCGCACAGGGGCAGGAGCTTGCGTCCCAGCGCGTCCACGGCGTCGGTGTAGGCGAGCACTGCTTCGCGAAAGCCCGGCAGATCCGCCGGCCAACGGTTGGGCCCGGCGAAGCGCCGACCGGTGCGCACGAGCGGATCGTCCGCCGGACGCTCGCGCTTCACGAAGAACGCCTCGTTCAGGTCGGGCTTGTTGTTGGCGTTCACGTCCGAGGTCCACACCGCGTAGCGCCCGAGCATCATGTAGCCGTTGTTGTGCTCGTTCATGCGTAACGCGAGCTTTCTGTCCATGGGCTGGGCGTGGAAGCGCCGGGCCTCGCCGAACGTGTCGTCGATCAAGGCCTGCGGGATGCCGTGGTTGACGACGACGAAGAAGCCGACGTCCTCGAGCGCGCGCCCGAGCTCGGCCGCCGTGGCGGCGAATGCCCGCGGCCGCTCCGCGAGGTACGGACCCAGATCGATCACCGGGATCATGACGATGAGATAGCACCCCTGGACGCCTTTGACAACGAGCCGGGAGGGAGTTACGGTCCGGCGCACGGGAGGTGAGCCATGGCCCACGGCAAGTTCAAGGTCCTCGATAGCGACATCCACATCATCGAGCCGCCTGACCTGTGGCCGCGGTACATCGATCCGGCCTTCCGGGACCGCGCGCCGATCGGCCTCACGGAGGACGAAGGCGACTTGCGACTGGCCCACGACGGCAAGGGCTGGGGGCGGGTCGCGATCGACGCCGACCGCAGCCGGCGCCGGCAAGGAAAGAACTACGCCCTGAACCAGGAGCGCTGGAGACCGTACGCCGAGCGGGGCTGGACGTCGAAGGTGCAGCTCGAGGCGATGGACATCGAGGGCATCGACGTCGCGGTGGTTTACCCGTCCCGCGGACTCTTCGCCCTCACGATCCCCAACATGGATCCCCGGCTCGCCGCGGCCATGGCGCGCGCCTACAACGACTGGCTCCACGACTTCTGTCAGGAGAATCCGGAGCGCTTGCTCGGGGCCGGCATGATCTCGCCGTTCGACGTCGACGACGCGGTGGCCGAAGCCAGGCGCTGCGTCCGCGAGTTCGGTTTCCGGGCGATGTTCCTCAGGCCGAACGAGGTCAACGGACGCAACTGGCACGATCCCTACTACGAGCCGCTCTGGGCCGCGCTCGAGGAGCTCGAGGTCCCGCTGGGCTTCCACGAGGGGTCGGGCTCGCAGCTCCGGCAGGTGGGCGAGCAGTTCGGCGCCAACACGATGCTGAAGCACATCTACTCCCATCCGGTCGAGCAGATGCTCACCGCCGGCGCCTTCTGCGCGGGCGGCATCCTCGAGCGCCATCCGCGGCTGCGCGTGGCCTTCCTCGAGGGCAACTGCAGCTGGGTGCCGTTCCTGCTCTGGCGCATGGACGAGCACTGGGAGTGGCTGGGTGACATCTACGCGCGCGAGCTGACGATGGCGCCGAGCGAATACTTCAAGCGGCAGTGCTTCGTCTCGGTCGAGTGCGACGAGGAGCCGGTCAAGCACGTCATCGATGCCATCGGTGACGATCGGATCGTCTTCTCGACGGACTTCCCACACGGCGACTCGAAATTCCCCCGGGCGGTCGAGTCGTTCCTCCGGTTGCCGATCTCCGACGAGAGCAAGCGCAAGATCCTCTGGGACAACTGCGCCGCGTACTACGGGTTCCCGTCCTGAGCCGGTGGAGTGCGCGCTGCAGGCCGTCGCGGGGCTGGGGCCCCGCCGGCCGAGGCGCGCCTAAAGATGGAGTGCGCGCTGCAGGCCGTCGCGGGGCTGGGGCCCCGCCGGCCGAGGCGCGCCTTAAAAAGTCGTGAGGAGGGTGCGATGACCTCGTACAAGCTCATCTCGGCCGATTCGCACATCGTCGAGCCGCCGGACCTCTACACCAACCGGATCGAGTCCAGGTTCAAGGACCGGGCGCCGCGCCTGGAGCGGCTGGAAACGCCCAAGGGCCGTAAGTTCGACGCGTGGGTCATAGACGGACAGCAGGTCGGCACTCTCGGTGCCGTGATGCAGGCCGGCCAGCGGTTCGAGGATCCTTCGCAGATCGACTTCCTGGGGATGTGGGAGGACGTCCGGCTCGGCGCGTACGATCCCCAGGCGATGGTGAAGGAGAACGAGATGGACGGCGTGTGGGGCTCGTGCCTGCAGCCGAGTCAGGGCCTCTTCTGGTATCGCATCCCCGATAGCGAGCTCCTCACCGCCATCTGCCGCGTCTACAACGACTGGATCGCCGACTTCTGCAAGCCGTTTCCCGACCGGCTCAAGGGCATCGCGATGCTCAACGTCGACGACGTCGAGGAGGCTTCGCAGGAGCTCGAGCGCTGCGCGCGGCTCGGGCTGGTCGGCGCCTTCATCCCGGTCTCGCCGCTGGCCGACCGGCCGTATCGCCACGCGATCTACGACCGCCTCTGGTGGACGGCGCAGGACGTCGGGATGCCGCTCCTGATGCACATCGGCACCCCGCGCGGCGGCATCCCGGGCTGCGAGTTCACGATGAACCTCGGCGAGCTCACCGGCGCGGGCCGCTCGACCACCGATTACTGGGTGCGCTACTCGCTGGGGGCGATGATTTTCGCCGGAGTCTTCGACCGCTATCCGCGGCTCAAGGTCGGCTCGGTCGAGCACGAAGCCGCGTGGATTCCTCACTGGCTCAAGCAGATGGACTTCACGTATCGCGAGCGGCCGGTGTTCACGAAGGGCTGGCGGTCGAAGGAGGGGCTCCTGCCGAGCGACTACTGGCGCCGCAACATGTTCGTGGAGTTCATGGAAGACGATCTCGGCATCCAGATGCGCGACACGATCGGCGTCGACAACATGCTCTGGGGCAGTGACTTCCCACATGCCGAGTCGACGTGGCCGAAGTCGCGCGATTTCCTGGCCCGCATCTTCGCCGGCGTTCCCGAGCAAGATCTGAAGAAGGTCACCTCGGAGAACGCAGCCCGCCTGTTCGGCTTCAAGCTGAACTAGGCCCGCGGCTCGAGCGCGAGAGCGGCATGCTCGAAGGCTTCGTGGCGGTCACCGCGGCCTCCGAGCTGCCGCCCGGCGCGATGAAGTGGGTCGTCATCGATCGCGAGCGCGTGCTGATCGCGAACGTCAACGGGTCCTTCTACGCGCTCCGCGACGTCTGCGGCCATGCGGGCGCACCGCTCTCGACGGGCGAGCTCGTGGGGTACGTGATCGAGTGCCCGCTGCACTACGCCTGCTTCGACGTTCGCAGCGGTAAGCTCCTGAGCGGACCCGTCTCGGGCGACGTCCCCACCTACCAGGTTCGCGTCGAAGGGGACACCGTGTACGTGAAGCGGTAGCATGAGGTGTCATGCCAAGGCTGCTCGCGATCTTGCCGGGCCTGTTCGTGGCCGTCGCGGCGACGAGCCTCGGAGCCGACGCCGCTGGCGACGCGCTCGACCGCGGGCTACGCGCCGTGCAGAGCATGGCGGGCTGCTATCTGGTCGACTACAGCTACGTGGAGGTCGAGAGCCTCAAGCCCGGCTACGCGCGTGACGTGCGTGTCTACGACGTCAACCGGGACAAGTCCGCGAAGGAGTGGATCACCGCCGAGGTCCTGTCACCGCACCGCATTCGCCTGCAGCGCATCCTGTTCCTCGCCGATCTCGGCGGCGCCATCCGTGAGGGGAGCCTGATCAAGCACCAGTCCGAGGACTGGGAGTACGACGCGCCGTTCCTGTACGAGTTCGTCGCGCCCCGGAGCTGGCAGGTGCGCGACCTGAAGGCGACGCCGGGACTCTGGACCCGGCGGGTCACGAATCTCGACGACGGGCCGCGCTATCAGTGTGCGGCGCGCTGGACGGAGGACACGGCCTATCCGGCGTGGACGTGCTCGAGCTATGCGCCGATTCCCGGCCGCGAGACCCGCGACATGCGGCGCGCCGACTACGACACGCTCGACCGGACCACGCGCATCGTCGCGTACGGCCAGAGCTGGCTGGAACGGCAGGACAACGTCAAGACCATCCACCGCGACGGCGCCCGGGCGCCGCTGGCCCGTGAGGTCGGCAAGAACTGGTCGATACGGCTCCCGGAGTCCGAGTGCGAGGCCGCTCGAGCCTTCGCCGCTCCGCGCCGAGCGTTCTGGGATCTGGTGCGCGAGGTGTGGGACGGCGTGCAGGCCGGGACCGCGCCCTTCGTCGAGACGGCGCCGCCGGGCCAGCCGCCCCGCTTCGTGAAGATGCACGAGGTCGAGGACGTCTACGTCGGGCGCGACCTCGCCGACCCCGCGCTGAGGACCGCGGCCCGAGACCGCATCCGCAAGGTCATCGAAGCCTATCGCGAGCCGGCGCCGGCGGGCCGCTGAGCTCAGCGGGCGGCCAGGAGGTTCCGGGTCTTCAGCGCGTCGATCACGGTGTCGACGTAGCGCGCGATCTCTTTTCGGATGTCCCGCGGCTCTTCCGTCTCGACCGTGCCGCTCCAGACGAGCTGGTTCTTCTTCACGTCGTAGAGGCTCGTCTCGGAGACGTAGACGTCGTACTGGTAGTAAGTCGGGGGCTCGTAGTAGCCGAACCATGCCCCGGCATAGCCGGGGTAGAAGCCGAAGGCAGCCGGAGCCGGCTGGTAGATGCCCGGACTCACGCGCGTTTTCTTCTCGACCTTGACCAGCCGAGTCATGATGGTGGCGTCCGCCCCCGCTTGCTTCACGGCTTCGGTCAGTCGCGCCTCCTCGACCGGCCCGTCTTCGGGGATGAAGCGATAGCTCGGCACGGCGTCCACGCCCGTCGCCTTGAGCCTGGCGACGAATTCGTCCTCGAAGGAGCGGCGGATGCTCGGTTGGCGGGTGATGCCGATGACCATGATCTTGTCGAACCGAGGCGCCGCATACTCGGGGCTGCTCCACTGACTGACGATGCGCGTCGTGGCACACCCGGTGGCGACGACCAGCCAGGTCAGGGCGAATCCGAGCAGTCTCAGTCGCGGGGCACGCATGAGTCGTCCGGATTCGAGTATACCGGCGAGCGACCTCGCGGGCAGGACTACGTCGGTCGCGACCGCTCCGATCCGGCGCTGAGGGCCGCGGCGCGCGCCCGTATCCGCAAGGTCAGCGGTGCGCGTCTCGCTCCGGACACCCGCGGCACTTCGAGCCACGCGCCGGCGGCGTAGTAGACCGTCTCGAGGACCGGCAACGCGTACAAGTCGTCGTGAGAAAACCGCAGCAGCAGGAACACGCCCCAGATCGTGAACACCGTGCCCACGTACGACCAGCACCAGCTCGGCTATGCGGTGCTCCGATGCCGGGCGTTTCCGTTCTCGGTGCTCTCACACCCTCAGACTTCAGATCTCGGTGTTCTTCGTCTGGTGTTACGTGGACGCCGGCGGGCTGCCGATCCCCAGGCATGGGGATCCGCTGGTCCTCAGGCTCGCCGCAGCGCTCGTGGTCGTCGGACAGATTCTCGTCATCGCGACCTTCCATCAGCTCGGACGGATCGGCGTCTTCTTCTGCCTTGAAGCCGCTACCGGTTGATGGCGTCGCGATTTTGGCCGGCTACCGAAACGTCACGGGCTCAGGGATCGCGGCCGGCGCGCGGGCAAGACTCCGCCCGGCGCGCATCCGGCGTGAGAGCACGGATGCGCGCCGGGCGGCTCGGGCTAGCGGATCTGCTTGTGCGTGAACTCCGCGATCATCTCGAGGGCGCGATTGGATGCCGGCGAGCCGACCTTGCGCATGATGAAGCCCTGACCCTCGCCCTCGAACAGCTCGAGATCGACCACGCCGCCGGCCTTGCGATAGGCCGCCACGAAGCGGTCGAGATGGGGCCGCGGATGCGCATGATCGTCGGTGCCCTGCAGGTACAGCACGGGCGGGAGCTGAACCTTCTCGCCGCGCTCGAGCGCCGATGCCGGCGCGCCCTCGTCCATCGCCTCCTCGGTTTTCCAGTAGGCGTCGTGGCACGGCAGGAGCTCGTCGACCGCCACCGGGTACGGCTTCCCCTTGGCCATGACGTCCTTCGCGTAGCGGTACCGGCCGAGCGGATCGATGACGGGCGAGGTCATGATCACGCAGCGCACGGTCGCGTCGATCGCCGGTGCCGCCGCCAGCGGCAGCGCGCTGTAGCGCGGATCGAACGGCCGCATCGCCAGCAGCATCGCCTGGTGCCCGCCGCTCGAGTTGCCCATCGAGCCCACCATGTCGGGCCGGCCACCGAGCTCGATCGCCCGCGATTTGAGCCAGCGGATACCGTAGTGGATGTCCTGGAACGATGCGGGATAGGGCGCCGTCGGGGGCTGCCGCCAGTCGAGCGCGGCCACGATCACGCCGGTCTTCGCCAGCGCCTCGTGGATCACCTTGTCGCCGTGGCGATCCGAGCGACACCAGGCGCCGCCGTGGAGCTCGACCATGATCGGGAAGGGTCCCGAGCCCTGCGGCCGGTAGAGGGTTGCGAGATACGCCGTGGTGCCGTGCCGGAGGTACTCGATGTCCTCGACCTTGACCTCGTAGCTCATGCTGGTCTCCTTGTCGATTCGCGCGTCTATGGCGGCAACCATCCCGTAGCCCGGGTCCGGAGTCAAGCGCCCGCCGGTGGGTAGGGTATCCTGCCCGGTATGGCGAAGCCAAGACGGATCGACGGGATCGGCGCGTCGGTCAAGCGCCGCGAGGATGTGCGTCTGCTGATGGGGCAGGGGCGCTACGCCGAAGACGTCAACGCGCCGGGACAAGCCTACGCGGCGTTCGTCCGCTCGCCGCACGCTCATGCCGAGGTGATCTCGGTCGACGCGAAGCCCGCGCTGGCGCTCGCCGGCACGCTCGGCGTCTTTGCCGGGCGCGATCTCGTCGCCGACGGTGTCGGGCCCATCCCGACGTTGATCGCCGAGCGCGGCGGCGGCATCCGGAGCCGCGACGGCTCGGCGTTCGCCGAGCCGCTCTGGTATCCGCTGGCGACCGACCGCGTGCGTCACGTCGGCGAGCCGGTCGCGATCGTCGTCGCCGCCACCCAGGCCGCGGCGTGGGACGCCGCCGCGGCCGTGCGAGTGAGCTATGCCGAGCAACCCTCGGTGGTCGACGCCGTCGCGGCGCTCGGCGCGGGCGCGCCGCGGCTGCATCCCGGTGTCGCGGAGAATCGCGCGTACGACTGGGAATGCGGCGACCCGAACGCCACCGCCCGCGCCATCGCGGCCGCGGCGCACGTCACGCGCCTGACCCTCGTCGACAACCGGCTCGTCACCTGCTTTCTCGAGCCGCGCGCGGCGCTCGCCGAGTGGGATGCCGGTACCGGACGCTACACGCTCTACGCCGGGCTTCAGAGCGTGCACCAGCTGGCGGCCAACCTCGCGCGCGTCCTGGGTGTCGCACCCGAGCGCGTGCGCTGCGTGACGGGCGACGTCGGCGGCGGCTTCGGCTCGAAGATCCAGGTGTATCCCGAGTACGTGGCGCTCGCGTGGGCGGCGCGCCGTCTCGGCCGTCCCGTGAAATGGGTCTCGAGCCGGTCCGAGGGGTTCGTCAGCGACGTGCAGTCGCGCGATCAGCTGCTCCGGGGCGAGCTCGCGCTCGACTCGGCCGGGCGGATCAGCGCGCTGCGCGTGCACTCGACGCCGAACCTCGGCGCCTACGTGGCGCCGAGCATCCCGATCTCGACGCTGTCCAACATGGAGCGGATGATCTCCGGCCTCTACGCGATCCCCGCGATCCATCTGCGCGTCGAGGGCGCGCTCACCAACACCGTGCCGATCAACGTCTATCGAGGCGTCGGGCGCCTGGAGTGCGTCTATACCGTGGAGCGGCTGGTCGAGCGGGCCGCGCGCGAGACCGGACGGGACCGTGTCGCGCTCAGACGCGCCAACATGGTGCGGACGTTTCCGTATCGCACGGCCACCGGCGCGGTCTACGACTCGGGCGACTACGTGGCGCGTCTGGACGAGGCGATCGAGCGCGCCGACACGACCGGCTTCGCCGCACGCCGCGCCGATTCGGCGAAGCGCGGCAAGCTGCGTGGGCTCGGCGTCGGGCCGTACATCGAAGGTACCGGCGGCGTGCCGCAGGAGTTCGCCGAGGTGCGCGTGCAGCCGGACGGCGTGATCGAGGTGCCGATCGGCGCGATGTCGCAGGGCCAGGGCCACGAGACCGTCTTCGCCCAGGTAGTGGCCGAGCGGCTCGGCGTACCCTTCGGCTCGGTGCGGATCGTCGCGGGCGACACCGATCGCGTCGCGAAGGGCGTGGGCACGTTCGCCTCGCGCTCGATGGTGAGGGCCGGGAGCGCGGTGGTCGAGGCCGCGGATGGCGTGGTCGCCGCCGGGCGGCCGATGGCGGCGCATCTTCTCGAAGCCGCCGCGGGCGACATCGAGTACCGGGACG
>Ga0209577_10003119_pt1 | contig 15640 bp, 15 predicted proteins | sample GraSoiAngelo_109_FD_185874 | JGI IMG/M metagenome (GOLD analysis project Ga0209577, IMG submission 185874) | Grasslands soil microbial communities from the Angelo Coastal Reserve, California, USA - 14_0903_12_20cm (SPAdes) (version 2) | ecosystem: Environmental > Terrestrial > Soil > Grasslands...
CCACCGTGTGCTCCACGTCGTCCGTGGCGGCCTCCAAACGCATGTCGAAGAACAGCTCGAGATCGACTGCCATCGGTTGGGGGGTTTCGCGCTCGCGCTCCGAGACGCCGCAATGGCCTTGAAACTCCAGGCGTTCAATGACCAGCCGGTCGCTCACGGTGAGGCTCCTGCATGGGGTTCGCGAGGACACGCTACCGAGACTCTACGGGCAATGTCAAGGCGAGGGCGCCCTGGGATTCCCCTTGACTTGGATTCCAGCCGGCTTCTACAATTCACTGAATGATCGGGCTTTTTTGGTTCTAGAGGACCGGGACCCATGAGCGAGCTGACCCATTTCAACGAATCCGGTCGGGCGCGGATGGTCGATGTCTCCGAGAAGGCAGCCACCGACCGGACGGCGACGGCCCAAGCGCGGATCCTCATGCAGCCGGAAACCCTGGAGAAGATCCGCCGCGGGAAGATCACCAAGGGAGACGTCCTTGCCGTCGCCCAAACGGCCGGGATCATGGGAGCGAAGCGCACGCCGGACCTGATCCCCATGTGCCACCCGCTTCTGCTCACCAGCGTGGACATCGATTTCAAGGAAGACCCGCAGCCCGACCGCAACGGCTACTGCAGCATCACAGCAACGGCGACCGTGAAGACCACCGGCCAGACCGGGGTCGAGATGGAGGCCCTCACGGCAGTGTCCGTGGCGGCGCTCACGATCTACGACATGTGCAAGGCCGTGGACCGGGGAATGGTGCTCACCGACATTGGCCTGCTGGAGAAGGCTGGCGGTAAGTCCGGGACGTATACCCGGAAAGCGTGAGGATAGCATGATCACCCTCAAGCTGTTCGGCATGCTGAAAACGCTGGCGAAGAATCAAGCCGAACTGCGCGTCTCGCTCAACGGCGGCCGCACGGTGGGCGATCTGGTCGGCCTTCTGGAAAAAGACTACCCCGAGATGGCCGAGCTGATTCACAAGAAAAAGGTCCTGGTCTCTGTCAACCACGAGATCGCCCATCCAGACACGGTCATCAGCGAGGGCGATGAGGTGGCGTTGCTGCCCCCGTTCGCCGGCGGGGCGTCCGCCGGTCCCGAGGATCTGCTGGTGCGGGTTCAGCGGGAGGACTTCTCGATCGACGCCGAGCTGGCGCGGGTGCGGGCCCGCTCGAACCGCATCGGCGGGATTGCGATCTTCCTGGGCACCGCTCGGGACCGGTCCAAGGGCCACGACGTTTCCGGCATCAAGTTCGAGTATTACGAAGGGATGGCCCAGAAGAAACTCCGCGAGATCCGGGAGCGGGCCCTGAAGGACTTCGACGTGATCGAAGTCCTGATCATCCACCGGTACGGGGACATCCAGGTCGGCGAGAACATCGTGCTGGTCATCGCCGCCGCCGAGCACCGGGCCGAGGCGTTCCGGGCCTGCAAGTGGAGCATCGACGAGCTCAAGCAGATCACCCCGATCTGGAAGCTCGAGAGCACACCGCAAGGCGAGGTCTGGGTCGAGGAACATCCATGAGCATGCTCCCGCTCACCAGCGAGACGCCGACCGTCGCCGACACCTTCGGCCGGCCGCTCCGCAGCCTGCGCATTTCGGTCACGGACCGGTGCAACCTGCGCTGTAAGTACTGCATGCCGGAGGAGGAGTACACCTGGCTGCCGCGGGAAACCATCCTCTCGTTCGAGGAGATCGACGCGCTGGCCGGCATCTTCACGGAGCTCGGCATCGACAAGGTCCGCCTGACCGGAGGCGAGCCCCTGCTGCGCAAGGATCTCCCGGTACTGATGCGCATGTTGCGGCGCAATCCGCGGATCAAGGACCTCGCCCTGACGACCAACGGCGTCTTGCTGGCGGAGCAGGCGCAGGCGTTCTACGACGCTGGCCTGCACCGGTTGACGGTGAGCCTGGATACGCTCAAGCCTGAGCGGTTCAAGGCCTTGACACGGCGGGACGCCTTCCCGCAGGTGCTGGAAGGGATCGAGGCGGCGGTGCGGGTCGGGTTCAAGGGTCTGAAGTTCGACACCGTGGCCATTCGCGGCTATAACGACGACGAGCTTGTCGGCCTGATCGAGTACGGCAAGCGCTTCGGCGGCGAAGTGCGCTTCATCGAGTACATGGATGTCGGGGGCGCGACGGACTGGTCGATGGACAAGGTCCTCTCCAGGGCAGCCATTCTGGAGTTGCTCGGCCAGCACTACGGGCTGATTGAGCCGGTCCTGGAAAAGAGCTCCGCGCCGGCGCAGCGGTTCGCCCTGCCGGATGGCACGACGTTTGGTATCATCGCGTCCACGACGGTGCCCTTCTGCGCCACCTGCGACCGGAGCCGGCTCACGGCCGACGGCATGTGGTTTCTGTGCCTTTACGCGACGGAAGGGACTGATCTGAGGCAACCCTTGCGCGCCGGCGTCTCACGGGACGAGATCAAGGCCCTGCTCCTCGCAGGATGGCAGGCCCGTCGGGATCGCGGCGCCGAACAGCGCAAGGAGCTCGAGCGGGTCGGAATCAGAGCGAGGCTGGTCGAAATCGAACGCCTCCGCCAGGACCCCCGTCTCGAGATGCACACCAGAGGGGGATGATATCTGAACTTCCCTTCTTGACCGTGCTGGGTCTGGGCTTCCTGCTGGGCGCGAAGCATGCGCTCGACGCCGACCACGTCGTCGCCATCTCGACGATCGCGACCGAGCAGCGAAGCCTGTGGCGCTCCAGCGCGATCGGGTTCTGTTGGGGGATCGGCCACACGCTGGTGTTGCTGCTCGCCGGCTTGACGGTCCTGAAATTCAAGCTCACGATATCGGACGAGTGGGCCCGGCTCTTCGAAGCCGCGGTGGGGCTCATGCTGGCCGGGCTCGGCCTGTCGGTCGGGCTGACGCTCTGGCGCGAGCGGGTGCATATGCACGCCCACGCGCACCCGGAAGGAGCCGCACACCTGCACGTCCATTCCCACCGGGATGGTCCGCACCACGCCCATCTGCACCGGTATCGGTTGGAGTACAGATCTCTCGCTGTCGGCATGGTCCATGGCCTGGCCGGAAGCGCAGCGCTGCTCCTGCTGGTCCTCTCCACCGCCCGTTCCGTCCTAGATGGCGTGCTCTATATCCTGGCGTTCGGCGCCGGTTCAATCGCCGCAATGGTCCTGCTGGGGATCATGATGAGCCTGCCGTTCGTCTTCACTCCGGCGCATCTCGTTCGCACCCATCTGGCGCTGCGAGCGCTCGCAGGCCTGGCCAGCGTGAGTCTGGGGGGGATTATCCTGTATGAGTCCGTTGTGCTGTGACGGGCTTGGGACGCCAGTTTCGGTCAGGCTTCACATTGACTTATACCTCTTATTTTGTCTACGCTAAGCGGACTTTATCCCCAAGCGCTCAATGACTTCGCGCGCAGCGCATCCCCCAGGTGTGTGTTCAGGGCATGCGGGGGGTGAAACGATTCTGGGGGGTATTCTTGCGCTGTTGAGGGTGGGCAGGGAGAAGGTTACATGAACATCGCTGTCGGGGCCAAGACCGATGTCGGTCTGAAGCGCCCCCACAACGAGGACGACTTGTGCGTCGATCCCGAGGTTGGGCTCTTCGCTGTGTGCGATGGGTTGGGTGGACGGAATGCGGGTGAAATCGCTAGCCGCCTGGCGGTCGAGGTCATCCAAAAGCATATCCGCGAAGCGCAGCGGAATGCGAACGTGCCCATGGTCGGGGCGTACGACCGGCAGTTCTCCCCCTTGACCAATCGGTTGGCCAGCGCGATCCGGCTGGCGAATCAAGCCATCCGCGACGCGGCAAAGAGTCAACCGGATCAGGAGGGTATGGGAACGACCGTTGTCTCAGCCATGCTCAACGGGCAAATGCTGTCAGTCGCCCATGTTGGCGACAGTCGCATGTACCTGATCCGCGGGGACACGATCGAGCCGTTGACGGCCGATCACTCGCTGGTTGCCGAACAGGTCCGGAGGGGGATGCTGACGGAAGAGGAGGCTGAGCGGTCGCCTCAGAAGAACATCATCACCCGTGCCCTGGGTATGGACGACGCCGTTGACGTCGATCTCGATGAAGTCCCGTTGATGCAGGGGGACCAACTGCTCCTGTGCTCCGATGGCTTGACGCGTGATGTGAAGCCGGCCGAGATCCTCGTAACGGTCCGGCAGGGGAAGAATCCCCAAGCTGCGGCAGAACGCCTGGTCGAGCTGGCCAACGCGGCTGGCGGCCTGGACAACACCACCGTGATTCTCGTCACCATCCAGCACGGCGCTAGCGAGACGCCCATGCAACGTGTCTGGAATTGGCTGGTGAGCTAACGCGCGAGCGAGGGGGCATGCCGAAGATCTTTCTGAAGTTCAACGAGCGGGTTCTCAAGGAGGTCCCGCTCGACAAGCCCCGGTTCACGATCGGTCGCAAGCCGGACAACGATCTTGTGATCGACAACCCGGCGGTGTCCGGCCACCACGCTCTGCTCTTCAGCGAAGAAGGCGCCTTCTTTATCGAAGACCTGGAGAGCACCAACGGCACCTTCGTCAACGACGCGAAGGTCCAGAAAGAAAAGCTGAAAAACAGTGATTGTATTGTTGTCGGCAAGCATGTGCTGATTTACCAGGATGAAATCGCCGCACCTCCGCCGCCTCCCAATGAGGACGAGTCGGACAAGACGGTGATGCTGGAGACGGCCAAGCAGAAAGAACTGTTGAAAGCCGTTCACGGAACCATGAAGACCGACGCGGTGGGAGGGAAAACGACGGAGAAGGTCGGGCGGCTGACCGTGGTCTCGGGTGAGACGGACCGGAAGGAGTACGAGCTGACGGGCCGGCTGACCGTGATCGGCGCGGAAGACACCGCGACGGTCAAGCTCACTGGTTGGTTCGCTCCGAAGGATGCGGCGCTCATCAGCCGTCGAGGCTCGGCGTATTTCATCAGCCTGCCGGACGGGGCCAAGAAGATCACAGTGAATGAAGAGGCAGTCCAGGGACAGAAGCAATTGCATGACGGTGACACCATCATCATCGCCGGCGTTCATTTTCAGTTTGTACTGAAGTAAGGTGCAGAGACAGTGCGGATGATCACTGCAAGGCATCGGTAAGCTCCCGTGGCCAGCAAGAAAGAACATCTCAGCACCGATCTCGCCAAATTCGTCGAACAGAGTCAGTGGGCCAAGGCTGTCGTGTGCCTGCAGGAGCTGGTCGAGCTCGAGCCGGCGAACGCGAATTACTATCTCCGCATGGGTGACTTTAACGTCAAGGCCGGAAACAAGTCCGATGCGGTCAAGGCCTACTACCGGGCGGCCAAGCTCTTCGTGGATTCCGGTTTCTCGGTGAAGGGTATCGCAACCTACAAGATGATCCTGCGATTGGCTCCGGCGGAGAAGCAGGCGCGGGAGCTGATGCGGGCCATCAATTCCAGCCCTGCGGTCACTGGCGAGCTTATGCCACTGCCTCCCTTCGCTCCCGAGGCTCCAGCCCCGCCTCCCCCAACGGAGGCCGCACCGCCCCCGCCGCTGCCCCCCGCGGAAGCGGCGCCCCTTCCGCCGCCGGGCGAGGTCGTGCCTCCTGCTGAGCTCGAGCCGGAAGCGGCGCCCCTTCCGCCGCCGGTCGAGGTCGCGCCTCCTGCTGAGCTTGAGCCGGAAGCGGCGCCCTTTCCGCCGCCGGGCGAGGTCGTGCCTCCTGCTGAGATTGAGCCGGAAGCGGCGCCCCTTCCGCCGCCGGTCGAGGTCGTGCCTCCTCTTGAGCTTGAGCCGGAGCCGGCCTTGGAGCTTGAGATCGAGATGATGGGAACCGAGCAACTGGAAGAAAAGAAGGACATCAACCCGCTATTCGCCGCCTTTACCAAGGAGGAGTTCGGGGCTATCGTGGATAAGCTCGAGCCGCTGCAGTTCATGTCTGGCGAGCGCATGATTGCCGAGGGTGATGAGGGCAATGCGATGTACTTGATCAGCCGGGGCAGTGGGAGGGTGGTCAAGGAGATTGATGGGCGGGAAGTGGTCCTGGACGAGCTCGGCGAAGGCGAGTTTTTCGGCGAAATGTCTCTCCTGGTGGGAGGGCCCCGCAGCGCGTCCGTCTTCGCGACCGCCGATACGGAAGTGCTGCAACTGAAATCTTCCGACCTGTTCGAAGTCATAAAGCAGTATCCCCGCATTGAAGGCGTCCTGGAGCAGTTCTACGATAAGCGATCGAAGGCGATGCGACAGAAGATGAAGGAAATTCGCAAGTGATCATCAGAGTCCTCGGGTGCCACGGTTCCGAGTTGACCGTCGTGGACGGCAAGGGCGGCACCCACGAATGCCGGACCTGCGGGTTTCTTGTCAACGAAATCTGCATGGTGGACGCCGGCTCCGTCAGCGCCGGGCTCCAAGAGATCGAGCAGGGCAAGATCCGCCACGTCCTCCTCTCGCACGCGCACTTCGACCACATCAAAGGCCTGCCGCTGCTGGCCGACAACCTCGTCGGGCGGGTCCAGAACGGACCGGTGAAGATCCGCGCGCTCTCCGAAGTGCTCGACGACTTGCGCCGGCACATCTTCAATGACGTCGTGTTTCCGGACTTCACACGCCTGCCCACGGTGAACTCAGCGCCGCTGGCATACCACGCGTTCGATGAAGAGAAGGCGTTCACCTTTGACAATTTGGAAGTGACGGCCGTTCGGGTCAACCACATCGTGCCGACCGTTGGGTTCATCGTCCGCCAAGGGGATTCCGCCCTCCTCTACAGCGGGGATACTTCGGAAACGCGACGCATTTGGGAAGTGGCGGCCAGGGAGCCGCGGCTCAAGGCTGCGTTCATCGAGACCTCCTTTCCCAACGACTTACGCGACCTGGCCAAGGTCAGCGGCCACCTGACCCCGGAGATGTTCGCTCGCGAGTTCGCCAAGCTGGGGCGGCCGGATCTGCCGGTGTACATCTACCACCTCAAGCCGTCGTACCGGCATGTCATCGCGGCCGAACTGAAGCGGCTCAATCTGCCCAACCTGCACGTGCTCGAAGAGGACCAGGTCGTCCGCATCTGAGCGGGCGTCCGGCCGACCCTGCCATGGCGTGGTTCAAGAAAGAGCGCTTTGCTCCCGAGGACCAGGACCGTAAGAAGGTCAAGGTGCCTGAGGGCCTCTGGCTCAAGTGCAACCACTGCCGCGCAATCGTGTATCGCAAGGAAGTGGAGCGGAGCGCCAGGGTTTGCCCGAAGTGCGAGTACCATTTTCCCATCTCCGTTGAGGAACGGATCGACCTGCTGTTGGACCTGGGCACCTTCCGCGAGTGGTCCGCCGGGCTGGAGCCGAAGGATCCGCTGCATTTCAAGGACACCCAGCGCTACAGCGAGCGGTTGCAGGCGGCCCAACAGAGTACCGGCAAGAAGGACGCCATCGTGATTGGGGAGGGACGGATCAACGGCGCCCGGGTGGTCCTGGGCGTGTTCCACTTCGGGTTCATGGGCGGCAGCATGGGCTCGGTGGTTGGCGAGAAGGTGGTCCACGCCGCCGACGGCGCCTTGCGCGAACGCATCCCCCTGGTGCTGGTGACGACATCGGGCGGGGCGCGGATGCAGGAGGGCATTCTCTCGCTGATGCAGATGGCCAAGACCGCAGCCGCCATCGGCCGCCTCGCTGAGGCGCGCGTCCCGTATGTCTCCATCTTGGCCGATCCGACCTTTGGGGGCGTGACAGCCAGTTTCGCGATGCTGGCGGATGTTATCCTGGCCGAGCCCAAGGCCCTCATCGGGTTCGCCGGCCCACGCGTCATCCAGCAGACCATCAAGCAACAGCTCCCGCCGGAGTTTCAGCGCGCTGAGTTCCTGTTGGAACACGGCATGATCGATCTGATCGTGCCCCGCAAGCGCCTCAAGGAGACTGTCTCCAGCCTCGTGGAGTATTTTTAGTCCCTCGCGGAGGCCGTATGGATGGAGGCATCGAGCGCAGCATCGCCTTCCTGTACGGCCTCCAGCGTCACGGGATCAAGCTGGGTCTCGACCGGACCCTGGCGTTGTTGCGCGCGCTGGGCGACCCGCAGCGCGCGTTTCCCGCGATTCATGTAGGCGGGACGAACGGCAAGGGATCCACGGCCGCCATGCTGGCCGCCATGCTGGCGAGCCAGGGCTATCGTGTCGGCCTCTACACCTCCCCCCATCTCGTGGATTTCTCGGAGCGCGTTCAGATCAATGGTCACGCCATCCCTTCCGAGTGGCTCGGAGAGCTGACCGAGCGGGTGCGAGTGGCCGCCGAGGCCCATCTGGCGGAACCGCCGACGTTCTTCGAGGCGACGACTGTCGTGGCGTTCGCCTACTTCGCCGAAATGCGGGTCGAGCATGCGGTGGTGGAAGTCGGTCTGGGGGGGCGCTTCGATGCTACCAACGTGATCGCCCCGGTGGTCTCGCTCATCACCACGATCGGGCTTGACCACCAGGAGTACTTGGGGAACACGCTGGAAGACATCGCATTCGAGAAGGCCGGGATCATCAAGCGCGGGACACCCGTCGTCGTGGGCCGGATGGGCGAGGGGCCCTTGTCCGTGATCCGCGCCGCGGCAGCGCAGCGACAGGCCGCCTGCGTCGTGCTCGGTCAGGACTTCCACGCGGCTGGTGAGGGGCCGGAATGTTTTGCCTATCGCGGGCTGCGATGGCGCGAAACGGGGCTGGCGTGCCCTCTTCCCGGGCGCCATCAGTTGGACAACGCCGCGTGCGCGCTGGCCGCCCTGGAGACGGCCGCCGAGCGCGGGGTGCGCGTCTCCGGACGCGCGCTGCGGGACGGATTGCGCTCGGTGCGCTGGCCCGGGCGGTTGGAGTTGGCGGGCCGACGTCCGGACATCTGGCTCGATGGGGCGCACAATCCTCATGCCGCCGAGGCACTGGCTGAGTATCTGACAACCGTGTGGGCCCGTCGCGGCGAGCCGGCCAGCGGACGGCTCATCCTGGTGGTCGGGATGATGCGGGACAAGGATCGGCGCAGAGTGCTGACCGCCCTGACCGCTGTCCCCGGTGCGAGCCAGTTGATTCTCACACGCGCGGCCCACCCTCGCGCCGCCGCGCCCGAAGAGCTGGCACAGGATGCGGCGGACCTGGGAGTGCCGATCACCGTCAAGGCGACGGTGGGGGCAGCCCTAGCGTGCGCGCGGGCGCTCGCCGGGGAAGACGATACCATCTGCGTCACCGGGTCCTTGCTGGTAGCCGGCGAGGCCAAGGCCATGCTTGAAGGGACGACCGTGTCCGGACTCCGCGGCTAATGGGGCTGCTGAGCCGCCGGCTGGTCGTCCCCCTGACTGCCCTCCTGTTCTTATTGGAAGCCACACCAGCCCTGGCGGAAGGGCCATCCTCGGCCCGCCCCACCCACATCCAGGCCGACACGCTCGTCTACAGCAAGGAGACGCAGACCTACGAGGGCAAGGGATCAGTGGTCGTCGTGCAAGGCCCCTATCGCCTAGAGGCCGATGAAGCGACGCTGAACGTGGCCACCGGACGGGTGACGGCGGTGGGACGGGTGCATCTGAACAACGGCATTCACGACATCCACGGCGAGCGCCTCGATTTCAACTTCAATACCTCGAAGGGTGTGATCTTCCAGGGCCGACTCTTCGTTCTGGAAGGCAACTTCACAGTGGACGCGCGGGTCATGGAGCGCCTGTCCGAGGAGCAATACCGGCTGGAAGACGCCTCGTTCACGACCTGCAGCGTGCTGGAGGGGGAACGGATGCCCTGGCAGTTCAAAGCAGAGAAGGCCGAACTGGAAGTGGAAGGGTTCCTGTACGCGAGGAACGTTCAGTTTTGCATCCTAGACGTGCCGGTCATGTACCTGCCGGCCGTCCTCTTTCCCACCAAGCGGGAGCGGGCGACCGGTTTTCTCATGCCTGTCATGGGTTCCAGCAGCGTGCAAGGCTTCAAGGTGCGGGAGGCGTTCTTTTGGAACATCAGTCCAAGCCAGGACGCGACGATCACGCTGGACGAGCGCGGTAAGCTCGGGACAGGCGCCGAGCTGGAATACCGGTATAAACTTTCGAGGAACTCTGAGGGCTATTTCTGGACCCAGTACTTCCGAGATGTCCCAGACCAGACCACACGCTGGAATGTTATTTACAAACACAGGGAGCAGTTTTCCGACGATCTGCAGGGGAGGGTCGATGTCAATTACTTGAATCAGAGATCCAACTTTTTCGTCCTGAGCGAGGACGTGCTCCAACGGGTGGCGGTGTACCAGGAATCCAACGCCTTTTTGAGCAAGCGTTGGGACAACCAGGTGTTGTATGGGTTGGCGCGCTACTCGCAGAACTTGACCAGTTTGTCCGATAAGACGGTGGTGCAGACCCTCCCGGAGATCGGGTACAGCCTCACGCCGTTGCGTGCGTGGGGGCTTCCAGTCTATGCCGGGCTGGATGCCACCTTCGACGACTTCGCCCGCTTGCAGGGAACCGGCGCCCTCCGCACCAACCTTTTCCCCAAGTTGTGGGCCTCCCTGCCGTGGGGCCGGTACGTTACCGTGACGCCGTTAGTCGGCTTCCGCGAGACCTACTATAACCGCAGCCTTCTTCAATCGGACCGACCGACCTCGCGTGAAGCCCTCTACTTGAGCACAACGGTTGACACCCGTCTCGTGCGTCGTTTTGCCCAGGAAGACGGCCCGGGGATCACCCACAAGATCGAGCCGGCGCTCATCTATGAATACTTGACCTCGACAAGACAGGGGGATCTTCCGATCTTCAACGATGTCGATCAGTTGTTTCCGAAACACCTTCTCACCTACGAGCTGACCAGCCGGCTGTCCACGATGGTCCCTATGGGCGACACCGCGCGTTACCTTGAATTCGCCTATCTCAGGCTCACTCAAAGCCAGCACCTGGGTTCTCCCAACAGGACGCTTTCGACGAACGTTGGGAGTGGACTCGGTCTCGGTGGCAATCAGGCCTCCGGCTTTCAGCCTACCGGCAGGCCCTTCTCGGATCTCCGGGGAGAACTGATCCTGAGGACGCTCAAACCCATCCCGGCCTCTCTCGATGTGGATACCTTTTACAATTACACAGAGTCCGCAGTCTCGGTCGTCAATACCGACCTGAACTTCGAGCTGCGAAATGGATACTTCCTTTCCCTGGGCCAGCGTTTTACGCGGGCCGGCCCGGTCCCTGTCCGAGGGGACCTCTTCAATCCCCTGACGCTGAATGATGTGCTGATTCAGACGGAGAAGACGCACTTCTTTACTGCGGAGGTAGGGACAGCTCTGCCGTTCAACCTCTACGCTGTGATCCGAGGCTACTACGACGCGCAAACTGGACGATTGCCGGAGGTCGACTATGGGTTGTACTATGTGAATCCAAGTCGGTGCTGGGGAGTCGGGGCACTGCTGATCGAGCGCGGGCAAATCCCTGGTGTGGCCCCGGCTCAGACGGAATTTGCTTTCCTCTTCACGTTGGGCGGAGTGGGCTCCACGGAGTCGCCGTTCAGCGCCGTCTATCAAAGGCTCTTCCAGCGCCTGGGGCTTGATATTCAAAAGCTCCGTGAGGTGTCGCCGCCTCCTGCATCCGCCAAACCTTTTTGAAGGGCGGAGCTTCTTCCGCGCCGCCCTTGACAAGCTATCGGGCGCAGTCCACATAATCGCGTATGCGTGCGCGCCTGGCATGGGCAATGGCGTCAGTGAGCCTCTTAGGAGTCGCCTTGGTCGGCGCGGGCGCTCCGGCGCCTGTGTCCCATACCGACAACGGCCGGCGGATCTTCCTGCACGGCACCACCTCTGCTGGACGGGTTGTGGAGAACAGCCATGGTATGGAAGGGATGGGGTGCGCCATGTGCCACGGCCCCGATGGGCGCGGAGGCATGATGCACGGTATCCCAGCGCCCGACATTACCTACGCGGCTTTGACAGACCCCAACGGGCACGAGCACGTGTTCATGGACCGCCGCCATCCCCCCTTCAACCGGGAGACGATCAAGGCGGCCATCGTCGCCGGCATCGACCCGGCAGGCAACACGCTCCATGAAGAGATGCCGCGCTGGACCGGCCTCAGCCCCGCCGACCTTGACGATCTGATCGACTACCTCCAGGTCCTCTCGCAGGGCAACCGCCGCCCTCAGCCGGGACCGGAGCGGATGTAGCCGCCTCGTGCGTTGACAGGCTTGTCACCGGTACGGTAGGCTACGACACCGCGTAGAAATTCAGTGAATGTTTTTCAGTGAACACTTTGATAGTGGGGGTGAAGCGTGGGTAAGGCATTACCAGTGAGCTCAACGACATGGGACACCGAGGTGGGCAAGGCCGATGGCCTGGTGCTGGTGGACTTCTGGGCCGTGTGGTGCGGGCCGTGCCAGATGGTGGCGCCCATCGTCGAGGAACTGGCGAAAGAATACGACGGCAAATTAAAAGTACTGAAGCTCAACACGGATGAGGATCCGGACATCGCCGGCAAATACGGCATCATGAGCATTCCCACCCTGCTCTTTTTCAAGGGCGGCCAGCCGGTTGAAAAGGTCGTCGGGGCCGTGCCGAAGCGGATACTGAAAGAGGCGATCGACAAGCTCCTCACGGCCACTGTCTAACCTGTGTGCTGACAGAACTCCGCATCCGTAACTTCGCCATCATCGACGCGATTGAGCTGGAGTTTGCGGACGGCTTTACGGTCTTCACCGGCGAGACGGGCGCAGGAAAATCCATCCTGGTGGATGCGGTGGACCTCCTGGTAGGGGGACGTGCCTCGGCCGAGCTGATTCGATCGGGTGCCGAGGAAGCTGAAGTCTCGGGGGTCTTCTCCCTCAAGGAAGAGAGGCCGGTCGCACAGGTCCTGCACGAGCAGGATCTTCTGGAGCGCGGAGAAACCGAGGTGATTCTTCGGCGCATCCTCTCGCGCGCGGGGCGGCACCGTATCCATGTCAATGGCCGGCCGGCCCCGCTCGGCGTCCTCCAAGCTCTCCGTGGACTCCTCGTGGACATCCACGGCCAGCACGATCACCAGTCCCTCTTCCGACCGACGGTGCAACTGGATCTGCTCGACGAGTTTGGCGGGCTCGCCGACGCGCGCGCGGCTTACGAGGCAGCGTTTGCGCAGTGGCGTGAGCTCGAGACGCAGCTGACCGAGCGCCGGGACATGCTGGCGGAGCGGCGGGCGCGCGAAGACCTGCTGCGCTATCAGGTCGAGGAGATCACCAGCGCGAACCTCCAGCCTGGCGAGGATCGGGAGCTGGAGCGCGAGAAGCTGCTACGGTCTCAGGGGAGGCGTCTGGCTGAGCTGGTGCAGGCCACGTATGGGCCGCTCTACGAAGAGGATCCCTCACTGCTGCACGGCGTAGGTTCACTGACCGGTCCCCTGAAAGAGTTGGCCGCCATCGATGCTGAATTAGTGGAAGACCGGGACCGCTTCGCGGAGGCGCTGGCTCAGTTGACGGATCTCGCCCAGCGTCTGCGCGCCTATCGGGACCGCTTGGAGTTTGATCCCGACAAGCTGGAGAAGGTGGAGGAGCGGTTGGACCTGATCCGCCGGCTCGTGAAGAAGTACGGGGGGTCGCTCGAAGAGGTCGTCAGGCGCGGCGAACGGGCGCAGCAGGAACTGCGCGAACTGGAAACCGGAGAGGCGGATCTGAAGGAGCTTTCCTCTCAGGTCGCTGACGCTCATGAGAAAGTCGCGAAGCTGGCGCAGGCCCTCTCCCGCAAGCGGACGAAGACAGCGAGCGATCTGGAGAAGCGGTTGGAGCGCGAGCTGAAGGACTTACGGATGGACCATGCCCGGGTCCGCATTGCGGTCGAGCAGGGGTCCGATTCAGATGGGCCGACGCTGACGCCCACCGGCAGCGACCGTGTGGAGTTTCTGTTCTCCTCCAACCTGGGCGAAAGCCCGCAGCCGCTGGCCCGGATCGCGTCGGGCGGGGAGCTGTCGCGTGTGATGCTGGCCATGAAGACGGTGCTGGCCGAGCAGGACCGCGTGCCGGTCCTGGTCTTCGATGAGGTCGATGCGGGCATCGGCGGGGCGGTCTCCGAGGTGGTGGGGAAGCGGCTCCGGCATCTGAGCCAGCATGGGCACCAAGTATTCTGCATCACGCACCTCGCGCCGATCGCGGCGCAGGCGCAGCGGCACTTCGCAGTCACCAAGGTGGCGAAGGACGGGCGGACGGTGACGCAGGTGGCGTTGCTGGACAAGGCAGGGCGGGTGGAAGAGGTGGCGCGCATGCTCGGCGGCGAGAAGATTACGCCGACGATCCGCTCCACCGCCGCCGAAATGCTCAAGCAGAAATAGGGGAAACGCGCCCCTCCTCAAAATCGATTTTTCTGTCCCTTCGGCGTATACTCTTTTGGCTCAAGAGGAGCTTCCATGGCTGACTTGTGGGAGAGGTACCGCAAACCGATTCCGGTCTTGCAGTGGCTTGTGGTGATCGTGCTGTCCGCTCACGCGCTTGTCAGTAGCCACTCCTCTCTCACAACCGGTCAAACACAGGCCTTTGTGTTGGCCTTAGTGGGAGGCAACCTACTTCTTCTTTATGGGCTTCCCCGGATCATCCCCTGGACTGGTGTCTTGGCCATCCTCGTTGTCTTTGACTCCCTGCTCGTGCCGGTCACCCTCTATGCGACCGGGATCAGTGACACAAGCCTGTACGTGGTGTACTTCGGAATTATCATGATCGCGGGGGCAGCGGGCAATCTCACGCGGGCGGTGGTTCTCGCAACCGTGATGTGCGTCGCGTACGGTGCCGTCGAATTCGGAAGACTGACGCTGCTGCACGAGGATGTGTCCGACCACCTCGGCACGATCCTGCTGCGTGTGCCGTTTTTTCTGGCGATGACGGCATATTATGGGGCCATGGGGGAGTTCGCTAAGCAAGAACGCGTCGCAAGGGAAAAGCAAGAGAGGCAGGCCCAAGAGATCCGGAGAATATTCTCTTGTTATGTGAGTCCCCGGATCGTCGAAGAAATGATCAAGGACCCCAGCAAGGCAACGCTGGGAGGCCAGCGCAAAGAGCTGACCATGCTGTTCGCGGACTTGTTCGGATTCACGAGCTTTACCGAGAAGCACTCGCCCGAGGAGGTGGTGTCTCAACTCAACGAGTACCTTGGGGCAATGACGGAGGCGGTCTTCCAGTGGGATGGCACCCTTGATAAGTTTATCGGCGATGGGATCGTCGCCTACTGGGGGGCCCCGCTCGACCAGCCCGACCATGTCGAGCTCGCGGTCAAATGCGCTCTTCACATGCAGAAGCAGCTAGCCGAGTTGCAGGAGAAGTGGAAAGCCGAGGGGCGGGTTCCCTTCAAGGCCGGGATCGGGATCCATACCGGCGAGGTTGTGGTGGGGAATATCGGTGCTGAGGGCAAGAAAATGGACTATACGATGATCGGAGACCATGTGAACCTCGCGGCCCGCGTCCAGGAGCTAACCCGGGAGTTTGGTTGTTCCCTTGTCATCAGTGAGGAGACCGCCGCGCGCCTGAGGGATCTGATCGGGAAACATGAACGTTATGACAACCGCGGGCATCTGGGTCACGTGAGCTTGCGCAAATTGCCTCCAGTCAAGGTCAAGGGAAAGGCTCAACCGGTGGTCGTCTATGCCCTAGAATCCTTGGAGCGGGGTGAAATCTCGATCGTGGACGCCTAGTCTAAGGCCGCTTCTTACCTCCCAACCAACGCCCTTCCGCCCGTACCGCTAGCGCTTACCCCTTAATTCAGCAGTGGTATTTCCCAGGAATCTCCCCCGGCTGAAATCAGGTCTTTCAGCCAACACGAATCCAT